>Ga0316209_1000476_pt1 | contig 69622 bp, 61 predicted proteins | sample 6monopyrite_MG_FD_204945 | JGI IMG/M metagenome (GOLD analysis project Ga0316209, IMG submission 204945) | Microbial mat bacterial communities from mineral coupon in-situ incubated in ocean water Damariscotta River, Maine, United States -... | ecosystem: Environmental > Aquatic > Marine >... | reverse complement strand
TCCTTGGCCAAATCTAGGCCGATAGTTTTAACTGTCATTGGGTGGCTCCATTCCTAGCAGTTCAAAGTAACTGCACTTTGGCACATTCGATGCCGGTGGAGCAGGTGCCACCCACCTCATCCGCTTTAGGCTGAGACTAGAAAAAGATTCTGATAATTACGCGTTGGGTAAGGTTTTTTTCGGCGGCTCAAACACCAACGTTTTAGGTGGGGTTTCAATATCGTGTAAATATTCAATTTTTATAGGAGAGTTATGCCCCGACGTGGAAACAAGCGGTGGACATGGTAATTACAACAAATCAATAGAATGATTGTTAGGTGGGGTGTTGCAAAGTCACAACCGAATGCATTCCAACATGCTGCTTCCGCTATGCTTCCGTAAACTTTGAAGCACAGGGGTACACTTCAAGAGATGTTTGTATGCCATTGAACTCTATGAGTAAAATGGCTCCGACGGTAGGGGTCGAACCTACGACCAATTGATTAACAGTCAACTGCTCTACCACTGAGCTACGTCGGAACACTTGGGGCGATATAGCAACGGCGTTCGGGGGCGTCTAGGGGGTTTTTCGTAGTTTTTTATTTTTCCTTTAAAAGTCGGAAAATTGCCTGTGAAGACAGCTGCGATCGGGTTGTGATCCGGCGTTTCTCAAGCAAGTCCACCAAATGCGCAAATACGTTCCGTTCGGCGGCCAAAGCCAACTCAGGTGGGATGTCGGTATAGATTTTCCGGGTTAAAGTTGCAGCATCGGCACTACCCTGCATCAGTGCCGCAAGGATCTGTGCCTCCCGGGCGTTGCGGTGATCAATCAACCATGCAAGGCGCCCCTGCGGATCATGAATAGGGGCGCCGTGCCCCGCATAAAACACGCGCGCTTGGATATTTTGTAATTTTTCACACGACTGCATGAAATCGGTTAGGTCTCCGTCGGGGGGCGAAACCAGCGAGCTGGCCCATCCCATCACGTGATCGCCGGTAAACACGGCATCATTCCAGATATATGAAACGTGATTGCCAATATGACCCGGTGTGTGCACTGCGGTCAGTGACCACTCGTTGCCTTTCAGATGATCTCCATCCTTTAAAATCACATCCGGCGCAAAACTGTGATCGATGCCTTCGCCGCCGCCTGCCAGACCCTTTGCAGCCAGATCAGCCATGACTGAACTGCGCCCCGCAAGATGGGTGCCAAACGCATATATCTTGGCACCGGTTTGGTCCGCCAACCTTTTGGCCAGTGATGAGTGGTCCAAATGGCTGTGCGTTACAATGATATGACTGATGCGGTGCGGCGCAACGGACGCAAGAATCGCGGCAAGATGCGCATCATTGTCGGGGCCGGGGTCAATGACGGCAATCTGGGTCTGGCCCAGCAGATAGGTATTGGTTCCCAGATGCGTCATCGGCGACGGGTTCGGCGCAAGGATCAGCCGCAAACCATCCTCAAGTACGTAGGCCCGGCCGACACTGGGCGCAAATTCCTGACTGTGCATCGTGATCTCACCTTTCCCCTTGGCCAATGGCGCAGTAGCGTGGGCCCATGTTCTGGCGTTGGCTCAAAAATTACATGCCCCGCGGGCTTTATGGTCGCGCGGCGCTTATCCTCATTCTGCCTGTTTTAACGGTGCAGGTATTGGTGACGGTCGAGTTTATTCAGCGCTACTTTGACGGAGTCAGCCGTTCAATGACAAGTGCCGTCAGCATCGAGGTGCGCTTTATCCGCGACACGGTGAATGACGCCGCCGATTTGGACGGTGCACAACTGGCCCTGATGCGCATTGCATCGCCGCTTGAGATTGCAGCAAAGTTACCTGCGGCAAATGTGCCGGTTGCGGACCGGACGCTTTGGACGGATTTGACCGGCAGCGTGGTGATCGAGACCCTGCGAGATCGCATCCCCGAGGCATTGGTTGTATCTCTGGATGATCGCAGTCTGGTGCAACTCTGGATGACCACCAACTATGGGCCAATGCAGCTCTCGTTTGACCGAAGCCGCGTTTCCGCCTCGAACCCGCATCAGCTATTGGTCATCATGATTGTGATGGGCACGATTATAACGACGATTTCCTATTTCTTTTTGCGCAATCAGCTACGTCCGATCAAACGCATGTCCGAAGCCGCCGCACAATATGGCAAGGGGCGCGTGATACCATTTACACCGACCGGCGCGTTGGAGGTGCGAGCGGCGGGCATGGCCTTTTTGGATATGCGCAACCGGATCGAGCGCCAAACCCAAAGCCGCACAATGATGTTATCGGGGGTCAGTCATGATCTGCGCACACCTTTGACCAGGCTTCGTTTGGGCTTGTCGATGCTGGACGATGCCGATGCGGCACCTTTGATCCGTGACGTTGATGATATGCAGGGCCTGCTTGACGCGTTTCTGGATTTCGCACGCGATGACGCAGGCGACAGCTTGGCGTTTTGCCCACCGCGCGACATAATCCAAGGGGTCGTTGCCGACGCCGAAAGAAGCGAACAGCAGGTGCGTTTCATTGCAGCAAGCGGGTTTGATGGACCGGTATCCTTGCGTCCGTTAGCCGTGCGGCGCGCCCTTGATAATCTGGTGACCAACGCATTGCGCTATGGCAGTTGCGCGGAAATCAGCCTTGCAGTTACCGACCGCACCGTGCGCATCACTGTAGAAGATGACGGGCCGGGCATTCCGTTGGACAGCCGCGAAGCCGCCATGAGCCCATTCGTCCGGCTGGACCCCGCGCGCAATCAAGATCAAGGAACGGGTGTCGGTCTTGGCTTGTCAATCGTGGCGGACATCGCGCGCACCCACGGCGGCTTGTTGCGCTTGGGGGATAGCGCGCGGCTGGGCGGGCTCAAGGCTGAATTGGTGTTGGCGCGATAACGATATCGCGAGTGCTTCAAATAACACCGTCGATCAATCAGCCATCGCAACGGCTGGCCTTGATAAGGTCACAGGAAATACCGCAGAAGAACAAGCACTCTGGTTTGGCGGAGACGCAGGGATTCGAACCCTGGGAACCCGTAAAGGCTCAACGGTTTTCGAGACCGCCCCGTTCGACCACTCCGGCACGTCTCCGCTATGGAGGTGCGTTTAGTCGGGGTACGGGGGCACTGCAAGAGACTTTGTGACATTTGTGCATGATACCTTGGCAAGCTTGCAATGGGTCAATAGGCTCACGCTATTGCCGCGATCAACAAGGACTTCGCCAATGCATTATCGCTCTGTCACCGCCATAGTAGTCTCTTTCAGCGTTCTGGCGGCGTCGCCCTTGATTGCTGATGATACGGATGCGCTGTTTGAGGCTCTCGGAATGCCCGAAATTCTGGAGGTTATGCGCGTAGAAGGCATCGAATATGGCGCGCAGATCGGCACGGATTTATTTCCGGCGCGCACCAATGCCTCTTGGGCGGCCACCGTCGAGACAATCTACGACGCCTCGACAATGCTGGACCGTGTCAAAGGTGACTTTGCGGCGTCGTTGGAAGGCGATGATGTGCCCGCGATGCTTGCCTATTTCACAACAGAGCCCGGGCGCAGCTTTGCAGGGCTCGAGATCAGCGCGCGGCGCGCCTTGCTTGACGATGCGGTTGATGCGGCAAGCAAGGACATGGCATTGATCGCAGCGCAGGACCAATCCGCGCGTTACAAACAAGTCGAGCGCTTTGTGCAGGTCAATGATCTGGTGGAAACCAATGTCGTGGGGGCGCTGAATTCGAATTTTGCGTTTTATAAAGGCTTGATGGCGGGCGGCGGCTTTGGTGGCGCATTGACCGAAGACCAAATTCTATCCGATGTCTGGGATCAAGAGCCCGACATCCGCGCCAATACCAACGAATGGGTCTATTCATTCCTGCTACTGGCCTATGATCCGGTGTCCGACGCTGACATGGAAAGCTACATCGCGTTTTCGCAAACCGCAGCGGGCGTGCAGTTGAATGCAACTTTGTTTGACGCGTTTGATGCCATGTTTGACGACATCAGCTTCACACTTGGGCGCGAAGCCGCACGCATGATGTCGGGCGCAGAGCTATAAGGTCGCGGCAATAACCGTGCCCTCGTAACTGCGCCCTTCAGCGCGGGCGAGGCTTGGTTTTTTATCCTGACATCGCAGCTCTGGAAAAATTGCTAGAACCTCGGCCGCTTGGGCTGTGTCCAGCGCATCGATCGCATGATCACCAACGTAGAAACTCTCGGTGGGGCAATCATTCGCCCAGATAATCTCGTGATAATCGAACATGATATGCACATAGGTGACAAAGCCGCAGGGCACACGTCGCACATTGCGCCCGTTCACCAGCATTTTTGCGCTTAACAGCAATTCATCGTCGCCGCAGACCAATTCCGCCATGGCCCCCGCGATCAGCATCCGGTGATTGGGGGACACTGTCAAAGGTGCAGCACATCCCAACGTGCCTGTGTCAAAGGTAATCGGGGCCATTTCGCCGATCCCGGCCACCGTGCGCTTGCCCGCCCAGCGGATCGTTTGCAGCCCGTGGTCGCGGGTCATCACGCGATCGCCCACAACAAGATCCTCGACGCGGCACTCGCCCTTGGCCGTCTTGATCATTGTGCCGGCGGTAAAGCAGGCAAATGCGTCGTAGGCCACTGGCGTGTTCCCGATATTCTGGTTCGACGTAAACTTGTAGGTTTGCCCGCCAACCATCGGTTCCGTCGTAGCAAATCCGGTGACCGCATTGCTGCCGTTGTTGTTTGCGCCCAGCGTAAATCCATAACCCTGTAACCCGTCATCGGTTGACACAACATAGTTGATAAAAATGCGGGTCCCCACCGGATAGGTGACACCGTCAAGTGTCAGTGCAGTCTCAAGTATCTGATTCAGATCAGTTTTTTCGTGAAACAAGGCATCGTCATCCACAACGGTAGTTTGTATCGCCTCGGCTCCGCTGTTGAGCGCCATATCAAAGGGCGGCGTTGCATCCGCCTTGGCGCCACTTTCATCAGGGGGTGCGATCAGCGTGCCAGAGGTGTTGAAGTCACTGAACTGATAGACGTATTGCAGTGTGTAGACGGGCATAATCGACGCATTCCTTTGACATGATCTCGTTGAGATTGGGCCTAAGGTGGCGGATCAGCTCGGCCAAAGTTGGGCAAAAGCGCACTCATTCTAGGCAATATTGTGAACAATCATGCCAAAACGGCCTTAATTATCGACCATAGAGCATCAATGCGGTGGCCAATGCACCGGGATTTGCAGCATAAAGCCCAAGATTGGACTGAAGCTGGATAATTCGCGCCGGGCGATCACGCACCGGAATTTCCGCAGTCTGCATAACTTGCGACAGGATCGGCCCGGCACCGGCGTTTATCTGATCGACAAGGGCAGGGTGGTTGGATTTGACTAAAACCTCGACGGCACCGCGGCGCTGGCTGTAAATCTCGCTGTTTGCAATTGTGGACAGGCCTGATACCTGCTGCAACACAGGGTTGCCCGACTGATCTATCTGGTTTGAACAGCCCGACAGAAGTGCCAAGAAAAACAGGGAGTTTCGCATCAATTCGACCTCTCTGGGGCTTGACTTAAACCCACATTGGCCCGATAAGCCGCCATCGGGCAAGATCGTTGTCCGAGGTTACGCGAAATTACGCCCAAATGGGCGCGCAGTCCAAAGGCACCAAACGCCTGTTTTTACAGGGGCCTCAGCGACGCGGTGAATGAAGGAAAGACATATGTTTGCGGTTCTGAAAACCGGCGGCAAGCAGTACAAAGTTGCCTCTGGCGACGTATTGCGCATTGAAAAGCTGGACGCCCTTGCAGGCGACAAAATTCAATTCAACGAAATTCTGATGGTTGGCAACACCGTTGGCGCGCCTTTTGTGGCAGACGCTGGCGTGCAAGCCGAAGTGATCGACCAGATCAAAGGCGAAAAGACAATCAACTTTGTCAAACGCCGTCGTAAGCACTCTTCGGCACGCAAAAAAGGCCACCGTCAGCAACTGACGCTGGTGCGTATCGGTGACATCCTGGAGCAGGGTGCCGACAAGTCCGGTGTTAAAGCGGCAGTCAACGGCGCGGGCTTTGTGATTGAAACACCTTACAAAGGTGCGCCAACATCCAAGAAAGCCGCAGCTGCCGCCGAGCGTGCATCCACACCAAAAGCCGCTAAAGCGAAAGCTGCTCCAAAAGCTGCCGCCGTCGAAGGTGACGATCTGACACAGTTGACTGGCATTGGTCCAGCGGCTGCCAAGAAGCTCAACGATGCGGGTGTCACAACATTTGCACAAGTGGCCGCAATCGACACGGCAACTTTCGAAGTGAAAGTTTCCGATAAAGTCATCGCACAAGCCGCAGATCTGGCGAAATAAGCAAAAGTTAAGGAGAGACACCATGGCACATAAAAAAGCAGGCGGTTCATCCCGTAACGGTCGCGACTCGGCTGGTCGCCGCCTCGGCGTTAAAAAATACGGTGGCGAAGTTGTCATCCCCGGTAACATCATCATGCGCCAGCGCGGCACAAAGATGTGGCCAGGTATGGGCGTTGGCATGGGGAAAGATCACACGATCTTTGCCACTGTCGAAGGCAACGTCCAGTTCCACAAAGGCCTGAAAGGCCGCACCTTTATTTCGGTTCTGCCTGTGGCGGAGGCCGCTGAATAAACCGAAACTTTAAGACGTAAATTTTAAAGGGATCGGCAAGCGCCGGTCCCTTTTTTAGTTTTTCGGACTGCCTATATGAAAAGACACCGGCAGCGCCGCGTTGTCGAGAAGGACCGCATCGATGCAACAGCTTATGACCGAGCAGCCCATCATTGAGGCTACGCGATTTGTATTGCGCCCACCGCGCAAATCCGACGCCGGCCTGGTTGCGATGTATGCATCTGATGAACGGGTGGCGCGCGACAGCCGCGCGATCCCGCATCCTTTGCCGCCGGGTGCTATCGAGGCCATGATTGACCGCGCGCTGACGCCAGACCGGACCGAAGACACTTATGTTATCGACGGGTCGGCCACCGGCCACGCAGAGGCGATTGGCGTGATCAGTCTTAATAAGATGGACCGCGATCAGACAGAGGTTTATTTCTGGATTGCACCTGCATTTTGGAATACGGGCTACGCCACAGAAGCGGTTAGCGCGATCATTGCGGCAAACCCCACAAAAGCGATCCGCTTTTTCGCGGAAAGTTTTCAAGATAATCCGCGTTCTGCACGGGTCTTGACCAATTGCGGCTTTGATTACCTTGGCGACGCAGAGGCCTTCAGCGTCGCGCGCAATGCGGTTTTGCCCACGTGGACATATACGCGCAAAACCGGGCAATAACACCGCCGGTAATAGGTAAAACGGTAAAATCTGCGCCTTACACGTCACCCCGTGTGAAACTACCCAAGGGCTTGGCAATCGGGAGGTCGTGCGATGGCTTGAGTAACCCTGCACAATAGACTACCCCCTGCGCTGAACATGCCCCCGAAAGGCCCACGTCGATGAAGTTTCTTGATCTTGCAAAAGTCTATATCCGCTCGGGCGCCGGTGGCGCAGGGTGCATCTCGTTTCGTCGCGAAAAATTTATCGAATACGGCGGGCCGGATGGCGGCGATGGCGGCGGCGGCGGGTCCGTTGTTGTCGAGGCCGTCGAAGGGCTCAATACGCTGATTGATTTCCGCTACCAACAACACTTTTTTGCGCAAAACGGCCAGCACGGCATGGGCAGCCAGCGCACGGGGAAAGACGGCGAAGACAAGGTTCTGCGGGTCCCCGTGGGCACTGAAATCATCGACGAAGACCAAGAAACTGTCATCGCGGATTTGACCGAAGTTGGCCAGCGTGTGGTGATTGCAAAGGGCGGCAATGGGGGCTGGGGAAACCTGCATTTTAAATCGGCCACAAACCAGGCGCCACGCCGCGCCAATCCAGGCCAAGAGGCGATTGAGCGCACAATCTGGCTGCAACTCAAGTTGATTGCCGATGTCGGCCTGCTTGGGATGCCAAATGCCGGAAAATCGACGTTTCTGGCTGCCACTTCAAATGCCCGCCCAAAGGTCGCCGATTATCCGTTTACCACTTTGGTGCCAAACCTTGGCGTGGTCGGCGTTGATGATGTCGAATTTGTTGTCGCGGATATTCCCGGCCTGATCGCAGGCGCCAGCGAAGGCCGCGGCCTTGGCGATCAGTTTTTGGCGCACGTCGAGCGCTGCGCAATTTTACTGCATTTGGTTGACGGCACCTCGGGCGACCCGGTCCAAGACTATAAAACGATTGTTGGCGAGCTAGAAGCTTATGGCGGCGCATTGGCCGAAAAGCCGCGACTGACGGTTTTGAACAAGATCGACGCGCTTGATGACGAGGAACGCGCATTCATCAAAGACGAAATGGAGACCGCAGTTGGCGGCCCCGTCATGCTAATGTCCGGCGTGACCCGCGAGGGTACACAAGATGTCTTGCGGGCGCTGCGCACCGAGATCGATGACAACCGTTTGCGGCATCGCAAACTGGAGGATCAAGAGGCGGAGGACGCGCCGTGGCGGCCTTAAAAGACGCAAAACGTCTCGTTGTCAAAATTGGCTCTTCGCTTCTTGTGGACAGTAAAACAGGTGCATTGCGCAAGGATTGGCTCATTTCTCTTGCCGCCGATGTCGCGGCAATTCGCGCGCGTGGCACGGATGTGATTCTGGTTTCCTCGGGGTCAATTGCTTTAGGACGCGGCGTTCTGGGGCTACCGGTTGCGGCATTGCCTCTCGAACAATCCCAAGCCGCCGCCGCCGTCGGGCAGATACAACTCGCTCGTGCCTATGAAGAAGCCTTGGCACCGCATGGTATTATCACCGCGCAAGTCCTTGTTACGTTGGAGGATTCCGAAAATCGTCGCCGCTACCTCAACAGCCGCGCGACAATGGAAACCCTGCTGGGTTTTGGCGTGACACCAATCGTGAATGAAAATGACACCATTGCGACTGACGAAATCCGTTTTGGTGACAATGACCGTTTGGCCGCCCAAGTTGCCGTGACTATCGGCGCGGATCAACTTGTCCTGTTGTCCGATGTCGACGGGCTGTATACAGCCAATCCAAATATCAATAGTGGTGCGCAACATATTGAAAATATTGATATAATTACAAAAGATATTGAGAATATGGCCGGTGACGCCGCCTCGGCGTTCTCGAAGGGCGGCATGAAAACCAAGGTCATGGCAGCAAAGGTTGCCACAGAGGCAGGTTGCGCTATGGCGATCACATTAGGAACGCACCTTAATCCTCTGAAAATGTTAGAAAATGACGGTCGTTCGACATGGTTCTCCCCACAAACAGATCCGCAAACAGCGCGTAAACGCTGGATTGCGACAATGAAACCCCGCGGCGCAGTGATTATCGATGCGGGGGCCGCGCGCGCCTTGGCGGTCGGAAAAAGCCTGTTGCCAGCAGGGGTTGTTGGCGTTGACGGGCAGTTTGGTCGCGGTGATCCCGTTACAGTTTGCGGTCTTGACGGCACCGCAATCGCGATCGGGTTGGTGCGCTACACTAGCACCGAAGCCAATCAGATCATGGGGCGCAAGTCACAGGAAATCGAAAACCTGTTGGGGTATAAAGGGCGCGCTGCGCTTATTCACCGCGATGACATGGTACTATAGGAGATGACGATGGATATCGCTGAAATGATGCTCGAAATTGGCCAGCAAGCGCGTGATGCCGCGCGGGAATTGGCCATCGTGCCCGACACCGTGAAAGCCGCCGCATTAAATCAAGCGGCTGAATCTGTTTGGGACAGGCGCGCTGAAATTCTGGCGGCAAATGCCAAGGATATGGATTTCGCGACCCAGAAAGGCCTATCGCCCGCGATGCTGGATCGGTTGATGCTGGATGAGGACCGCATTCAAACCATGGTTGACGGATTGCGGGCCGTCGCTACGCAAACCGACCCGATTGGTGTTGTAACCGAAAGTTGGACACAGCCCTCTGGCCTTCATATTCAAAAGGTCCGCACGCCGATTGGCGTCATCGGCGTCATTTATGAAAGTCGTCCCAATGTGACCGCAGATGCGGGGGCTTTATGCCTGAAATCAGGCAATGCGGTGATCCTGCGCGGCGGCTCCGAAAGCTTCCATTCCTCAACCGAAATCCATGCTTGTCTGACTGCGGGGTTGCGCGCGCATGGTCTGCCGGAACACGCCATCCAACTGGTGCCGACCCGTGACCGCGCCGCCGTAAGTGCGATGTTGCAGGCGGTCGATCATATAGACGTGATCATTCCGCGTGGTGGCAAAGGTCTGGTTGGGCTGGTCCAGAAAGAGGCCCGCGTGCCGGTGTTTGCCCATCTCGAAGGGATTTGCCACGTCTATGTTGATGGCGCTGCTGACGTTGAAAAGGCGCGGCGCGTGCTTTTGAACGCCAAAACCCGGCGCACAGGTATTTGTGGGTCTGCCGAAACTCTGTTGGTCGATCGGGCATTTTATGACCAACATGGTGATATCCTCGTGCAGGACCTTTTGGATGCGGGGGTCGAGGTGCGTGGCGATCTGGTTGTGGCCCAGACAAAGGGTGCGGTGGCCGCCAACCCCGATGATTTTGGCCATGAATTTTTGGACATGATCATCGCGGCCAAAATTGTGGACGGCGTCGACGCGGCGATTGCGCATATCCGCCAATTCGGCAGTAATCACACCGATGCAATTTTGACCGAAGATGACGCCGTTGCGAACAAATTTTTCCACCAGCTTGATAGCGCCATTTTGATGCGCAACGCGTCAACGCAATTTGCCGACGGTGGCGAATTTGGCATGGGTGCAGAGATCGGGATCGCCACAGGCAAGCTCCATGCACGTGGGCCTGTCGGTGCGGTTCAGCTGACCAGTTTCAAATATTTGGTGACGGGGGATGGCACGGTCCGCCCCTAGCTTAGAATCGCGCGCAAATCGTCTCGTCTTGCACGGAAATCGCGAGCGTCTTGCCCACTTCGGCCAAAACGCTTGGCAATAAGGCGAATTGCACCTGTGCTGCGGTATGATCCATCGCAACTTGCGGGTCGGTCAGTCCGGCCCATACGGCGGGGTCCATCGCAAGACGTGGCCCGTTCGCCTTTAACTCCCATTGATCGCCGTTCAGGCGCACATGGATATTGCCCCCCATCGGCAATGCGGTTTCAAAGCACTGCATCAACAAGAATGCGATCTGGACCTCGGATCGCGGTTGATCGGATTCGATCTGCCAAAAATATGAAAACCTGCCGCCCTTGGCAGATGCTGCGAGGACCGACAGAACCTCTTGGCGGCCCAGAAAATGCTTTGTTGACGTTGATCCAAACGCAATCCTAAAGTAGCGGATTTTGGCATTTGCATTTTCGACACTTTGCGAAATTAGATCAAGTTCGGGGCTGTTGTCATCGCTGGAACCGGTTAATCCCAGCAATTCGACCCCATTGCCGATGGCCCCGATTGGGCTGATAAGGTCATGACAAATTCTGGATCCGATGAGCGTTGCAAGTTGTGTGCGCATCATACGCCTCCTGTAGTGATAGGGATTGATATGACCAACTTTAACACAATTTTGGAGCCCGGCATGATCGTGCGCCACCCGATCCATGCGGATTGGGGTTTAGGGCAGGTCCAGTCAAATATTGCGGGCAAAATAACCGTCAATTTTCGCGAGGTGGGCAAAGTGGTTGTCGATGGATCCCAAATCATGTTGGTCCTTGCTTCAGGTGATGACGAACTCAACCAAGGGTAGCAAGGTCAGCCAATCTGTCAATCGTCGTAATGTCTCTTGTCGGCCAAAAGCGTTGCCATTTGGTTACCAAGAAATTAAACCCTGAAAATTCTTGGCACGAAAGGCTCGCATTTGCTTAGACATGTCCCTGAATTTTCTGTTCGCATTGCCGACGGGCCCTGCGACATCAGGCAGGCGCAGGGTTTGCGCTACGACGTCTTTATCACCGAATTGGGCGGCGACGGCGCCAGTGTCGATCACGCGGAAAAACTGGAATCTGACCGCTTCGACGGTTTTGCAACCCATCTGATGCTCGAAGATCTGGCCCCCGCAGCCCCCCGGCGTCTGGTTGGTGTCTACCGGCTGATGACCGACGATATGGCGCGGGGGGCTGGCGGCTTTTATTCCGCCGCTGAGTTTGATCTCGCGCCACTTGTGCAGAGCAAGCGGAGCCTGTTGGAATTGGGCCGGTCGTGTTTGCATGTTGACTACCGCGGCGGTGCGGGGATGCTCAAACTCTGGGCCGCACTTGCGGATTATGTGGCCGCCCAAAAGATTGACCTGATGTTCGGGGTCGCATCGTTTTCAGGCGTCAATACCGCAGATTTGGCGCAACCTCTGTCATATCTGCACCATTTTCACAGCGCAGCACCGCATATTTCTCCGATAGCGCGCACAGATAACGCCGTTGCACTGGACGTCATCCCCAAGGACCGGATTGACCGCAAGGCGGCCATTCTCGCGATCCCGACCCTGATCAAAGCCTATTTGCGTCTTGGCGGTGTCGTGGGGCAGGGCGCTTATGTCGATTATGCCTTCAACACGACCGACGTTTGCCTGATCCTCGACACCGAATTGGCCCGCGCACGCACCAAAACCATGTTGCACCAAGGGGACAGCCTATGAATTCCCCTTGGAACGAAGGCGCCCCACCGAAACATTTACAAATCGGTTTGAGCGGTTTCATCAGGGCGATTTTGCGCGGTGTGCCGCTGCTCTTGCTGGTATTTTGCGGGCTTTTGCTCCTCTTGCTGCTCCGTCTGGTCGAGAGGCCGTTTTTTGGACTGCGCCGACCTTATACACCCTATATTACGCAGTTTGTTTGCAGAACCGCGTTCGTCATTCTGGGCATGGGTTTTTCACGCAAGGGCGCGCCGATGACTGGTGCAGGCGCCGTGGTGGCAAACCATTCGTCATGGCTCGATATTTTTGCGCTCAATGCCTCCAAGCGGATTTACTTTGTGTCCAAGGCCGAAGTCGCCGCATGGCCGGGCATCGGCTGGCTCGCACGCGCAACCGGCACGGTGTTCATCAAACGTGACCGCAACAAAGCCCGCGAGCAAATCGATGTGTTCAAGGACCGGCTGGCAGCAGGACATAAACTGCTGTTTTTCCCCGAAGGCACCAGCACGGACGGGCAATTGGTTCTTGCCTTTAAGCCCACGCTGTTTGCGGCATTTTTTGATCCCGCCCTGATCGACCAGATGCGTGTGCAGCCGGTAACCCTCAAATATGAGGCACCACAGGGCGCTGACCCGCGATTTTACGGCTGGTGGGGTGATATGGATTTTGGTCCGCATCTCCTCGCGACATTGGCCGCACCGCGCCAAGGCCGGGTCACCGTCATTTACCACAGTCCCGTCAAACTCACAGATTTTTCCGACCGCAAACACTTGGCGCTTGTACTGGAGACCACCGTGCGCAGCGGCCTAGAGCATCACAGCAATCAGTGATTTCAACGCGGCGGCGGCGTCGTCTTGACGCCACAACTCATCACCCAAGCCAAAAAAGTCGGTATGCGGCGAAACCGCACGGATCAGGTCTTCGGTTAGCGCGCCTTCCGCTACCACGGGCACTTCGATCATTTGTGACCACCACTCGAACAGGTCCAGCGGCGCGGTGCTGCCATCGCCAAGCGGCGATTGACCAACCGGGCCGAAGCTGACGTAATCCACGCCCATCTCGCCCGCGATCATGCCGTCATGGGTCGAATTGCCACAAAAACTGCCGATGATCGCATCAGCCCCTAACTCGGCGCGGGATTTCTTGACCGACCTTGCCCCGTCCATCAAATGCACCCCGTCTAAACCCAACCGTTCAACAAGCTGGATATGGCTGTCGATCACCAAGGCCACATCGCGGGCATGGGTCACTTCACGCAGGGCATCTGCCGCCTTGGCAATGCGCGTCTCGTCGCGGCTGGCCATCGACAGGCGCACGCAGGCAATCTCGGTTGTATCAAGGCAAGCCGCTAACCTGTCTGGAAAAGTTAACAGGTCCAGATCGGTCGGCGTGATCAAGTAAAGCTGCGGGCGATCAGGGGTATCTGACATCAAGGATTTCCGTCTCAATAGGGTTTCGCAGGTTCTAGCTTGGTTTGACGCGCTTGGCTACTTGGGTGGTAATGATTTTGCGTGCGCCAGTGCCATTTGCACAATTTGCGCCAAACGGGCCTCGTCGCCGATCACATCCTCGTTGATATCGACCATGCCGCCCATCTTGCGGCCCGTGAAACTAAGCGGTGCAATCCCGTCCAGCAACACAGCATCCGGTTCGGCGGCTTTGCCGATGCGGGCCATGCCGCCACCTTGATGCACGCCACACACCATATGCCCGTTGAACATGAAACACAGCCCGCCAAACATCTTCTTTTGTGTGATGCCATCTACATCTCGCAACGCCTCGTGCATTAACTGGGCATGTCCTGCGTCATAAGCCATTGGTCGCTCCTTGCGTGATCATAGACGTCAGCGTATCACGCGACAAACGCCAAAAGGAAGCCCGATGCCCACCGACCGCCCCCAACCGACATTTATCCTGATCCGCCCGCAGATGGGCGAAAATATCGGGGCTGCCGCACGTGCGATGTGGAATTTCGGATTGGACCGGATGCGGATCACTAGCCCGCGTGACGGCTGGCCCAATACAAGGGCTGTTGCCATGGCCAGCGGGGCGGGTCGCTTGCTTGACGAGGCGCAGCTTTTCGACAGCACCGATGCGGCAATCTCCGACTGCACTTATGTCTATGCAACCACGGCGCGCGACCGCGACCTGACCAAACCTGTGCTGACCCCCGAGGCCGCGATGATCGAGGCGCGCGACCGCATTGCCGCAGGGCAAAAAGTGGCGGTGCTTTTTGGGCCAGAGCGGGCAGGGCTGGAGAACGAAGATATTGTGCGCGCCAATGCGATCATCTCGGTGCCAGTGAACCCCGAGTTCGCCTCTCTCAATCTGGGGCAATGTGTCTTGCTGACTGCTTATGAATATCAACGTGCAACAACGCAGGTTGATCATGTCACCGTCAGCCATGCAGGCGATTGGGCGACGCAGTCCGAAATGGCAGCCCTTGCCGCACATTACGAAGGCCGGCTTGAAGATGCGCAGTTTTTTTACCCCGCGCACAAAGGCCCGAATATGAAAGCAAACCTGCGTAATCTGTGGAGCAGACTGCCGCTGACGCGCGCCGATGTGCAAATGCTGCACGGTATTCTGCGACAGATGGTCCGCTGGAAAGAACGCGGCTAACGCGCACTTGTCCTGTCCGGACCGGCGTTCTAGGTTGCAAACAAATGCAAGGAGATCACGACAAATGGCAACAAAACCACGCAGCATTTTCCAGGACGTCGGCGACGCGCAAAAGCAGGTCGCAAGCCCGGGCGGGATCGATGCAAGGTCCAAAGGGGCACGCGGCGCGATCCGGATCTGGCTGGGGCTGATATTCGGGCTCGTTGGCATCGTGATTCTGGTCGGCGGTTTGACACGGCTGACTGACAGCGGCTTGTCGATCACTGAATGGGCGCCCTTTTCGGGGGCGCTGCCGCCGCTGACCGATCTGGCTTGGGCAGACGCGTTTGAAAGATACAAAGCGATCCCTGAATACCAATTGCAAAACAAGGGCATGGACCTATCTGAATTCAAAGGGATTTTCTGGTGGGAATGGGGCCACCGCCAACTTGGGCGCGTGATTGGTCTGGTTTGGGCGATCGGATTTTTCGGGTTTCTTGTTGCGCGCAAAATCCCCACCGGCTGGACCCGCAAACTGTTGCTTTTGGGCGCTTTGGGCGGCTTGCAGGGCGCGATTGGCTGGTGGATGGTCTCGAGCGGTCTCGAAGACGGGATGCTTGACGTGGCCTCCTACCGCTTGGCCACGCACCTTGGACTGGCGTTTGTCATTTTCGGCTTCATCACATGGTTTATCTTACAATTGTCGCGCAGTGAGGCCGCATTGTTGCAGGCGCGTCGCGTGACCGATGCGCCCCTGTCGCGTCTGGGAACATGGCTAATCGTGCTGGCATTTGTGCAAATCTTGCTTGGCGCATTGGTCGCTGGCATTGATGCGGGCCGTGGGTTTCCGGACTGGCCGTTGATGGCGGGGGGCTTTTTGCCGCCGCAACCCTTTGATCTTGTGCCGCTGTGGCGGAATTTCTTTGAAGATCCGGGTCTCGTGCAATTCATGCACCGCATGGCGGGCTATGTAGTGTTTGGCTTTGGTATTTTCGTCTGGGCGCGGGCGCGTAAAAATGGCAATGCGCGCACGCGGTTTGCATTTACCATGATGCTCGCGGTGATGACCGTGCAGGTCGTGCTGGGGATTGTCACGGTGATCTATTCCGCACCCGTTGAAATCGCCATCGTGCACCAATTGGGTGCGGTTGTGCTTTGGGTTGTAATCTTGAGAGCCCGATTCCTTGCGGGGCATCCGCATCCGCAATCGATCCGGGGCGCGTAAGATGACGGCCTACGCCGACCTGATGGCGTTCCAGCGCGAAACCGAGGCGCTTGCGCAAATTGCGGGCCGCTTGGGCTGGGATCAGGAAACCATGATGCCCGACGGGGCAGCACCGCAGCGCGCTGAAGAACATGCGGCCATGGCCAATGTCCTGCACGCTCGCCGCGTTGATCCGCGGGTCGGCGACTGGTTGGCAATGGCTGACGGCGTTGACGACGAGGCCCGCGCAAACCTGCGCCACATCCGCCGCAGCTATGAGCGCGCGGCCAAAGTGCCTGCGAAACTTGCAGCCGAGATTGCCCGAACCACCTCGCTGGCGCACCGCATCTGGGCCAGCGCACGCGCGCACGAAGATGTCGCATCCTATCTGCCGGTGTTGGCAAAGGTTGTCGCCCTGCGCCAAGAGGAGGCCGATGCGTTGGCGCAAGGCGGCGACCGCTACGATGCCCTGCTCAATGACTACGAGCCGGATGCAACGGGCAGCGATATCGCGGCAATGTTTGCGGCATTGCGGCCGCGTCTGGTGGCCCTTCGCGGCGCCGTGCTGGACCAACCCAAACCCCAAGGCCTGTCGGGGCACTTTGACGAGGCCGCCCAACTGGCGCTGTCAACAAAACTTGCCGTGGCTTTTGGCTATGACATCGACAATGGGCGCATCGACAAAGCCGTTCATCCCTTCTCGAGCGGCTCGGGCCTTGACGTGCGGATCACGACGCGGACCAATCTTGTTGATCCATTCAATTGTTTTTATTCGACAATTCACGAGGTCGGCCATGCTACTTACGAACAGAACATAAACCCGTCCTATTTACTGACCCCGCTTGGGGCCGGTGTGTCGATGGGCGTTCATGAAAGCCAAAGCCGGATTTACGAGAACCAGATCGGACGCAGTCGCGCGTTTACAGGCTGGCTTTACGCGCAAATGCGCGATGGCTTTGGTGATTTCGGGATCGCGAACGAGGACCAGTTCTACGCCTGCGTCAATCGGGTAAGCGACGGGTTCATCCGCACCGAATCCGATGAGTTGCAGTATAACCTGCATGTCTTGCTACGCTTTGATCTGGAGCGCGCTCTGATTTCGGGTGATCTGGCAGTGACTGACCTAGAGGCTGCGTGGAACGACCGTTTCATGGCCGACTTTGGCTTTGCGGTCGACAAACCGTCGAACGGTATTTTGCAGGATGTGCATTGGTCCGAAGGGCTGATGGGCTACTTTCCGACCTATACATTGGGCAATGTTTATGCCGGGTGTCTGAATGCTGCGATGGCGGAGGCTTTGCCAAATCTTGACGCGGATTTGGCGCGCGGTGATCCATCGGCCGCAACAAAATGGTTGCGCGAAAACGTGCAAACCCACGGCGGTCTTTATGCGCCCGATGACGTGATTGCGCGCGCAACGGGCACAGCGCCGTCAGAAGCGCCATTACTGGATTACCTTGAGACCAAGTTTTCGGACATCTACCGGCTTTCATAGCCGTCAGGCGCTGGGGCTAGCCCCAGACCCCAGCATATTTGTGCTCGGAAGAAGGCGATTACGTCCAATCGGGGTCGCGCTTTTCCAAAAAGGCGCAAATGCCTTCCCTGGTCGCGGGCTCGGCCATATTGTCCACCATGACAGCGCCTGCATATGCATAGGCCTCTGCCGTTGTCATGGCCGCTTGTTGATAAAACGCGGCCTTTCCGGTTCTCACAGCGCTTGATAGTTTGGAGGCAATAGTTTGTGCCATGTCCAAAGTCGCTCCTGACAGGTCGTCGCGGGGCACGGCGTGATTGATCAAACCCAATGTTTTGGCCTCGACCGCATCTATAAATTTGCCCGTGGTCAACATCTCGAAGGCGGCCTTGCGGCCGATGTTGCGGGTGAGGGCCACCATGGGAGTAGAGCAAAACAGGCCGATATTGACGCCGTTGACGCCGAATTTCGTATCATCTGCGGCAACCGCCAGATCACAGGTCGCAACAAGCTGACAACCCGCAGCCGTGGCGATACCGTGAACCTGGGCAATCACCGGCTGCGGTAGCGACTGGATACGTAGCATCAGGGCGCTACAGCGCGCAAACAAGTCGGTCAGGGCCTCTGGTGATTTGCCGCGCATTTCATTGAGGTCGTGGCCTGCGCAAAACGCTTTGCCATCCCCAGATAGAATAACAACCTTGATCGATGGATCCGCCGCGATTTCGTTCAACGCCGCATCAAGTGCTTCAATCATCGCGTCGCTTAATGCGTTCAGACGGGCAGGGGTGCACATTGTCAAATGCGCCACCGCGCCATAATTTTCGCGTTTCAAGATCGTCATAAGCTTGCCCTCCGTCTCATCTTTGGGTCACGGTAGGACAGGACTGGCGCGAGGGGAAGACAAACTCGGTCACCCGTGCGACTTTAACCTGTGCGATACCGTCAAGTGATGGGGTAAAATAATACCTAATTTATAAGGTGTTGATATTAAGGGTTAATATGCAAAGGAAGGCCCTTGACCAAAACCTGCACCGCTTTATAAGCCACTTATCCGAATGACGGGCCGCTTTTGGTCCCACAAGAATTGGTGAGTTATGACTACTTATACCGCGACACCTGCGGATATCGACAAGAAATGGATCATTATCGACGCTGAAGGCGTTGTTTTGGGCCGTCTTGCGTCGGTTATCGCAATGCGCTTGCGTGGCAAGCACAAACCTTCCTTCACGCCGCACATGGATATGGGCGACAATGTTATCGTGATCAACTGCGAGAAAATCCAGATGACCGGCAACAAGCGTGACGAGAAGTATTACTGGCACACAGGTCACCCCGGTGGCATCAAAGAAAAGACAAAAGCCGAGATTCTTGAGGGCAAGCATCCCGAGCGCGTCATCATGAAAGCTGTGCAGCGTATGTTGCCCGGCGGCAAACTGTCCCGCCTGCAAATGACACACCTGCGCGTTTTCGCAGGCACAGAGCATGGCATGGAAGCGCAGAAGCCTGAAGTTCTGGATGTTGCATCCATGAATCCAAAGAACACGAGGACTGCATAATGGTTGATCAAGTGAACTCTCTCGAAGAGCTGGGCCAAGTCGCTGAAGGCGTTGATGCGCCTGTTGAACAAGCCGCCCCCGCTGCAATCACCCGCGAGCCTGTGCGTGACGCGCTGGGTCGTGCCTATGCGACTGGTAAGCGTAAAGATGCGGTTGCCCGCGTCTGGATCAAGCCCGGTTCGGGCAAGGTTGTCGTCAACGGTAAGGAAATGGCCGTGTATTTTGCACGTCCGGTTCTGCAAATGATCCTGCGTCAGCCATTCCAGGTTGCTGGTGTTGTTGACCAGTTCGACGTTATGGCAACTGTTGCCGGTGGCGGTCTTTCTGGCCAAGCTGGTGCGGTTAAGCACGGTGTCTCCAAGGCGCTTCAGCTTTATGATCCAACATTGCGTGCCGCTTTGAAAGCTGCCGGCTTCCTGACACGCGACAGCCGCGTCGTCGAGCGTAAGAAATACGGTAAAGCAAAAGCCCGTAAGAGCTTCCAGTTCTCCAAGCGCTAAGCTTCAGGACTTGTTTTTGGAAGAGGGCGGCCCGCAGTGGTCGCCCTTTTTCTTTTGATATTATGGAAATATGAAATGTATTTGCCTGCGGAATTTGCAGAAACTGACCCTGAACTGATCCGCGATGTGATTGCGCAGTTCCCGCTTGCAACTGTTGTGGCGCAGACGGCGGAAGGTCTGACCGCGAACCATATCCCACTGATCATGACAGCACCAGATCGCATCATCGGCCATATCGCAATTGCGAATAGGCTGCATGAATGGGTGAGCCCGACGCAAGACATTATTGCTATTTTTCAAGGCGCGCAGGCTTACATTTCACCCAATTGGTATCCGTCCAAAGCCGAGAGCCACTCGCAGGTCCCGACATGGAATTACGAGGTCGTGCATGTGCACGGTCGTATGACATTCCAGCATGACGAAAAATCCAAAATCGCCGCCGTGGGCCGCTTAACGAAAATCTTTGAGACGCAAACCAATGGCGCAGATGCATGGCGCATGTCGGACGCCCCTGCGGATTTTATGAAGTCAAAGCTCGCGGGCATCGTAGCATTTGAAATCGCCGTGACGCGGATTGTGGCAAAGTCAAAGCTCAACCAGAATAAATCACGTCAGGACATTGAAAACGTATCCGAAAATCTGCTCTCACAGGGTGCGGTGCGGATGTCAGAGCGGATGAAACGTGGCAAATCAACTGGCTAAATCACTTTGCTGCTTGCACTTTTCATCCACCCGGTGAAAATCGTGTCATGTGGGAGAAACTGACAGCAACACAAGGCCGTCGCGGACTGCTTATGGTCAGCCCGCCGTTGATCTATGCATTGTTGCTTTTGGCATTCCCCTTGGGGGCAATCGTCTTGTTCAGTTTCTGGACCCAAGATTTCATGGACCTCAATACTACATTCACATTGGACAATTACCGCGAAATTTTCGAGAAACCGATCTATCTCTCGCTGCTGCAACGCTCGTTGTTCGTCTCGACCGTCGTCACGGCCGTGACCGTTACATTGGCTTTTCCGGTCGCTTATTTTGTGTCGTTTCATGTGCCGGCGCACCGCAAATCCTTGTGGCTGTTCCTGATCACGATCCCATTCTGGACCAGCTACCTGATCCGCGTTTTCCTTTGGAAAGTCATTTTGGGCTATAACGGCGTTGTCAACACCGGGCTGCTCAACATCGGGCTGATTGACGAGCCCCTCACATTCATCCTTTATAACGTGAACGCGGTGATTATCACGCTTGCACATGCCTTTGCGCCCTTTGCGATCCTGCCGATATTTGTGGCCTTGGAGAAAATCGACCGTTCCTTGCTTGAAGCCAGTCAAGACCTTGGTGAAAGCAAATACAGCACGTTTTTCCGCGTGACCCTGCCACTGTCGATGCCCGGTCTGGTGGCGGCGGTCCTGATTGTCTTCATCCCGACAATCGGCGATTATGTGACGCCTGAACTGATGGGCGGTGCCGGTGGCAAACTGATCGCCAATATGATCCAGACGCAATTTCTGGCGCTGAACAATGCGCCGCTTGGGGCCGCTTTGGCGATTGTTGCCATGCTCTGCGTGACTGCGATCAGTCTGATTTTCGTCTTTTTGAACCGGCGCTATCTGCGAGGGCGATCATGAGCCTGCGCATCTATGCCATTGCATATCTTATCTTTTTATATGCGCCGATCATTCTGTTGCCGATATTCGCGTTCAATGACGCCACAATCATCGCCTTCCCGCTTTCGGGGTTCACGACCGACTGGTTCAAGGCATTGCTGACGACCAAGGCGCTGCATACCGCGGTGCAAAACTCGCTTTATATTGCGGCGGTCACCGCGCTGTTGTCTACGACGCTTGGGGTTTGCGCCGCGCGGGCAGGGGCGATGTATGCGTTTCCGTTCAAACGTAGCATCTTGGGGCTGGTGATGTTGCCGCTGGTGCTGCCCGAGATTATCGTCGCGGTCTCGCTGCTTGTGGTTATTGTGCAAATCTTCGATTTTGGCTTGTCAAACTGGACGGTCATCGCGGCCCATGTCTTGATCAGCACACCATTTTGCATCGCGATCCTCAACGGGGCCTTCCAAAACCTCGATCCCGCCATGGAAGAGGCCGCGATGGATCTGGGCGAAAGCCGCTGGTCGGCGTTCCGGCTTGTGACACTGCCTCTGGTGATGCCGGGGATCATTTCCTCGATGCTCATCGCCTTCACGATCAGTCTGGATGAATTCATCATCGCCTTCTTCCTCACAGGGGCAAACCCGACGATGCCGGTCTATATTTGGGGGCTTTTGCGGTTCCCTTCATCATTGCCGGTGGTCATGGCGCTGGGGACAATTCTGGTCGCGCTGTCGATTGTCCTGCTGACACTTGCTGAAATTTTGCGCAGGCGCGGCATGGCCCGTGCGGGTCTGCGCGACAAAGGGGGCTTTTTGTGACCGAGCTTATATCACTGACCGGCGTGAACAAATTCTACGGCGACTACCATGCGCTGCGCGACATCGATCTGTCCATTCAAACCGGCGAGTTCTTTTCGCTGCTCGGCCCCTCGGGCTGCGGTAAAACCACATTGCTGCGCACCATTGCGGGCTTTGAAGGGGTGTCAGACGGTGTGGTGATGATCGGCGGCAAGAACATGCAAGGTGTGCCCGCCAACATGCGCCCGACCAATATGGTCTTCCAGTCCTACGCGATTTTCCCGCATTTGTCGGTGGCCGAAAATGTGGCTTTTGGGCTGCGCAAGAAACGCAACATGGATAAGGTCCAAAAAGATACGGCCGTCGCACAAGCTCTTGATATGGTTGGTCTCAAAGGCTTTGGCGCGCGCCAAGCCCATGCGCTCTCGGGGGGCCAGCGCCAGCGCGTGGCCCTTGCCCGTGCGCTTATTTTGAAGCCCAAGGTTTTGCTGCTCGACGAGCCGCTGTCCGCACTCGACAAAAAGATGCGCGAACAGATGCAGGTCGAATTGATACGGCTGCAACGCCATGTCGGGATCACCTTTATTCTGGTCACGCACGACCAAGAAGAGGCGTTGGTCATGTCAGACCGGATCGCCGTGATGTTCGAGGGCGAAATCGGACAATTGGACGACCCCGAAACGTTGTATCGCCGCCCCAACAGTCGCCGCGTCGCGGAGTTTATCGGCAAGATGAACTTTCTGGACGCGGATGTAACATCAGTTGGTGACAGGGTCACGGTCGCGGTTGAAGGTCTCGGCATCTGTGACGTGGACGCCGAGCAAGCGCCCGCGGGCATCACACTGGGCAAGGCCGCCGTCGGCATCCGCCCCGAAACCCTCGCCATTCTGTTTGACGGCGAGGCGACGACGCGCGAAACCATTGCAGGCACCGTGGACGAGGTCGTCTATTACGGTGACATGACCTATTATGACGTGCGCATCGCGGGCGTAGCTGACACGCTTAATATCGCTATGAAAAACCTGATCGGGCGTCCGGTTCTGGATGTGGGCGCGGCGACAACCGTGGTCTGGGACGCGCGCTCTTTGGTGCTGCTACCCTAAAACGGGATCGCAAGGCGGATAGAAACCGTCTCAAGGCCTGGGTTTAGCGGCTGGGTGTCTGCATTGGACCGGTGATCATAGGCGGCCAAAATCGTTGCACCATTGTCGAATTCGTAACCAACACCCAAGGCCGACCGAAACTGTAACGATCCGCCAATATCAGGACCGTCACCCAGACGAAAATAGCCCGGCATCAAAGACGCCTCAACAAACAGCGGCCCCGGTGCAAAACCCTGACTTGTCCATTTTGCACCCGCTCCAACCCAAAAATCACCCGTATCGGTCAGCGATGTGCCAAAGGTCGGCTGAAACGGCCCGTAAGCAGTGCCCATATCATAGCCAAGATAAAGTTCATTACCGACCTTCACATCGCCAAACTGCACTTCTGCGAGCTGAAACGACAGCCGTGCGGGGGCATCCGACGGGGTCAAACAGCCTGTGGCACAATCCGTCAGCGTCATATCCGTGAGGCTGGCAATAAAGAAAATCGCGGCAAGTGTTCCGTTCATCATCTGATCCTATTATTTATCGGGGGCAACAAGGCCCAATCCGCGCAAGTAAATTCCGATACCGCTTTCCAACAAGTCTTCGGGTGGAAACGGCGATTTTGTGCCCGGACTGCCACGTGCAAACAGCTCGACAACCCCATGTGATAGCGCCCAGATATGGGCCGAGAACATCTGCGGCGGCGGTCGCTTATCAACGGGAATATGTTCGCTCAAGGCAACCGCTGCGGTCTCCAGCACCCCCATCGCGCGGGTCGCCGCGGCATGAAGCGCCGGCGTGCGCTGGATCGAAATCCCGCTCTCAAACATCGCCACATAATGGCCGGGGTATGTATTGGCAAACGAAAGATACGCGCGACCGGTCGCCTCGAATGCAGCCAGATCAGAGGGTTTGCCGCCTGCATATGCCTTTTCCAGCATCGCGCCAAAAATCTCATAGCCCTGAAACGCCGCCTCTGCGATCAGGTCTTCGCGGCCCTCGAAATGGCGATACACTGCTGCCGGGGTCACGCCGGCTTCGCGTGCAGCCTCCGACAAGGTAAACCCCGTCGGTCCGCGTTTTTCGATCAACGCCAAACAGCCCGCGACCAGTGCTTCGCGCAAATTACCGTGGTGATAGCCGCGTTTAACCATACCAAAGATCAGGGCCGCCAGCGACCAAAGGGTCCACCGCGCCTAGTCCGTTTTTGTTGCGCCCTGCATAGTCAATCTTGGTCAAAACAGACCGTACCGCATTCAGACGGGCACGGCGTTTGTCATCGGATTTGACAATCGTCCACGGGGCCGCGTCACTATGACTGCGCTCCAGAGTCTCGCCAATCGCATCGGTGTAGGCATCCCACTTTGACAGACCCTCAACATCGATCCACGACAGTTTCCACTGCTTCAATGGATCACCCTCGCGGTCCAAAAACCGCTTTAACTGGGTGGCTTGGCCAACATTCAACCAGATCTTGAACAGCTTTATCCCGTCATCAACCAGCAATTTCTCAAATGCATTGACCTGCGAAAACCACTTTTCACGCTCGGCAGGGGTGCAAAACCCGAAAACATGTTCAACAACGCCGCGATTATACCAGCTGCGGTCAAACAGCACGATCTCGCCCGCGCTTGGCATGTGATCGATGTAGCGTTGAAAATACCACTGGCTGGCCTCAGCCTCGGTCGGTTTTGACAAGGCCACAACGCGGGCGCCTCGCGGGTTCAGGTTTTCACGAAACCGCGAAATCGTCCCACCCTTGCCAGCAGCATCACGGCCCTCAAAGACCACGACAATCCGCTCGCCTGTGTCGCGTGCCCAAGTCTGCAGGCGCACCAATTCAACCTGCAGCGCTGCGATGTCGTCCTCGTATGCATCACGATCCATACGCTTGGCATAGGGATAATCAGCATTCAGAATATCGTTCTTTCGGGCACCCGCAATCGCCGCACGCACCGCTTGCGGTGCCGCGTCTTTATAAAACTTGCTGATACCGCCATCGAAAGGCAAGTCCATCGCTGTCATCCTCGTTGTCCTCCTCTCACTATGGGCAACCCAAGGCGCTAGCGCAATCCGGCGCGGGTCGCTGCACGGTCAATCGCGGCAATTGCGGCATCGGGGTCTACTTGATGTGGCATATGCCCCACGCCTTCCAACGCGGTCAGCCGTGCCGACGGGACGATTTTGATGATTTCACGGGCATGAATATCGATCGGCACCGTCGTATCTGCAGTGCCATGCAAAATTTCAATCGGCAAGGTCAACTGCGGATAGAACGCACTCATCGTCACAATATTGGGGCGCAACGTATTGACCTGCCTCACATTTGCGCGAAAGCTTTCGGGGCGCAGCGTCAGGCGCGCACCAATATGATCGACGTAGCCCGCAGGTGCCGGATCAGGCGCAAAAGTGCTCTCGACGACACTGCGAATTTGTTTGTCGGTAGCCAAAGCGGAGAGTATCGGGATCGTCACAAGCCCCCCGAATGCGCTGCCGTTGATCGTGTAATAGGCACCCAAATCGCCGGGCCACGGCATTGCAACACCAGCAAATGATACAATCGCCTTGGCGTTTTGCGGGCTCTGCTCGGTCACACCTGCGATAGCCCAGGCCAAGGCCACCGCCCCGCCAAAACTATGCCCCGCCACAATCGGATAGGTGATGCCAATCTTTGCTGCGGCCTCGCGCAACATGCGGGCTTGGGCTTGTGGACTGTCGCCTTGGGTCGCCGCCCGACCTGTCGCAATCCCCGGCACACGGTCGCTATAGCCCATCCCGGGACGGTCAAACGCGGTCACGGTGTAGCGCTTGGTCAACTCGTCAAACAGTTGAAACGTAAAATCGCGCAAATTGCCACCCGCGCCATGCAACAGGATCAATTCGGGCCCCGTGCCCGCGCGCAGATAATGCACGCGCCCGCCGGTAACCGCGACAAACTGACCAGTCGGAGGATATGCCGCCTCTACTGCCGCTGTGCGCGCCGTCGACGTGCATCCGGTCAAAACCGCACCAAGCCCAAGTGCTACCGCCGCGATTTTCAATCTGCTACGTGCCGATTTCATCTAAGTCATACTTCGTTGTTTGGTAAATTTCATTGATCCAGTTACCATATAGAAGATGCGCGTGACTTCTCCACCGATTGGTGGGTGGTTGGGACGGATCATCGTCAGGATAATAATTCTGCGGCACGTTGATCTGTGTGCCCTCGGCGATATCGCGGTCGTATTCCTGCTTGAGAGTGCCACTGTCATATTCAAAATGATTGAAAATATACAACGCCCGGTGAGCTGCATCCTCTACCAGGCAGGGTCCAGAATCGTCGCTTGTTATCAACGTCTTAAGGTCGGAATATTTTGCGATATCCTCTTGGCGCATTTCAGTCCAGCGGCTGACAGGGATCACACAATCATCCGAAAACCCGCGCAAATACTGCGACGCCGCATCGGTCACATGGTGACGGTAACAGCCAAACACCTTATGGTCGGTGATGTGCTTGGGGACGCCGTGAAAATAGTTGATCATCGCCATGCCGCCCCAGCAAACCCCGAATGTGGAATGCACATTTGTCTGGGTCCAGTCAAATATGCGGGTCAACTCTTCCCAATAGGTCACATCTTCAAAATCCAGATGTTCGATCGGCGCGCCAGTAATAATCAATCCGTCAAATTTCTCGCCTCGCACCTCGTCGAAGGTTTTGTAAAATTCCTCCATATGCTCGGCTGCGGTCGTCTTGGTCTGGTGCTCTGACATACGGATAAGCGTCAGCTCGATCTGAAGCGGCGTCGCCCCGATCAGCCGTGCAAACTGGGTCTCGGTCTGGATTTTCTTTGGCATCAGGTTCAACAGGCCGATCCGCAAGGGGCGGATATCCTGATGCGTGGCATCGGCAGGATCCATCACCATCACACCCTCGCGCGTCAGCACGTTATAGGCGGGCAGGGTCGAAGGGATCTTGATAGGCATAGGGTCAGTCCTGACGATGGTTGGGGGTGAGAGTGACGGGTTATGGCGCTTGTCTGCGGGTCGCAAGGGCATCCGCAATCACATCCTCGAAATCGCCTGCCGTTTGCACAGCCGCCATTTTGGCCGCAGGAATAGTCAGACCCCAGCGCTGCGCCATCGCTTTATAACGCGGCTGGCGATGCGCCAAGGCTTGGGAATAGGCCCAGCGGATAAAGGCATCGGGATCAACTTGCTCGGCAGTGCACTGGTTTTGCACAAGATAATCATGCCAGACCCGCAACAAAAATGCAGGCTGATAGGCCATCGGCTTGGGCGCAAGATCAAACCTGCGGATCAACTCGGCGGTATGATCTCGCGACCCCTCGATCCAGACCATCAGGTTTTGGGCTGCAAGCTGCGTCATAATCGGGTCGCGGGGATCATCGGGATCAACCCATTCACAAATCGAGCCGCCCGTATCACAGATGAAATGCGGGTAGCCATAAAGCGATTGCGCGCGCTCAATGAATGCAGCCGTATCAAGCAATGCGGCCTCTTCGGCGGCCTTGAACTGCATCTGCCGGTCAACATAGGTCTCGAACGGCAATCCGCCGCGCGCAGGGTCACCGGGTTTGCCCAGATACTGCGAGACCGCGGTTAAATCCTCGGTCAAAACATTCGCCGCAATATGGATCGAATCCGACCGCAACATTTGCGCCAGCTCGGGCACCTGCATCGCCGCCTTGATCGCATTATCAACAATATGCGGCGCCATATAGCGCGTGCCGATGCGGTAATCGACGGAATAATGAAACCACGCCTGCGAGCGCCGCAGAATATGGGAAACATGCGTTTTACCCAAGCCGGATGTGGCAAACAGCAAAACACGTTTATGCGCTGCGCCGCGCCACTGGGATGCAGAATTGTAAATCATGCGACAGAGTTAATGCGCGAGGCTGGGGTTGGCTAGCGGTTTTTGGCCGATATCACCGCGTTGCGCGCAGGGCTTCACCCCTGCACCCCGCTTTTTTACAAATACTCAACTGAAAGCTTGCGATTGGTGCAACCGGTCAATAGCCGCGCCAGATCCATCCACCGCCCAAGACCCGCGTGCTTTGCGGGTCATAAAATACACAAGCCTGCCCGGGCGAGACGCCTTCTTCGGCCACAAGCAGTTCAACCTCGGCTTCACTGTCCGAAACGGGGCGCAAAATCGCCTCGATAGGTGGCTTTGTCGATCGCACCTTGACCGCTATCTGGCGCTCGCCACCCGCCAGAAACCCCTCATCTCCCAGCCAGTTGATCTCGCGCAGCGGCACGATCCGTGTCGCCAACATCGCCTTTGGCCCCACGATCACATGGCGCTTGTCCACATCAAGCCGCACCACATACAACGGATCAGCCAAACCACCGATCCCAAGACCGCGCCGCTGGCCAATGGTATAATGGATCACACCGGTATGCTGGCCCAGCACACGGCCCTCGCCATCGATGATATCACCCGGTTCTGCCGCACCGGGGCGCAATTTTTCGATCACCGCCGCATAATTGCCATCGGGCACAAAGCAAATGTCCTGACTGTCGGGTTTATCCGCAACGCCCAGCCCGTATTTCTGCGCCAATGCGCGGGTCTCGGCTTTTGATGTCAAATGCCCCAGCGGAAACCGCAGATATGACAACTGCTCTGGCGTCGTCGAAAACAGGAAATAGCTCTGATCCTTGGTGGCATCCGCCGCGGAATGCAGCTCCGCACCATGCGCGCCGACCATGCGCTGGATATAATGGCCCGTCGCCATGCAATCGGCATCCAGATCCTTGGCCGTATTCAACAGATCCTTGAATTTCACCCGCTCGTTACACCGGATACACGGCACAGGGGTCGCTCCGGCCAAATAGCTGTCGGCAAACTCATCCATCACTGCGTCTTTAAAGATATTTTCGTAATCCAGCACATAATGCGGAAAGCCCATTTCCTCGGCCACACGGCGGGCATCGTGAATATCGCGGCCCGCACAGCAGGCGCCCTTTTTCGACAAAGCCGCTCCATGATCATAAAGCTGCAAGGTCACCCCAACCACATCATAGCCTTCCTCGGCCAGTTTTGCGGCCACAACAGAGCTATCCACGCCGCCCGACATCGCCACCACAACGCGGGTTTCGGACGGTGGTTTTGCGAATCCAAGCGAGTTTAGGGGCTGGTCAAGAGACATAGGATTATCCGATCGTGAAAGCTTTGCTCGAAATATAGGTAAATACGACACATGAACAAGGTGCCGCTACACCTCTCATTAAGGCTCGCACCGCATAACGCTCATGGGGCGACCTGAAAAGGGACTAGAGAGATGTATTTGAGAAAAGTAGAAGGACCGCGGTCCGTCACCTTGCCCGACGGCACCGTCATGACGCGCGCGGATCTGCCAGCCGCTGAAACACGACGCTGGGTTGCATCGCGCAAAGCGCTGGTCGTGAAGGCGGTCAGCGGCGGGTTGATCACCCGCGAGGCCGCTCTCGACATGTATGCACTATCCGACGAAGAATTCTCGGAATGGGAATTCGCTGTTGCGCAACACGGCATTGGCGGGCTCAAGGCAACAGCGCTAAAACGGTATAGACAACCCTAGGTAGGGGTGCAAAACTATCTTACGTCGTTAAATTACAATTAACCATTCGGCGTCTAAGGTGTTTTGAACCAAGACACAGCGGAGAGATTGAATGCGTATACTGTTGGTAGAAGACGACCCTACAACCTCAAAGAGCATTGAACTGATGCTCACCCATGCCAATCTGAACGTCTATGCAACGGATTTGGGCGAAGAGGGGATCGATCTGGCCAAGTTATATGACTACGATTTGATTCTGCTTGACCTGAACCTGCCTGACATGAACGGGCATGAAGTTTTGCGGCAATTACGGCTTAGCCGGATCGACACGCCCATCCTTATCCTTTCGGGCGACGATGATACGGATGCCAAACTCAAAGGGTTTGGGTACGGGGCCGACGATTATATGACCAAGCCGTTTCACCGCGAAGAACTCGTCGCACGCATTCATGCAATCATTCGTCGCTCGAAAGGGCACGCGCAGTCTATCATCAATACCGGTCGAATCGCCGTCAATCTGGACGCAAAAACAGTTGCCGTTGGCGCAAGCACCGTGCATCTGACCGGCAAAGAATACCAGATGCTGGAACTTCTGAGCCTGCGTAAAGGTACCACGCTGACAAAAGAGATGTTTTTGAACCATCTCTATGGCGGCATGGATGAGCCGGAATTGAAGATTATCGATGTGTTCATCTGCAAATTACGTAAAAAGCTGGGCGAAGCGACAGATGGCGAAAACTATATCGAAACCGTTTGGGGGCGTGGCTACGTGCTGCGCGATCCTGTCCCTGTAGTGAATGCGGAAAAACTTGCCATCGGGGCATGACCATAGACCAACTGATTCATCGCGCCGATAGCGCTTGCACTTTACCTCTCACGTGACACTGCTAAAACTTAAACCTGATCGGAACATCTGCGATCAAAGGTTTGGGAGAACGCCGTGCCGCGTCTGACGGAAACTGATACTGCGACAATCGCGATTGACGCGTTAACCCAAGACCAAGCCGCACTTGAGCTTGGCGTCTTGGGAAAACGCCTTTTACAGGCGAACCGTGACTACCACACCAACGATGCGCCCAAGCTTAGCGACGCTGAATTCGACGCCATGAGGCGACGTCTGCAAGACATCGAAGCGCGCTTTCCTCACCTGAAGCATGAAAACAGCGCCTCGGATCGAGTGGGCGCCGCACCTGCCGCCGGCTTTGGCAAAGTGCACCATGCACAGCGGATGCTTAGCCTTGGCAATGCTTTTTCTGACAGTGACATTTTCGATTTTGACGACCGGCTGCGCAAATTTCTCGGAATCACATCTGACGATCTATTGTCCTACACTGCTGAGCCCAAAATTGACGGACTTTCCTTGTCACTGCGCTATGAGAACGGCACTTTGGTGCAAGCCGCGACAAGGGGCGACGGTGCCATCGGGGAAAACGTCACCGAAAATGCCCGCACAATTGCGGATATCCCCCATAAAATCAGCGGCGCACCCGCAATTCTGGAGGTCCGCGGCGAAGTCTACATGAGCAGCGAAGACTTCGCCGCACTTAACGCAAGACAAGCCTGCGCAGGTGCCAAAACATTCGCAAACCCGCGCAACGCGGCGGCGGGCTCCTTGCGCCAATTGGATCCCACAATCACAAAACAACGCCCGCTCAGGTTTTTTGCGTATGCTTGGGGCGAAATATCCGCGCCCTTTGCAAACACACAGTTTGCGGCAATTGAAACTCTGAAAACCTATGGATTTCAAACCAACCCGCTGACCAAAATCTGTGTGTCACCCGATGACATGATTGCGCAGTATCGCGATATTGAGGCAAAACGTGCAAATCTTGGCTACGATATCGATGGTGTGGTCTACAAAGTTGATGATCTCGATCTTCAACGACGGCTGGGATTTCGCAGCACAACGCCACGCTGGGCCATCGCGCATAAATTCCCCGCCGAGCTTGCGTGGACAAAGCTGACGGATATCGAAATCCAGGTCGGGCGCACCGGCGCATTGTCGCCTGTCGCACGGCTTTTGCCCGTGACCGTGGGCGGTGTCGTGGTATCGAACGCGACGCTGCACAACGAAGATTACATTGCGGGGCGCGGCGGAAACGACGCCGAAATTCGCGGCGGGCGTGACATACGGATCGGCGACTGGGTCCAAATTTACCGCGCAGGGGACGTGATCCCAAAAATAAAGGATGTCGATGTCTCACGCCGTGACGGGACTCAAAAGGCCTTCATATTTCCCGAAACCTGTCCCGAATGCGAATCTACTGCCATCCGCGAAGATGGTGACGCCGTGCGGCGCTGCACCGGCGGCCTGATTTGCCCTGCGCAAGCGGTCGAGCGGCTCAAACATTTTGTCAGCCGCGGTGCATTTGACATTGAAGGTCTCGGTGCCAAACAGGTTGAACAATTCTATCAAGACGGCTGGATCAAAACTCCCGCCGAAATTTTTACCCTCAAATCGCGCTACGGGCATGGGCTGCAACAGCTCAAAAACCGTGAGGGCTGGGGGGCGAAAAGTGCGCAAAAACTGTTTGAAGCCATTGATACAAAACGGGATATCCCCTTTCGAAAAACCCTGTTCGGTTTGGGCATTCGACATGTAGGTGACGCCAGCGCCGGACTAATTGCTGGTCATTATGGAAATTGGCAGGCGATGGAAACTGCGCTCACAACTGCCGAAATCGGCACAGGCCCCGTATGGGACGACCTGTTGGGGGTCGATGGCGTCGGCGCGGTCATGGCCACATCACTGATCGCAGCTTTCCAAAATACCGCCGAAAGGGCCTCGATCGACCGGCTCATTGCGCAGCTCCGCGTTCAGGATGCCGTTGTCGCCACCGCCAGCGACAGTCCCGTGACAGGCAAAACGGTCGTTTTCACAGGCACGCTCGAACGTATGAGCCGCGCCGAAGCAAAAGCGCGCGCAGAAGCGCTTGGTGCCAAAGTTTCTGGGTCAGTCAGTGCAAAAACCGACATCCTGATCGCAGGCCCGGGCGCCGGATCAAAGGCCGCGAAAGCAGTTGCTCTCGGCGTCCTGACGATCGACGAAGACGCTTGGCTGGATATGATTGCCGGATTATGACAGGGCGCCCAGAAACACTCTTCCCCTTGTTTGGCACCTTGACCAAGCTGGACGGTATCGGCCCAAAAACCGCGCAAACTCTTGAAGACGCTGGTATTTCAAGACCACGCGACTTGCTTTTCACGCTTCCGATCTCGGGCGTTGACCGCGGTCAACGGGCCTCTATCCGCGATGTTATTGCCCCCTCCACGGTCACAGTCGAGGTGACCATCGGCGACCATCATGCGCCCAGTTCACGCAACCGCCCTTACCGCATTCAGGTCACCGACAGCGAAACCACCTTTCAATTGGTCTTTTTCCACGCGCGCGGTGATTATTTGTCAAAGCAATTACCAACAGGCCAAAAACGCGTTGTTTCCGGCAAAATCGAGGCTTTCGATAGCATCGCGCAGATGGTGCACCCCGACCACATTGTGCGGGTCGAGGACACGAGCGATATCCCTGCCTTTGAACCAGTCTACCCGCTCCATGCGGGGATCACTCAAAAACTGATGTGGAAAGGGACCCGCTCTGCGCTTGGTCTTGCACCAGCATTGCCCGAATGGATTGATCCCGCTTTGAAATCGCAACATGGCTGGCCCGATTGGCTGCAAGCCCTAAGGGACGCACATACCCCCGAGGCCACGCCAGATTTATCACCCCATGCACAGGCCCGAGAACGTCTTGCTTATGATGAGCTTTTTGCGCATCAAATGACACTTGCATTGGCGCGTGCCGTGGTCCGGCGCGGACAGGGCAGGCCGTCGCAGGCCACTGGCAAGTTGCAGGCCTTGGTCTTTGCGGCATTGCCATATGACCCGACGGGCGCGCAAAGCAGGGCAATCGCAGAGATTTGCACCGATTTGGCAACGCCATTGCGCATGAACCGCCTGTTGCAAGGCGACGTTGGGTCCGGCAAAACACTCGTGGCTCTCATGGCGCTTTTGGCGGTCGTAGAAGCGGGCGGGCAGGGCGTCATGATGGCGCCTACGGAGATTTTGGCGCGGCAACATCTGGACGGTTTGCAACCTTTAGCGGCAAGTGCGGGGGTCTCGTTAGAGATTTTGACCGGCCGTGACAAAGGCGCAGAGCGGACGCGCAAGCTGGAGAAACTGGCCAACGGTGATATCCAGATTCTTGTAGGCACCCATGCGGTCTTTCAAAAAGGTGTGGAGTTTAAAGACCTTAGGCTTGCCGTAATTGACGAACAACATCGGTTCGGGGTGGCCCAACGCATGGAATTGGGCGCAAAAGGACAGGCGGTTGATGTTCTGGTGATGACCGCCACGCCGATCCCGCGCAGCCTTGCTCTGGCGCAATACGGCGATATGGATGTTTCGGTGCTTGATGAAAAACCTCCCGGGCGAACGCCGGTGCAAACCGCTCTGATCTCGACTAACCGTATGGACGAGGTCGTCGAAAAGCTGCGGCGCGCTGTGGCCGATGGACGTCAGGCCTATTGGGTTTGCCCCTTGGTTGAGGAAAGCGAATTCCTTGATATGACCGCCGCCGAAGAGCGGTTCAAACGGCTTCGCGCGGCACTGGGCGAAGGTGTCGTCGGGCTTGTGCACGGACAAATGCCACCGGCAGAAAAAGACGCAGCAATGGCGCGGTTTGTTGGGGGCGAGACCAGGGTTTTGGTCGCCACCACGGTAATCGAGGTCGGCGTCAACGTACCCAACGCCTCGATCATGATGATCGAGCGGGCCGAGACATTTGGCCTTGCCCAATTACACCAGCTTCGCGGTCGGGTCGGGCGTGGATCTGCCGCATCCAGTTGCCTGCTCCTGTTCCAAGACCCGCTGAGCCAGACAGGGCGACGCCGGCTTGAAATTCTGCGTGAGACCGAAGACGGATTTCGCATTTCCGAAGAAGACCTTGCCATGCGGGGGGCCGGTGACGTGATCGGCACCGCGCAATCAGGCGTGCCGCGGTTCAGGATCGCCGATCTGGAGCGGCAGGCAAATTTGATGCAAATCGCCCAAACCGATGCCAGAAATTTGCTGTCAATCGACCCGAACCTGCAATCGGCGCGTGGACAGGCCAGCAGAACCCTCCTTTGGCTCATGGAACAGGAAAAAGCTATCCGTTTAATATCAATTGGTTAGATAGGGTATATAACAAATGTTCTCGTTTGTTCTCATTTGGTTCTTTACAGGTCGTTAACTATGTGGAACAAAGAGGCAACATCATTTGAGGGAGCACAAAAATGGCACAGGAAATTAAAACAGCGATCTTTCGGTCGCGTGATACCATTCTTGCCGATGCCATTGGCGCCGCTGCCTTACTTGTGATGTTGTTTGTCGGTCTGTCTCTGCCCGGGATGGTCTGACCTGCCTTGCGACTGCGGTATCCGGTCCGTCACATTGCCTTGTCCCACCTTGCAATGACTGATGACCTGCCTGTCCAATTCCAACGCGGGGGTTTTGCCTCTCCCCTTGGAACCGAAGACCGGACGCTGTTTCGCACCCTACACGCCGCCATCCTTTACGGGATGTGCGGCGTTTTTTTTAACTTCGGCTGACCGCAATCGCATCAAGCGTGGCATCAAACGCCAGCATAATTGAGGCGTGTCGGTTTTTATACTCTTGCGCAGGTTCCAAAACACCCAATGCCTCGAACGGTGACAGCGGGACAGGGCCACCATCCTTGAGCATCGCGGCCATCTGGTCACGTCCGATCTGCACCTGGGCCGGCGACAGCCCGACCACCACTTTGCCGACAATCGCCGCCGCCGCCTGACCCAATGCACATGCTTTGACGTCTTGTGCGTAATCAATAATCACATTGTCTGCGACAATAACATCAACCGTTACGGTCGATCCACACAGCGGCGCGCGCTTTTTGGCCATGCCCGTCGGCGATGATAATCTTTGCGTGCGCGGCATATCGGCGGCCAGCGCCAATATTTGCTGCGAATAGAGCTTCATCATCTCGACTTTATCTGACACTGCGTTTGCCCTCTCTTGGCTTTGCCCTTAGATAGTCCGCAACACCCCTGTTGCAAAGGTCCAGTCCGATGTCTTTTGATCCCGCCACACTAAAATTCAACGACGCAGGGCTTATCCCCGCGATTGCACAAGATGCGTCATCAGGCGAGGTATTGATGATGGCGTGGATGAATGCCGAAAGCATCACGCAGACCCTCGCAAGCGGCAAAGTCACCTATTGGTCGCGCTCGCGTCAGGAATTCTGGGTCAAAGGCGCCACCAGCGGCAATACCCAGCAGCTGGTGGCGTTCAAAATAGATTGCGACCGAGACTGCCTTTTGATCGAGGTGACGCAGTCCGGGCCGGCCTGTCACACTGGGCGCAGGTCGTGTTTTTTCACCGCGGTCCGCGAGGGCGAAGAGGTCGAAATAAGCACGGTTATGCTACCGGAAGACCTACCAAGCACCTGATATCATTGGGTGTCGCGCCCTCTGCGCGGTATTTGGAAATCGCGCGCGCATCGTCGCGCTTGGCCAATCGTTTTCCGGTATCGTCACGGATCAGTTTGTGATGGTGGTAGATTGGCGTGGGCAGGCGCAAAAGCCGCTGCAAGATGACGTGGATTTTTGTGGCCTCAAACAGATCCTCGCCGCGCACCACATGGGTCACGCCTTGCGCGGCATCATCCAGCACCACGGACAAATGATAAGACGTGCCCATGTCGCGGCGCGCAAGCACCACATCGCCGACAGTTTTGATCACGTCTTGTGCGGTCACCTCGATCAGGCCAGTTTCGCCGTTGGGGCCTTGGCCTGTTTCGGTGAAAGAAATCACTTTTCCCTGCGCATGAATTTCGCCCGCCATATTGGCCGCGCGCTCCATCCAAAGCCGCAGCGCCATATCACGCGGCAGTGTCGGTCCCAGAGCAAACGACCGGTTCTCGCGGCAGGTGCCCGGATAGATCACACCGTCGGGCCCAATCAGCGGCGCGTTACCCTCTTGTGGCGCGTTGGAGGCGTCGATCACATCACGGCGGCGACATGCGCAACCGAACAGATATTGGCGGTCCCAAAGGTTTTTAAGCCGCTCTTGATAGATACCCAACCGATCCGATTGCCGCATAACGGGCTTGGGCCACCACAGGCCAAGCCACTCTAAATCCTCATAAATTTTCGCCTCCCATTCAGCACGTGCGCGGGACTGGTCGATGTCTTCAATCCGCAGCAAAAACGTGCCGCCAGCATCCATTGCCATCTGTTCTGCCAGCAGCGCGGAATAGGCGTGGCCCAAATGCAGCGGCCCTGTGGGCGAGGGGGCAAAACGGGTGATCATGGCGTTAGCTTAGGCGATCAAGCCAGTCTTGCCAGTCAATTTTCGCGCGATCAGTGTAGCCCTTGTGGCGGTCCTTGCGGCCGCGACGACCCGATTTCATGCCTTCCAGCGGTGGAAAAAGGCCAAAATTCACATTCATCGGTTGAAAGGTTTTCGCGGCAGCGCCCCCTGTGATATGCGACACAAGTGCGCCCATTGCCGTTGTGTTTGGTAGGTCTGGCACGGTTTTACCCGTCATTTCTGCGACCGCCATGCGCCCCGCGAGCAGGCCCATCGCGGCACTTTCAACGTAGCCTTCAACGCCGGTAATCTGCCCCGCAAAACGGATATTCGGTTTTGTTTTCAGGCGCATCCGGGTGTCGAGCAGTGTTGGCGAATTAATAAAGCTGTTGCGGTGAATACCGCCAAGGCGGGCAAATTCGGCATCTTCAAGCGCAGGAATCGTTTTAAAAACAGCCTTTTGCGCGCCGTACTTCATCTTGGTTTGAAAACCCACGATATTATAAAGCGTGCCAAGCGCATTGTCGCGGCGTAGTTGCACAACGGCGTATGGTTTGTTTTCAGGGTCATTGCTATTGGTCAGACCCACAGGTTTCATTGGACCAAAGCGCAGGGTTTCGCGCCCACGCTCGGCCATTACTTCGATAGGAAGGCAGCCGTCGAAATATCCCGCGGTTTCGCCTTCCTTGAATTCGGTTTTATCAGCGGCAAGTAAAGCATCTATGAATGCCTCGTATTGCGCCTTGGTCATCGGGCAATTGAGGTAGGCGGTCTGTTCTTCCAGCGTCTCGCCTTTGTCGTAGCGCGATTGCATCCAGGCCACGTCCATATTGATGCTGTCGTGGTAAACGATGGGCGCGATTGCGTCAAAAAACGCCAGTGCTTCGGCGCCGGTTTCTGCTGCGATAGCATCGGCTAAGGCGCCCGATGTCAGTGGTCCGGTGGCGATAATCCACTGACCGTTGTCGGGCAGGGAAGTGATTTCTTCGTATGAAATCGATATGTTAGGGTGCGATGTTAAAGCGGCTGTGATGCTTTGCGCGAATGGATCGCGATCCACCGCCAAGGCACCACCTGCGGGGATGCGGTGCTTTTCAGCCGTGGCCATGATCAGCCCATTTGCGGCACGCATTTCCCAGTGCAAAAGACCCACGGCGTTTTGTTCGTCATCGTCCGAGCGGAACGAATTGGAGCAGACCATTTCCCCAAGAAATTCAGTGCGATGCGCGAAGGTCTTCACCTTGGGGCGCATCTCGTGAATGACCACTTTGATGCCTGCGTTTGCGGCTTGCCAAGCGGCCTCTGATCCGGCCATGCCGCCGCCGATGATGTTGAGAGTATCTGTCATGTGACCCGATTTATGTCAAAAGGCGGGGCCTGAAAACCCCGCCTGAATTGTTGTATGACCTACGTATGATCCGCGTATGATTTACGTATGCCGATTATGCGATGATTTCAGCATCTTCAATGCCGGTGTCTTCACCCTGATCTGCAATCCACGCAACCGAGACCACGATTTCTTTCTTGGCGGTGTCAAAGACTTTAACGCCACCCGCACTGCGTGACCGGAACGAGATGCCCTCGATTGGCACGCGGATCGATTGGCCGGTCGAAGTGACCAGCATGATCTGATCGGACATCTCGACGGGGAAGGAGGTGACAAGCGCGCCACCGCGCATCGCCCTGTCCATCGCAGCAACACCCATGCCGCCGCGCCCGCGCAACGGATAGTCGTGCGAGGACGAGAGTTTGCCAGAGCCTTTTTCCGTGATCGTCAGGATCAGGTTCTCGGCGGCCGACATTTCTGCGTAGCGTTCGGGGCTGATTGCACCTGCTGGGGCGTCGTCATCCTCGTTTTCCGCATCATCTGCCAGCCCCGCCATCGCGCGGCGCATCTTGAGGTAGGCGGCGCGTTCATCGGATTCTGCCGTGAAGTGGCGGATGATCGACATGGAGACAACTTTGTCGTCGCCTTGCAGCCTGATCCCGCGCACACCGACCGAATTGCGGCTATTGAACACACGCACATCGGTCGCGCGGAAGCGGATCGCGCGGCCCGAATCCGTGAACAGCATCACATCGTCATCGTTTGAAGCGATCCGCGCGTTGATCAACGTGTAATCTGCGGTGTCGCCTTCAAACTTCATCGCAATTTTACCATTGCGCATCACATTGGTGAAATCTGACAGTTTATTGCGCCGCACGGTGCCCGCAGAGGTGGCAAAGACGACTTGTAGATCGGCCCATTCGGCCTCGTCGCGGTCAACGGGCATGATGGCGGCGATGGAGACACCTGTCGGGATTGGCAGGATGTTGACGATTGCCTTGCCCTTTGCGGTGCGCGACCCAAGCGGGAGACGCCATGTTTTGAGTTTGTAAACCATGCCGTCGGTGGTGAAGAACAGCAGTTGCGTGTGGGTATTGGCCACGAAAAGCGTGGTGACCACGTCTTCTTCCTTGGTGGCCATCGAGGATAGACCTTTGCCGCCGCGACGCTGTGCGCGGAAGTCGGCCAAGGCCGTGCGTTTGATGTAACCGCCGGATGTGACGGTCACGACCATGTCTTCTTTTTCGATCAGATCTTCGTCGTCCATGTCGCCCGACCAGTCGACGATTTCGGTGCGGCGTGGCACGGCGAATTCGTCGCGCACGGTTGTCAGCTCATCACGGATGATTTGCATAATCCGGTCGCGAGAGCCAAGGATTTCAAGGTATTCGCGGATTTTTGCGGCCAGTGATTTTAGCTCGTCGGTGACATCATTCACGCCGATCTGTGTCAGCCGTTGCAGGCGGAGTTCAAGAATTGCACGGGCTTGCGCCTCTGACAGGTTATAGGTGCCATCGTCGTTGGCGGTATGGGTCGGATCGTCGATCAGCGCGATATACTCGAGGATAGGCTGCGCGGGCCAAGGGCGGGTCATCAGCTTATGGCGTGCCTCGCTCGCGTCCGCGGATTGGCGGATTGTCGCGACGATTTCGTCGATATTGGTGACGGCCACGGCCAGACCGCACAAGATGTGCGAGCGTTCGCGGGCTTTGCGCAATTCAAACGCGGTGCGGCGGGCCACGACCTCTTCGCGGAAGTCGACAAAGTAGGACAGGAAGTCGCGCAGGGTCAATTGTTCGGGGCGGCCACCGTTCAGCGCCAGCATGTTACAGCCGAAATAGGTTTGCATCGGCGTGAAGCGGAACAGTTGGTTCAGAACGACTTCGGCTGTGGCATCACGTTTCAACTCGACCACGACACGCACGCCGTTGCGGTCAGATTCGTCTTGCACGTGTGCGATGCCTTCGATCTTTTTATCGCGGGCGGCCTCGGCGATTTTGTCGATCATGACCGATTTATTCACCTGATAGGGGATCTCTTCGATGATAATCGCCCAGCGGTCTTTGCGGATTTCCTCAAAGCGGGTTTTGGCCCGCACGATGACAGAGCCGCGCCCTTCGGTATAGGCCTTGAAGGCCCCGCTGCGCCCAAGGATGATGCCGCCGGTCGGGAAGTCGGGGGCGGGGATATAGGCGATTAATTCCTCGGAGGTCATGTCGGGGTTGTCGATGATCGCCAGCGTGGCGGCAATCACTTCGCCCAGGTTATGCGGCGGGATATTGGTGGCCATGCCGACCGCGATGCCGCCTGCGCCGTTGACCAGCATATTGGGGTAGCGCGCCGGCAGAACGGTGGGTTCGCGGTCTTTGCCGTCGTAGTTGTCTTGAAAATCAACGGTGTCTTTGTCGATGTCGTCGAGCAGGGCGTTGGCGGTTTTTTTCATCCGCACTTCGGTATAGCGGTAGGCGGCGGCGCGGTCGCCATCCATCGAGCCAAAGTTGCCTTGCCCGTCGAGCAGCACCAGCGACATCGAGAAATCTTGCGCCATACGCACCAGCGCGTCGTAGATCGCGCTATCGCCGTGCGGGTGGTATTTACCCATCGTTTCGGCCACGGGGCGCGACGACTTGCGGTAGGGTTTATCAAAGGTGTTATTGGTCTCGTGCATGGCGTAAAGAATGCGCCGGTGCACCGGTTTCAGGCCGTCGCGCAGGTCTGGAATGGCACGGCTGACGATGACCGACATGGCGTAATCGAGATAGCTGGTTTTCAGCTCGTGTTCGATGGTAACCGAAGGTCCGGTATATGGAGATACATATTTTGGAGTTTCGTCAGTGTTATCAGGTGTTTCTGGAGTGTCGTTCACGCTGTTGCCCGCCGTCTGTCATTGCCTATATTTCGTAGAGTTATACCTAACAGACACAAGGGGTGGCTTCAACGATAAAGGGGGGTATTTGGCCCGCGCGGTGACGCGGACCAAACGGGATTAGTCTTTGGCCCGCTGCAACATGCCAAACAGATCACGCGGATCGTCGGGGTCGGCGACAAAATCGAGGTCGTCGTAGAAGGCGGTGCCTTTGATTTTGCTGTGCACGTAACGCAGGGCGGAGAAATCCTCGATGGCAAAACCGACGCCGTCAAACAGCGTGACTTCGGCGGCAGATTGGCGGCCCTTGGCGTTGCCTGTCATCACTTCCCACAACTCGACCACGGGGTGGTCGGGGTCCATTTGCTGGATTTCGCCCTCGATGCGGGTTTGGGGCGGGTATTCGACAAAAACGGTCGACCGCGCGACGATATCGCGGTGCAATTCGGTCTTGCCGGGACAGTCACCGCCGATGGCGTTGATGTGCACGCCAGCGCCCACCATGTTGTCGGTCAGGATGGTTTGCATATCTTTGTCAGCGGTGGCGGTGGTGATGACCTGCGCGCCCTCGATCGCCGCCTCGGGGGTGGTGCAAATGGTGACGTTCAGCCCGAGACCTGCGAGATTTGTCGCGCATTTCTCAGTCGCGGCCATGTCGATGTCGTAGAGCCGGATGTTGGTGATGCCGTTGACCGCCTTTTGCGCGAGGCACTGAAATTCGGACTGCGCACCGTTGCCGATCATCGCCATTGTGTCGGCGCCTTTTGCTGCCAGATGCTTGGTGGCGACAGCCGACATCGCGGCAGTGCGTAGCGCGGTCAGCACTGTCATTTCCGACAGCAACACCGGATAGCCAGAGAACACATCAGCCAAAAGTCCAAAGGCTGTCACGGTTTGCAAGCCTTCCTTCATGTTCTTAGGATGGCCGTTGACGTATTTGAAACCATAAAGTTCACCGTCTGAAGTTGGCATCAGCTCGATGACGCCGACCGCGGAATGCGAGCCGACACGTGGGGTTTTGTCGAACAACTCCCAGCGCTTGAAATCGGCTTCTATCTCATGGGCCAAATCGCGCATAAACTGTTCAATCCCAATATGATGCACGAGTTTCATCATGTTCTCGACAGAGACGAATGGCACCATGGCCAGTTTGGATGGGGTGATAATCATGCGTGGCTCCGTGTGGGGCGGTCAAAGACGCGGCGGCCCAAAAGTGAGGCGGTCAAATCGACCATGAGCGAGGCGGTTTTACCGCGATCGTCAAGGAAAGGGTTCAGTTCAACAAGGTCAAGCGAGCAGACCACGCCACTGTCGCAGAGGATTTCCATCGCCAGATGCGCCTCACGTTCAGTCGCACCGCCCGGGACGGTTGTGCCGACAGCCGGTGCCACCGAAGGGTCGAGAAAATCGACGTCGAGCGAGACATGTAAAATGCCACCTGCGGCTTCGACACGTTCTAGGAAAATCGCAAGCGGCGCGCGGATGCCGCTTTCGTCGATGCGGCGCATGTCTGCCAGTTCGACGTTCATGTCCTTCAGGGTTGCGTGTTCAGCGGCATCGACAGAGCGCAGCCCGATCATGCAGATGTTTTCGGATGCAACCACCGCCTCGAGTGCGGGGAATTGCTCAAAACCGCGCCGTCCGGTGATATAGCCCACAGGCGTGCCGTGCAGGTTGCCGCTGCCCGTCGTGTCGGGCGTGTGGATGTCGCTATGGGCGTCGAGCCAGAGCACAAAGAACGGCTTGCCGATGGATTTGGCATGGGCTGCCATGCCTGAAACGGTGCCAAGCGCCAGCGCGTGATCGCCCCCCAGAAAAATCGGCATCCCGTCTGGGGCATGGGTTTTGGCGGCCTTCGATAGGGTTTTTGTCCAGCCGATGTTTTCTTCCAGCCGGTAGACGGCCGGATTGAGCGGGGTCAGCGGCGCGACAGGTTCGGGCGCAAGGTTGCCCGTATCAGCGACGCTATACCCAAGGGCGGTGATGGCTTCGGCGATACCGGCAACGCGGTAGGCGTCTGGCCCCATGAGGCAGCCTGCTCTGCGTTTACCGCAGTCGACAGGGGCCCCGATCAGGATGCAATGTTTTTGTGTCATGGCGTTAGCATTGCGCATAATGGTGGTGGTTGCATCAGGCAATCTGTGCAATATGTCGATGAATTAACCATTATGGGTGAATGATATGACCGAATTGGATAGTCACCTGATTGCGCTGTTGCGCCGCGACGGACGCGCATCATTGTCCGAGCTGGCGGCGGATTTGAAGGTGACGCGGGCCACGGTGCGCGCCCATATGGACCGTTTGCAGCAGTCGGGCGAAATTGCGGGGTTTACGGTGAAAACACGGGCCGATGTGGCGACGCATCCGGTGCGCGGCTTGATGATGTTAGAGATTGCAGGGCGCGGCACCGAGCGGATCGTGCAGCGGTTGCGCGCGATGCTGGCGGTCACGGCGGTGCATACCACCAATGGCACATGGGATTTGATCGTGGAAATCGGGACGATGAGCCTTGAAAGTTTTGACGCGGCCCTGACTGCGATCCGCACGATCGATGGGGTGACGCGGTCTGAGACTAGCCTACTGCTGACGAGCCGCCGCTAGCCAGAGCAGCACGAGAATTGCGAAGAATAGCGGGTTTCACGCTACTCTGATAGATGCGATGCCCGAGGTTACGGTTGTCGCAGCCGCACCGGTATCCGAATGCCTAGAAGGTGTAGGCCTCTGCGGGAAGGGTAGAAGAGCCAAAGGCAGCGGGGCGGATCAGGGTTTGGCGGATCATATGAAGCCGACCAGATAGAAACCACCGATCAACAGCACACAGAAAATTATAAAGACCAGACCGAGCCGGCGTTCGATAAAGTCGCGGATCGGTGCGCCGAATTTCCACAGCAAAACGGCCACAATATAGAACCGCAAAGCGCGCGCGATAATCGCCGAGACGATAAAGACCGGCAGCGATAGCGCCGTGGCCCCCGACATGATGGTGATGACTTTGAAAGGGAACGGGGTGACGCCTGCGATCAGCACCGCCCATGCGCCGTAAGCGTTGAATTTTTCCGAGAATGCCGCAACCGCGTCAGATTTGCCGTAGAAATCAAAAATGGGCTGCCCGATGGTGTCAAACAGAAACGCGCCGATATAGTAGCCAAAAAGCCCGCCCAGAACCGAGGCCACGGTTGCAATGCCTGCGATCAGAAAGGCACGGCGCGGTGCGGCGATGATCATCGGGATCATCAGGATGTCGGGCGGGATCGGAAAAAATGACGATTCAACAAAGGCCACGGCAGCCAGTGCAAAAAGCGCATAGGGCGAGGCCGCAAGCGACATGGTCCAGTTGTATAGTCCGCGTAACATTGCGCATCCTTTATTAAGGTTTGCGGCCTTAGGCCACGGCACGCCGCTGTCGTCAAGCTTGCGGCGTTTGCACCGGGGTGAGTTCGGAAACATACGGGGTGCGGGTGCCACCAGATGGGATTGCTGATTGCGACATATTGTTGTGCGCAACTGGCAGCCCACCGGTCGAGACGAAAAACGCGACCATGCCGCAGGGCAGGTCGCGTTTTTTGTTGGTAGCCGTGGCCGGACTTGAACCGGCACGCCCGTTAAAGCAACGGATTTTGAATCCGTCGTGTCTACCATTCCACCACACGGCCAACAGGGGCTGGATAGCCAAGGCAGGAAAAAGACACAAGATACAAAGTGGTCAAAAGCCTGCAAAATATTATGCTGGGTTTCGGGTCGGTTTTAAGTGGCGATGCGACTGGACGGAGGGGTAAGCGCGATGTCATCAAGAGGTGCAAGACCGCGATCTTGGGGGCGCGATCCTGCCCCCTGCTGATATCCGAACAGTCCTAACGAATCGTAAAGTGTTTTGCGCTGTTGCCGCATTTTTGCCGCGAACGCGGGCGGAATTTTGACATAATCGATGAAAATATCAGTGCTTGTTTCGCAAAGGGAAACGACCAACGCTGCGGATTTCATCAGATGTGCAGAAAAATGACCTAGGGTTAATCCCGATCAGGACCGCCTCGCGTTGTGATCAATGATCGGGCAAAAATCGGAAAAATTTATATAAATTCGACAAAATGCGCGTCGAACCTATCCTTTTGGACAGGTCAGGGCCCGCCATTGTCGCGCATTGGGAAACAATGCAGTTTTTGCCGCGGTGGCCGCAACCGCGAAATCTGACCAAATTGTGTCGCGGGACACGATCGCGGGGAAAAATCCGTGCATTTTTTCCTTTTTCAAACCTTCCACATTGGATACTTAGGAAGAGCCCAACTGGGGGGCACACCGGTCGTTTGGGGCGACTGGGCTTGGATTTGCATCTAGGCGAAGTGTGATGTCTGCGAGAATTTGGGGTCTTTCCCGAGCTTTGCAGTCGATAGATGAGTGCGGTTTCTTGTTGGAGACTGCCCACGTGCTTTGGCGCGCCCCATTTGGGTTTGCTTTCGCGTGTATTTAGTTTTCGACAAGGGCTTAGCCCCGAAAGAATAGGATAAAGAAATGACTGTCATCAATTTTAATGACCTTTCCCGCGGCACCGTTGTCGACAACGAGTATAGCGCACAGGGTGTTACGGTTTCGGCCATTGGTGGCTCGGGCGAGGCAATGATCTTTGATACGCATAAGCCAACGGGCGGCGACAAGGATTTGAAGACCCACAATCTGGAAAAGGTGTTGATCATATCCGAAGACGGTGACAGCTCTGACCCCGATGATAACGGCGACGGCGGCATCTTGAAATTTGTATTTGACGAACCCGCATCGGTCGAGAGCCTGACATTCCTTGATATCGAGGAAGGCGCATATGTGCGTTTTTACGACAAGAGCGGCAGCTTGATAAAGACCGACGTGATTGACCCGACATCAAACAACGGCCAGTCGGTCGAGAGCTTTGATGTTGAGGGTGTTTATAGCATGGAGGTCGAGCTGAAAGGCTCCGGTGCGATTGACAATCTTGTGTTTGAGAGTGCCGCTGCCGATCTTGACGGCACGGTTGAAGGCACCGCAGGCGACGACCTGATCGATGTCAATTATACTGGCGATCCTGATGGCGACATGATTGATGCCAACGACCAGATTTTGGCGGGCGAAGGCATCAATGATGATCTGGTTTACGGCTATGCCGGTGACGACACGATTATCGCGGGTGATGGCGACGACGAGGTTTACGGCGGCTCTGGTGACGATAGTGTTGATGGCGGCGCGGGCGATGACATCATCTATGGTGACCGCAACGGTGTGCCGGAAGAGGGCACAGTTGTGCGCGAATCTTTCAACTGGGAAGGTCGCTCCGACGGCGAGATTGACGGCGGTTTCTCGGTGAACACCGGCAATGTCACCGTCACCTATGACCGCATGCAAGACACCGGGGACCATGAATCGAGCTTGGGCGACGACGACTTGAACACCGCGGGCATCGATGCCGGTGGCGAGATCGTGGATGACGACAGCTCTTTGCAGTCGATCACTAAGGGCGAAGGCAACGTGGGCGAGTTTTCCTGGGGCTTTTCCGAGCCCGTCGAGAATGTTTCCTTTAATGTTAATGACATCGATGGTGACGGTGTTGTCACAATTCGGGCCTATGATCTGAACGGCAATCTGATCCCCGTGGTTTTGACCGGCGGCGATAGCCTGACGTTGCTGGATACGGACACTGTTGCCGGCGCGGATACCGCTGACAGCAACGGCGGCTACGACGATGTCGACACGACCGATTACAGCCTGAATGTCAGCATCGCCGGTCCGGTGTCCCGCATCGAGCTGCTGCATACGCAGGACGGGTCCAACAATTCCGGCATCAATGTCACCGACATCTATTTCGACACGACAGATGGCAATGTGGGCAGTGATGTTGACGGCAATGACGTGCTGGCCGGTGGTTTGGGCGAAGACCTGATTTACGGCGAAGGCGGCGACGACGACATCACCGGCGGCGCGGATAATGACACGCTATACGGTGGCGCAGGCGACGATACTGTGCAGGGCGGCGCGGGCGATGACAGCATTGAAGGCGGTGCGGGCAATGATCTGCTGATTGGTGACGGCGACGACGGCGCCGTGGTGGGCCGTGTTGACGAATTGACCTTGCAGTGGACAGATGTTGCCGCAGCGGGCACTGGCCTCGGCGCGAGCCAGACTTACGGTGTTGACGGCATGAACGTCACTGTTGAATTTGACCAGCAGGATCAAGGTGCGACCGGCGAAATTTCCAGCACCGACATGTATGTCGAAAGCGGCGAAAACTTTGATGCGAACTCTGGCCTGTATCTTTACGGTCTGGGCGGCGAGGGCGGCATTGACAATACATCGACCACAACCCTGACATTTACGTCCGATGACGCGGCTTATGGCGACGAGGTGCAGGACGTCTCGTTCCGCATCAACGACATCGACAACGGCAGTGACGCCGATGACCACATCGATATCGTTACAGTCCGCGCCTATGATGCGGACGGCAACGAGGTTCCCGTGACGATCACAGCGGAATCTGCCGCACAGATCATCAACGGCAATACTGTGACCGGCGGCGTCGAACATACTGCGGGCATCACCCCGGCGAGCCAGCTTGGGTCGGTTTTGTATAACATCGCAGGTCCGGTGGCGCGGATCGAGATTGACTACGACAACGGCGAAGATACCGATCAGCGCGTTGACGTCACAGACATCAACTTTTTCACCACCCCCGCAGAAACCGTTGACGCAGAAGCTGGCGATGACGTGATTTCGGGCGGCGATGGTGTCGACGAGATTTACGGCAATGCGGGCAATGATACGCTGTCCGGCGATGCCGGCGATGACGTGGTTTACGGTGGCGCGGATCGCGATGTGATCATTGGCGGCGCGGGTGACACGGTTGATGGTGGCGCGGCTGGCGACGACTATGACATTCTGGATGTGACAGGGCAGGGCGAATTTATCCTGACCGGTCCCGGCGGCATCGGCGACCCGATCCCCGACAGCAACGGCAACGGCTTTGATGGCCGCTTGGTGTTCCTCGACAGCAATGGCGATCCGTCCGATCAATACATCGATTTTGTCGAAATCGAGGAAATCCGTGGTGAGCAGGCCAATGCGGGCCCGATTGCAAGCGATGACAGCTTTACCGGCACCGAGGATGATCCCGCGGCAGTGCTTGGCAATGTGATCACCGGCGACAACGGCAATGGTGTTGATAGTGATCCTGACGGCGATCCGCTGACGGTATCGGAAGTGAACGGCAACCCTGCGGGTGTTGGCGCGCCGGTTGCGGGCGACAATGGTGGCCTTGTGACAATCAACGAGGATGGCACGGTGTCGTTTGATCCAAACGGCGAATTTGAAGCGCTTGGCGACGGTGAAAGTGACACCACAACAGTGACTTACACGGTGACTGATCCTGATGGTCTTGAATCCACCGCGACAGTCACATTCACGGTCACCGGCAGCAATGACGGCCCTGTGGCTGTGGCGGATCTGGGCACAACGGACGAGGACACGGCTGTGGGTCTCGACAATGTGCTGGGCAATGACATCGACCCTGACGATACCGATCTGACAGTAGCGCAAGTCGGCGGGAGTGCTGCGAATGTCGGCGCGCCGACGGATGGTGATGGTGGCGGGTCTTTCACAATCGGTGAAGATGGCACAGCCAGCTTTGATCCCACCGGTGACTTTGACTATCTGTCGCCGGGTGAAACCGCCGAAAGCGCGATCACATATACGGTGACCGATCCTGACGGCGAGACATCGACAACAACGGTGACCGTCACGGTGACCGGTGTGAATGATGGACCGGTTGCGGTTGATAACAGCTATGTCGCAACTTCGACCGAGGCCGCGGGCGATATTGATGGCAATGTCATCACCGACAACACCGGCGCAGGTGTCGACAGCGACCCCGAAGGCGATACGCTGACGGTCAGTGCGGTTGCGGGTGACGCAGGCAATGTCGGCGCAGCGGTGGCTGGTGATAACGGCGGGATGTTCACGATCAATGCGGATGGCACTGTCGATTTCGACGCAAACGGTGACTTTGGCGATCTGGGGCTAGGGGCCACGGCTGACACCTCGGTGACCTATACGATCGTTGATGAAAACGGCGCCGAAGATACCGCAACCGCGACATTCACGGTCTCGGGTATCAATGATGGCACCGTGCAGGGCACGGCTGGCGATGACATTATCAACCCCGATATCCCCTATGTGGATGCCGATGGCGATATTGTGGATGCCAATGATGCGATCCTGCCGGGTGATGTTGGAAACGACGACCTGATCTTGGGCTTTGGTGGTAATGACAGCATCGACGCGGGCGAGGGCGATGATGTCGTCTTTGGTGGCACCGGCAATGACACCATCGAAGGTGGCGCGGGCAACGACCAACTGATGGGCAACGACGGGAACGACGTTGTCACGGGTGGCGATGGCGACGACATGATCTTTGGCGCGGCGGGCGACGATAGCCTTGCAGGCAACGCGGGCAACGACAAGATCGAAGGCTCTGAGGGCGATGACACCATTCGTGGTGGCGACGGCGAGGATGATCTTTGGGGTGGTCTGGACGACGACACCGTCTTTGGTGGCGACGACAATGACACGGTTGCGGGCGGTGCTGGCAATGACACGCTTGACGGTGGGACCGGCGGCGACCTTGTGCTTGGCGAGGACGGCGACGATAGCATTCAGGGCGGCACCGGCGATGACAGCATCGACGGCGGCGCAGGCAACGACAACATCAATGCCGGTCAAGGCAATGACGTGGTCGCAGGCGGTGACGGCAATGATGTAATCAACGCGGGCAATCCTATTGATCCGGCGTTGGACTATGATTACCCGTCGATCCCGTTTGGCGACGATGATCCGTTCCCGAACAATGATCTGGACACTGTCTTTGGCGGCGCAGGTGACGATGTCATCACAACCGGTGACGACAACGACAGCATCGATGGCGGCGCGGGCAATGACTACATTGACGCAGGTATCGATGATGACAGCGTGACCGGCGGCACTGGCAATGACACGATCATTGGCGGCCAGGGCGACGATATCATCGAAGGCAACGAAGGCGACGACCTGATCTATGGCGGTCTGGACGTTGAGGTTCTGAACCTGCCGGACGCGATTGACGAAGCGCCTGATGATAACCGCGACACGATCTATGGTGGCGCCGGCAACGATACGATCTTTGGCCGCGACGATGCCGACACGCTTTATGGTGGTGAGGGCAACGACGTTCTGGATGGCGGCATCGATGATGACGTGATCTTTGGCGACGATGGCGACGACACGATCTATGGTGGCCAAGGCAACGACGTGATCAACGGCGGCACAGGTGTTGACCTGATCTACGGTGGCTTGGGTGATGATACGATCCAGGGCAATCAAGATGACGACGCGATCTATGGCGACGAAGGCAATGACACCATCACAGGATCACTTGATGATGATCTGGTCTTTGGCGGTGCGGATGACGACGAAATCCGCGGCGGCACCGGCGACGATACGTTGCACGGCGATGCGGGCAATGACTACATCCAAGGCGGTTACGGCGACGATAGCCTTTATGGTGGCGACGGCGCCGATAGCCTGAACGCAGGCTTTGGCAACGATATTGTCGAAGGCGGCGACGGTAATGACACCATCGCGGGCTTTGACGGTGAAGATGTGCTGACCGGCGGCGCGGGTGAAGACACGCTTTATGGCGGTCAGAACTCGGATCTGTTCCTTGGCGGCAATGGCGGCGATAATGTTATTGGCGGTGAAGACCCCGACGATAGCGATGTTGACGTGCTTGACCTGACCGGCTCCAATGTCAACTTTATCACCTATACCGATGGGGACCCTGAAAGCGGTGTTGTGACCTTCCTTGATGGCACGACGATGACCTTCTCGGAGATCGAGAATGTGATCCCTTGCTTCACGCCCGGCACTACGATCGCTACGGCAAAAGGCGAGCGTCTGGTGGAAGAGTTGACCGTCGGTGACCGGATCATCACACGTGACAACGGCATTCAAGAGATTGCATGGGTTGGGCACAAAGAGATGACCGGCAAGCAGTTGGTGCAAAACCCGCATCTCAAGCCGATCCTGATCAAGGCGGGTGCCTTGGGTAATGGTCTGCCAGAGCGTGACATGATGGTCAGCCCGAACCACCGCGTGTTGGTCGCATCCGACCTGACGCAGCTTTATTTTGAGGAAAACGAGGTTCTGGCAGCGGCCAAGCATATGGTTGGCACGCAGGGCATCCATGCGATCGACGTGATGAGCACCACCTACGTGCACTTCATGTTCGAGCGTCACGAGGTTGTTCTGTCCAACGGTGCCTGGACCGAAAGCTTCCAACCTGGCGATTACTCGCTTAAGGGGATCGGCAACAGCCAGCGCAACGAGATCATGGAACTGTTCCCTGATCTGGCCACGAAGTCCGGCTTGGAAGGTTATCAATCGGCCCGTAAGGCGCTGAAAAAGCACGAAGCCAAGCTTTTGATCAAGTAAGTTAAATATGCAGCTTGTCCGCCGGCGATGTTGGGGGACAAAAATAAACGGGAGGTCATTCCTGACCTCCCGTTATGCGTTTTAGGATCGGGTTTTTGCGGTTAGCCACGCATCGCAGTGCCGTCTGGATCAAACAGATGCGCGGTAATCAAGGTCGCGGCGCGCCTCTGCCCCATGATTTCGATCTCGACCTGCTTGCCTGCCGTGGCGTGGGCCCGCGGGATCAGGGCAAGTGCGATGGATTTGCCTGCGTGGTGCGAATAGCCCCCCGAGGTGCAGAATCCCTGCACGGTATCGTCAATGAAAACAGGCTCGTAGGCCACAACATCGGCGTCATCGGCGTCCACTTCAAAGGTGGCAAGAATGCGCGCGGGCGGGGTGTCGCGCTCGGCTTCGGCCACTTTGCGGCCGATGAAATCCGCGTTTTTCTTGAAGCTGATAAAACGGTCCATGCCGGTTTCCGCCGCTGTGTAGTCTGGTGAAAACTCCGACAGCCACGACCCGAAATGCCGGTCAAGCCGCAGTGACATCATCGCGCGCATCCCAAACGGTGTGATATCAAAGGCTTGACCCGCGTTCCAAAGCGTCTGCCAAAGCTGGCGTTGATCCATCGGATCGCAGTAGATCTCGAAGCCCAGATCGCCTGTGTAGCTGACGCGCTGCACGGTGCAGTCGACTTGGCCGACGGTCATGCGCTTGACGTCGAGGAACCGCATCGATGTCACGTCGTCACGGGTGCAAAGGCCAAGGATTTCGCGGGATTTTGGCCCCGCAATTTGAAACCCTGTGCGTCGGTCCGAGACATTACGCACACGAACGTCGCCCTTTAAGTGCTTCACAAACCAGCGATAATGCACCTCTTGCGCGCCATAAGACGCGGTGAGTTGGAAGTTATCTTCTGCAATACACGAGACAGTGAAATCGCCCATTAACCGTCCCTTGGGGGACAACATCGGTGTCAGTGACATGCGCCCAATGCTGGGAATACGGCCCGCCATGATGATGTTGAGCCAGTCGCGCGCGCCTTTGCCGGTGACCGCGAATTTGCCAAAATTCTGCACCTCGTTGATGCCGCAAGATGTGCGCACGGCGTGCACTTCGCGGGCGGTGGCGTCAAAGGCGTTCGAGCGGCGGAAGGTCGGGGTCTCGAATGTCGGCTCGTCGCCTTGTGCAAAGTAATTTACAACCTCTAGCCCGAATTGTTGGCCCCAAACCGCACCCAACCCTGTGAAAATGTCATACATCGGCGTGGTGCGATGGGGCCGTGCGGCGGGCAGTTCTTCGTTGGGATAAGACACCGAGAAGCGGCGCTGGTAGTTTTCGATCACCTTGGGCCGTGTGTATCCCGGTGTGATCCATTTGCCAAAGCGCGCCACGTCCATCGCCGTTACGTCGCGTTCGCATTCCCCTTCGATCATCCATTGCGCGAGCATCAGGCCGACGCCGCCGCCTTGCGAAAACCCTGCCATGACGCCGCAGGCCGACCAATAGTTGCGTAGTCCTGCCACCGGACCGACAAGCGGGTTGCCGTCGGGGGCAAAGGTGAAGGGGCCGTGGATCACCGATTTGATGCCGGCTTTTTCCAGCACGGGAAAACGCTTGAAGGCGAATTCGATCGAGGCTTCGACCTTATCAAGGTTATCGGGCAGCAACTCATGGCCAAAGTTCCACGGCGTGCCGTCAACCGCCCAAGGTTTGCAAGGTTGTTCGTAAAATCCGATACACAGCCCGCGCCCCTCTTGGCGCAGATAGCTTTCGCCTGCGGGGTCCATGACGTGCGGGTGTTCGGTGTCGCGCTCATAGATTTCGGGGGTTTCTTCGGTCACCAGATATTGGTGCTCCATCGGGTGCAGCGGCAGGTAGACGCCCGCCATAGCACCCACTTCACGCGCCCAAAGCCCACCTGCATTCACCACATGTTCAGCATGGATCGTGCCCTTGTTGGTGACCACATCCCATGTGCCGTCTGCGCGCTGGTTGGTCTCTTGCACCATGCAATGCGTCTCGATTGTCGCACCGCCCATACGCGCCGCCTTGGCATAAGCATGAGTGGTGCCCGATGGGTCGAGGTGGCCGTCAAGCGGGTCGTAAAGCGCGCCGACAATCCCGTCGAGATTGGTAATGGGCGCGATTTTGGCGATTTCCGCGGGGCCGACAATTTCGGTCTCGAGACCCATATAACGGTGCTTGGCGCGCTCTGCGACCAGCATATCAAAGCGGTCTTGATTGTCCGCCAATGTAATGCCTCCGACATGGTGCAAACCGCAGGACATGCCGGTGATCTCTTCCAGCTCTTTGTAAAGCTTGATGGTATAGCCTTGCAGCGCCGCCATATTGGTGTCGCCATTGAGCGTATGAAATCCGCCCGCTGCGTGCCACGTGGAGCCAGAGGTAAGTTCGGAGCGTTCCAAAAGCATGACATCCGACCAGCCCAGCTTGGTCAGGTGATACAGAACGGAAGCGCCGACAACGCCGCCTCCGATGACAGCTACGCGGGTGGTGGTTTTCATGTGATCTGCTCCATTGTGTTGCAGCCAGATTGGCAGAGACGCAGATAGCTGCAAAGCCTTTGGCGACACTTCCTGTCGTTATTGAACAATGGCTGCAACTGACAAGGTTTTGTCGCTGTGTGACAAACAGGGGCTGCGGCTTTGGGCCAACATCACGTCAGAACCCCGCTGTAAAAGGATTGCCCCATGCGCACCCACGCCCAAGCCGTTGTCATCGGAGGCGGCGTGATCGGCTGCTCGATTTTGTATCACCTTGCCAAACTGGGCTGGACCGACAGTATTTTGCTGGAACGTGACGAGCTGACATCAGGGTCCACGTGGCACGCAGCGGCCAATATTCACGGGCTGCATGACAGCACCAATATCAGTCGTATCCAGCACTATACCATGACCTTGTATAATGAGTTGGAGGCCGAGACCGGCCAATCGTGTGGCGTGTTCCAGCCCGGATCGCTTTATCTCGCGCAGACGGAGGCGCGCGAGCATCAGTTGCGCTTGCAAGCGGCCAAGGCCAAGTTTTACAAGATGAATTTCCACGAGGTCAGCCGTGATGAGGCCGAGCGGTTGCATCCATTGGTGAATTTTGATGGCATCCGCTGCATCATGTATGAGCCTGATGGCGGCAATGTGGACCCGTCGGGCGTGACCAATGCTTACGCCGCAGGTGCGCGGCAGATGGGGGCCGAGATCGCGCGGTTTTGCCCCGTGACCGCGACCGATCAGCAGCCCGATGGCACATGGATCGTGCGCACACCCAAGGGTGATATTCATGCGCAATGGGTGGTGAATGCGGCGGGGCTATGGGGCCGCGAAGTGGCGGCCATGGCGGGTATCAAATTGCCGCTGATCCCCACCGAGCATCAGTATTTTGTGACCGAAACCATCCCCGAGATTGCGGCGATGGACCGGCGATTGCCCTCTGTGGCCGACCGTGATGGCGAATACTATCTGCGTCAGGAAGGGCAGGGCCTATTGGTCGGGGCCTATGAGAAGAACCTGAAATTCTGGGCCGAGGATGGCACGCCGCAGGGCTTTGGCCACGAGTTGTTTGCTGATGATCTGGAGCGTATCGAGGACAATATGATGCGCGCGATTGACCGTGTGCCGGTTGTGGGCACGGCGGGGATCAAGCGGGTGATCAACGGGCCGATGATCTGGTCGCCGGATAGTAATGTGTTATATGGTCCGCACCCTGATTTACGTAACTACTTTTGTTGTAACGGTATTATTCCAGGGTTTAGCCAATCGGGCGGCATGGGATTGATGGCAGCGCAATGGATGATCGAGGGCGAGAGCCAGTATGATATGTTCGCATGGGATGTGGCGCGGTTTGGCAAATGGGCCGATGCGGCGTTTACCAAGGCACGTGTCGGCGACCAATATGCCCACCGGTTTGCCATTCATTTCCCCAATGAAGAACGCAGCGCGGGTCGGCCTGTGCGGGTGCGCCCAGCCCACGATTTGCAAGTTTCGATGGGCGCTGTGATGGGGTTGAATTATGGCTGGGAGCATCCGTTGTGGTTCGCGGATCAGCTGGGCGCCAAGGACACCAATGGCTTTACCCGGCAGAACTGGTTTGAACCCGTGGGGGATGAGGCGCGGATGTTGCGCGACCGCGCTGGCATCATCGATATCTCGAATTTTGCCAAGTATTTTGTGCGCGGCGCGGGGGCGTCCGATTGGCTCGATGCGGTGTTTGCCAATAATATGCCCAAAGCGGTCGGGCGGTCCTGTCTGACGCCGCTGATTGGCGTGCGCGGCGGGATTGCGGGTGATTTCACCGTGACAAAACTAGCTGATGACGAATTTATGATCATCGGCGGCGGCATGTCCGAGAGGTATCACAGCCGGTTCTGGCAGATGGTGCCGCTGCCCGAGGGCACAACTTTTGAAAGCCGCACGGACGCTATGTGCGGGTTTAATGTGGCAGGGCCAAAATCACGCGACCTGCTTGCGCACCTGACCAATGCGGACCTGTCCACGGCGGCATTCCCTTTCATGCGCTCGCAACGCATCGAGATTGCAGGGGTGCAGGTGATCGCTTTGCGGGTCTCGTTTACCGGCGATCTGGGCTGGGAATTGCATTGCGATCAAGCCGATCAAGTCACCCTTTATCACGCCCTATTGGAAGCGGGCAAAGCCATTGGCGCGGGTCCTGTGGGCAGTCGTGCATTGATGTCGCTGCGGGTGGAAAAGGGCTATGGATCTTGGTCGCGCGAATATTCACCGGAATACTGGCCACAAGAGGTGGGCCTTGCCGGATTGATCAAGTTGGAAAAAGATTTCCTCAATAAAGACGCCTACTTGCGTATCAAAGATAATGCACCGCGTGAAGTTCTGTCCTTAATGCATGTGACCGATGTGACCACCGCCGATGCGACCGGTGGCGAGCCGATTTTCCTGACAGATGGCACGCCCGTTGGCCGCGTCACATCAGGGGCTTACGGCTATGCGGTCGAGATGTCGCTGGCTTTGGGTTACCTTAAAGGGGTCGCGACGGGCACGGCAGTCGACGTGATGATCTTGGGTAAGCCACATCGTGGCGTGGTCTTGTCCGCGCCGCCATTTGATCCAAAAGGTGAAAAGCTGCGGGCGTAAATCCGCAGCATATCAATATCTTACGGGATGATGCGGGTGTATTTGCTACCCTCAAGGGTGGCACCTACGCGCAGACCTGCTTGGGCAAAGACAACTGCGATAACAGGGGCCAGTGATGTTGTGGTTTCGGCCCGCAACACTTCGCCCTGATCGTTGATCGCATATTCGATATCTGCACCCGCAGCCCAGCCTTGCGAGCGCCGGAAGTCCAACAGGGACTCTTCGGTCATGAAAAACAGCACATGGCTGTATTGTTGCCCGCCGATTTGCAAACCGGCCGAGGCACCGGCACTCGAATAATAGTCCACCGTCGATCCGCCGACTTGCAGCGCACCGCGCCCGAACGAGCCGCCAATCCCAAGGCCCAGCTCTGTGACCAGTGGCATCACCAACATGCCCGCCGACTTGTTTGCCAGACTGCGCGTGCCGGGATAGCGGTCATACATGAAATTCAACGTGCTGGCGACGCGCGCATCGATTGTTGCGGCACCATTGCCACCAATCCCGTTGCCGCAAGCCGTCAAAGTCGTGGCCGCCACCGCGCCAAGCGCGAAGGTCCGTCGTGATATATGGGTCATTTTACTGCCTTTTATGCCTTGTCGTGAGAAGCTGTTGCCGCTTCTTTCGCGTCAAACATAAGCAATCTGCACGAATCTGTCACGCGCTAGATGATGCAAAAGCGGATTGCAGCCATTTGCAGGTTAAAAATACGCAAGCCCCGTTGTATTTCTAGCGCAGTTAACCGTTCAGAAACTTGGCCGCCGCAGGCGCGAAATAGGTCAGCACCCCGTCGCAACCTGCACGCTTGAAACACATCAGGCTTTCCATCATCACCGCGTCACCGTCGAGCCAGCCGTTGGCCGCCGCCGCCTGCAACATCGCGTATTCGCCCGACACCTGATAGGCAAACGTCGGCACGCCAAATTCGTCCTTCACGCGGCGGCAGATATCCAAGTAAGGCATCCCCGGCTTGACCATGACCATATCGGCCCCCTCTGACAGATCACGCGCGACAAGACGCAGGGCTTCATCGCTATTGGCGGGGTCCATTTGATAGGTTTTCTTGTCGCCGGTCAGTGCCGATGAGGCCCCGACAGCATCGCGAAACGGCCCGTAAAACCCGCTGGCGTATTTGGCCGAGTAGGACAGAATTGTCACATTGTGGTGGCCCGCATTTTCAAGCGCGGCGCGAATTGCGCCAATGCGCCCGTCCATCATATCCGACGGCCCAAGGATATCTGCGCCAGCTTGCGCCTGAGCTAGCGCCATTTTAACCAATGCGGCGACCGTACGGTCATTCACAATCTGACCGTTCTCGACGAATCCATCGTGCCCGTTGATATTATAGGGGTCCAGTGCAATATCGGTCATAATCGCAATCTCGGGCACCGCCTGTTTGATCGCACGGATTGCTTGGTTCGAGATATTTTCAGGCGACCATGCCAGCGCGCAATCCTCGCTGCGTTGATCCATGCCCGTGTAGGGAAAGATACAAATCGCAGGGATTCCAAGCGCATAGGCCTCGCGTGCCGCACGCACTGCACGGTCCACGGTCTTGCGCGTGACACCGGGCATCGACGCAATCGGGTCTTCCGCATCCACGCCCTCCATCACAAAAATCGGCCAGATCAGATCGGAGGGCGTCAACACATTTTGACGCGCCAGCGCACGCAATGCCGGGCTTTGACGCATCCGGCGCAGGCGGGTGGCGGGGAACGGGGAAATGGTCGGTTTCATGATGCGGGCCTTTCTGGTCACACCCTTTTGGTCGCATGGATTTTCCGTGCTCGCAAGTCTGGGCATCACCTGATCGCGCGTCTAATGTGCGGGCAACTTGAACCAACAACAGACGGGCCGCACATTGGACTGGAATAACGCTATTCTCAACGTGATCAACTTGCGGTCATTTTCAAGCCTTTGGTATTGGATCATGGTCGCTGTGGTCTGGTCAACGGTCAGCCATTGGGTGCTGGGTGTGCCGTTTGACATGATCCAACGCGCCAAGCGCCACGGCGGGCAGGCCGAGATTGATCTGTCCGATATGGTGCGTATCAATGTGAACCGCCAATTGACGACCGCATCGGTGGCCGGTGTCTGGCTGATCGGGATTTTGTTCTTTGTGTTGTCCGCTCTTGGGGGGCTGGGATTTATCTACAAGATCGAATTGGCGCAGGCGATTTTTCTGCTGGCGTTTCCTATGTCGGTTGTCGGTGCGTTTGCCGTGTCCACCAGTCGCTTGATTGCGGCGACCAACCCACAAGGCGAGGCGCTTTATGCGATATTGCTGCGGCACCGGTTGTGGACCCAAATCATTGGGATGATTGCGATATTTGTAACCGGCCTTTACGGCATGTTCCAAAACCTCGCGGTGGTGCGCGGGTTGTAAGCAGCCCCGCAATGTCCCTAAAACCGAACTGGTAGCCCCTATGAGCACCCCTAATCACATTACCGTCAGCGGAGCGCCTGAAGGCTTTGACGCCAAGCTGATCCTCGAGGAGATCGCAAAGTCCGGCCCCGTGGCGCATATCGCACGTGATGATAAACGGCTGGCGGCGATGCAGGCCTCTTTGGCGTTCTTTGCCCCCGATATGCCGGTGTTTGTGTTTCCAAGCTGGGATTGTCTGCCCTATGATCGCGTGTCCCCCAATGCGGATATTTCTGCCGCGCGCACGGCGACATTGGCCGCACTTGTGCATGGGCTGCCGGACCGCTTTGTGTTGCTGACAACACTGGCCGCTGCAACCCAGCGTGTGCCCGCACGGGCGCTGCTGCGCGATGCCGCTTTCAAGGCCCGCGTGGGTGCCCGCATTGATGAGGACGGCTTGCGCAAGTTTCTGGTGCGCATGGGATTCACCCAAAGTCCGACGGTGATGGAGGCGGGCGATTATGCCGTGCGCGGCGGCATTATCGATATCTATCCGCCGGGGCAGGTCGGGCCGATCCGGCTCGATTTGTTTGGCGATGTGCTGGACGGTGCGCGGCGTTTTGATCCGGCGACCCAGCGCACCACCGAGACCCTCAAAGAGATCGAGCTTGCGCCGGTCTCCGAGGTGATATTAGACGAACAGGCGATCATGCGGTTCCGGCAAAACTACCGCATTGCGTTCGGCGCTGCGGGCACCGATGACCCGCTGTACGAGGCGGTCAGTGCTGGGCGCAAACACGCGGGCATCGAGCATTGGCTGGGGTTCTTTCAGGACGATCTGGAGACGCTGTTTGATTATCTGCCGCGCGTCACCATCAGCATGGATGATCAAATCAGCCCGCAGCGCTTGGCCCGCTGGGACAGCATCACCGACCAATACGGCACGCGGATACACGCGCTAGAGCAAAAGGGGCGGATGGACAGTGTCTATAAGCCCGCAAAACCAGAGCTGCTTTATCTCGATGACGCGAGCTGGGATGCGGCATTGCAAGGCAAGCGGGTTTTGCAGTTTTCACCCAACAAGCAGGCCACAGGGGTCGGGGTGATTGATGCGGGCGCGCGCAGCGGGCGCAGTTTTTCACCCGAACGACAACAGGAAAACTTGAGCCTTTTCGGGGCCTTGGCGCATCATATTCAAGCGAAAATGGCAACCGGCCCCGTTGTTCTGGCCTCCTATTCCGAGGGCGCGCGTGAACGTCTGATGGGCTTGATCGAGGACGAGGGTCTATCCGAGACCATTCCTGTGACCGATTTCACCCGGGTCGGCAAACACGGGCTGCATCTGGCGGTCTGGGCGCTCGACGCAGGGTTTGAAGCGGACGGGCTGACGGTGATTTCCGAGCAGGATGTGCTGGGCGACCGTTTAATCCGCCAGACCAAGCGCAAGCGCCGTGCCGAGAATTTTCTGTCAGAGGCCACAAGCCTGAACCCCGGTGATCTGGTGGTGCATGTCGACCACGGCGTGGGCCGCTTTACCGGACTTGAAGTGATCACCGCACTTGGCGCGGCCCATGAGTGCCTTTTGCTGGAATATGCCGATAATTCAAAGCTTTACCTACCGGTCGAGAATATTGAACTGCTGTCGAAATATGGCCATGAGACCGGGCTGCTTGACAAGTTGGGCGGCGGCGCGTGGCAGGCGAAAAAGGCCAAGCTGAAAGACCGCATTCGCCAGATCGCCGAGCGGCTTATCCGGGTTGCCGCCGAACGTGCCCTGCGCACCGCCCCCGCGCTTGATCCGCCTGATGGGATGTGGGACCAGTTTTTGGCGCGTTTCCCCTATGTGGAAACCGACGACCAGTTAAGCGCCATTGATGATGTGATCGCAGATCTAGGGTCGGGCAAGCCGATGGACCGCCTCATTTGCGGCGATGTCGGCTTTGGCAAAACCGAGGTGGCAATCCGCGCAGCCTTTGTCGCGGCCATGTCGGGCGTGCAGGTCGCGATTGTTGCACCGACCACATTGCTTGCGCGCCAGCACTATCAGAGCTTTGCCGAGCGTTTTCGCGGATTTCCGATTAATGTCAGACCCTTATCGCGCTTTGTGAGTGCGCGTGATGCTGCATTGACGCGCGAGGGGATCACCGATGGCACCGCGGATATTATCATCGGCACCCATGCGCTGTTGGCCAAGGCGGTGCGTTTCAAGAACCTCGGCCTGTTAGTCATTGATGAAGAACAGAAATTTGGCGTCCAGCATAAGGAGCGCTTGAAGCAATTGCGCACGGATGTGCATGTGTTAACATTAACTGCGACGCCTATCCCACGGACTTTACAGCTTTCTTTGTCAGGCGTGCGCGATTTGTCGATCATTGGCACACCGCCGATCGACCGGCTTGCGATCCGCACCTATGTGTCGGAGTTCGACAGTATCACCGTGCGCGAGGCCCTGCTGCGCGAACATTATCGGGGCGGGCAGTCGTTTATTGTGGTGCCGCGCATCACTGACATGGTCGAGATGGAAGAGTTCCTGAAAAACGAAGTGCCAGAGGTCAGTTCTGTCACGGCAACGGGGCAGATGGCGGCAGGCGAGCTTGATGACCGCATGAATGCGTTTTACGACGGCAAATACGATGTGCTGCTGGCCACAACGATTGTGGAAAGCGGCCTCGATATCCCCACGGCCAATACGATGATTGTGTGGCGTGCGGATATGTTCGGGCTCAGCCAGCTTTACCAGATCAGGGGCCGCGTTGGCCGCTCCAAAACCCGCGCTTATGCCTATCTAACGACCAAGCCGCGCCAGAAACTGACCGATACCGCGCAAAAACGGCTGCGGGTGCTGGGTAGTTTGGACAGTCTGGGGGCTGGGTTCACGCTGGCCAGCCAAGACCTGGATATTCGTGGTGCGGGCAATCTGCTGGGCGAAGAACAGTCGGGCCAGATGCGCGAAGTGGGCTATGAGCTGTATCAGCAGATGCTGGAAGACCAGATTGCCGCGATCAAGTCCGGTGCCGCCGAGGGTATTATTGACGACGGCCATTGGGCGCCGCAAATTAACCTTGGCGTGCCAGTGTTGATCCCCGAAAATTATGTGCCCGATCTGGATGTGCGTTTGGGTCTGTATCGCCGGTTGTCGGAATTGACGACCAAGGTTGAATTGGAAGGTTTCGCCGCCGAATTGATCGACCGTTTTGGCAAATTGCCGCGCGAGGTCAATACGTTAATGTTGGTCGTGCGCATCAAGGCGATGTGCAAAAAGGCGGGGATTTCCAAGCTGGATGCGGGGCCAAAAGGGGCGACAATCCAGTTTCATAACGACAAGTTCGCCTCGCCTGCCGGTCTGGTTGATTTCATCCATGACCAGCAAGGGCGTGCCAAGGTCAAAGACAACCGCATCGTTATCTTGCGCGATTGGGCAAAGGAACGGGACAAAATTCAGGGCGCCTTTGGCATCGCTCGTGATCTGGCCGCGAAACTGGCCGAGGCCAAGAAAGCCTAAGACACATCCGTAGCCCTGCGCGGCCCCAACACGCGCATCAGGATGATCGCCACGATGACGCAGGCCAGCACGCCGATTGTCAGGGCGCGCGGGGTGCCGTCAAACGCAAGACTGACGACAATCGAGATCAGCGCCGACAGAACGGTTGAAATTGATCCCGATACAGAGGCCGCGAGGCCCGCGATTTTGCCCATCGGTTCCATCGACAGGGCGTTCAGATTGCCGAATGTAAACCCGACCATAAACATCACCGATGTCGCAAATACAAAGAATAGCCAGAACGGCAAAGCGCCCGTTGTCAGCAAGACCAGCGTGACGCTGCCCGCCACCACCAACTCGACGGCAAGGGCAGTCTGGATGATCCGGCGCATCCCGAAATAACCCACCAGTTTTGCATTTGCCACGCTGGCGGACATGGTCAAAAGAGCGATCGCGCCGAACCAGAGCGGGAAATTTTCGGCCCGCCCGTAAGTCAGATCAAAAATTGGCTGGATCAGCGAGATTTGCGAGAACAGCGCGCCGTAAAGCACCACTTGCACAGCGACGCAGTAGCGGAAAACGCGGTTGCCAAAGGCCATTTTTGTGGCCTCCCAAAGCGAGACGATGCGCATTGGCCTGCGCGCGGCAACGGGGTGCGTTTCGGGTTGGCGTAGCACCAACCACAGGCTTGCCGCGATGCCAAACAGCGCCATTGATAAAAAGATTGCTTTCCAGCCCGCGACGGCCATGACCGCTTGTCCCAAAAGCGGGGCGATGGCGGGCACCAGGCCAAAAACAATCATGGTCATCGACATGATCGCGGCCATTTTGGGCCCGGAATATAGGTCGCGCACCATGGCAAGTCCGGCGATGCGCGGGCCTGCAACCGCAAGCCCCTGCACCAGCCGCGCGGCCAGCAGGATCTCGAGGCTGGGGGCCAGTGCCGCCACAACGGCGGCGATGACAAACACCACAAAGGGCCATAAGATCAGCGGCTTGCGCCCGTAAGCATCCGACATTGGCCCCGAAAACAGCGTGCCCAGCCCCATGCCCAGCACAAAAACCCCGATCACAAGTGCGGCGCGCTCAGGGGCGGCGGGCGACAGCTCTTCACCGATGGTTGACAAGGCCGGCAGCATGGCATCGATCGAAAACGCCACGGAGGCGAATAGCATGGCGACAAGGGCCACAAATTCGCGCTCGTGAAGGGGTTTGGTTGGTGACTGCATCGGGATACTCTTTTTGGGCTCGGGCCTATTGGGCGGCGTCGAGTTGGGCGGCAATGTCAGTGATGATTTGCACCCAAGTGGCCGTGGGTTGTGCGCCGGGCACCGCGTGCTGGTTTGCCACGATAAAGGTCGGCACAGAATTGACCCCCATCTTGCGGCTATGGGCGTCGCGGTCGCGCAGCATTTGCGTGTCCTCGTCGGTGGCCAAAAGCCGTGCGACCATGCCAGCGTCCATCTCGGCGGTGTCGGCGATATCGGCCAGCACCTCGTGGGCGCCGATGTCGCGCCCCTCGACAAAATAGGCTTTGAACAGCAGATCAACCACAAAGGATTGCCGCTGCTCGACGCCGGCCCAATGGATCAACCGGTGCGCGTCGATGGTATTGGGGGTCACTGTCATCGCGTCGAAATTGATCACAGCACCCGCCTGTTTCGCGTTTTCGACCACAGGGGCATAAGCTTTGATCGCACCTTCTTTGCCGCCGAATTTTCCCTCGAGATAGGCGCGCCGGTCCATGCCGCCGCTGGGCATGTCGGGGTTCAGTTGGAACGGATGCCATTCGATGGTGAACGGGTGGTCAGGAAACTGCAAAAGCGCTGCATCCAGATTGGTTTTGCCGATATAGCACCAAGGGCAGATCGGGTCGGAGATGATATCAAGTTTGACCATGGGCGGCCTCCCAGTCTTGGCGCAGGACGCGCCGCAAGAGTTTATTGTTGGCACCGCGCGGCAATGTATCGACGCGCACAAACAGGCGCGGGCATTTGTAGCCTGCAAGGGTCTGTGCGCAAAACGCGGCAAGGTCCGCATCCTCTATCACATCCGTGCTGACGTAAAAGGCCGCAATGACGTGCACGTCGGGTTTGACCTGCACTTGGGCCGCGGCGGTCTCGGCGATGGCGGGGTGGGTGGTGAGCGCGGTTTCAACCTCGATCGGGCTGACCCGAAAACCACCCGCGTTCATCATGTCGTCGGCGCGCCCTGCATAGGTGATGGCACCCGCAGCGTCCATGACGCCCAGATCACCGGTCAAAAACCAGTCGCCGTCAAATTTCGCGGCGGTCTCAGCGGCGGCGTCTAGATAGCCCAGCATCAAGCCCGCGTCATGGCGGTCGATGGCGATGGTGCCGACCGCGCCGCGCGCCACGGGTAATCCGCTGTCAACGATGGCGACCCGTCTGCCGGGTTGTGCAAATCCTGACGCCCCGCGCGGTGCAGGGCACGCGGGGCTGCCCGAGATGAAGGTCGAGCATTCGGACATGCCAAAGGCTTCGTGCACGTGGGTGCCGGTGATTTTAGTCCATGCGGATTTGACCGCTTCGGGCAGTTTTTCGCCCGCCGACAGCCCGTGCCGTAATTCTGGGAGGGAGGGGATATCTGCGCGCAGGAATCGCCGGTAAACACCTGGAGCAGCTGCGAAAATTGTGGCGTGGGTCTGTGCCAGAAGCGCGGGCAGGCGGGCGGCATCGCAGCCCTCGGCGGGGATCAGCGCGGTGGCCCCAATGGCCCAAGGGTCCATCAGGCCGGTGCCCAGCGTATAGGTCCAGTTGAAGGCCCCTGCGTGTAACAACCGGTCGCAGGCGCGCAGCCCATACCAGCCATCCCACATCATTTGCCGCGCCCAGACCGCGCGGTGCGCATGGACCACAGCCCGCGCCTGACCCGAGGTGCCAGAGGTGTGGATGATATAGGCGGGCCTGTCGGGATCACCCAGTTGGTAGGCTGCTGCGGGCAGATCGTGGAACGCGCAAAGCGTATCCGCGGATAAGGTTTGGCCGGTGGCGGGAGGCGTATCGTCGGATTGGATGGTGCAGGCGGGGCGGATCGCGGCGCTGATCTTGCGCACTTCGCAGGCTGTCAGTTGGGTGGACAGCGGCACGGGGATCAGCCCCACGGCGATACAGGCCAGATAGGTGATCGGGAAATCCGCGGTATTTCCAAGCCGTAAAATCACCCGCGCGCCCGGTTTAAGCCCGAGGTTCAACAGGCCGGTGGCGGTGCCAAGCGTTTCGGCCTCTAGCCGCTGGTAGGTCCAGATTTGTGGCCCGTCAGGGTGCAGGATTTCGAGAGCGGGTTTATCAGGGGTCAGGCGCGCGTGTTGCAGCACATGGGCGGCCATGTTGAATGCGACGGGCGGAGGTCCAAGACCTTTTTCATAGACGACAGATTGCATTTGCTATCGCTACGCGCCCGCCCGAGCGGTTGCAAGCCTGCCCGCGAGCGATTAAGTCGTTTGACATGTCCGATATTGACCCCAAGAGCCTGATCCGCGTGGCCCATGAGGATGGCCGTAACACAGCAGCCCAGCCGCTGGATCTGGGCCGCAGGGTGCGCGATTTGCGCAAGTCGCGCAACTGGACGCTTGAGCAGGCCGCCAAGCAGGCGGGGCTGGCAAGGTCGACCCTGTCCAAGATCGAGAACGGGCTAATGTCGCCGACCTATGAGGCATTGAAAAAGCTGGCAACCGGCTTGCAGATTTCGGTGCCGCAATTGTTCACGCCGCCGTCCAAAGTGCAGGTCAATGGCCGCCGCGCGATTACCAAAGTAGACGAGGGTGCCGAGCAGATTACCACCACCTATGAGCACAGGATGTTGGCCGAGGCCCTGACGGGCAAGAAGATGTTGCCATACCGTGCCCGCATCCGCGCCCGCAGCATGGAGGATTTTGATGGCTGGATCCGCCATGATGGTGAGGAGTTTTTATATGTGCTGACCGGCGTGGTGCAGCTGTTTACCGAGTTTTACGAGCCTGTGGTGCTGACCCGTGGGGACAGTGCCTATTACGATGCTTCGATGGGGCACAATGTGATTTCCACCAGCGCCGATGATGCGACGGTTTTATGGGTTACGTCACTTAGCTGAGTGAAACAGCCGCGTCAGCACAAAATGCCCGATCACCAGACCGAGTATTTGCATCACAATGAACATAGCGATGTTGGCGGGGGCGATGCCGGCGAAAGTATCGGACAGGCCGCGCGCGATCGTCACGGCAGGGTTTGCAAAGCTGGTTGAGGACGTGAACCAGTAGGCCCCTGTGATATATAGCGCGACAAGTGGCGGCACCGCGTCGGCCTTGTGGTGCAGGCCGCCGAAGATCACGAACAAAAGCCCGAAAGTGGCGATGATTTCCGAGGCCCATTGGCCGGGCCCCGTGCGCAGGGTTGTGGCGGCTTGCACGATTGGCAGATCGAACATCAGATGTGCCGCCCAGACCCCGAGGATGCCGCCCAGTATTTGCGCGCCAATATAGGGTGCCACCATGCGCCAGCTATGTTCACCGCGCCAAGCAAAGGCCAGTGTGACGACCGGATTGAAATGCGCCCCCGAAACCGGACCAAGCGTGGTGATGATCACATAAAGGATGCAGCCTGTGGCGATGGCATTGGCCAAAAGCGCGACGGCGGTGTTTCCGTCCGCAAGGGCCTCGCCCATGATCCCAGAGCCCACAACGCCCATCAGCAGGAAGGAGGTGCCGAGAAATTCGGCGAACAGGCGGGTGGTGTTAGAGGGTGCCAATGCGGGTCATCTCCTTGGTCAGGGTTGTGCGGTCAAGCGTTTCAAAGGGCAGGGCAAGCAAGGCTTTGGCGCGGGCGTTAAGTTGGTCATAAGCGGATTGAAAGGCTGTGTCCCAATCGGCAGGTATTGCTGTGGCGGGGTCGTCGACGCCCCAGTGCACGCGGATCGGAGCGCCGGCCCAATAAGGGCAGGTCTCGCCTGCGGCCGAGCCGCAAACCGTGATGACCGCGTCCATGGCAGGCGCATTCTGCCCGCTGAAATCGTCCCAGCTTTTGGAGCGCAGTGCGGTGGTGGCATAGCCCAAAGCATTCAGTAATTTGACGGACTGCGGATGCACGCGGCCCGCAGGGTGAGAGCCTGCCGAGAAGGCGGTGATGCGGCCCTGTGAGCGTTGTGTAAGGATCGCTTCGAGCAGAATAGAGCGCGCGGAATTGCCGGTGCACAAAACGAGGATATTCATGGGTCTCTCCCGTGGGGTGTTTTGGGCGGCTTAGCGCGGAAATGTAACAAGATCATTACAAAACCGCATCAGCCGCACCTAAGACCAATTGCCCCGCACCCACCGCCACGCTGCCTGTGGCACGCACGACCGTGCAGGCTTGCAGGCTGGTCAAAAGCAGGGCTGCGGCGATCAGTTTATGTATATGAGGTCGCCCCAAGAGAGCGGCCCGACTACTCTTCATACCACCAAACGTCGGGCTGCCAACCGGGCCAGTCGCCAAAGATCGGCAGGGTACCGGGGTAGCGCAGGTTTTTGGAATGGGCGATGCGGCTGATGTTCCACTGGTAGATCGGGATCACATAGCGCCCTGCGGTTAGCACACGGTCAAGCGCTTTGACGGCGGCGACAAAGTCGGTCTGGCTGTCAGAGGTCAGGAGCCTGCCGATCATCGCGTCAGCCGCGTCCGATTGCACCCCCATCAGGTTGCGCCCGCCCGCCTCATTGGCACGCTCTGATCCGTAGTAGGCGAATTGTTCGTTGCCCGGTGACAGCGATAGCCCGCGCCGGTAGTAGGTCATGTCGAAATCGTAAGCGTCGCTGCGTTCTTTATACTGGGCCCCGTCGACCGAAGAGACGGTTGGGGTGATCCCGATGCGCCCCAGTGACTGCACATACATGTCGATGATGGCGGCGTTTTCCGAGCTGCCGCTTTTGAGCAATATCTCGAAGGTGAAAGGCGCGCCGTTTGCGTCTTTCAACACGCCGTCCTGCACGGTCCAGCCGGCGGTCTCTAACTGGGACAAGGCGGCGCGGATGCCGGCGCGGTTACGCTCGGTGCCGTCCGACACAGGCAAGGTGTAACCTTCCAATGTGCCCGGTGTCAGCGTGTCGGCAAAAGGCGCGAGGAAATCAGCCACGCGGCCCGCAGCGGCGCCGCTGTCCATGCCCAAGGGCGAGTTGGACCAATACGACGTGATGCGCGGCTGCTGGCTGCCGGTCATGGCCTCGTTGATGAATTCAAAGTTGAAGGCTTGCAGCATCGCGTCGCGCACCCGCCAATCGGTGAACACGCCTTTGCGGCTGTTCATCACAAAGCCGGTCATGCCCGAGGGCCGTTTGTGGGGCAGGATGGATTTCACGACCTCGCCGCTGGCGACGAGAGGGAAGTCGTATTGGCTGTCCCATTTGGCCACGTTGAATTCGCGCTGCGAGTTGACTTCGCCGACTTTGAAAGATTCAAAAGCGGCAGTTTCATCGCCGAAGAATTCGAGACGGATTTCATCCAAGTTACCGGTGCCGCGCTTGAACGGGATGTCGGCGGCCCAGTAATCCGGATCGCGCTGCAGCGAGATAAAACGGCCCGCCTCAAAATCGGTGATCTTGTATTCGCCTGACACAATCGGGATCACGTCAAGGCCGCTGTCTGCAAAGTCGATGCCGTCCCATTGCGCTTTTTTCAAAATCGGGCGCAGTCCGGCCAAAAGCGCCAGTTCCTTGTCGGCCACGTTGAAGGTAAAGCGCACCGAGCGCGGGCCGGTGGCCTCGAGGGTTTCGACCTTGTCCCAGAAACCGCGATAGCGCCCATG
>Ga0316209_1000475_pt1 | contig 69697 bp, 47 predicted proteins | sample 6monopyrite_MG_FD_204945 | JGI IMG/M metagenome (GOLD analysis project Ga0316209, IMG submission 204945) | Microbial mat bacterial communities from mineral coupon in-situ incubated in ocean water Damariscotta River, Maine, United States -... | ecosystem: Environmental > Aquatic > Marine >... | reverse complement strand
CTCATGGTGAGGCTTCTCTGTACTTGGGTGCAAGTGCTTGTGAAAGGGTTACTTGCGTGCAGTACGGAGGAGCCTCATCTCCGTTTACTCCAAGGCGCAGAACTACGTCAGGACGGACCTACACCCGTTGGAATGGTCCTCCCATCGGGACCGCTCCGCGACGAGCACGGAGAGCTCTTCGAGTTCGACGCTGATGCGAACAGCAGCACGACCGTTCTCTTCGTCTCTTCGCCGCACTGCGACCTCTGCGAACTCGCCACTCCACACTGGAATCGGGCTTCCGAGACCCTCGCGAGCTCGGGCGCACGCGCGATTGGCTTGATCCTGGAGGTCGAGCCCGAGGACCTTCGATCCACCGACTACGCGTACCCCGTCGTCGCGACTGAAGACCTCGGCGCGAAGCTCTTCCGCTATCTCGATGGCGTGCCGGCCACTCTCTTCGTCGGCGCGGACGGTGTCGTCGATGGAGTAGTCTATGGCGACGAACAGCTCGGTCTCGCTGACGAGGTCCTGTCGCTCTTGGCTCGAGAGCCCGCCGACTAGTCGGTCGCCATCCCACCGAGTACGCCATCGCTCTACAGGCTCCAATGAAGCTCCTACTCGCTCTCTCGATCACACTCGTCTCGAGCTGTGCCGCGCTCTCCCCCGCTCCCAGTTCGCCGCCGCCGGAAAACTCCACGCAAGCGGGGCACGCGCCGACGCCCTTCTCCGCCGACGACCTGCGCCGATCGTTTCCCGATGGCACGCAGCTCCGCTTCGAGCTGGGTTCCATCGATGCGGAGCCGCAGGTTCAGATCCTCTCCTTCTCGAATCCATCGGACGCGGGCGTTGAGGTCCAGGTCGAGCTCGTCGATCCGGATGGCACGGTAGTCGTCTCGTCGCCAGTGGAGACTGCGATGTGGGAAGAGCTGCAGTCACACGCTTCCTTCCCCGAAGCCGACGTCACGCTCACGCGCGAGCCGCACGAGACACGCCTCGGAGTAGCGGAGTGCTGGCACTACGCAGTTCGATCCGTGCAGAACGAGCGAACACTCGTGACTCACTACTGGTTCGACATCGAGCGCCCGGGTCCGCCGGTCGATTTCACCATGGAGTTCGACGGAGTGCTCTCCTACCGCATGGAGATGGTCTCGGACACGCGCTGACGCGCCATTCATTCAGCTGCGACCCGTGAGCAGCTCCGCGTAGATACTCGTCCGCGCCGCGCAGTCACTCACATGCGCGAAGAGCGTGCCGTGCTCCTCGACGCTCTTCTCGAGCTCGGCGTCGATCTGCTGCACGATCTGCTCGAGGCGATTGGGCACCAGGCGTATCGAGTTCTGCGGGATGCCGAGGCTCGAGGTCAGGAACTCGATGTTGTCGTCGACGGCGATCGCCAGGACCGGAACGCGCTGCGTAAGGGCGAAGGTCATGCCGTGGCGGCGCATCGACAAGAGCAGTGAGCACTGGCGGTAGAGAGCCAGCGCCTGCCAGATATTGAGCTCCTCTTCGACGACGAAACAGCTGCTCGCCTCCTCCATCCGTCCGATCACACGACGACTCATGCGTCGGTCATCGAGCTCCTCCGGCTTTCCGCTGTCACTCGTCATCTGCGGAATGAAGAGCACCTCGGCGTCCGTCTCACGCACAACACGATCGAGCAGCTCCGCGAGCAGCTTCTCCGTCCGCTCCTGGCCCTCGATCCCGTCGCGCCAGGCATAGCTGCGAACGTTGACTGCGATCACGCGCTTCTCCGGGTCCGACTCGAGTCCGCGCAGGTGCTCCTCGGCTTCTCCGAGCCAGGCAGCGCCCGGGCGGCGACCGTACTCGACGTCGCTCTCGAGGAAGGGCAGGCCGAGCGTCGGGTCGGGCAAGACGTGAACGGAGTCCACACCGATCCCGAGCTCGACGAGGTTGTCGCGCGATTGGATCTCACGCACGGTCAGGATTTCCGCTCCCTCCGCGATGAAGCGCAGGTAGTCGCGAGCGATCTTGGACTTCTCGAGGGCGACCGTCATTCCGAACAGCATCACCGGCGTGTCGAGGAAGTGCGCCAGCGCGACGAGCTGTGCGTACGCGGACAGACGGCCGTGCATGAAGTTGCCCGCGTGGTCGAAGAACATGCGCCCGCCTCCGAGGACGAGCCAGTCGGCCTGGCGAATCGCCTCCGAGATCTCGACCAGGTGCTCGCGAGAGTCGCCGCGATTGAAGCCGTGGAACCAAGGTCCGGGTGCATCGGTGTCGCCCTTGCCAAACAGGTCGGGCAGCGTGCGCACGCGGTAGAGCTCTTCGTACTCGCGCGACGGATCGCGAGAGAGGACGGTGATTTCTGGCTCCGTCACCTCACTCATGCGCTCGCGCAGAACGGCGAGCATGCCCTGGTCACCCAGGTTCGTCGTTCCGTATTCGCCGGCCAGGACTAGCTTCATGCTCTCGCGGTGGGGTGAGGATTGCGGGCGGGGATCGCTGCTCGTGCGTGCGGCGTGTGCGCCTCAGCTCAACATATCGAGGCCTCTGTCCCAAGAGTTGAGCGGAGAGCGCTGAAATCCGAGGCGCGATCCGCGTCGGAAGTCGAGAGCGCTCTTACGCGTTGGCGGCTTCCGTCTCGCAGAGCTCGACTTCGTGTCAGCCCCAGTCCGCGAGCCAAGCTGCGAGCGCTCCTCCGATGGCACCCGTTCCGCCTACTGCGATGCGAGCCATGCCCGGCCCTGCTCGCCGCGACCCAACCAGGTCACGTCGAAGCACCACTCCGAGCCGCTCTTCAGCTCCGCGACTGCACTGAGTGGTTTGCGAACCTGCAGCAGCTCCGGAACCGGCCCTTCGAGATACCAGTCGGTCTGCACGAAGTGCGCGCCACCTTCGGTGGTCGGCAAGCTCTCGTCGAGCGGGCGAATCGCGGCGCTCTTGCGGTTCGCCGCCACGTTCTCACCGAGGACCAGAGTCACGCCGCGAATCGGCGCTTCGTGCGCCGGTACTCGCACATGCCCGCCGATCCAGGCATGCCCCTCCTCCGACACGTCGGCCTTCATGATCGTCCCGTGCGCGACCGGCGCGGGTTGCCACGCCTCCAAACCGGGCTGAGCGGTCGGCGAAGCGATGTACAGGTCCTGGATGCGCCAGAGCTCGCGCTCGCGACCGTAGACGTGCGCGACTCCCGCCTCGCGGCAGAGCTCGCGTACGAGGGCCGGCTCCACGTGGGTCGAGCCGTAGTCACCGAAGTCGAGCACGTGGCTCTCGCTCGACCGTTGAAAGGTGAAGCCGCTGGCGTCGCGAGCTTCTTTCGCGAGCACCTCGGGTGTGTGCGCGCTGAAGACCAGGAGCCCGTTCGGCTCGAGTGCGTGGTAGAGCTTGGACAAGAACCCGACGAAGGTCTCGCGCGGCAAGTGGCTGAAGAGCGACGCGACCCAGATCACCTCGAACTTGCGCGGCAGCTCGAGGTCCTCCGGCGCAGTCTTCGAGTCGAAGCCGTGGACGCCGAAGGTCGCTCGTGCGAAGGCCACGGCAGGCTCGAGCACATCGCTCGCCCAGATCCTTTCGGGTGCGAGCTCCGCGGCGAAGAGCCTCGTGATGCGCCCATAGCCGCCGGCGAAGTCGAGCAAGCTGGCGACCTCGGACAGCTCGCGACCCGCGGCGCGGAGTGCGTGGCACAAGACCTCGAAGCCCTCATAGCCACTCTTCGCATAGTGCGCGAGCTCGTAGCCCGGCTCGACCATCTGTACGTCGGGTCGCGCCATGTCGTCGCTCGCGTGAACCGTTCCCACGCCCGTCTTCGTCACGCGCTGGGCCTGGAACCACGCCTCCCTCAAGGCCTCCGCATTCGTGCTCCCACCCATCTCGGGACTATAACCGAACGGCCTCTGTATGCCTCCAGCGCCCCAACTCGTCCCGAACCGTTGACGAAGAACTGTAGGTCGACTCTAGTGGAACAGCTAATGAGGCTTGGTCAGTAATTGACGGCGTGCGAGTCCCTCAACTACCTGAACTCGAGAACGACAATGATCTCTTCCAAGCGCCTCCTCGCAGGCACGGCTCTTCTCTCGCTCGCTCTTCCCGCCGCCCATGCGCAATCCTTCGGCCCCCTGCCGGACGTCATCATCCCGGCGGGCGCATCGGTCTACCTCAACACGCCCGGCACGACGCTGGTCGGCAGCCAGGGCGAGCTCGTCCATCTAACGAACGGGCACCTCCTCGTGAACGACTTCATCGTCGGAGATGGAGCGCAGATCATGGTTGTCGGAGCCGACCCACTCCGAATCGTGGCGCTTGGCGAGGTCAAGATCTCTGGCGATATCGAGCTGCCCGGCTTCGATGCCAAGGATGTCGCCGGTGTCGCCACCGCTGGCTTTCCGGAACCCGGCGCTCCCGGTGGACCCGGCGGTGGACGCGGTGGAACCGCGAGCCTGCTCCTCGATGCCTCCACTCCCAAAGGCTGCCGAGGTGTCGCAGGACTCGGGCTGCGCGGCGGAGGAGGCGGAGGCGGCGAGACCGGCTATGGCGGACCGGCGCCGCCGTTCTCAGCACAGTTCGGCGACCCAATGCTGCGACGCGGAGCGGGTGGCGGCGGTGGAGTCTTCGGGCCGAGCGCAGTTGCGACGACTCCGCCGGGCTTCAGCACGACGGGGCTCGCCGTTCAACCGGGAGGCGAAGGCGGTCCCCTCGCGAGCGGCGCGATCTTCGGGCTCGTTCCTCGCGGAGGATCCATTGGGCTCTCGCCGTTCCGCGACGACAACCCGCGCAACGACTTCTGGGGAGTCCGCCTCGATCCCGTCACGGGTGAGCTCGTCGTCGGCGAGCTCTCCGGACTCGGCGCGGGCGCGGGCGGTGGCGGCGGCGGCGACTCGGTGAGGAGCACGGTCTTCCCCCACCCGAACTTCCAGAACAAGACCGATGACAAGGGCGGAGCTGGAGGCGGAGGCGCGGGCGCCATTCACATCTTCGCTCGCGATCGCATTCAGCTCTTCAACGAGGTGACCGGCGTGCAGGGATCGATCACCGCGAATGGCGGCGACGGCGGACGCGGGCAGCTCGTCATCTTCGGAATGCAGTTCTTCGTTCCGTGCGGCGGAGGAGGCGGTGGCGGATCCGGTGGGCACATCGTCCTGGAGTCGAATACCGGGATCGATCTGGGAGCTGGCGCCGAAGCCCTCCAGGCGCGCGGAGGCGCTGGCGGCGACCCCACGCAAGGCGACTACGTTGGACGGGGTGGCGAGGGCGGGCCCGGCATCATTCAACTGCATACGCCCGGTGGGCTCCGAAACATCCGCTCGGTCCTGCCGTTGAACGAGGTCGCTGTACCGGCGCCGGTCGTCCTTCTGTCACGACCTGATCTGCGCTGATTGATGCAAAAACAGCGGGCCCTCGAGAGGACCCGCTACTCTTCAACCAACCTCAGGAGTTGCTACACAGCGAGAGCTCTGTGGCCGGCACCACAGGCGCCTCTCGCTATTGCTTGTCTGCCGCGATGATCGCCGACCAGGGCTCGACCAGGTCGCCCGCCCTTCCGCCGATGATGACGCGCCTCTTCGAGTGCCCCATTCCGATCGCGAAGACCCGGTCGGTGGCCGAGATCATCGGGCGAATCATGACCGGCATCTTTCGCGAGTCTGCGTGCTTGAGAGTCATCGGGAGCATCACTCGCAGAGAGGGATAGCTCTCGAACTCTTCGGCCGTGGTGTAGCTGACGGGGAGGTTTCGAACCTCGAACGAGTTGGACTCGAGCTCGACCAAGAGGAGCCTCGGGCCCGTGCTGCTCGGGATCGAGGTAGAGAACTCTGCGCCGTGCAGCATGCTGCTTACGAAGGAGTGAACCATCTCGGCGGGAACGGAAGGCTCGCGAGAACCGAGGCGCTGGCGGCGGAGGTCTCTGCGCGCCGCATCGGTCACCACGACGTTCAGCTCCGTAACCCGGTTGTACTCGCGGACGAGGTCGAGGAAGGTCTCGACTCCTTGAAGCTCCAGATCAGCCTTCGCCGGCTGAAAGAACTCGGACGGAGCGACTGCGAAGCCCTCGTGCTCGACCGCTGGATTGATGGCATCGAGCATCGAGACCAGGTCATCCACCTTTGCCCCGGAGCCCTCGAAGGCGACTTCTTCCTCGGTCGGAATCAGCACGAGGACATTGGGGTTGAACGGGCGCAGCGTTCCGGGAAGTTGGCTGTGGTTCATCAACGGGAACGAAGCCTTGTAGCGCACACGCAGCGCGGGATGCGCGGCCAGCTCTTCCCGGTCCTCGACTTCCAGCGCCGGAGTCTCGAGTGGCGCACTCGATGCGAGGTGAGTCACGAACACACGACTGTTCGGAACCGGAATCACGGTCATGCCGAAGCCGTGCGAGGCGAGCAGCCCCTCCACCACCAGCTCGAACTGATCCTTCGAGACCTCGAGATCGCCGAGCAAGCCAGAGCGCATTCGAATCAACGCCTCCGCGATCTCGCTGTCGTAGGTGACGGAGACACCATTCACCAAGACGAAGTCCGCCAGGATTTCGTTGAGCGTGTCGTCCGCGTGCACCGTGATCGTTGCCGCTACTTCCTGCGGATCAGGTGCCATCGTCGAAGTCAGCGCGAGCAATCCAAGACAAGTCGAAGCGATCATGAGAATCATCCCTCTCTCAAAGTTTGAACACGACTCGAGGACGCCACTCACCACTCCGGCGTCCCGATTCATCGTCGTGCATGGGGAGACGCGCGACGCCAAACTCTCTTCCACCAATTCCACCAGAAGCGCCAGGACGCCTCCACGGCCCGATTCGAGCTCCCCTACTTCATCCGCTAGAATAAGCACATGCCCAAAGCTGAAACTCACACGATGGTCTACAACGCCCTCACCAGCCTCGACGCCAGCATCCGAGTGCAGCAGCTAGAGGTGCACGGCATCCCCACCTACACCGTCGGCGGAACGGCTGCAGTCGGCTTCGGAGAAGTCCCCGCACCCGAAGCCTTCGAGGTCCAGATCTGGGTCGAGAACGAGCAAGCCGCCGAAGCCACCCGACTCATGACCGAGTTCGACAAGGAGCGAGGCCAAACCCCCGCCGTCGAGTGGACCTGCGCCTGCGGCGAGAACAATCCAAAGACCTTCGACGTCTGCTGGAAGTGCAGCGCGGAACGCGCGGCGAGCTAGTGGTCACTGCGTCGCTGTCGGCCCTGCACGCGGCCTAGCGGTCGAGGGGCTCCAAGACGACGACTTCCACGAGTTCGTCGCCGGCGAGTTGCGAGAGATCCAGAGCCTTGTCCACGAGTCGGAAACCCTCCGCCTTGATCACGAGTCGAACTCTCTCGCGCGGTAGCTCGAAGCGCAGCTCCGGAAGGATTGAAGGGCCGCTCGAGCTGTACCCGACTGGGCCTCGCTGTTCAGTCGTGCTCTCGATCGAGTACATCATCCCGACCTCTCCGTCTTGCCTTGGAAACTCGACTGGTGAGTTCGTCTCAGAGGGTGTCAGAGTCGCAACTGCGACGCCTCGGCCTCTCGAATCGAGTACTCCCATCTCGACGACGACTCCTGGAAGCACGCCCCGAGTGAAATACAAGGTTGAGAACGCGCGATTCCAGCCATCGTCATCGTACTTGCGAGCGCTCCACTGTTCCGCGATCTCGGTTGGGTCGACGTCTGTTCCGCCTACGAGCACCAAGAGGATCAGTGCTACCGGCGGAACTCGATCAATGAAGACCTCCAGTTCGCCCTCGAAAGGCGTTGTCAGATCGACTGGAAGTTGAACGACTCGAAACGGGGCAACTTCAACTTCGAGAGTCAACGCCTCAGCGGGCAAGCCGTGCAGAAAGGCTTTGCCGCCCAGGAGCCGAATCTCCCTGACCTCCAAGCTTGTGTCGCTCTCGACTTGGACGGCTTTGCCATCCGCTCGAAGCGCACGCACGTACCCCGGCTCTGTAACGGGCCCAAGGGAGTCGACGACGGAGACTACGAGGGTTCGGGATGGAATCAGTGCGACGTCGAGCGAGTGCTCACCAAGGGCATAGAACTTTTCCTCGATGCGAAGGTCGTTGTAGCCGTCCGCCTTGAACGAGACGGCGATCTCATCCTCGTCGAGCCCCGCGAGCTCGTACCTTCCGCTCGCTTCGTCGAGCCTCGCATTCTTCCCGCGGGCTCCCCACTCCGTGACATCCGAAGCGGACCAGGAAGTGGCTCGGTAAGAGCGGATCGCCTCCCCCGTCATGGCGTCTTTCACCCGGCCCGCTATCACGACTTTCCGCGCCGCAACTGGATCGAAAACGAACTCCAGGCCTTCTTCTCCGGACTCGACCTTCCGCTCGATCGACAAGTCGCCGGTTTCGGAGAGCAGGACGTGAACCACGAACTCTCCTTCGTAGAGCTGGTCGAAGCTGAACCTCCCGTCCGCATCCGTTTCAGCATCGCCGAGGCCGCAGTGATACTCCCACGTTCCCCGCCGATCGAAAATCGCACCTGTATCGAGTTCTCGATCCCCCTCGATCCAGACTTTCAGTCCGGAGACCGGCGCGCCTTGCAAGTCGACGACCCGGCCCGCAATTCGTCGCTCAGGAACAAGCTCGATGCTGAGATCTCGCCCACCAAGCTCCGAAGGAACTACGGGCTGAATGACCTCGACAGCGTGATCATCGAAGAGAATCCCGATGGCGTGGTTTTCCACGTCCTCTCCCGCTTCGCGACGGAGGACCGATGAAAGTACGAAGGCGCCGTTCGAATCCGTGACGACCTCGCGGTCGACCGTATGTAGGTTTCCGAAGAAGGGCCACATTCGAAGGCGTGCCCCCACGGCTGGCTCGCCACTCGATGCGCGTACGTTTCCTCGAATGGTTAGTCCCGGGTCGAGGACGACAACGACCGGACCCTCTGTTCGATTGTGGTACTCGCGATGGACCAAGTACGGCTTTGACTTGGCCTGCAGGTAGAGTTGTTTCGGCGGAATGCCTGCGATCTCGAACTCCCCGTTGGGCGAACTCGTCGTCGCTCCCTGTCCCGCGCTGAATGTCGTCACGCCGTCGACTGCCGTCAGGTCGGATTGCGATCGAGAATACAATCCATTGGTGAGCCAAACCTCGGCGTTCGCAATCGGCACACCCTCCGGAGATTTGATCACTCCACGCATAACGCCGGCAGGAGCGAGCTTCAATTCCAGTCCTTCAGCGAACGATCCAGCCGGACGCTTTCCACGAAGACCCAGGCTACAGACCAACGTTTTTGTCTTTGCGGTGATCACAAACTCCGGCCCGAGTCCTTCGAGCATGAACTCTCCACGGTCGTTCGTTACTACGCCCAAGTCCGGCTCTCCGTTGTTGCGCGGGGAGTTCCACGCCAGAACCTCCGCGTTCGGAACAACAACTCCATCCTGATCCACGACGCGCCCTGCAAGCGAAGAGGGCTCCAACTCCGGAGCTTCGAGTTCGGGTTCGCCTGAAGTCTCCGCAACGACTCTCGCCGTTGTCCGCGTACTCGGCGACCTCATCGCCGTGTCACTCGCCTCACCCGCCGTAGAACCGCGAACTTCGGAGTTGGCAACCGCTGAACCTGGGGAAGCGCTTCGCTCCGGAACAGTTGGCCGCCAGAAGTGGCTCGTCGCAATCACGAGTATCGCGATCCCCGCGACTGCTGCGATCACGAGTTGTGGTGAGAAGAGTCCGAGCTTGCTGCTCGCCGCGCTTCGGTTGGCGAGAGGATGTGACTCTCCTCGTTCCAAGACGCGAGCGCGGATTCGAGCCAAACCGCGTGAGCCCAAGAAGACTGCGGCCAGGAGAGCTGCAAGCCCTGCCGGAAGTGAGACTCGCAGCCTCTGCAGCGCGCGATGGAGTCGTACACGCAGGGCTCCGTCGGAGACTCCCAGCTCTCCGGAAGACGCAATCGCTCCGGTCCCATCCAGCTTCGCTTGAACAACGAGTCGCAGGCTCTCCGGAAGCTCCGCGACTGCTGAAGCAAGCGCTTCTCGATCCTCCGCAAGAGAGGCCTCCTCATCCGGCCGCTTCACTTCGCGTTCGACCAGTCGCTCTGCATCGACGATTCGGGCCGCAACCCGGCGCGCCGCTCGCGCTCGATTCACCATTATCCCGACCAACCAGGGTTCGAGAGCTCGGGACTCGTCAAATCCTTCCGGCCGCTCGATCGCGACGAGGAAGGTCTCTTGCACGAGATCCTCCGCCTCTTCACGACCGCGAACGAGCCTCCGCGCCAAACTGGCAAGATCCGGCGCCAGGCGATCGAAGACCTCGGCCAGTGCACCGACATCGCCCGACCGAACGTAGTGCATATAGAGCTCGTCGGTGCTTTCTGGATCCATCACATCCATCCTGGTCATGGCAGCGAATTCCGTTACGGCCTTTTCGGAGTTTCCCCGTCACGGCGCGAATATTGGCGAGGCCCGCCCGAGCCGGCACCCCTACCTCTCGAAGCGCAGAGTGACCGTTCCAGCCGTGTTATCGGGGAGGGCGGAGAAGAGGCCCTGGGTGTCGCTGGCGTTGAAGACTTGCAGGCTACAAATCAGCTTGAGATCTTCGTGGAGAGCTCGAAGCTGCTGCTCGTAGATGAACTCGTAGACGCGCTCGCTCAGTTGGGTGTCGAGGATGGCGCGAGCTTCGAGGGAGGTGCGGCTGAAGTCGTTCTGCTCCCAGAAGCCGCGCAGGACGAAGTCGGAGCGGAAGGGACGTAGAGCCGCCGCGGCATCGGTATCGCGCGCGCCGGTCTCCCCGATGTACTCGATCGTCGTCGTCAGCTGGTCACCGCTCATGAAGAGGTTGGGAGTCAATCGATCGACGCCGAGGACGTACTGCAAGTAACTGGACGGGGTCGCGATGGTCGCGTTATCGAAGTTGTAGGGCTTCTTGAAGGCGACCTCGGCCTTGAGGGTCAGGGAGGACAAGAAGTCGCCGAGCGCATCGGAGTTGGGGACGAGCCGGGCTCCACCGCCAATGGTGCTCGTTCCGAAATAGACCGGCACAAGCGTGCCACCGGAGAGGGCAATGACTGGCACGTGCTCCGGCCCGCGCGCGGCGAGCAGTTGCAGGTCGGCGTTGGCAAGACGGCTCTTGAGAGTGCTGAGTAGTCGCACCGCGAAGAGCGCACCTTCGCTTCCGTGCGGAGTAAGCCCGCCGCCCTCATTGAAGGTCATGCCGAGGCTCGAGAAGGAGAAGCGCGACTCGTCGCTCGGGAATGGTGTGGGTCGAAAGACGGGCAGGGCGTAGAGCGAGAGAGTCGGCTCGCCGAAGGTCTGATTGCCTTCCATGAACTTTCGCCAGCGAAGGCCGAGCTCACCCAGGCGATCGGGGTCGAGGAAGTCGCTCTCGAAGTCTCGACGATTGAGAATGTCGATCGGATTGAAGGTATCGGCGATGCCCCAGTTTTCGACGAACTGGCCTGCCCGGAGGTCCCAGCCGGTGCCGGAATAGGAGACGTAGCCCTCGAAAGGCTCGAACTCGTTCGCGTCGGAGTCGCGCAGACTCACCCGAACTCGAGGACGCAGAAAGCCGGTGAGATGTTCCGCAAGGTCGAAGTCCAGCTCGAGCTCTCCCTCGATCCAATACTCCGACTCATTGCCCGGCACGTTGCCGGCCGTGTAGAGCTTCGAGCGGAACTCCAGGAAACCCTTCCAGCTCCGCAGCAAGCTCGCCCCTCCTGGAGAGGCCGCCTCTTCCGCGTCGATCCAGTCGCCCGACAAGAGCTCATCGAGCCCATCGTCGAAGATGAACTCGTCCTGAGCTTCCGGCTCGCCCTCTTCCTGAATCGGAAGAGGTGCGGCGATCATGAGTGCGGCGAGGAACGAGAGCATGTCGACTCAGCTCTGCTCGAGCGCGCGTGTGGTGAAGACCTCATCGGTCAGGTTCGCACGCGCTTTGCCCGTTCGCTTGCTGGTGTAGAGCGAGAGGTTCAAGAAGACCTTGTCGAAGGAGAGCGTCGTGCGCTTGCCCGTCTGGTGGTTGGACATGTCCAGGCCCATCGAGCGCCAGAACCGACCGTGCAGATGCTCCCACCTGCTCGAGTCCGACGTCTTGCGATGGACGCCGGCCTTGTCGAAGTACTCGATGCGCTCCTGGCGCCAGAACTCCTTGTGGTAGTAGATGCGCAGTCGCGAGTACCCGGTATCCCGGTAGTTCGGTCGCGCTTCGACGACGTAGACCGGAAGCGTCTCGCCTTCCCGCTCGATCGTCGTCTCCTCCGCGAAGGTCCAATCGAAGTCTCCGAGGTCCAGCGCGGACAGGTCCTCGTAGGTGAACTCGGTCCCCTGGAAGCTGGCCGTCTTGTTCGCGCCCGAGATTCGTCGAACGCGCTTCGTCGCCGGCAGGTAGAGCCAGTTGTCGTCAGAGGTGCCCGGGTGCTCGTGCGTCAGCGCGGCGACTCCCTTGATCTCGGCCGGGCTGACGAACTTCACGATCGACTTGTCGCCCTCCTCGCCTTCGAGGAGCATGCGCAGGACATGGCGCTCGACGGAGTCGCCTTGCGCATCGAAGAGCTCCATGCGCCCTTGCCAGATCTCGTCGACCCAGCCCGCGTTGTAGCGATCCGCGTAGTCGGCGATCTGATAGCCGTACTCCTCGGGCTTCGCCTCGTTGAAGGTCGGGAGCTCGGGAATCGGGGGGACGTCGGAGCTGGGAGTTTCGAGTGTGCCAGTCAGTGAGAGCAGAGCTAGCGTGAGAATGGATGTATTCATGGCGTTTCCTTGGCGAGTCAGGCGGAAGCCGGTTGGGCATTCGGAGCGGAGGCGGTTTCGGTCTCCTTGGAGCCCTCCATCCGATAGCCCGGCAGGTAGGAGAGCAGCGCGGGAACGACGAAGACGTCCGCGACGAGTGCGAGGAAGAACATGACGACTGCCAGGGTGCCCATCATGTAGTTGGGCCGGAAGTCGCTGAAGGTAAGTCCGGCAAAGCCGACGATCAGCACGATCGAGGTTGTCGTGATCGCTCTGCCCACGCGGTCGTAGGTGAAGATCATCGAGTCGCGCAAGCTCTTGCCCATTCGACGGGCCTTCGTGAGCTTGGCGAAGAAGTGAATCGTGTCGTCTACGCAGACGCCGAGAGCTACGGACGCGACCATGATCGCCGGACCGTCGAGCGGGTTTCCGGTCAGGCCAATGTAGCTGAGTGGAATCAGGATCGGGAGCAGGTTGGGCACCATGCTCACGAGCGCCAGCGAGATCGAGCGGAAGATCAGTGCGATCAAGATCGTAATCACGACGAGCGCGAGTCCCATCGACTCGATGAAGCCGCGTGTGAACTTCTCGGGCGTCCGCGAGAACAGCACGGTCTTGCCCGAGACCGTCAAGTCCGAGAGCGGAGGTCCGCCCGCCACCTCTCCCGCGAGAGTTGGGAACTCGGATTCCGCAATCTCCGCAATCAAGTCGAAGGCCTCCTGCTGGAGCATGGTCGGCGCCTGCTTCACGCGTCCCTGCATCCGGAAGAACCGGCGGTCTCCGCTGATCTGAGTGGCGAGGTTCTCGCCCGGCCGCGCACCGTTCTCGTACTGCAAGAAGTACTGCGCGATCAAGCTGCTGGCGTTCTGCCCAGGCATCAGGTTCCACTCCTCGCTCCAGGGGTCCAGCTCGAGCCGATCCTCGCGCGCCAGGGCGGCAATGTCATCCTCGTTCGGAACCCGGTAGAACTCCGCGCGATTCTCGTTCTGCACCTGGTTGATCTTGCGCAGGATGTCGAGCGGGCTGGTCAAGTCCGTCACCACGCGGAGCGGCGAGTCGGGCTTCTGCATCTCGTCGAGCAGGCGGCTCTCGAATCGCTCGAGCTCCACGAAGAACGCGCTCGAAGCCGCGATCCGGTTCTTCTCGAGCTCGGCGCGCCGATTCTCCAGAGTCGCCAGCTCGCTGAGCTCTGCCACACCCAGCTCATCGAACTCATCGGGCGCCTGCTCTGCCCCGAGCTGCTGCATGCGCAGCTCCTGTAGCCGACTGCGGCCCTCGTCGAACTCGCGCAGGTCACTCGTCTTGTCCATTCCGTTGAAGACGATCTCGAGATCACCCACCCCACCGAGCCGCGACTCGATCCAGTGGAAGTCTGCCATGACCTTGTTGTCATCCGGGAACATCGCGCGGAAGTCGGTATCGATCCTGAACCGAGACATGCCTACGACGGTCATGATCACCGTGAGGCCTGCAGCCACGAGGATCGCACCACGGCGCCTGAGCACGAAGTTCGTGATGCGGATGCTCATCGCGCCATCCGCATCCGAGGCGATGACTGCGTTCTTGACCTTGGGCAGCGGCATCAGCGAGAGCATCGCGGGCAGCAGCGTCATCGAGACCGCGTAGGCGGCGAGAGTTCCGAGCCCTGCCGTATAGCCAAGCATGCCCATCGGTTCGATCTCGCTGACGGTCAGCGAGTAGAAGCCGACCGCCGTCGTCACCGAAGTCAGGAAGACCGGCAGCGCGTTGCGCCGAATCACCTCGATCATCAGCTCGCGCTTCGTAGCCATGCTGTGCCGCAGGGTCGACCAGGCCGCGACCAGGTGAATGGCGTCAGCGATCCCGACCGCGGTCAGCATCGTCGGCGAGATCATCGTGATGTTGTTGAGCAGGTCGCCCTTCGTGAGGACAGCTCCGATCATCGTGATGACGGAGACTGCAACCACGATCATGGGCGCGAAGACGCCGATCACGTTTCGAAACGTGAGCATGAGGACCAGCACGATCAGCACCATCACGAGCCCCATGAACTTCGCGTCGGCCATGCCGACCTCCATGAAGTTGCGCTCGAAGGAGGGCAGGCCCGCGATGTGGAATTCGTAGTCGCTGAGCGGCGTCGCCTCGAAGCCCGCGGGCCCCGCCACGACTGCACCGGGGTTGCTGCGATCCACCCAGCGACCGTCGTCTCCGAGGTCGAGCTCGTGGTACTTGCGCACCAGCTCCCCACTCTCGTCCTCCATGAAGTTTCGGCTCGGGTCGGCCAGCTCGAAGCTCAGGCGGTCCTTCTCCGGTCCGAGCGGCAGCCCGTCGATCCACTCGCGCAGCTTCGGGAGCGCTTCTGTCGGAACCGCACGGCCGCGCTCGACGCGCAGCACATGCTCGATCCCGCGCAAGCTCGCGTGTTGAGACTGAACCGAGAAGAGCGCAAGTGCGGCATCGCGATTCGCCGTCCCCTCGGGGAAGGCCTCGGCGAGCGCTTCTTCGGAGGCTCGACCGCGCAAGACCTGAACCTGAATGGCGGTGATCGTCGCGCGCTCGTCGACGATCGTCCCGAGCATGAGCGGCTCGCCGATGAAGTCGTCCAGGTCGGCGTCGGCACCGATCGCACTTCGCACGCGCTCTTCGCCGACGAGTTCGGCGCTCTTGCGGCCACCGAGCACGGCGACCATGCGCTCGATCAGCTGATCGTCCGACAGCCCCGCGATCTCGGACTCCGCCATGTGGACGAGGTCGGAGACGATCAATCCCTGCTCACCCGAGCCATCGATCTCGCCGTAACGAATCCACGGCGCGGAAGTCAGGCTGCGCACATGGCGGACACCGGGCACCTTGAGGAACTCCTCCGTCAGCCGCGCGACCGTGGTCAGCGACGTGCGACCGAAGACGCCGAACGGATCGTCAGTCTCTTCGAAGGCCACGACCACATAGTCTTCGGCGACGAACTTGGCTTCGATGTCGCGGTAGGCCTCGACGGCCGGGTCGTCCTTTCCGAACCAGATCTCCATGCGCGGGTCGAAGATCACCGGCTGCGGATCCAAGCCCCCGGCCGTATCGCCGAGCTGATTCAGTCGACCCGTCAGTCCGGAGACCGCAGTCCCCATTCCGTTGGCAGCGAGAGCGACGACCACGAGGAGGACGAGGCTGAGCGGCCACCGCAAGCGGTAGAGCCACTCGGAGAAGTCGAAGCGAGGCGTGCTGGAAGAGCTGGAGGTCATGACTCCCTACTAGTAGGTAAACAGTGATTCGAAAAAGAACCCGCGCGGGAAGCTCGGGTGACTAGACATACAGGTGGGACCGGATCTGGCGCGCGACGGCGTCATAGACTCCGCGTCCGTGAACGCGTGCAGAGAGCATCACGCCCTGGGTGGTCGAGAGCAGGAACCAGGCCTGGTCCGATGCCTCGCCCTCGAACTGGAATTGACCCGCCTCGCGGCCGGCCTCGAGCACTTCGGTCAGGTTGGCGTGGTGCTTGGCGAACAGCTCGTCGACCCGGGTCTGCATCTTCTCGGGCAGGGAGCTGTATTCGGCCTGCAGCACGCCGCCCGGACAGCACCGATCGCCCATCTCGGCCATCTCTGCCCCCATCTCGAGCTTGGCCTCGATCAGGGCCTTGGGGCCCCCACCAGAGTCCGCTGCAGCCGCCATCACCTCTTGGTAACAGTTCTCGAAATGGTCACAAATCGCGATCCCCAGGGCCTCTTTCGACGCAAAATGGTGATGAATGCTCGCTTTTGTGATCCCGAGCCGATCGGAGAGGTCCTGATAACTGAAGCCGCAGAACCCCTTCACGAGAAGGAGCTCTGCTGCCAGTTCCAGGATCTCTTGCTTTCGATCGCCCATGCGGAGAGCATCCTGACCTATCAGTAGGTAGGGCGCAAGCCTCGATCCGATTTTCTTTGTGCGTAGGAGGCCAAGCCGAGCGTCAGGCGCGACTCAGCGCCACCAGGACTTGAAGACCGCTCGAGCGAAGTTGAAGCCGTAGGTGAAGTTGCGGCCCTTCTTGCTCTCTCCGCTCTGGCGGCGGAGGACGGTGATCGGGACCTCGCCGATGCGGAGGCCGTTGCGGGCGGCGGAGATGATCGTCTCGGCGGCCTGGAACTGGTCCTCGTTCAGGACGATTTTGCTGAGGCTCTCGACGCGGATGGCCTTGAAGCCGTTGGAGCAGTCGGAGATCTCGGTGCCGATCAGGAAGTTGATCAGAGCGCTGTAGACGTGGATGCCGGCCAGGCGGACCTTGCTGTCCTTCTCGCGCTCGCCCAGGAGGCGTGAGCCGACCACGAAGTCGTAGGTGTCGTTCTTGACGGGCTCGACCAAGCGCTCGATCTCTTCGGGCAGGTGCTGGCCGTCGGAGTCGAGGGTCACGACGATCTCGGCGCCGATGCGTTGGGCGACGTCATAGGCCAGGCGCTGGGCGGCTCCCTGCCCGCGACGCATCGGGTGGGAGATCACCGCGTGGCCGGAGGCTCTTGCGACATCGGCTGTTCCGTCGTCACTGCCGTCGTCGATCACGAGCACGCGAACCGCGTAGCCGCAGACCTCGCTCGGCACGCGCGCGAGGACCGGTCCGATGTTCTCTTCCTCGTTGAGCGCCGGCATGACGACCAACACCTCGGCGCCCTGGAGCTGATCCTCGCAGTCCGCCATGCCCTGACGTTGCGAATAGACGCGCACGAATCGATCGAGCGTCTTCCTCGTGACGAACAGCTTCCCGCGCTCGCGCAGGAAGAGCATCCAGAGCAAGAGCGTGGAGAGAATCAGAAGCGCGAGCAACCGACCGTGGGCCACCTGCTCCATCGCGAGCATGGAGACCGCGAAGTTCGCCAGGTCCGGCTTGATGCAGATCGCCGTCAGGCCCAAGCCGATCAACCAGCGCAGGCCGGTCTCGAAGCGCGAGATGGTCCCGGCGCGGAAGCGCAGGAAGCCGAACAGGACGACGATCAGGCCTGCCAGCCCACCGAGCACGCGCAAGAGGACGAGGGACTCTTCACCCATCAGGTGTTCTCGACTCGGGGGCCGGAGAGCTCATCGGCTCGGGGAGGCCTGTGGGGACGCACCATGCGGGAAGTCTATCCCAAAGAGAAACTCGGACCATGGCCGATTGCCACGCTCCGCGCTTTTCCAAGAATGGTCGGATTGAGTCCTACAGGTACTCGGAGCGGCTCCGGCTACCATCCCAACGGATGTCGGGGAAGACGGCGTCCTCGCGCGAAGCGATGCGGTCCTTGTTGGCGATCAGGTCCTCCAACATGGCAGCGATCTCGCCCTCCATGTCGTGGGTCGGCTTGTAGCCGAGGTCGAGCAGCGCCTGGTGGTCGGGGTTGTAGTGGTGGACCTCTTCCTCGAACCGCGGGTTCGCGATGTTGCGGATCTCGGGGTTGAGCCCCAGCGTCTTGCCGACCTTCTGGATCTTCTCAGCCAGCTCGTTGACGTTGTAGACCTCTTCGAACTGGTTGAAGGTTCGGTACTCGCCAGCCTCGGCCGGGTTCTCGACGGCGATCGTCAGGCAGGCCATCGAGTCGCGCAGCGGAAGGAAGCCGCGCTTCTGTGAGCCCTTGCCGAACGGGGTCATCGGCAGGCCGATCACGGCCTGGCAGCAGAAGCGGTTGATCGCCGTGCCGAAGCACTGGTCGAAGTCGAAGCGCGTCGCGAGGCGCGGGTCAGCGCCCATCTCGTCCCAGCGCGTGCCGTAGACGACACCCTGCATGATATCCGTGGAGCGCAGGCCCCAGATTCGGCAGGCCATGTCGACGTTGTTCGTGTCGTGCACCTTCGACTGGTGATACCAGCTACCGGCCTTGCGCGGGAACATCACGCGGTCCTTGCGGCCGCGGTACTCCAGCTCGAAGTGGCCTTCGGGGATGTCGACGTTGGGCGTTCCGTACTCGCCCATCGTGCCGAGCTTGACCAGGTGGCAGTCGGGCACGATGTCGCGCATCGCGAACAGCGTCTCGAGCGTGCCCATCACGTTGTTCGTCTGCGTGTACACGGCATGCTCGGCGTCGATCATGCTGTACGGAGCCGACGGCATCTCGCCCAGATAGACGATCGACTCCGGCTTGAACGACTTGAGCGTGTTCGTCACGAAGCTGCGGTCGCACAGGTCGCCCTTGTAGAAGCGCAGGCTCTTGCCGGTCTCCTCGCGGAAGGCGACCAGGCGATCTGCCATCGGAACGATCGGGATCGCCGACTGCGACCCCATCTCTCCGACCCAGCGACGCCGACTGTAGTCGTCGATGCCTGCGACCTCGTGTCCTGCTCGCGTTAGATGTTGGGCCAGGGGCCAACCGAGGTAACCATCGACACCGGTGATCAAGACTCTCATCTGTCGTGTATTTGCTTCCGCTGGGATTCGGGTAGAGGGAGGGCTCTGCGTTCAGAGCCCGCCGGCTAGGGCCGCGTGACCGCGCATTCGGCGGTCCGGCTGGCCGGGAAATGTACTCGAATTTCACACCCTGGGCGGCAGAAAGCGCCGCCTTTCGAATCGGCGTTCGAGCCTCCTAGGGGAGTCGAGGAGGGTAGAAGCCCCGCTTCCACTTCCGCTTCGCGTAGTAGCGGAGCTGCTGATTGAGGAAGCTCCCCAAGACCCGCTCGAGTTCCTTTCGACGCGCCGGGCGAGCGTTCGCCAGGTTGCGTCTTTCTTCCGGGTCGCTGCCGAGATCGAAGAGCGTCTTGGTCGCGTTGTCCAAGCTGAGGATGAGCTTGTCGTCGCCCACCAAGACTCCGTCTTCCGAAGTGATCCCCTGGATCGTGAAGAAGATCGGACGACCGGATCCGTCGTAGTCCGGCTCGAGAATGTTCCCTCGTCCTTGGAAATTTCCGTGCGGGCTCAGACCGAGCACGCGCAGAAGTGTCGGTCCCATGTCGAGCAGAGAGACCGGATCCTCGACGAGGCGCGGTTCCAACTCCGGCACGCGAATCATGAAGAGCGTGCGCACCTGCTCCTCGTGCAGCGTCGTGCCATGCGTCGGAAAGCCGTGCTCGTAGAACGCCTCGCCGTGATCCGCGACAATGACGAGCACGGTCGACTCCCAGTCGCCTTGCTCCTTCAGCGCAGCCACGACCTCACCGACGTACTTGTCGCCATAGCGCTGCGCATTGTCGAACCGGTTGTGCATGACCGGGATCTTCGACTCGGGATAGCTGAAGTAGCTCGCCGAGAAGTCGATCTCGTAGGGCTCGAACGGGCGCGGCGCGTCCTCCGGAAGCTCGTACGGAAAGTGGTTGGCCTGGAAGTTCAGGTAAGCGAGGTAGTTGCCGTCCACCTCCGTGCGCCGCCACTCCTTCCACGCATCCAGCGCCGTCGGCTCGAACACCTTCGACTCGTCGCCGCGCCCCTTGTGCGGCTCATCCGGCCAGTCGAGCGAGTGCCGGAAGACCTCGAGCCCAGGAGTCTCGATGTACCGACGCATGTTCGCCCAGCTCTCGTTCTGGCAGGAGAACAAGCCGGTCCGATAGCCCAGCGGTTGCAGCACATCCCAGATCAGTGTGCGCGGATACTCGAGGCGCTCGTACCGATCGTGCGTCTCGTACTTGCGCGGGTGCAGTGAGGAGAGGATCGCCAGCTGCGCGTAGTCGGAGTGCGTCGAGGGGGTGTAGGCGCGATCGAAGACGACGCTCTCCGCCGCCAGAGCCTCGAGGTGAGGCGTCACTCCCGCACGCATCCCCTCGTTCAGCCAGGTTCGGTTCCACGGTATCGACTCGAGCATCACGATGACGACGTTGAGCGGGCGCTTCGGCGGGTCCGACCGATAGGGCTCGATCTTGCGGTTGGTCCCCGGCGCGCCGTCGCCCGTCGTCCCCGTCCCGAGCAGCTCCGCGGCGGTCGACTGTCCGCTCACCCACTGCATCTCGGGGACGAAGGTCTGGATGGAGCGCCCCGGAACCTGAGAGGTCATCCCGACGATGAGGAAGACCCCCGCGCAGCTCGCGATCGTCGCCATCCACTTCTGCGGCGAGCCCGTACTCGTCCCCCTGCGCGCACGGCGGAAGGCGACGAACAGCGCGATGGTCAAGCCGACCAGAACGACGGGGACTGCCGCGAGGCTCACCAGCTCGGCCGACTGCACCTCGGCCATGAGTTGGGAGGCGCCGCGCAACGCGAACCAGAGATCGGAGAGCTTGAGGTGGACGCCCGTGTTCAGGTACTTGACTGTCGAGAGCAAGAGCGCGGAGACCGTGAGGCTCAAGACGAAGCTCTTGGTGAAGTCGACGACGCCGGCGAGCTTGCCTCGCGGGTGCAGCAGCTCGACCGCGGCCAGAAGCAGAGTCACGAGCGCGATCTCGAGGACCAGGAAGCCGAGCAATCCCGCGATGAGGAGCAAGCGCTCTTCGAGCCCCAGGTCCTCGACCGGGAAGCGCGCGAAGAAGCTGTACACGAGCAGCGCGCCGTGAAGGCTCCACGCCGCAGCGACGATGGGCCACTGCGAGAGCCCCTTCACGAAGTCGCTGTGGCTTGGGCTAGACATGGAGTCGGTCGTCATCGAGGACTGAGCGCTCCCCGTGCTTTCGGCAGAGCTCTTGGTCGCCGGCCTGAGAGCCGCCGTAACGCCCGACCAGAATACCGAATAGTTGCCGGAGAGAGATCAGCGCATGACCTCTCGCGCGCAACCTGCTCAGTCTCCCCGCTTCGAGCTGTCGCGCGGATTCACGCGCAAAATCGGCTCGGGCCCGTCCGGCTCGGGTGGCCTGCGCTTGAAAATGCGAGCGCCTCCGGATCCACTCCGATGAACCTCCGCGATACCGTCCAGGGTCCCCTGCTTGTAAGTGAACCACTCGGGAATCAGAGCGTAGTCGACGCCCAGCTTGTCGAAGAGCGCGCGGTAGTCGCTCTTCGTCGTGTCCCAGAACACCCAGTGGTAGTTCACCGACGTGCCCGTTAGCCGAGCCAGTCGCACCGCCTCGAACGCCGGCGCGGTGACGACGAGTGGCCGACCCAACCGAGCGGAGTCCGCGAGCAAGAACTCGACCAGCTCCTTCCGATAGACGGCGGGGTTCATGCTCTTGTCGCCTTCTCGAATCGCCTCCCCCATTCGGAGCATGCCGCCCACACTGGAGAAGATCAGGACCAGCGACACGGCGGCGAAGCTGACCTTCTGTCGCCGGCGAAGCATCCAGACGATGGCCAGGAAGAAGAGCAGTCCGGCGATCAGCGCCTGTCGACGCCCGAAGTTCCACGGCGAGCCGAAGACCTTGTGAAGGGTGTGCAGCGAGAAGAAGCCGCCCAGCGCCAGAAGCACGACGAAACAGAGCGCGATCGCGCGCGGCTCGAGTAGCGCGTTCCGCCAGCGTGACCAGCTTCCCGGTTTGGTCTGCTCCAAGAGCCACACGAGGGCTGCTGGCAGCGCGATCAGGACGCTCCACTCCGCACCGTTGAAGACCGGGAAGTAGCTGAACTCCTCCGTCGGGTTGTAGGCGTAGAGGAAGCCGGGCGCTCGATCGACGATGTAGTCCCAGATGCCCGTCGTCGGCACCAGCACGGGAATCGCGCTGAGGAATTCGGTGGCGCGGTTCTGGTCGAAGCGCAGCACGGAGGTGAGGCCCGCATCCGGAATGAACGTACGGATGTAGAGGTACTCGGGCAGCAGAACGAGCGCAGCGGTGACGATCGAGACTGCGGCCATTGTCATGCTCGCCGCGCGTCGCGCCCCCACCACGATGCACAGACCCAGCGCGCCCAGCGCCGCCATGGAGACCAAGACCATCTGCCCGCGCGCGAGGATCAAGATGCCCAGCCAGAGCCCGAGCTCGAGCCCCGACCGGATGCCCGGCTTCTCGAACAAGCGCTCGGCACGCAGTATGAGCAGGAGCAGCAGACTGAACGCCACCCCTTCCGTGTAGGGCAGGCTGGTGTAGTGGAAGAACGCGAAGTTGAAGCCCATCACCAGGACCCAGACGTGACCGGCATGCACGCCGTTCAGCTTCGGCGCAAAGAGGTCCTCCGGCCAGGTTCGCCGCGCCCAGCGGTAGCCCACCAAGAGCGTGATGAAGTAGAGCAGTGAGTTGACCGCGATCGCCGCCGGGATCAGTGGAAAGAGCAGACCCAGCCCCCCGAGGAGCAGCGGCCAGAGCGGCGCAACGGAGCTCTCGTGCGGGAAGTACGTGTAGCCCTTGTGGTAGATCGAGACGTTCGTCGCGATGCCGTGGCCGTCGCGGATGTGGCTCGCGACGTTCAAGTAGTAGCCGCCGTCGTTGCGCTGGACCGCTGTCAGGTTCTCGACGCCGTGCAGCACCTTGTAGGTCAACAAGGTCAGGAGCAGCAGTGCGAGAAAAGCGGTTGCTGTCTTCAAGCGCAAACTCCCTGCGGGCAGGAGGAGCGCACGTTGGATGCACTGCTTCGCCGAGGATCAGACTGGAGTGGCATGCGACCAGAGTAGCTTGATTGTGGCCCACCGGCGACGTGCAGCACGACCGGCTAGACGAGCTCGACCGAGAGGATTCGGCTGTGCGAACCGTGGTGGCTCGGGTCGATTCGAAGTCCGGTCAGGATGTCGTTGTCGCCGAACAAGCCAGCGTCGGGTAACCCGAGCTCGAAGGTGTACGACCCATCCTCCGTTCGATAGGCCTCGGTGACGGAAGCCTGCTCCCACCACAGCGGACGGTTCAGCGTTCGGAAGAAGACCTGGAAGAGCTCTTTCTCGGAGTTGAGCCCGGAGACTTCGAGTGCAACTCGAACACCCTCGAGCTCGTCCATCTTCAAGTAGAGCTCGGGAGAGAAGAGACACGGGTCGTGGGCGTCGCAATCGAGGACGAGCCCCGACTCGGCGTGAGCGGAGAGTTGCCCTCCTTCGCACGCCGTCCAACCGGCGTCGAGTTCGAGCGGAAGCTGGCGCGTCGAGAGACTCGGCGAGAGCGGAAAGTCCAGGAGGTCTTGAAGCGCGAGGCAAGCCGCGACTCGCTCCGCGTCGTCCGGGAACTCCGCGTTCAGTCGCTCCTCGAGTGCGGACTCCGAGTCCGGCTCGTCCTGCAGGACGAAGTCCTCGGTCATCCATTGGCGCGAGTAGACCAGACCACAGCCAGCGCACGTCGCGCTCGCCAGCAGCTCGACGGGCGCGCCGCACTTCACGCAGATGCGCGGGGGCAAGTACGCGCCGTGGAGAGTGGCCTTGGATGGATCGACAACCGCGGAGTGGTCGAACGCAAACTCAACGACATCGCGAACGGAGGTCAGCATCGTCGAGCCGAACTCGGCCGGTCCCTCCTCCTTGAAGAGCACCGCAATCATGCCGGTTGCCTCTGACGCGCTGCGGAAGTCATCGAGGTGCAACGCTCCGGCGAGGGACGCAACCAAGTCTCGCGACGACTGGGGAACCTCGGTCGGCAACTCCGAACACAACCCGTAGATGCGCGCGTCCCAGCCGGGAAACAGCAGCTCGAAGTCGGTGGCACAGGTGATGCTCCGATCCATGTGGTCCGAGAGCGCTCGCTCGCTCAGCTCCTCCGCACGCGCCGCCTCGTCCCGAACGCCCTCTTCACTCGCGACGATGACCACGTCTCTCGCGACGCGCTTCAGCTCGAGCAAGGTCTCGATCGGGTGCGCCAGGTGCTCGATCACTTCTGCGCAATAGACCACGCTGAACGCTCCATCCTCGAAGGGCAGTCGGTGCGCCTCCGATGCGAGAGTCCCGATCGAGAAGAACTCGTGCGCTCGCTCACAGGCCGAGATCGAGAGGTCCGTCGAGCAGCTCCTGGGAGTGTGCAGCGTGCGAACGAGCTGTGCGACATAGCCCTCGGCGCCGCCGACATCGAGGAAGGAGTCGGCGCCCGTGGAGCGCAGCACTTCCGTCAACCAGGACCAGCGCGCCGCCATCATGAAGTGACCGAGCGTCCAATCTCCGGGACGAATCCCATGAACGGGCTGGTAAGGCTCGTAGCTGTGGCCGACAAGCTCAACCAGGGCGGGGTCGAAGCGCAGGTCGAGCCACTTTCGCGTGCGTAGGGAATACCGGTCCAAATCGTTCTCCTCGGCGTGCCACGGGGGTCGTCGCACGGACGGTCTATTATCACAAAGGTTCGGGTACCAGCTCCAGCCGCTCAGCTCCGCGTCCAAAGATGATCAAGAAAATGTATCTGCCATTGAGCGAGCGCGCTCCTTGCTCGGAAGTGCCCTGCCCGCAATTCCGGCCGGGCACAGGTCGCCGCACTCTCCCGGTATAAACCGGCGCAACGCCATGCGGAACGATCTCCATGAAGAAACGGAGTGCCAAGCCGAAGAGGCGCGTTCGCCGGAGACGCTCGGACGGTCCACGACCGGAAGCCAGGGAGATTTTATGACCACTCTTCGAACGGCAGCCTCTTCCGCGGGGTTCGTTCTCTTCCCGGCACTGCGCAAGCTGAATACCGAGCGAGACAACCTCAAGGAAGAGTGCGAGAACAAGCGAACCGAGCTCGTTCGCCTTCGAGACATTCGCAACCGCGCAAGGGAGGAGCGCGACCAGCTACTCCAGTCGAACGAGGCACTCATCCAGCAGCGCGACTCATCCAAGCTGCAGATCGAAGCACTCCTGCGCGAGAACCGAAAGCTCCAGGACCAAGTCAAGGAGTACAAGACTTGGGTCCCTCCCGGGCACGACTACTCCCCGATTCCCGACCCCGACCTAGTCTGGCAGCGAGAGGACTTGATCTTCGATCGTTCGGCCAGAGAGCTTCCCGGCATCGACATGCGCGAGCAGGCCCAGCGCGAACTCCACGACACCTTCCTGGAGTTCTACGACGACGTCTCTTTTCCCGAGTCCAAGGCAGACGGCAGTCGATACTTCTACGAGAACAACTTCTTTCCGTACTGCGACGCGTTCTTCCTGTACTGCATGCTGCGCCACTTCAAGCCAGGTCGCGTCGTCGAAGTCGGCTCCGGTTTCTCATCGGCTGTCACTCTCGACACCATCGATCAGCTCGGTCTAGATAAGACCGAGTGCACCTTCATCGATCCGCATCCAGAGCGTTTGCTCTCACTCCTCTCCCAGATTGACGAGAAGCGGCACCGCGTCGTGAAGCAGAGGGTCGAGTTCGCTCCACTTTCCGAGTTCGAAACCCTGACCGAGAACGACATCCTGTTCATCGACTCGAGCCACGTCAGCAAGACGGGCAGCGACGTGAACCACGTCTTCTTCGAGATCCTGCCACGACTCCAGAGCGGTGTGCTCGTCCACATCCACGACATCCCCTACCCGTTCGAATACTCGCGAGCCGACGTCTACGAGGGCCGCGCCTGGAACGAAGCCTACCTGGCGCGCGCGTTCATGCAGTTCAACTCCGAGTTCGAGCTGCTGCTCTACCCTTCATACGTCGCCACCCTTCCCGTCGGGCCCGGGAGTTCACGAACCTGGGGAGTGGAGTGGTACGAGAAGCGCATGCAGATGTGCGCCGAGCGCATGGGCCCCAGCCTCTGGCTGCGCAAGCGGTAGAAGGCTCGGGCTAGACGTCGAGGAGAGGCCGCGATCTCATAGACCGGGAGCCTTCTCCAGCTTCCAGATCCCCGTGGTGCCGCTCTGTGCGCCGAGCCCCCACGGGCCACCCATGTCGCGATCCGTGACGATTACACGAATCGCCGACTCCCCATCGACAGAGACGCGTAGCTCATCGCCCGAGACCTTGATTTCAAATTCGATCTGCTGGCCAGCGACGATCGTTTCCACCTTGGCGAAAGCCAAATTCACCCATCCCTTCGAGTCGGGCAAGTACTCGAACAGAGTCAGACCTGTCTCGGCGGCGAACGCGAGCGAGATAAACCCGCGCTTCGGTCCGGCTTCCCGGCGATCGATGAGGAAGTTCAGCTGAGTGCGCTTACCCGGGAGGATCTCGACGCTCCCACGAACGGTGTACTTGCTCTTGCGCGGCTTCTCCCTGCGCCAAGCGATGGCGTTCGTATCGGTGAAAGCCGACTGAACCCACCCGTCGTCTGAAACTCGAAGCGACCTGTAGAGCTGGTCCCATTCAGGCTTCAAGCTCTCCACGAACTTGTGGAACTTCCGATCCAGTTTGAGCGGATCGCCGGCGACGTCAACGACCACGTCCTTCACACGCTCGGCGAAATTCCCCCCACCGCCCAATCGACGCACTTCACCTAGCAAGAGAGCGACCTTCTTCTTGGACAAGCTCTCCATCAGGAAGCCGAAGAAGAGGTCATAGCAGGCGTAGCTCTCCCGACTTGAAAGTCCCTCCAGTTTGCCCAACATGAGTTGCTCGAGCCCAGGCATCCGATCCGAAGCAAGCAGCTTCTGCCCCGTGGTTGCGCGAGTACTGGAGTTCGGATCCGACTCGGTAGACGACATCCAACCACGCGCAATGCCCGTCTTGGCCGCGAGCCATATCGAGAATCCCTCCGCGAACCATGAGGGATGAGAACGATGATTGGGAAAGAGTCGATAGGCAAACGCGTGACTAGCCTCGTGGACGAGCAGCTTGCGCGTTTGCTTCGGAACTCCGAGTCGAGCAATCACAGCTTCGGAGACCGGTGGCTGAAGCGCGACATGCGAGCTCTTCGTACCGAAATGCGAGAAGGCGAGATTGGTCGCAAACCGGCCTTCGGTCAGCTCGAGCTCGGCCGCCTGATAGCTAGCGACTGTCGCATACAGGTGGACGTCGATCAGCTCCTCCCCCGATGGAGATTGCCCGAACAAACCACTCGCCTCTGTCCACAAGGACTCGAGGTCAGCGATGATCTCACGCAGCGCATCACTCTCCTCGACTTCGGATGTAAGTCGGAAGTGCTCGGATGTCAGGACGACTGTATCGTTGAGGAGGCATAGAATTAATGCGGCGGTAAGCATCTTCCGAGTGTAAGACGCTGCCGTACGACGCCCATTGTCGATCCCTAAATTGCTCTGTCAGATTTGAAATTGAAAAAGTGCTCGGCTTCGAATCCAACGGATGCAGTAGACTCGATCCTGCAAAGGACGAAGTTCCACTCCAACTCACGGATTCGAATCATGCGCACTCCAAGACTCTTAGCTCTCGTGCTCGTCACCGGATCGCTGGCCCTCCCTGTGCAAGCGCTCCAGCACTCGAACAAGGCCGGCGCCCGGGCTCAGAATGTGAGCAAGCTGTTCAGTTCCTCGTGCATCGCGTGTCACGTTCCGCCCGACCCGAAGTTCGCGACTGATCGCGCTTGGCTCAATCAAGTCACCGACACGGCCTGAAGCGACACACCTGCGAAAGCCCGTGAGGCTTTGATCAAGTACCTGCGCGAGACCCCACTGCCCCTTCCGATCGTGACGAAGAGCGGCGAGGCGTCGGTCTCGAAGCGGACCGGTACGGTCTCGCCGAGCTTCGACCGCGGCGACCTGTTTCTCGAGAACGCTCGCGGCGCCGTCTATCGGTTGAGCTGGACCGGCGATGAGTCGCCCGAAGCGAGCGCGCGTGTGATTCCGGCAGGCAACTACAAGCTCAAGACCTATCGCATCGTTCAAGAGCGCGAAGGCGAGCTGTGGCACATCTCCGCGACCAAGGCGTCGATCAAGGAGGTGAAGGTCAAAGCCGGCGGGCACACGACGGTCGTCGTCGACGACGCAGTCACCATGGGCTCCGTCCTTCACGGCAATCGAGCGCAGATGACGATCCAAGGTGAGCGCGGAGCAGGGCTCAGCATCTACCGTGCGGGCCGGCGCATCCCCATCGGCTTCCAGGTCGTCGGCAGAAGCGGTGAGGTGCTCTCGAAAGGAAAAATGCGCTACGGCTGAGGCGGTGGCGGGTGGGCTCCGGTGGAGTCCAGAAACGGCCAACTCAAGCTGATCCACGCAAAGCTCCCGTTCCGGGTGAAGGCTGAGCGGTAGCGGCGGGCGCGTGGCTCCAGGCGTGCGAATCTCAGAGATTCGGCTAGATTGGGGCCAACCCGAGCTGGAGACCCGGGCCTATGCAGCGCGCGAAATCCGTCGACGACTACATCAAGAAGCACCCCGAGTGGAAGGATGCGCTGGTCAAGCTGCGCAAGCAGATCCAATCGACCGAGCTCGAAGAGACGGTCAAGTGGGGAGCGCCCTGCTACACGCTCGACGGCAAGAACGTGGTCGGCCTCGCGGCCTTCAAGGAATACGTCGGGCTGTGGTTCCACCAAGGAGTCTTCCTGAAGGACCCCGACAAGGTCTTGATCAACGCGGGCGAGGGGAAGACGAAGGCGCTGCGTCAGTGGCGCTTCTCGAGTGCAGGCGAGATCAAGGTCGCCAAGGTCAAGGCCTACCTCGAGGAGGCGATCGTGAACCAGCGCGGCGGCAAATCGATCAAGCCCGACAGAGCCAAGCCGGTTGTCGTTCCCGGTGAGCTGAAGGCCGTACTCGCGAAGAAAGCCAAGGCGAAGAAGGCCTTCGACGCCCTGACCAAGGGCAAGCAGCGGGAGTACGCCGAATACATCTCTACGGCAAAGCGCGCGGAGACGAAGGCGACTCGCATCGAGAAGATTTTGCCGATGATCGCCGCCGGCGTCGGCCTGAACGACAAGTACCGGAACTGCTGAGCGCGAGCCCGCGCCGATGAGCCGGGCGTGAGGTGCGCTTCCGTGTGGCTGGGGAAGCGATTTTTCCCGTACGGCACTCGCCGTTTAGTTGTCCGGATCCCGAGAGCTATGCTCGGCGCTGAAGAGATGTGAACTCGCCAATAAACTCGGCGTTGGCGTCGTTGGCGCTCTTATTGCACGGGGAATCGGGCCGCCGGTCGTCCAAGAGGCGGCTCGGCGATTGCCCTTTCCTGCTCGGGTCCTGGGATCTCTAAAGACGGAACTGTTATGCGCGTTTTGATTTTGCACCGGTTGTTCGCTCTTACACTCGCTCTCGTCTCGGTTGGTTCGCTCGCGACGAGCCAAGGCACCACGATCGGATTCGATGAGGTCTTCGCTCTCGCACGCGATCGCAACCGCGCCCTGGAAGAGCTGATTCCCGGAACCGTCGAGTTCTACTTCTACTCCTGCCTCCACGCGCAGAACGAGGGGCAACTGGAGGAAGCGAAGCAGGCGCTGCGCGACTGGAAGTCGAAGCATGGCGAGGTCGGTCAGTACCAGGCCATGGAGCTGCGGCTAGCGCTGCTCTCCTACGACGACGCGCCGCAGGAGACGATCGACTTTCTCATCAGAGAGCTAGGCCTGCGCTTCAATCATCAGCGCGAGCAGCTCGGCACGTCACCCAACTTTCCGGTTCAGTTGGATCCGGCGCTGATCAGCTACCAGACTCTCCTGAAGCGCGCCTTCGCGCGCGGTACCCACGCGATCGGCGAGTTCCAGGATCGCGCCCTGGCGGACCTCGTCGGGCGGTCGCTGAACGACACGCACCTCCGAGATCTCCTGGCGCGTCTGCAGCGCCCCGACCTGCCCGGTCTGCCCGCACTCATCGTGCGCGACCTCGCGCGCAAGAACGGTCCCCGATTCGGCTCCCTCAAGATCCACAAGCGCTTGCTCCTCGAACAACTCGACGAGTGCGCGCGCCTGCGCCCGGAGCTCCTCGAGGACCACGAGTTCATCGCCGCCTATCTCAGGAGGCTCGCGCCCGGAGCGGACGAAGACCTGACTCTCCCGATCGTTCGCCACGAACACCTCGTGCGGCTCGAGTCCTTCGTGCGACGGCTCTCGCCCGCCTTCAACTCGCTCCTCGCGCATGTCCTCTACCGACGCCTCCAGCACGACTTCGAGCGAGCGAACCCGAACCTCGACCGCTTCCTCACCTACCTCCGACTCCCGCGCGCGACCTCCTACGGTGATCGCGACTACCTGCGCGGCAAGCACACCGCGAACCTCGGTCAGGCCTACCACACCGGCTACGACCCGATCCGCGACGACGAAGCCCTCGTGCGCACCTACCTCGCACACTTCATCGGCGAGGGAAGCTCGCTCGAACAGTTCGTCGGCCCGCTGCATCGCCGCTATGTCGAGCGGATCTTCGCCGAGACCAAGATCCTCGCCGGCGTCGGCGACATGGAGCGTTGGTACACGCTGCTCGACGACCCGGGCTACTACGAGCGCCTGAAGGACCGCGTCGAGCTCGAGTTCCCCGCCACTCAAGACCGCCGCTTCGCGATCGACGAGACCGTGGTTCTGGAGCTGGACGTCAAGAACGTCGAGACTCTGATCGTCAAGGTCTTCGAGATCGACACGCTCGGCTTCTACGAGTCACAAGCGGGCGGAGTTCTGCGCGAGCTCGACGCGACCATCGACCTCGACGGACTCGTCGCGAGCCAAGAGCTGACCTTCACCTACGACTCGCCTGCGCTGCGCCGCGTGCGCCGCCAGTTCGAGTTCGAGGAGTTCAACCGCCCCGGCGTCTGGGTCATCGACTTCATCGGTGGCGGACTCTCGAGCCGGGCGATCGTTCGGAAGGGTGGGCTCAGCGTGCTGGAGCGCGCCGGCGCAGCGGGTCACAACTTCCAGGTGATCGACGGCACGAACCAGGTCGTCACCGACGCGTCGATTCACTTCGCGGGCCGCGAGTACACGGCCGACAAGCGCGGTCTTCTCTCGATCCCCTACTCGACGGAGCCCGGCCAGCGCCAGATCATCCTGCGCCAGGGCGACTTCGCGGTGCTCAGCTCCTTCACGCATCACGCGGAGCGCTATCAGCTCGAAGCGGGGATCCATGTCGAGCGCGAGACCCTGCTGGCTGGCGAGACGGCGGAGTTCGTCCTTCGTCCGCGGCTCTCCATCAACCAGAACGTCGTCCCGCTCTCGATTCTGAAGGATGTTCGGCTCGAGATCACCTCCCTCGACCTCAACGGAGTCGCGACGACTCAGACGATTCGCGACGTCGAGCTCAGCGCCGATCGAGCGACGCTCCACGCGATCCGCGTTCCCCCGCGAACGGCGCGGCTGCAGGTCTCGCTGCAGGGCGAAGCGCGCAACTTGACGAGAGGTGAAGATGTCACGCTGCGCACGCCAGCGAAGAGCTTCTCGATCAACCAGATCGACCTGACCGCAGAGCTCTTCACCGGGCTGATGACGCGGACGCCGGACGGCTACGCGCTCGACCTGCGCGGGAAGAACGGCGAGCTGATCACGGACCACGCCGTCACCGTCAACCTCCATCACCGCGACTTCCGCTCGCCCGTCTACGCACACCTGAAGAGCGACGAGAACGGGCGCGTTCACCTGGGAGAGCTGCGCGACATCACCGACGTTCAGGTCAGCGGGATCGGCAGTGGGACGGGGAACTGGAACCTGAGAGAGCTCTCGCACAGCGGTTTGCCGAGCGCTCTCTTTGGCGTCTCGGGAACCACCCTGCGTCTCGTCCATGAAGGCGATGCGAGTCGCATGGGCCGAAGTGTGGCCTCATTGCTCGAGCTGCGCGGCAACTCTCCGGCGATCGACCGTTCCGACAAGCTGGCCATCGCCGGCGGGTTCCTCGAGCTTCGCGACCTTGCGTCAGGCAACTACGAGCTCGCACTGCACGAGTCCGATCTGCGCATTCCTGTTCACGTAACGCGCGGCCAGCGCCGTTCCGGTTGGGGGCTCGGCGCGGCACGACGCCTCGAGCTCAGCGACGAAACCCCGCTCCAGATCGAGAGCGCGGAGATCGTCGGTGACGAGCTGGTCGTCACGCTCCTAAACTTCGGAAAGACCACGCGCGTTCACTTCTCGGCGACGCGCTATCTGCCCGGCTTCGACACGCATTCCGACCTCGCGCTGCCCCCCCTGCGCGGGCTGCGCGAGCAGCACTTCTCGCGCTCCGACTCGCTGCTCGCCTCGGGTCGCGAGATCAGTGAGGAGTATCGCTACATCCTCGAGCGGCGCCTCGCGCGAATTTTCCCGGGCAACATGCTCACGCGTCTGGGCTTGCTCCTGAACCCGTGGGCAATCGACGAGTCCACCGACACGCGCCTGGGGAGTCAGTCCGGCGCGAGCGGGCCGTATGGAGGCAAGGCGATGGGTGCCCTCAGGAGCCAGGAGTCTCCCGCCTCGACGGCGGCCATCGGCGCTACGATGAACCCGATGATCTACGCGAACCTGGACTTCCTTCCGGGGCCCGCGCCGGTCATCTGGAACCAGTTCCCCGACGAAGCTGGCACAGTTCGCATTCCGCTGAGCGCTCTGGGCGACAACCACTTGGTGCGCGTCGCCGCCGTGGACCGCGGGGTCACGCTCTCGCGTACGGTCGTTCGCGAAGAGACCAAGCTCGTCCCGCGCGATCGCCGCTTGCCCGGCAGCCTGGACGTCGAGCGCCACCTCACCGAGCAGCGCCGCATCGAGTTCATCCGCGCGGGTGAGTCCGTTGCGCTGGGCGACCTGGCCTTCTCCGGACTGCGCACGCTCGACTCGCTCGAGTCCGTGTTCCAGCTGCTCCTCACTCTCAACGGAAACTCCGAGCTCGCGAAGTTCGAGTTCCTCGTCAACTGGCCCGACCTCAACGAGAAGGAGAAGTTCGACCGCTACTCGGAGTTCGCCAGTCACGAGGTGCATGTCTTCCTGCACAAGAAGGACCCAGAGTTCTTCGAGTCGGTCATTCGGCCGTACCTCGCGAATAAAGCGGAGAAGTCCTTCATCGACAACTGGCTCCTCGAAGAGGACCTGTCGGCCTATCTGGAGCCGTGGGCTTTCGAGAGGCTGAACATCGTCGAGCGCGTGCTCCTGTTGCGGAGCCTCAACGAGTCCGCGGCGCGACACGTCCGCGAGCTGGTCGAGCTGTATCCGCCCGACACCTTTGCGCTCGGGCGCTACTTCGAGACGGTGCTGGCGACGGGCGGGCTCGACTCGAAGGATGGGCTCGCGGCTCAGCTCGGTGAGCTCAAGAAGGAAGCGCGGGCGCGCAAGAGCTTGGCCGATGGTCCGCGAGGACCGTCAGGGCCGGGCGGAACGGGCGATCAGGGTTTCTTTACGGGCGAAGGCGAGCGCTCCGAAGCGGAGGGCCTTGCGATGCCCGCCGAAGAGATGCTCGACGCCCTCGGCTATATGGGTGAAGACGACGACGAAGCCGAACTCGGTCTTCGCGAGAACGTGCGCCAGTTCTTCCGCGACGTCTCGGACACCCAGGAGCTCGCGGAGAGCAACTACTGGCACGTCCCGTTCGCGCACATGACCGCCAACCTGATCTCGCCCACGCCCTTCTGGCTGGACTTCGCCGAGACCGCTGCGGACGCGCCCTTCATCTCGTCGCGTTTCCCGTTGGCCTCGCGCAACACGACCGAGGTCCTGCTCGCGCTGGCCTTCCTCGACCTGCCCTTCGAAGCCGGCGAGCACAGCCTCGAAGACGTGGACAAGGTCACCACTCTCGAGGCGGGCTCTTCGCTCTTCCTGGCACGCAAGGAGATCGCCGATGCCATCGTCAACGAGTCCGCTCCGACCATCCTCGTCGGCCAGGACTTCTTGCGCGGCGACGATCGCACGATCCTGGAGAACGGGGTCTACCGCGATCGCTTCGTCACCGACGAGTTCCTGCGCCGCGTGGTCTACGTCTGCCGAGTCGTGGTCACGAACCCGAGCTCGACGCCTCTGAACGTCGACGTGCTCCTCCAGGTTCCGAAGGGGGCGATTCCGGTTCAGTCCGGTTTCGAGACGCGCGGAGTCCCCATCTCGCTGAGCGCCTATGGCAGCCGAGCGATCGAATACTCCTTCTACTTCCCGGAAGCCGGCGAGTTCAGCCACTACCCCGTCCACGTCGGACGCGACGGCGAGCTGCTCGGATTCGCGGATGCCCAGTCGCTCTCCGTGCTCGAGAAGCCGAGCACGATCGACACGACCTCCTGGCTGCACGTCTCCCAACGCGCGGACACCGAGACCGTGATGCAGTTCCTCGGAGCGGCCAACCTCAACCAGCTCGAGCTGCATCGCATTGCCTGGCGCATGCGTGACCGTGCGACCTTCGAGCGCGTCATCGAGCTGCTCCGCAACCGCTTCAGCTTCGACGACACGCTCTGGTCCTACGGTCTCCACCACCGGGACGAAGGCGTCGTTCGTGAGTACCTCGAGCGTCGCGCCGACCTGGTGCAGCGCTGTGGCCCGGTGCTCAGCTCGCCGCTCCTCACGATCATTCCCGAGGAGCGCGGCCTGTACGAGCACCTCGAGTACGCCCCGTTGATTCACGGACGCGCGCATCGCTTCGGAAGCGAGCGCCAGATCCTCGACCGCGATGTCGCCCAGCAGTACCTGGCCTACATGCGCGTGCTGGCCTTCGTGCCGAAGCTCGACGATGACCGGCGCATGCAGGTCACTTACTACCTGGCGCTCCAGGATCGCGTCGAGGAAGCGCTCGAGATGTTCGCGTCCGTCGATGTGAGCCAGCTCGAGACGCGCATTCAGCACGACTACATGCGCGCCTACCTCGGGTTCTACACCGGCGACCTGGCCGACGCTCGCGAAGTGGCCAGCGCCTACGCCGACTTCCCCGTCACGCGCTGGCGCTCTCGCTTCCGCGACGTGATCGTGCAGCTGGACGAAGCCGAAGGCGGCGACTCGGCCGGCAGCTCCGATCCCGACAGCCGCGAACAGAACCAGGGCGTCCTCGCCTCCACCGAGCCCTCGCTCGAGATCGAAGTCGAGGCCCGCCGCGTCCGATTGGCGCACGCCAACATCGACTCCTGCGTCGTCAGCTATCGCAAGATGGACATCGAGCTCCTGTTCTCGACGAACCCCTTCTTGAAGGCCGGCTCCAGCTCCTTCGCCTTCATCAAACCGAACCGCACCGATGCCATCGAGCTCGACCGCTCGGGCAGCGAGCACGAGTTCGCGCTTCCGGAGGAGTTCCACAGCTCCAACGTCCTGGTCGAGGTCCGCGCCGGCGGACTCGTGCGACGCCAGGCCTACTACGCCAACGACTTGACCGTCCAGGGCATCGAGAACTACGGCCAGATCAAGGTGCGCGAGGCCAGCTCCGGCCGAGCGCTACCGGCCACGTACGTCAAGGTCTACGCCCGCCTGGCCAACGGCCAGACGCGCTTCCACAAGGACGGCTACACCGACATCCGCGGCCGCTTCGACTACGTCTCCCTCTCCGGAATGGACAACGCCGAGATCCAACGCTTCGCGGTGCTCGTCCTGACCGAAGACGACGGCGCGGTCGTGCGAGAGTTCGCTCCGCCGACGCGCTAGTCGGCCGCTTTTCGCCGTCGCCACATGGTTCGCGCTACCTCAACGACAACGACGATCGGTAGCGCGAACACGAAGCTGTAGATCAGACCTTCGGGAACGCCGAGCTCGATCGAGCCGGCGACCAGCTCGCTCATGCGCGGATCCTTGCCCGTAAAGCTCCCGAAGACCACGTACATCGGAATGCCAATCCAGGGAAGCGAGTGACAGAAGGCATCGAACACGAGAGCCATGCAGGCGAGCTGTGCCGTGCGTACGACGCCCGTTCGTGAAGACCGGTTCCAGAGCAGGAAGGCCAAGAGTCCGACGAGCGCGGTCGTCCCACTTCCCGCAACTCCGCTCCAGGCCTGAGGAATCGGATCCAGAGCTGCCGCGTTTCGGACATGCCCGAAGGACCGGAACTCGCCGTACAAGCTGACTTCAGGGAAGACGCGAATGCCCAGAATGACAACTTCCGTGACTTCGCCGCCGCTCAGAAGAGTGACGAGCGCGTGCCCGCCTTCATGCAGGAACGTCCCACACACCAAGATGATGGTGGCCGCGACGACTCCGTGAACCAGGAGTCGCCACGCGCTGATCAGAGGCTCACGAATTCGCACTCCTCATCACCGCCTACATCGACAAGTAGTCGTCTTCTTCGTCGTCCGGGTCCAGGGCGTACTTGGTCAAGTGCTCGGTGATGTGCGTGAAGGCGTCATCGACACTGTCCGTCTTGAAGAACAGATCGAGGTCTTCCGGGCTGACCGTCCCCGCATCGACCATCGGCTGGCAGTTGAGGATCTCGTCCCAGTACTTCTCGCCGTAGAGGACGAGCGCGATCTTCTTCTTGATCTTGAGCGTCTGGACCAAGGTCACGACTTCGAGGAACTCGTCGAGGGTTCCGAAGCCGCCGGGCATCACGATGAAGGCCTTGGCCAGGTACATGAACCAGAACTTCCGCATGAAGAAGTAGTGGAACATGAACGACAGGCGGTTCGTGATGTAGGGGTTGTCGTTCTGCTCGAAGGGCAGGGAGATGTTGAGGCCGACGTTCTCGCCCTTGGCCTCGGAGGCACCGCGGTTCGCAGCCTCCATGATCCCCGGACCACCGCCTGAACAGATCACGAAGCGGCGGTCGGTTCCCTCGAGCGCCTTCGACCAGGTCGTCAGTCGGCCGGACAGCTCGCGAGCGTCTTCGTAGTACTTGGACATCTCGAGTCGCTTCTCAGCGGCCTCGATGCTCTCGCCCTTCTTCTTCGCCTCTTCGAGACCGGCCAGCGCGTCTTCGCGCGACTTGATTCGCGCCGAACCGAAGACAACGATCGTGTCTTTGACCTCGAGCTCGTCGAACCGGCTGCGGGGCTCGATGTACTCAGAGAGGATGCGGAGGGCCCGGGCATCGCGGCTCTCGAGGAAGCCCGGGTTCTTGTAGGCCTTGAGAGGAACGTAACGGCTATTGCTCATTCCCCCTTGGTATCGAGAGGAATGCAGCTATACCAGGATCATTCCGGAGACCCTGGTGAGCACGACCGCAGAACGAATCCAAATCCCTATCGACGGCATGACCTGCCAGGGCTGTGCCATCACCATCGAGCGCGCCGTCGAGCGCGTGCCGGGGGTCACCGATGCGCGGGTCAACTACGGCTCGAAAACGGCCACCATCGACTTCGATTCGGCGATTGTCGGCGAATGGGTGATTGGAGACGCGATCCGTTCGGCGGGCTATCGCGTGCCGGAAGCGACCAGCTCGGGCGTGCGCACCCTCGCCGAGGATGTCGAGTTCCTGGAGCGCGGAGCGGAGCGCGAACAGCGCGACAATCGGGTCGGATTTTTCGTCTCGCTGGCCTTTGGGGCGACCGCAATTATCGCCCACCGAGACGGTGAGCACCTCTTCGCTCTGGTCGCGACTGCGGTGGTCGTCTTCGTCGGCGGGCGCCGCATCCTCGCGAGCGGACTCGGCGCCGCGCGCCGCCTGTCGCCCGACATGAACACGATGGTCGCGCTCGGGATGCTCTCCGCATTCGGTGCCACCCTGGCCAGCCAGTTCCGACCAGAAACCTTCGGCCACGGCGGCGAGTCGATGCATGCCGCCATCATGATCGCGGCTCTGGTCTTGTTGGGCCGCGTGCTCGAAGGCCGCGCGCGAGCGCAGTCGGGAGGAGCCGTGCGCGCACTGCTCGACCTCTCCCCTCCGAAGGCTCGCATCCTCAGGCGCGGCGAAGAAGTCGAGGTCCCGCTGGCGGAGGTGAAGCCCGGCAACATGGTCATCGTGAAGCCCGGCGAGCGCGTGGCCGTCGATGGCGAAGTGCTCGATGGGCGGACGACCGTCGATGAGTCGATGTTGACCGGCGAGAGCGCGCCCGTCGATCGCGGACCCGGCGACAAGGTTTTTGCGGGCACGATCAACGGCGCTGGCCCGCTCTCGATTCGCGCGACGGGCGTGGGTTCCGATTCGGCGCTCGGCCGGATCGCCGCAGCCGTTCACGCCGCGCAGGGCTCGCGCGCACCCGTTCAAAACCTGGCGGACAGAGTCAGCGCTGTCTTCGTCCCCATCGTTCTGGTGCTGGCACTCGTGACCCTGCTGGTCTGGGGCTTCGGCGCCGGCGACTGGGAGTTCGCGGTCGCCCGCGCCGTCGCGATCCTCGTCGTCGCCTGTCCATGCGCTCTCGGCCTCGCAACGCCGACAGCGATCGTCGTCGCGACGGGGCGCGGCGCCCGCGAAGGCATCCTGGTCCGCGACGCGGCCGCGATGGAGACGCTCGCCTCGGTGGATACGATCGTCTTCGACAAGACCGGCACGCTGACGAGCGGGAAGCCCGTCCTGGTCGAGACGATTCTCGCCGAGGGAACCAGCCACGCTGAGCGCGACCTGCTCGGCTACGCCGCCGCAGTCGAAGCCGTGAGCGAGCAACCGCTCGCGCGCGCGATCGTCGCTGCCGCAGATGAGTGGGGGCTCTCCGTTCCGCCCGCGCGAGAGGTTCTGGCGGAGCCGGGGCGCGGAATCGGCGGGATCGTGAACGAGCATCGGATCTGGATCGGCAGCCCGCGCGCGGCCGGCGAGCGCGGAGCCGGCGAGGCCGAGCTCGCCGAGTTGATTCGTGCGCCGGAGGAGCGCGGGCTGACGGCCGTGCTCTTGATGGTCGACGATCAGCTCACCGCCGTGTTCGGACTCGAGGATCAGGTACGGGAGAGCGCCGCGCACACGATCGAGGAGCTCCGCGAACTGGACCTCGCGATCGGGCTGTACTCCGGCGACCGCGCAGCGGCCGTCCTGCGCACGGCGCGCGAGCTCGGCATCGAGGACGCGCGCGCGGAGCTCCTGCCCGACGACAAGCTCGCCTTGCTTCAAGAGCTCAAGAGCACCGGCCACTCGACCGCCATGGTCGGCGACGGAGTCAACGATGGCCCCGCGCTGGCGATCGCCGAGGTCGGCATCGCCATGGGCGGCGGAGCGGACGTCGCCATCGCCGCTGCCGACTGCGCTCTGCTCTCCGACGACACGCGCCGCATCTCGCGCCTGGTCCGACTGTCGCGACAGACGATGCGCATCATCCGCAGCAACCTCGTCTGGGCCTTCGGCTACAACGTCCTCGCGATTCCGCTGGCCGCGGGAGTCCTGGCGCCCTTCACGGGTTTCTCCCTGCCGCCCTCCGTCGCCGCCGGCGCCATGGCCGGCTCGAGCTTGATCGTCGTGCTGAACAGCCTGCGCCTGCGCTGGGCACAGCTGGATCGACACTAGCCCAGCTCGTCCGCTTTGTCGTCGAGCTTCTTCTGCGCCTTCTTGAAGAGGTCGTCGAGGTCCTTCTCACGCGTCTGCTCGCGCGACAGCGCCTCGTCGAACTTGTCGGTTGCCGAGGCCTGGCGATTGGCGACCTTGTCGAAGGCCGAGTCCCAGTCCTCCGAGCGCACGACCGGTTTGCCCGTCGCATCGAGCTCTTCTTTCCGCGCCCAGCTCATCACCTTGCGCGTCCTGACGTCGATCGCGAGACGACTCTCGCAGCACGGACAGCTCACCGAAATCTCTTTGGTCTCCATGGACCCAAGGGTAACAGCGCGAGCGCGATCGGTCGCTACAGCCCGCGCACCCACTCCGGCATGAACGGTGCGTTCTCGGGATCGGCGATGACCTCGTCCAGCTGAGCGACGAGCGCTGCCTTGTCGCGCGGCAGGTTGCCGGCGAGGGTCAGGTAGTTGCTGGCGTGGTTCGAGCGGAAGATCGAGCCGGTCACGTCCAGTCCGGCGAGGAACTCGCGCAGCTCGGCGGCCAGCTCGAGCGGTGTGAGCGTGTCGACTTGACCGCGCTCGGCCTGCTCCCAGAGCGGCGTGTCTTCGACCGGCGTCATCACGAGCGTGCTGACGAAGCGCGGACTGATCGCGCTCACGACGCGCGCGGACTCTCGAGCGTGTTCGCGGGAGAGCGCGTGCCCGCCAGCGCCGAGCAGGATCATCGTCGAGAGCTTGACGTCGGCGTCGTGTGCTTTGAGGGCGACGCGAATCATCTCCTCGGCGTCCACGCCTTTCGTCAGGTCGGTGAGCACCTGGTCGTGCCCGCTCTCGATGCCGAGGTAGTACTGAGTCAGGCCCTTCTCGCGAAGCAGCGCCATGTCTTCCACGCTGCGGACCTGGAGCGACTGCGGCGAGGCGTAGCAAGAGACGCGGCGCAGGTTCGGGAAGGCGGCGTTCAGTGCGTCGAGGATGCCGGCCAAATAGGAGGTCTTCGCGATCAGCGCATCGCCGTCGGCCAGGAAGACCTTCTGCACGTCGGCGCCGAACTCGCCGCGAGCCCACTCGATCTCCGCTTCGAGCTCGGCCAGCGGACGAACGCGGAACTTCTTGTTGCGGTACATCCCGCAGAAGCCGCACTCGTTGTAGCTGCAACCGATCGTCGCCTGCAAAATCAGGCTGCGCGCTTCGGACGGGGGGCGATAGAGTCTCTCTTCGTAGTGAATCACGCTCCGATTGTAGCTCCAACTTTTGACGCGCCACCCTTCGAGCCTGCGGCCTTCCTCTCGAATGGCCATTTGATGACCGTGATGAGCGGCTTTCCGCGCCTCGTGCCGCGGTCGGTCGCGCGCTCGGAAGAGCTCATGCGGTTTCCGGTCGCTGGCGACGTCACGCTGTCCGCGCTCACCAACTGGCAGGACGAGCCGACGGCCAGGCCGCTCGTGGTGATCGTCCACGGACTGACCGGCCATGCGCGGAGCGGCTACTCCTACGGCATGGCCGAGAAGGTCTTGGCGGCCGGCATGAACTCCGTGCGCCTGAACCTGCGCGGCTGCGGGGACGGCGAGTACGCCAACCCCGAGATCTACCACGCCGGAGTCTCTCCCGATCTCCGCGCCGTCCTCGAGGAGCTGCAGCGGAACGGACACTCGGAGATCTACGTCGTCGGCTTCTCGCTCGGTGGGAATGTGGCGCTCAAGCTTGCCGGCGAGCTCGGCGCAGAGGCGGCCCAGCTCATGGCGGGCATCGTGGCCATCTCTGCGCCGATCGACCTGGCGGCCGCCTGTGACTCGCTCCGCCTCGGGCGCATGAATCGGTTCTACCAGTACATGTTCCTGCGCAACCTTCGTTCGCGCGTGAAGATCAAGCATCGGTTGCATCCCGAGCGCATTCCGATCGACAAGATCGATGTCGTTCGGACCTTGCGCGACTTCGACAACGAGTTCACGGCGCCGCTGGCGGGCTACGGCCATGCCGACAACTACTACGCGAAGGCGAGCGCGCTCAACGAGCTGGCCTCCGTTCGCATCCCGTCGCTCCTGATTCACGCACGCGACGACACCTTCGTGCCCTTCGCGAGCTTCGAGAGAGCCGAGATCATGGAAAACCCACAGCTGGTCTTTCTGCCCTGCGACCACGGCGGGCACGCCGGCTTCATCGGGTCCCGCGCTTCCTCGCACCGCTCTCCGGAGGATCGAGGCGTGTTCTGGGCCGAAAACCGCGCGATCGCGTTCTTCCGCGCCCTCGCTTCACTCCATAATTAGCCGAGAGAGCGTCGACTCGCCCTGCGCGACCGACGAGCAACTGCTAGAATTCCCGCCCAAATTCAGATTCCACTACTCACTTGGCGCCTTGAACGTCAACGTAATCATGGTCACGCAAGAAGAAGTCCTCACCGAGCTCAAGCAAGTTTTCGATCCCGAGATTCCGGTCAACATCGTTGATCTCGGACTCGTCTACACCGTCGTCGTCGAAGGCACGAAGTGCAACGTCACCATGTCGCTGACTTCGCAGTCCTGCCCCGAGGCCCAGAACATTCCCACGATGGTCGAGCGCCGTTGCAACGGAATGAGCGGCATCGAGGAGACGAATGTCGAGATCGTCTGGGAGCCGGCCTGGACGGTTCAGATGGTGTCGCCCGAAGGACGCGCGATCCTCGGCATCGACGACGACCAGTAACGCCTCTACTGAATGACGTCGAGGCTTCCCGCGGGACCCGGCGGCGGCGCGTCGGGGTTGGTCTTGAGCTCCAGCTTCCACGACGCCATGCGCGCTTTCGCCGACTCCGTCTCAGCCTCGTCGATCATGCCCTTGCGCTGGTAGAACATCGACAGCGACGTGTGGATGAACGGATCGTTCGGATTGAGCGTGAGCAGGAAATTCGCCGTCTCGATCGCATCGTCGAGCTTTCCCGCGCTCATGTAGGCCATCGCGATCGCGTGCAGCCCGTCCTCCCACTTGTCGTCGATCTCCAGCGCGAGCTTGTACTCCGCTATCGCCTCTTCGAACTTGTTCTCTCCGAAGAGCTTCAAGCCCGCCTTGTAGTGTTCAATCTTGTCGCTCATCTGTCGCTCCGCGCGGGGTTCGTGAAGCGCGCATCATAACCGCAATCTCGGCGAATCCGGCGATACGGAACCAGGTTCAACACCGCCAGCAGGCAAGAAAAAAGAGCGGCCCCCATCCCGGGGCCGCTCTTTTTTCTTGCCTGCTGGCGGTGTTGAACCTGGTTCCGTATCGCCGGATTACATCGCCGGCTGGATGCCGAGCGCGCCGAAGCCCTTCTCCTCGAAGTTCTTGCGGAACATGTCGCGCAGCTTCTCGGCCTGGGCGTCGTAGGCGGCCTTGTCCTCCCACGTGTTGCGCGGGTTGAGGATCTCGGACGGAACGCCCGGGCAGCTCTTCGGCATCTTCAGGTTGAAGACCGGATGCATCTCGTACTCGGTCTTGCCTTCGTCGAGGTCACCGTTGAAGGCCGCGTCGAGCAGAGCACGCGTGTGCTTGATCGAGATGCGGCTACCGACGCCGTAGACGCCGCCGGACCAACCGGTGTTGAGCAGGATGCAGCGGGCGTCGTTGGTCTTCATCTTCTCCGCGAGGCGCTCGGCGTAGACCGAGGGCTTCTGAGACATGAAGGGCGCTCCGAAGCACGCGCTGAACGCGGCCTGCGGCTCGGTGATTCCGACTTCCGTGCCGGCCAGCTTCGCGGTGAAGCCGCTGACGAAGTGGTACATGACATCCTTGCCCTCGAGCACGGAGACGGGCGGCAGCACGCCGAAGGCATCGGCGGTGAGCAGCACGATCGTCTCGGGGTGCGGGCCCTTGGCACCGTCGGCGACGTTCGGGTTGCAGGAGAGCGGGTAGGAGAAGCGCGTGTTCTCGGTGACCGAGTTGTCGGTCAGGTCGAGGTCCTGCGGGTCCATCTCCTCCATCTTCTTCCCGGGCAGCGGCGGGACGTTCTCGATGATCGTGCCGGGCATGGACAGCGCGGCGGCGATCACGGGCTCGGCCTCCTTGTTGAGGTCGATCAGCTTGGCGTAGCAGCCGTCCTCGAAGTTGGAGATGCCCATCTTCGTCCAGGCGTGCTCGTCGTCACCGATCAGGAGGCGATCCGGGTCGGCCGAGAGCGTGGTCTTGCCGGTGCCGGAGAGGCCGAAGAGGATCGCGCCGTCGCCGCTCTTGCCGATGTTGGCGGAGCAGTGCATGGACAGCTCGCCCATCTCCGGCAGCTTGTAGTTCATGACCGTGAACATGGTCTTCTTGACGACGCCACAGTAGTCCGCGCGTCCAACCACCAGGCCGATGCGGTTCTTGAGGTCCATGATCACAGCGCGGCCCGAGAAGGTGCCGTCGCGCTCGGGGTCACAGTGGAAGCTCGGGACGTTGAGGAGCGTCCAGCGCTTTCCATCTTCGCCTTCAACACCCGCGATGTCCTTCGGGAACATGTTGTGAGCGAAGAGCGCGTGCGTGGCGTACTCGCCGACGAAGCGATACGGCACTGCGTAGAACGGATCCGCGCCGCAGTAGACTTCCTTCACGTAGAGCGAGGCCTTCTTCTCGTTCAGGTGCGCGACGACGCGCTTCAGGAGCCCCTCGTACTTGGCCGGGTCGAACTTCTTGAAGTCCTTCTTCCACCAGACCGTGTCTTCGATCTCCGGCCATGCCACCGCGAAGGTGTCCTGAACGGGACGACCCGTGCAGGTCGGGTCGGTGTAGTAGACGAGCGGGCCGTCGGTGCCGAGCTTGGTCGGGAAGGCCTTCTGCGCATCGTCCGGGCCATCGGCAGTTACGCGGCCGCGATCGTTGGCGATGGCCTCGTGAAAGAGCTCGTCCTTCGTGAGGTTGATCTTGTAGCTGACGTCCGTCAGTCCGAAGAGCTCTTCGAGCTGGGAGGCTGTGTCCTGTTGGGCTGTGTCCATGTCAAATCCGGGGTGCTCAGCCGGGGGTAGTTCACTCATTTGGAGTGTCTGGCCCAGCGAGGGATGCTGAGAGAGGAAGGGTGTCGGAACCTCAAAGCGCGCCAAAATCGGCCTTCGAGCCCCCGAAATTAGGGCGAGCAGAATACGCCCGCGCCGTCAGCCCGGCAAGGTGGCCAGCCGCCGTATTCCCTCTTGAATCTCCGGAATTCGCAGAGCCGAGGGAGAAACGGCCAAATTCTCGGGAAAACAGCCGCCTCACGCCTCCTTGATCTTCGTCTAACAATCGGCGGCTACGCTCCAATTCCGAAGACGTGGTCCGCCACTTTCGAAACTTGGCATCTACAGCAACTCGTAACCATCTCCGATAAGGAGGGTACTACCGATTGATGAAACCCATGAAAAACAGAACGACCTACCTTTGCCCCCGGTGCGACTTCGCGCTGGTTCCCGTTCACGCCGTTGAAGGCAATTCCCGCCGCGTGATCGCGCTGACCTGCCCCGAGCCGTATTGCGACCACATGCAGCTTGTCACCAAAGCTGAAGCTCGCTCGCTGAATGCACGTCGCATTCAGAGCTTGGAGCCGACGCGCCAAGCGAACTAGAACTCTCTGACTAGTGGCGGTGCGGCTCTCCGAGAGAGTCGCTCTTCCTCCGAGTCACACAGCGAACAACTGCGACCGCCGAACTCGAGGACCTCGCCGTCGTCGAAGGTCTCGAGAAAAGAGCAACCGAGTCGCGGAAGATGGAAGTCTCGAGTGGCAGCGCACTCCCTGCGGTGAGCGCCCCCGATCGAGTGAATCCGAGAGCAGCCGCTCAGGCAGGCGCTTTCGAGAATCGCTCTCGATACCACTCGACGGTCTCTTCGAGACCATCCTGCCAAGAGACCTTGGCCTCGTAGCCGAGCTCGTTCTCGGCCTTCGAGATCTCGGCGAGGCTGTGCAGGATGTCGCCCGGCCTCGCCGGGAGATACGTCGGCTGAACGGAGGAGCCGATCTGCTTGGCCATGCGGGCGTAGAGCTCGTTGATCGAGACCTGCACCCCAGTCCCGATATTGAAGATCGCGCCGGGATCGACTTTGGCCTCGAGCCCCAGCAGGTTCGCCTGGACCACGTTGCTCACGTGGGTGAAGTCGCGGGTCTGCTCGCCGTCTCCGAAGATCTTGACGGACTCGCTGGAGAACAGCGCGCGGGCGAAGAGCGCGATCACCCCCGTGTAAGGGCTGTCGTCCGCTTGGCGCGGGCCGAAGATGTTGAAGTAGCGCAGCGCGACCGTGTGCATGCCATAGCAGCGACCGAACACGCGCAGGAGCTCCTCGCCCGCGAGCTTGCCGGTGCCATAGGGAGAGACCGGATCGGGATCCATGTCCTCACGCTTGGGGAGCTCGATCGAGTCCCCATAGGCCGCCGAGGAGGCCGCGAAGACGAAGCGCTCGACCTTCGCGCGTCGCGCGCCGTCGAGTACCTTCAAGGTTCCCGTGACGTTGATCTCGTAGCTCTCGACCGGAGCCTCGAGGCTCTGTGGAACCGACACCTGAGCCGCCTCGTGGAAGACGCCGCGGACGCCCTCGCAAGCAGCCTGGACCGCTGCCGTGTCGTTGACCGAACCTCGAATCAGCTCGACCGGAGCATCGCTGCCCAGCTCGCCGACCTCGAGATGAGCCAGGTTCGCCTCATCGCCAGTAGAGAAGTTGTCGAGCACTCGAACGCGATCCCCGCGTGCAACGAGGGCCGTGGCGAGATGAGAACCAATAAAGCCGGCGCCGCCGGTAACGAGGTATTTAGACACGCAGGAAGAGTAGGGGGTCAGGGAGGATGAGCAAGCGGTCCCTGCTCGGAAGCGCCCTGTGGATGAATCTCGGGCGATAAACTTCCCTCCGATCCCTTCCAATCCGGCGAGCGCTCGCTGGGGTTCAGCCTCGAGAGCCCGAGTACGATCGTCGAACAGGAGTCGCTCACGGGCCTCCCGGAGCCCCGAGCCCGGCTATCGGACGGCGACCGAAAGATCGAGTTTCGAGTCAGAGCGCGGCGACTTCGCTGCGCCTCTCGGAGGTGAAGCGATCCTCCTTCACCGTTCGGAGCAGCTCCGGCCAGATCGTCTTCCACACCGTCCAACGGTGCTTGCCCGGCTCGACCACGACGTGCTCGGGATCGAGCAAGGTGGCAAGAGCAGCGTGGCCCTCGGCAAACCCTGTCGCGATCCCCGTAGCCCAGGTAGACGCGCGCCAGGACGTCCTTCGGCAAGGCGCGAATCCACGGCCAAGGATTCTCGGCCTCCGTGGCTTCCCCACCGGGAACCGCCTCCGGCGAGGCGAGGACCCCGTAGTACTCCTGCTCCCCGACGAACGGCGCGAGCAGCGCGACCGACTCGACCTCGTTCGGATAGTCGCGCAGGTAGCGCAGCGCTCCAAAACCTCCCAGCGAGATGCCGACCAAGTGAATTCGGCGGTAGCCCGCTTCCTTGGCCGGGACGATCACATCGGCGTGCAGCCGCTCGATCGCCGTCTTGTTGCGGTAGTACTTGAAGTGGGCGTTGACCGCGAGCACGTCGACGGGCTGGGCGGCGAACTCCGGTCCGCGGAGGTGGGCGACCAACCCCTGCTCTTCAAAAGCCGTCGCGTAGTCGCCGAGGCCCGGGAGCAAGACGACGAGGTCCTCCGCCCGTTCGTCCGCCGAGTCGTTCGCCGGATAGGGCAGAACGGCCATAGGAATCACTGCGGGCTGCAGGTGATAGCAGGCGGCGTTCAGACCGCCGGTCAGGATGGAGAAGCAGATCAGCGAAGCGTGGCGAAGGGTCATGGCGCGGGGGGGGAGAGGCGTTGCTCGTTCACCCCGCACTTCGCCTCGCGCTCGACTACGGATGCACGCAGCCTGCCGAAACCGTCCTCTGCTGCGCAGAAGTACCCCGCTGCGGATCCCGGCGTCGCCCGACCCGAGTTGGGCCGGAGCTCCGGTCCTTCGTGCGGCGTCTAGCGCCAGTCGCCGCTCAGCACGAACGCGCCCCAGGTGTAGGGCAGTCCCTCGCCGTCGAACTTGCGACGGTTCTCTTTCAGCATCCAGAGTTGGGCTTCGCGCAGCGCCTCGAGCTTGCCCATCTTGTGCCGCAGCAAGTTCTCGTAGAAGCGACTCATCAGCCTCTCGGTCGAGTCGTCGGGCACTTGCCAGAGGCTCGACACGACGGTCTTGGCGCCGGCGCGAAGAAGTGTCGTGCGGAAGCCGCTCATCCCTTCGCCCGATTCGCTGCGACCGAGCCCGGTTTCGCAGGCGGACAGTGTGACGAGTTCGACGCCCGACAAGTCCAGCCAGTCGACGTCCGCTGCGGTGAGGTAACCGTCCAGGCGGCCTTCCTCGCGCTCGAGATTCGCGCCCGCGAAGACGAGCCCCGAGAGCACCTCGGGCAGGTAGCCCGTGAGCTTGCGATCGCTCTCGAGTAAACCATCGAGCGGTCGGAGTCCACCGCTCTCGAGCAGACGATCGTTTTCGGCTCTCACCGCAGCCCACATGGAAGGCAGTCCCTGAGGATAAAAATAACCGTGGGTCGCCAGATGAACGATCGATGCGCTGGGCATCTCAGCGACGACGCGCTCCTCGGTAGCATCGAGACCTGTAACGATCACTCGCGATCCCGTCGGCACGAGCTCTTCATGAAGATTTCGGATCGTCTCCACCTCGATCCGGGTCTTGTAGAGCTTCTCCCACTTCACCCAGCGCTCCGTCGGAGCGTACGAATCCCCGCGCGTCGCGACGCTCTCAACAAGATCAAGCGCACCGCGATCGTCGAACTCCGCGTCTCCGATGCAAAGTAACGAGTCGAAAGCGCGAGGCACCTCTTTCCCGAAACCACCGATGGACTGAAGGTCATGCAGACAGGCGAACGAGCGATCCTCGATCAAGTAGCGACCATCGTCGCCTCTCAAGACCTCGAACGGCAAAGTACCGGTGAAGCCGTCGTGCGAAAGAACTACAGTCGTGGCTTCACCCAATCCCTCGAGCAGCGGGTCCCAAATCAACTTTCGCAGTGCCGAACCACTGCCCTGATTCGACTCATCAACAGACACGCCGCGCGCGATCACAGGATCCATTGAACTCGAGCCAACCAGTCCCCTGAGAAAACTCCGAGTTTGCTCCTCCACCGTGCTCGCAAGCCCGAGATCAACCGAAACGGCGTCCATGTCTCCCCTGATAATCCAGGCCACCAAGTGAGGCTCCGTCCAGGAACCCCGCTCAACGATCTCGCCACCTTCGCGACGAGCGGGCTGGCGGACCCTATGAATAAAGAAGCTTACAAGCGCTGCGTTCGCAGGAATTAGACCCCGCAACTCAGTCACGTTCAGATCGTCGAGAACATCAATGGGAAGCCTCGCGCGCAGCTCCAGTTCCAGCTCGGTTAGCTTCTTTCGCACTGCATCCATGCGACTCTCTCGGGAATCCGACGAACTATCAGGCTCCAACGCCAAACGCGAGAGTTCGCCGTTCAAGCTCCGCAGACTATGAGAGACCTCGCGTGTCTCTTCTGATTCCACGGAGAATTTCCGAACGGCGCGTTCGGTTCTGCCGATTTGGCCCTTCCATGCGAGCAGCACTTCCGCTGCACTCAAATCAGCATCTCTCGTCCGAAGGAACCTTGGGTACGACAGGAACCGTTCTTGCTGTCCGAATACGGTCGACAGGTACCGACGACCTTCCTCTTCGGTTCGGGCCGCCAGAAATTCCGCTAGTCGTACACGCGACTCAGCTTGATTCCATTGACTGAGTTCAAAGGCGTCCTCCCACTCACCCAGATCCAAGAGCAAGCCGGCCAAATTGCCTGCGCTCATTGTGGTCTGAGGATGAGCGGGGCCCAACCGCCCCTTCCGAATCGCGAGTGCCCTCTCATACAACGGCTTTGCTTCGTCAACGGCTCCCACGGAAGAGAGCACGAGCGCTATTCCGTCTAGGCTCTTGGCGGCTTCGGGATGATCAAACCCCAATCGCTTTTCTCTAATCTCGAGCGCCTGCTCGAACAGCGATCTTGCTTCCTCAAAAGCCCCTATCCGGTGAAGCAAACTGGCGAGATTGTTCAGGCTCTTGGCCGTATTGATGTGCTTGTGACCCAACTGCTTCTCTCGAATCGCTAGCGCACGCTCGAAAAGCGGTTTGGCTCTCTGATACTCGCCCATCAAGTAGAGAACGCGCCCCAAGTTGTTCAGGCTTGTCGCTAGCTCGGGGTGCTCGGGATCCAACAACTTCTCTTGAACCGCCAGTCCCCGTTCGAGTAGCGGCATCGCCTCCTCGAACGCACCCAACTGTACGAGCAAGTTTCCAAGTGAACTCAGGCTGGTCGCTGTCTCAGGGTGGTTAAGCCCAAGCCGCCTCTCTCGAATTTCTAGCGATTGAGCGAACAGCGTCTTTGCATTTCCATAGTCACCGATCGCACTGAGCACGCTCGCCAAATTGCTCATGCACATCACAGTGAAGGCGTGCTCGGAACCCAGCTTATTTTTAAGGATGGTCAGGGCGCGCTCGAACAGTGGCTTCGCTTCCTCGAACTCGCTCACATGCAAGTTCAGTAGCGCCAAATTGTTAATGCTAATCCCGGTATCGATGTTGTCCGGTCCCAGCCGAGTCTCCCGAATCGAAAGTGAGCTCTCGAGCAACGGCTTCGCTTCAGCGTAAGCCCCCATTGATAAGTGCAGGAGACCAAGGTTGTTCATAGCTGCCGCGGTCTCCGGGTGGTGCGGGCCTAGCTGCCTCCTCCGAATCGCAAGTGCTCGCTCGTACAGCGGCTTGGCCTCTGCGTAAGCTCCCATCTGCTCCAACAGGCCCGCCAAGTTGTTCAGACATGTCCCGGTTGTAGGGTGATCGGGTCCAAGCTGCTTCTCCCAAACACGAAGCGCGCGCTCGAACAGTGGCTTCGCTTCCTCGTAAGCCCCCAGATGCATAAGTGAGAACGCCAAGCCGTTTAGAGCTGCAGCGGTATCAGGATGATTCGGACCGACCTGCCTCTCTAAGATCTCCAACGCGCGCTCGAACAGCACCTTGGCATTCTCGTGTTCTCCGACAAAGCCGAGGAAGGTTGCCAGATTGTTTAGCCCCACGATCGTGTATGGATCCTCTGGGCCTAGTTGCTCTTCCCAGATAGAGAGTGCTCGTTCATAGAGCGGCCTAGCTTCGTCATACGCCCCTGCAAACCGAAGCAAGCGTGCCAAGCTGTTCAGCCTTGTACCGGTGGAGACATGATTCGAGCCCAAACTCGATTCAGTATGGTCCAGTGCCGCCCGGGCATCTTTGATAGCAAAGTCCAGTTCCTCTTGGGGAGAGAGCCGCGCCGGAACTCCTGATTCGAGCTTCACACGATAGCTCCCCCTCGCTGCCCGAAGCGCGCACGCCGTCAATCGATACTCGCCGCCCTCCTCGAGTACGGCGATGACGCGCGAGTGAGTAGAAATCAGTCCATCGTCATTCTCTCCGATCAATTCTCCGTTCGCGGATCGCAAGACTAGATAGGCATCAAAGTCATACGATCGCAGATCGATGAAGTAGGGACCGGACGTGTCGACGACAATTCGATAATCGTTTCCGAGGGTAGGAGCTTCGGTGTGGTTTCGATCGAGGGCCGGCGAGTGCACGACTGACGCGTCGTCCGCAATCTCACCCCGTACGCTTTTTCCGACGGTGAGGGATTCAGCGACCTGAGAACCTTGCAGCGCGAATAGCGCGAATCCGAAGAAGCCGGTCGGGCAGAGCATGAATTCCTAGGGGCGGGATGCGGCGAGTCGAATGGGAATGCGTCAGCGAGCCGGCTCTGAGTCTAGAAAACGCCTCCCCCGTACGGTTCGGGGGTGCGGGCACGGCGGAGATTCGGCCGATCAAGCGGAGGGGGCTGCTCACCATGGGAGCCCCGAAAACCACTCTGAAGATCGCCCGGCCGTTCCCTTGGTCCAGGGGACTAGGCCGCGATCGCCGACGAGTGGTCATTAACGAGGCGAAGCCCCGTTCGCCGAGCGGGGCTTCGCTTCAAAGTCGTTCCCAGAATTCAGGAGGTTCAGGACGGCTGATCGTGTTCTGACAGGCTCTACGGGGGTCGGAGCCGAGTGTTTGCAGACCGGACAAAAAAGTGGCGCGGATCCCCGTTTCCATGGACCCGCGCCGCCCCATCACAGTCCGGAGATGGATGAACATCCCAGGAAGCTTCTCTTGGCCCATCCTCCGGGGCCTCACACCCCCGATTCTCGAGAATCGTCGGGCGGCGCTGCGAGCCTCGGCTTGTTCCCAAATCGGCGGCCTCCTAGGGTTGGAGCGCCGAGATTCGGCCGCCTCCCAGATGTCCGTGCACACCCCGATTCCCGACGGCGCCGTCGACACTCCCGCCGCCCTGGCCCAGCGCTTGGCCCGCGAGCTGTTCGGAAGTTCGGACCCGACTCCCGTGCTGGATCCGTCCTGCGGGAATGGGGAGCTCCTGCTGGGAGCGCTCCAAGCGGCGGGCGGTGAGCCGGGCTTCGCGCAGCGCGCGCTGTTCGGTATCGAGCTCCGCCCCGACCGCGCTCGGGAGACCCGCGAGCGGCTCCTCGCCGCCCTGCGAGAGAACACCACGAAGAGCCAGCGCGCCGCGGTCGCCCGCGCTCTCGAAGAGCACATCCTCTGCGGCGACGCACTCGACCCCGGCCTGGAGTGGCCGAGCGGAACCCACATCCTCGCGAATCCCCCCTGGATGAGTCTCTCCGGCAGACACGCGGCCCGGCTGCCCGCGGAGCGACTGGAGCTCTATCGGGAGAGCTGGAGCGTTTTGGCTTCCGGCTGGCCGTCGATCCACGGCGCCTTCCTGGAGCGGATCGCGCGGCACCTTCGAACCACGGGCGGCGCCGACACTCGCGCGCGCGTCCTGATTCCGACTGCGGTCTGCGAGCTCGAGCGCTACGGCCCCACTCGCTCGGCCGTTCGCAAGTTCGCCCGCCTGGACGCCGAGCCGCTGGACCTCGGCGAGGAGGTCTTCGCGGGGATCACTCAGCCGACCACGCTCTTGTCGCTGACCAGCGGCGTCGACCCCGGCTCACCTCCGAGCAGCCCGTGGAAGAGCGCGCCTCTCGCAGGACCCTCGGTTCGCGAAGAAGCGCTGCTCGCTCACCTGTCGAGCTTCCCGCGCCTGCCCGACAAGACCTTCGCCGATCCGGGCGTCCACACCGGCAACTCGGCACGCGAGCTGATCTTCAAGGAGGAGAGCGAGGCGCTCGCGTCCGGCGCGCCGATCGCCCCCGTGCGCGTGGGCCGCGACCTGACGCCCTACCAGCTCCGCGAACCCGGAGCCTGGATTCGAACCGACCTCGAGCGCTCGAGCTCGCGCAGCTTCCGCATTCCCTCGCGTGCGCGGATGTGCGCCTTCCCGATCCTCCTGCGCCAGACCGCCACCCACCCGATCGCGGCCTTGCACAGCGATCCGACGTACTTCCGAAACAGCCTGCTCGCCTGCCGCGGTACGCCCGACCTCGACCCCGCCTACCTCGTCGCGGTCCTCAACAGCCCGCTGATCGCGCTCTGGCATCGCCGCGCGCATCGCGACGCGCGCCAGCGCAGCTTTCCGCAGGTCAAGGTCGGTCACCTCGCGACTCTGCCCTTCCCGTTCGTGCGTCGGAGCGATGCGCCCGACGTGCACGACGAGCTGTCGCAGCGAGTCCGCGAGCTCGCCGGGGAGGCGGAAGACCTCGGCGCTCGAGTGGCCCACATCGAGACACTCGTGCAACAAGCGTTCGGCCTCGAGCCGTTCGAGTGAACCGCGCGAGGCCGAATGCGAGACCGACTCCCGCGAGGAACCGGTCAGACGAGGAGAGCATCAACCGCCGAAGAGATTGGTCTTCTCGACTTTGCGAAGCTCCTTCTCGTCGATCCAGATGACCTCGCCCGTCTCTATGTTCGCGCACTCCAGAACGAACTGGTAGTAGAGGTCGTCGGTCTTCGTCCCGACGTTCGCGATCGTGCGGTCGCGCGTCTTCTCGATCGAGCGGAGCGTTCCATACATCACCACGTCGGCGCCGAGCTGCTTGCCGAACTCGCGGGCCTTGGCCGGATCGACGCGCCCCGAGGCCTGCTGGAAGTTGACCTGGTCGCCGATCTCCGACTGTCCGGCGGCGGTGGTCACGAAGCGGAACTTGCCGCTGTTGAGCATCGTCTTGCGGATCGAATCCGTGATGCCCGTGGTGTCGATGTGCTCCGAGGTCCGGTTCGCGACACCGCCCATGTAGACGATGATGCGCATGTCGTCGCCCTTGTCGGGCCCGCCGATGTAGTTGAGCGTCGGCGAAGCGATCAGGGAGCTGACCATCGCGCTCGCGAACTCCTGCTTGTCCGTGGAGCCGAAGCCGATCGCGACGGTCTCCTCGTCTTGGGCGTCTTCGTAGTTCAGGGTGTTGCAGGAGCTGGCGAGCAAACCAGCCAGAAGAGCGGGGAGAAACAGTTTGTGTTTATTCATTGGAAGTTCCGTTGGCACCGAGTGCCGAGTGCGAGAGACCTGTGCAAGCCCTCTCAAGGGAGTCGAGTACTAGCGAACTAAGGCTGGGTTGCCGCCTTAGCTTGATTGAGTTCTGTGGGGTCGTTCAGTTCGACGCCGCCGATGGGATAGGCGTAGAGCGAATTGCGTACCGAGCGTGCAATTACGATCATGGTCTCGTTCGGTGCGAGTTCAAAGGTACCGAGCTTGATCGGATCCGAGCCCGAGACGGCCAGCTTGAGCTCGTGAGCGCCGGGCTCGACGAAGACGCGTCCCGCCTCCCAGCGACGAGGAAGACTCTGCCAGGCGCGCAGGTCGGCGCGCTCGGAGAACAGCGCGAAGAGGTTGCCGATCAGAAAGCCGATCGGTCCGTGGTTGTCTTCCAGCTCCCGCGTCACGCCCAGCTTCAACAAGCCGCGCGCTGCTGATTTCGTCGCGATCCAAGCCAACCGGTCCGCCAGGTTGGAGCGCGCCACGTCGTCCACATCCTCGATCTCGACCAGGCTCACCGTCGTCGACCCGACGGAGAGCTCGAGGCCGGCCGAGTCGGGCGAAGCGTTGACGTACTTGGGAACGGCGAGCGTGTAGAAGCCGTCATCGGTCGGCACCGCGATCGATGACTCGCGCTTGACCGGTCCGAGGCCGACGCCGCCAATCACCACGATGCTGGCCGCATTGGCGGGGCGCGGGTAGTCCGGGCCGTAGGTCTCGACGAGCTGGCGCGCCTCGTCCTGAAAGTTCAGCGCTGTCGCGAGGCGGACGAGCGAACGGCCGACCAGCTCGAGCCCGACACCCTTCATCTCCATGCGCCGGTAGTCGATGAGCGCCTCGTCCAGCTCGCCGCGCAGCTCGTAGGAGACCGCCGAGAGGAAGTGGCCGAGCCCGCCCGCACCGTACTCGGTCTCGTACAGCTCCTCTTCGCGCTCGAGCAGCTGGTTGGCGAGCCTGGTCTCGACGAAGAGCGCATCCAGGTTCCCCATCGCGAGGTAGACCAGCGCCAGGTGCGCATGCACGTAGACGCGCTCGAAGCCCTCGCCGAAGTACTCACGCGAGGTGTCGTTGGTGGCCCAGCTCGCCAGCCCCTCGGTCGCACTCTCGAGCGAGAGCACCGCTCGCCGATCGAGCTCCTTCGTCGCGCTGACGGACTTGTTGAACAGCGCCTCGGCTCCCACCCAGTCTCCCGCCGCCAGTGCCACCGTCCCCGCTTCCGCCCCCGAGAGAAAGGCCGACCCGGTCACCTCGGTGTCCGAGTAGGAGTTCACCGACTCGAGGAGGTGTCCTCTCTGAAAGTCGGCGTAGGCCGAGCTCGTCCGATCCGGGTAGGTCGCGCAGCTCGCCAGGAGGAGAAGACCGGCGGCGAGGAGCGGTCGAGGAGAGCTGTGAATGAGCATGCGGGATGGCGGGAACGGACGGGGATTTTGAAGCGGTGCAAGCGTCGGGCCGCCGCTTTCATTTTCGACGCAAAGAGGCGGATCGCAAGCGGATAACTCGATGGGCCGCTCGGTTCACGGCCAAACAGCTGCACCGAGCAACTGGACCGATACACTACCGCGCCTCCCGCCCCGCACCCTTCCATGACCGACTCCGCGCCGCTTCCCACCGATTCGACTCCCGAGTCCGCGAAGCCCGCGAGAGCGGCCACCGACAGTGCCACCAGGAAGGTGCGCGCCAAAGCCGGCAAGAAGCCCAAGACGTCCATGATGGACCAGTATTGGGCGGCCAAGAAGGAGCAGCCGGACGCGATGCTCTTCTTCCGGATGGGCGACTTCTACGAGCTCTTCCACGACGACGCGGTCGATGCGTCGCGCCGCCTGGGGATCACCCTCACCACACGCTCGAAGGGCGAGAACCCGGTGCCGATGGCGGGCTTTCCCGTCAAAGCGTCCGAGGGCTACCTGCTCAAGCTCGTGCGCATGGGAGTCAAGGTCGCCATCTGCGAGCAGCTCACCGATCCGCGCAAGACCAAGGGCATCGTCGACCGCGGCATCATCCGCGTCGTCACGCCGGGAACGCTCACCGAGGAGCACGCGCTCGACGCCCGCGCCAGCAACTACCTGGCGTGCCTCTGGCCCGGTGGCGAGCGCAAGAAGGGCGAGGCACTGGCCGGGCTGGCCTGGGTCGACGTCTCGACCGGTCGCTTCCAGGTCTGCGAGGTCGCGCTCGACGGCGTCGTCGACGAGATTGCTCGTATTCAACCGGCCGAGCTCCTCTGGCCGAGCGGCATCGAGGACAACCACCCGGAGCTGACCGGCGAGCTGGGGCGACTCCTCGGACCGCGCGTGAGCGAGCGCGACCTGTGGCGGTTCGAGCGCGACACGGCGCGACGCGGGCTCGAGCGACACTTCAAGGTCGCCACGCTCGAAGGTTTTGGCGTGCGCGACAATTCGATGGCGGTGCCGGCGGCCGGCGCACTGATCGAGTACATCGAGGAGACCCAGCGCTCCGCCTGCGATCACATCCGCTCGATTCGCGCCGTCGTCCCCACCGACCACCTGGTCCTCGACCGCGCGACGCGCGCCTGCCTCGAGCTCACCGAGACACAGATCGGCGGGCGGCGCGAGGGCTCGCTGCTCGACGCGATCGACTCGAGCGTCACACCGATGGGCGGGCGACTGTTGCGCGAGTGGCTGCTGTCGCCGCTCTGCGAGGTCGATGCGATTCGCTCTCGCCAGGGCGCGGTCGCCGAGCTCGTCGAGAACGTCTTCATGCGCGAGGAGATTCGCGATGAGCTCGGTCGGGTCCACGACCTCGAGCGCCTGATCGCCAAGGTCTCGACCGCGCGGGCCAACGCGCGCGACCTGAACTCGATCGGAAGCTCGCTCACCTCGGTTCCCCTGCTCGAAGCCCAGCTCGAAAGCGCGACGAGCGCGGCCCTGACCGAGATCGCCGCACAGCTCGATCCGCTCGAGGAGCTGAACGCACGCATCGCGAAGACGATCGTCGACGACCCGCCGGTGATCATCAAAGACGGCGGCGTGATTCGCCCCGGCATCTCGGAAGAGCTCGACGAGCTGCGCGAGATCGCGGGCGCGGGCAAGACCTGGATGGCCAAGTTCCAGGCCAGCGAGATCGAGCGCACCGGGCTGGTCGGACTGAAGATCGGCTTCAACTCGGTCTTCGGCTACTACCTCGAGGTTCCTCGCGGACAGGTCGCGCGCGTGCCGGAGACCTACATCCGCAAGCAGACGATCAAGGCCGGCGAGCGCTACATCACGCCCGAGCTCAAGGAGTACGAGACCAAGGTGCTGCAGGCGGAAGAGCGCTCGCGCGACCTCGAGTACGATCTGTTCGTCGACCTGCGCGAAGCGGTCGCGGAGGCGGCGGGCCGCATCCTCGATACAGCGCAAGCGATCGCCACGCTCGATGTCTATGCCGGTCTGGCCGAGAGCGCGGGCAAGTACCAGTACGTCGCGCCGATCGTCAACGACGAGGGCGCGATCCACATCGTCGAGGGTCGCCACCCGGTCATCGAGCGCTCGGACAGCTGCGACGCCTTCGTCCCGAACGACGCGATCCTCGACCACGAGAACGCCAAGCTCACGATCCTGACCGGCCCGAACATGGCCGGTAAGTCGACCTACATCCGCCAGGTCGCCGTGATCTGTCTGCTCGCGCAGGTCGGCTCCTTCGTTCCCGCGCAAGCCGCGACGATCGGCATCTGCGATCGCATCTTCACGCGCGTCGGCGCGGGCGACGACATCAGCCGCGGCGCATCGACCTTCATGGTCGAGATGGTCGAAATCGCGAACATCGTCAACAACGCGACGCCGCGCTCACTCGTCGTCCTGGACGAGGTCGGCCGGGGAACGAGCACCTTCGACGGCCTCGCGCTCGCCTGGGCCATCGCCGAACACATCCACACGACCGTCGGCGCGCGCACCATCTTCGCGACGCACTATCACCAGCTCACCGAGCTCGCCGCGCGACTCCCGGACGTCGCCAACCTCAACGTCGCCGTGCGCGAGATGGGCGAGGAGATCGTCTTCCTGCACAAGATCGTCGCGGGTGGCACCGACCGTTCCTACGGCATTCACGTCGCGCGCCTGGCCGGCGTGCCGACCGGGCTACTCACGCGCGCCCAAGAGATCCTGCATCACCTCGAAGAGGAAGCGGGCGGGCTCGCGCCGCTCGTCACGGGAGCCGCAGCCGAGGGCGAGCTGATTCCGCAGGCGCCCCCCACCGAGCAGCTCACCTTCTTCGGCGGCGGCCCGAGCGAGGTCGAGCTGGCTCTGGAGAAGCTCGACCCGGACTCGATGACGCCGATCGAAGCGCTGCTCAAGCTGAAGCAGCTGAAGGACCTCACCTAGCGCGTTGTCCGGCTGTCGCTACTACAAAGAGTCGAGCATCACTCGAGAAGCGGTCCGCACCTTCTCGTCGGGGTAGGTCAGAAGCTCGCGGAGCGCGGTTTCCCCCGGAGCTCCCAGGTTCTGCCAGAGTTGGACATACGACTCACTCGGCGTTCCGTCGCGTTCAAACTTGAATTCTGAGTCAATCGGCCCGAGAGCAACGTCTCGAGCGAAGCCCATCGCGAAGAACGGAGCAACGATGTCTTGCTTCCCCTCGAAGGAAGCTTCGTGAGGTGCAATGTCTCCAAAGCCGTGGCCGCGCCAGTGAAACAGCGAGGAGATGTATATCGGCCAGGCATCCGCGCCCATCGCCAAGATGCATTGCTTGAGCTCCTCGTAAGTCGCTCGTCCGCCGATCGGAAACCGGTAGGGATACATCAACTCCCACTCGAACTCCGGCAAGGCGAGGGTTCGATAGCCCGTCAGCCGGGTCGTCGCTGGTCCTCGGAACATTTCCAGGTCCATCCATGCGCAGAGCTTCCGCACGTCCGCGCCCAATTCGTGTTCGATCCGCATGACCTGCTCCCTCGCCGCAGCGTCACCTCTGGAAAGCTCGCCCAGCAACCGATTTCCCTCGCTCGCTGCGAGGAAGTAGGCCGCCTCCGCGCGTTGCGCCTGCTCGCCAGCTTCGAGCTGAAGCCAAGCGCGGCTGTCATCCAATTCAGTCTTGCCGACCTGTTCAAATACCTGGGGATTCGCCAACAGAGCCGAGAGTCGCCAACCCGTTGGTGCCGTCCGATACCTCAGGGTGTCTTGCGCAAGAACCGCGAGAGGTTCATCCGATCCATACTTAAGCTCCGCGAACACCTCTAACTCCTGCCCATCGAGCTTTCCGCGCGGCTCCCGCAGAGCTCGGCATGCGAATGCGCGCAGCCACGAATCCTCGCTCTCAAGCAGGCGTAGGAGATCACCCACTACCGGGCGAATATCCAAGTAGGGACTGCAGACCGAGAATGCTGCGCGACGTAGAACCCAGAGCGAATCGCGCTGACTGAGTGACGACGGAAACGACTCACTTCGAAGCAACGGAGCAATCGCACGAACGTCCCTCAGTATCGTGATGGCTCGCAGCGCCAATCGAGGAGCACCCCGCGTTCGAAGCAGAGAGTCCAGATGTTGCGGTTCCTCAAACAGCAACTCAGGCAATTCGAACTCCCAGGGGGGCTTGGAATCGGCGTGCTCGAGTGCCTCGACAATTCCCTCAAAGCCGAAATCGGAGTAGTTATTCCCCTGGTAGTGGTACTGCCGGTTCGAAGAGAATAGCTCATTCCATCTCTCCACTCTGACGCGAGTTAGCTCCAAACCGAGTTTGTCCCGCTCGCCTTGCAGGAGCGCAATCAACTCGTCTGCGAGCACCCCGGATGCTAGGAATCTGGCACTTGAGTTGGTCACCCTCCGCGCGAGGTTCTCCAGAGTTGTCCAGCTTTCCTCGTCGAGCATCTGCCTTGTTCGACCGACCTCGAGTGCCGCAACCAATTCGAAGGCCATGCAACGAGCATCTTCGAGCCATGGTGATCCGAAGAAATCGAGCGCTTTCGCTCGCACGAGGATCTCGCCGACCAGAAACTCGAGTCGTTGGGTGCACTTCGTGAAGAACTGCTCGTCCGATTCGATGTGCCAAGCCATCCCCCTGAAGGCCTCGACCAATTCACCCGGAACTGCGTAAAGCTCGTCCAGTTTTCCGTCGTCGACCTGCTCAGCGAGACTGGAAAGCGCGTCGGCGAACGGCCGCCTCTCCCCCGCCAGTTCACAGAGTGCATCGAATCCGCTCGGCCCGAGGCGCCTCAACGCAAGCGCGTAGATGGAGTTGAGCGGCCGTCGCATTCGATAGCTCGGCTCTGCGCGAGCAAGAGAGAGAAGCTCGAGACTGGTCTCCTCTCCGCCGTGCTCGAAGCGGACTCGGGCGAGCAATCTGCCTCGCTCGGCTTCCGTAGAGCACTTGGCGAGGGCAACGGAGAATGCCGCAGGTGTCGCGATCAGGCCAGCCTCGGCATCGAGAGGTTCATAACCCTTCGTAGCACGCTCTATTGCCGAGAGATCACGGGACTCTCCATGCGCTGGTCCCGCAAGCGGATCGCGATTCCAGGTTCGATTCCGCGACGAGTAGAAGATGCGGGTCGAATACTCCGCGAGGTATTCGCTCCAGCGTGCGGCCGAAGCCCCGGGTTTCGGTAACGCGGTCCACGAATACCCGAGTGGCACAGGGGTGAATTCTTCTAGCAATCGACGTGCGCGAAGACGCTCGTCCAAAGTCTTCGCGCGCAAGCCATCAACAAGGGTCGGGAGGAACTCGGGAGAAGATGGCTCAACGCCAACCTGGAGGAGGTCCCGTTCGACTCCGGGTGAAAAGTGTGTGCGATCTCGATTCGAGACAGCGGGGTCGCCACTGGGTGAGGAGTATTGCAGGAAGCCGTCCGCAAGTGAGACGCTCTCCAACAAGAGCTCACTCCAAACCGGACCCAGCGATTCAATCGGGCCACCTGGCACGAAGCTCACGAATCGTCCTTGGTGCCAGAGCAGAGCGACCTCTCGATCAGCCGAGTCCCGCGAGATGACACTGATTCCCACCTGGGGCGAACCCATCAACTCGCTGAGTAATGGAGGGCGCACGCCTCCGAGAATCTCACTGGGAAATGGTCCCAACGACCACCCCAGACCTGGAACTTCGTCCAGAGCCTTAGTGGCCGCAAGCGATGGTGGAGCCCCCGTCCATACGGCTGGAGAAGACAGAGGAAGCTTCCCCCCTCCATGGATGCCGAGCAATCCGTAAGTTTCTGCCGCGAGATGAATGGACTTTCCGATAAGGACGACAGACCCCAAGTGAGAACGACCGCTCGGCTCTTCGTACGGGAGCTTGTTGTATGAAGAATGAACGGAAATCAAGCGCTCATTCGGGACGCCATCGATTACGTGAACAACCTTATCCCCCTCTCCGAGAGGCGTTCCTGGATCACGCAGCGTGATCGAGTCATAGCGCGTCAACAGAATGCGCATTAGCTCTTCGGTGCGCTTCGTCCCTGGTTCTGCCATCAGGAGGAGAGTCGGAGTCGTCAGCTTGGGAGGGCTCTTCCGACGGACGTACGGGAGATCGTCAGGAGCCTGAAGCTTGGCAGCGCTCGTTAGGAACAGGAACGCGCACATGCAGAACACTGGTTGAACTCGGTTCATTGCGGATCGACGGACGCGCGCGTTGGCACCATTGGTTTGCTTCGAGTACAGACTCGACACGGCACTGGCAGAGTCTTCTGTGAAGCTCGCGCTGAACCAGTTCGAGAACAGTTGGGTTCGCGAGAAGACGATAATTAAATCCCGGTCAGCTCGCAGACCGAACACGGCGGGCTTTGACACCCTGGCTCTTCCAGCTTCGGGCCGCGGGTGTCAAGCCGATGCGAGTGCATGATTTCGGCACGCAGTAATAGTCCTTACTGAAGCAGCTCGAAGATCTCGCGTAGCGCACAGTCCGGGTGCGCCGTCTCACTTCACTCGCTCGCGAAGAGCAGGGTCACGGGGTTCGTGAATCGTGCGGCTGCATCCGAGCTGTAGAAGACGAGCGCCTGCGCCGTCACCAGCTCCCCAATCTCTAGGTTGGCGGGGAGCGGAATGGGCAACTCGAAGAGGCCTTCGCCGTTCAGCGTGCGTTTTGCCAACTGAAAGTCGTAGCCGGTTGCCTGCTCGCCGATCACACCGGGGAACATCGTCAGCTGGGGCGCGAGTCCGACGAAGTAGAAGGCGAGTGCGCCGGGCTCACCCCGAACGACCAGCGAGATTTGTTGCCCGGGGACGACTTGACCGAAGCGACGCAGTCCGGCATCGGCCGACGCGGCGACCTCGATCGATGCCCCGGAGGACGTGACCGTAGGCGCGGCTTGCGGGCCACCGAACGGCTCGAACCCTCCGGCAACCTCGTAGGCAGAGATCCTCACCTTGGCTCCGAGGCTCGCGAGGATCCCGTGACCTCCAGGGCCGTCCAGCCCGATATCGTCACCGATTCCGCCGTTGCCTCCGGTCAGCGAGCTGCCCGGACCTCCGATGAAGTGCACTTCGGAATCCGCGCCGCTGATTCTGAGCGCGTGCCCTCCCTGTCCCGCGGGCAGACCGAAGATGGGAGAAGAGCTACCCGAACCTCCCCGGAGCGAGCTGTAGGCGACGCGTGCGAATCCACCGCCGCTCACGACCAGAGCTGTCGGGCCGCCGGTGGAGTTCTCACCGCCCATCAACCTGCTGTTCACGAGCTCCACGTGCGCTCCGGCGTTTACCCAGACGCCATTCGGGGAGAGCAGAGAGCCGTGGTCCTCGAGGCGAACGTCGGGCGTCGCGGTCAGCGACAGATACTCCGCGCGACTCTCGATCATGTGGATCGTCGCCGAACACTCATCGAGGTAGAGATCGCCGAAGCTCAGGTTGACGAGTCGAATCGAGCTCGTGCAGTTCGAGAAGCTGCTGAACCCCACGACGGGCGAGACCTTCACATCCGCTGGATCAGAACCGAGCCCTTCGAGCGTGACGCCCTTGTTCGTGCTGATCGCGGCGTAGACGCCCGGGCGAATCTGAAGCACAACGCCGTCCTCGACCAGTGGCGAGTCGAGGGCTTCTTGAATCTGCGCGAAGTCCGCGCCCGCGCCCAGAGCGCTATCGACGATGAATGTGTCCGCGAGAGAGACGGACGCTGTAATGAACACTGCACAGGTAATCGCTATGAGCTTCATGCAATGAGCATACGCAAAATCGATCGGAGCGGCGGTCTGTCCTGCTTCCGGGACAGCCGGACCTCGATCAGCGCCGCCAGATGGCGATGAGCCTCTCCTCGAGGCTACTGGCCGACGTTCTCGCGTTCCTTGCGCGCGTCGAGCTCGTGCTTCACGCGCGCGATCACCGACAGCTTCTTCTTGCCGCGCGGGGGCGGCATGTTCTCGAGGTAGTCGGCGTACTGTTTCGCAACGACGCTCCAGTGACACTCTTCTTCGACGAAGGTGCGAGCCGCCTGCTCGAGCTCTTCGCAACGCTTGGGATTGCGACTCAGGTCGACCAAGTGCTCGCCGATGGCGTCCACTTCTCCCTCGCCGAGCGGGACCTTCAGAATGCAGGAATCCGGCAATTCGGCCTGCTCGGCGGCATCGGTTGCGATGATGCAGCGTCCGAGGCCGAGCGATTGGAAGATGCCGCCGGAGGTTCCGCCGGAGGTCGGACCGCGCAGGTTGATGCTCGCGTTGCCGGCGTGGATCCAGTCCCAGGCTTCCTTCTCGGGCAGGTAGCCGGTCAGGTGAACGGAACCCTGTAGACCGTGCGCTGCGGCGAGCTCTTCCGGACTGACGCCTTCGCCAGTCCAGCCGCCAGCCATGACGAGGCGGATGTTCTTGTTCTGCTCGCGCGCGCGAGCGACACCGGCGTAGACCTTGTCGATGCGCTTGTGCGGTTGAACTCCTCCAAAGCTCACGAGCAGGAAGTCGTCCCACCACTCCTTCGGCAAGCCGAGCGCTTCGCGCGTCTTCGCACGATCCTCGTCCAGGCGCCAGCGCTTCTCCGCGCCGTGATGCAGGACGCCGATCGGCGTGATCGCGTTGCGCTCTGCGAGGACGCGGTCCTTGACGTAGCGCGAGTGCACGATGAACGAGTCCGCGAAGCGCACGACGGAGCGGTTGAGCGAGAGGCGGAAGCGATCGCGCGAGAGGCTCACCGGCGCGCAGGGCACGGCGGTCGGCAAGGACATGTCGACCTCGTGCCAGCCCGCGTCGTCACGCCACTCGAGCTTCTCGACGAAGCAGCCCAAACGCCGCGTATCGCCGTGCTGGCGCTGTTCTTGGGTCACCACGATCGGGGTCGTCGAGACCGCGATCAACGGCTGATCGGCGCCATCGAACTCGCCGCCGAACTCACCCCAGGACGCGCCGCTCACACACTCGAGCTTTCCGAGTTCGCGCGCGTCCTTCCAGACCGAGAGGGTCCGTCCGGGATCCGCGTGCGCGGTGACTCTCACCTCGCGAACGCCCTCGCCGGGTATGCGGAGGATGCCCGCGTCGCCTGCCCAGCGACCCGCGTCTTCAGCGGGATGCCAGCCGAACAGAAAGGTGCCGGGGAGTGAAGCGAGCACTTCGGGCGAGGGATCGCCGACCGGAGTCTTGCGCTGCGCTCTGCGGTCGAGCCAGTTGCGGGCGTAGATCTTGGTCTCGTCGACTCCGCCTTCGCGCAGCGCGAGCGCGTGCCCCTTCAGGCCTCCGCGCTCCAGGCCGGGGAAGGCGCGCAACGACATATCGAACAGAATCCAGTCGTGGAGCATGACCGCTCCGCCGAGGCCGCGAATCATCGCTGGCATGAAGGAGTGCTGGAGCTCGTTGCCGAGCTGGTAGAGGATGCGGTCGAAGGCGTCGGGATCGAGAGTCGAGGCCAGCTGCTCGTCGGGGCCGGGGTCCGACTGAACGAAGAGCGTCACCTCGCAGTGCTCCCGCAAGTAGGGCAGCAGATGCCGTGTGTAGTCTCCGATGCCGGATCGCACCGAGGCCGGGGTCGTTACGAGAGCAAGTCGCAAGGGGGGATCACCAACGTGTCGCCCATGAGAGCGAGCGACACGTTCCGAGGATACGTTCGATTCGAGTTCAACTCACGGCGGTGAGGATCTCAACGCCGTCAACTCCGATATGCATGGTGTGCTCGGTTTGAGCCACCATAACCTGATCTTCTTCGACCAAAGGTGGGTAGCGCATCAAGGAACCCTGCCTGGATAGTTTGGCAATCGTGTTTTCGACGGCCTCCTGATCGAAATCCTCGAAGTAGCGGCGCGCGATCGGGAGTCCTCGCCAGGACTCGATTTCGCGCAGAATGGCTCGGTCGAGCCCCTTCGCCTTCGACGGCGGCCGGACCATCATGAAGACCTCGGCCTTGCCCTTTTCCCGAATGTGACCCCGACCGGTGCTCGCGAAGGGCTCGATGGCGATCACCATGTCGGTCTTGAGCTTGCCTCCACCGGGATCCGCATAGTTGGGAATCTGGGGGGCGGTGTGCACCTTCCAGCGCGCCAGGCCGTGGCCGGTGAGGTTGCGGACCGGCTGGAAGCCCGCGCCGACGATCGTCCGCTCGATGGCCGCGCCGACGTCGCCCACGCGGACGCCCGCTCCCACCGTGCTGATCGCGGCCGACAGCGCGTCGGCGGAGGCCTGGATGAGCTTGCCCCAGCGTCCGTCTTCGGAGAGGTCGACGGTACAGGCCGTGTCGCCGAGGTAGCCGTCGACGTGGACGCCGACATCCACCTTCACGCAGTCGCCGACCTCGTACTCGAGGTCATCCGACGGCGACGAGCAGTAGTGCGCTGCGATGTGATTGCGACTCGACTGCGCGGGGAAGCCGGGTCGTGCTCCCCGCTCGCGAATCATGGTCTCGATGGTCTCGAGGATGAACCGCACCTTCACACCAGGCTTGATGTTCGCGCGCGCCCACTCCCTGCACTCGCCTGCAATCTTCCCCGCTTCGCGGAAGCTGTCCAACTCGGTGGTATTCACGCCGAAAATCATAACCGCCCGCCCTGGGCATGTGATCAGCGGGCTTCGGATGTGGTCGCCGCTGCCTCAGAATGGCGTCACTCGCCCGGACAGACGTGAGGACTTCGATTCATGCCGGGCGGCGGGAGGTTGGTGGGAGTTCGGTCTCCGCTCCCTATACTCCAAGCGTCCATGGCCGAGCTTCCCAACAACGCTATCGACGGCCCGGGTGAGAGCGCGGAAAGCTGGGGACTCGCGCCAGCCGCCCTCTTCCTCGCGCTCGTCGCGGGAGTCTTCCTCCACGAGTCGTTGATCGGCGGGAAGATCCTGTCGCAGATCGATGCTCTGGCTCTGTTCGAGCCGTGGGCGTCCGAAGTGCCGGAGGACTTCGAGGCGAGCAACGAGCTCCTGCTCGACCAGTCGCTGCAAATGCTGCCCTACCTCTCGTTCTTCCAGGAGCGAATCGCCGCGGGCGAGCTTCCGCTCTGGAATCCGCACAACTACGCCGGACATCCGATCGCGGCCGTCCCAACGGGCGGCTTGTTCTGGCCGCTGCACTGGATCTACTTCGCCGCGCCGAGCTGGCACTACTACGGCTGGAGCGCCTGGCTGCGCATCACGCTCTCCGGTCTCTTCATGCTGCTGTTCTTGCGTGAGATCGGAACGGCGCGACTGCCCGCGACGCTCGGCGCCGTCGCCTTCGCCCTGTGCGGCTTCTCCGTGGTCTGGCTGAACCATCCGCACACGCAGGTCTCGATGTTCCTGCCGCTCCTCTTCTACTTCGTCGAGCGCACCGCCTCCCGCCCCAGCCTGCGCACCGTCGGCCTCCTGGCACCGGTCGTCGCGCTGATCTTCCTGGGCGGCCACCTGCAGACCGCCGCCCACGTCCTGATCGGCTTCGGCCTGTACGTCCTCTTCCGCTGGCTCGTTCCGCTGCGTCACTCGCGCCTCGATCCGCGCGGTCTCGTGCACCTCGCCGCGGCCGGCCTGATCGGTCTCTGCCTCGCCATGCCGCTGCTGCTCCCCTTCTTCGAGTACATGCGCGTGAGCCACCTGGCCATGGTCACCTCGGAGAAGGACCTGGTCGGTTCCGTCGAGCCACTCGCCGCACTGCGCTTCCTGTTCGCTCCCGACGCGAGCGGCCACCCACAGACCGGCGACTACAGCGGGCCTTTCGGTCACCACCTCAACTACCAAGAGCTCGTCGGCGGCTTCGTCGGGCGACTCGTGCTGCTGCTCTCCCTCGTCGGCCTCTACCTCGGTCGGCGCGAGAAGCGCACCTGGTTCTTCGCGGGGCTCGGTCTGTTGGCGCTGCTCGTCGCCTGCCAGGTGCCGCCCTTCTACGAAGCGATGCAGTCCGTCCCGCTCGTCAAGAGCTCCAAGCTCTTCCGCTTCTTCCTCCTGGTCGCGTTCTCACTCTCCGCGCTCGGCGCGATCGGGCTCGACCGACTGCTCCGTCAGCTGGCGAACCGCGCGACCGCCGCGAAGCTCGTCGGCTCCGCCGCCTGCGTGATTGCCGCGCTCGAGCTCGGCACCTGGGGATTCGGCTACAACCCCGCGATCGAGCGCGACGAGCCGACCTTCCTCCCGCGGTCTCCGGTCACCGACTTCCTCGCGGCGGACGAGAGTCAGTACCGCGTGCTCGGACAGCACGGCCACATCCTGATTCCGAACTCCAACCTGTTCTACGGAGTCGACCTCCTGACCGGCTACGACGCGATGGAGATCCACAGGATGACGGAGCTGGTCGGGCTCATGTCGACGCGTCCGGAGCGCAAGTACGGCATCAAGGAGATCACCGCGTTCGACAAGCCGACCACCCTGGTCAGCTTGTTCAACATCAAGTACGTGCTCGCGACGGTTCCGCTCCCCGCACCACTCGAGCTCGTCCTCGACGGTCCGGTGCGCGTCTACGAGAACCCAGAGGTGCTGCCGAGAGCCTTCGTCGCGAAGCAAATCGTGGAGATTTCCGATCCCGCCGAGCGCCTGGCCTACCTCGGCCAGCCCGGCTTCGATCCGCGCATCGCCGTCGTCGAGGAGGCCCTGGACGGGCTGCTCGATCCCGAGAGAGAGTATTCGGGCGAGGTCACGATCGAGAGCTACGCGCCGCGCAGAGTCGTGATGCGCGCCGACCTTGAGCAGCCGGGCATGGTGGTGCTCGCGGATGCGTGGGACGCGGGTTGGGTGGCTCTCGTGAATGGGGAGCCGGCTCCGATCCACCGCGTCGACCATGCACTGCGCGGTGTCTGGGTCGGCGAGGGCGAGTCGACGATCGAGATGCACCACGATCCGGCGAGCTTCCGCATCGGATTGTGGCTCGCCGCTCTGGGATTCATCACTTCGCTCTTGTTACTGCTGCGGCGAGCGCCGACTAATAAGGAGAGCGCGGTGCCCCGCGTATCCCCATGAGACCGGCCACTCGCAGAGACTCCGCTCGCGCTTCGACCATCGCCATTGCGGTGGCGCTGTGCACTTCCGTCTTCGCGGGTTCCTGCGTCATCACGGAGGGCAGCAAGGGCAGTGACGAGGTCCCGGTGATTCGCTCCACTCAGCCGGAGCGCATGTGGGAAGTTTTCGAAGACGGCTCGCTCGTCGGTTCGGTCGTTCTCTTCGAATCGAAAAAAGACAGCTTCTTCAGCGTTCGCAACGAGTGGCAGCAAGACGTGGGAATGATCGACTCGATGGGACGCGCGTGGGCTTTCAAGCCGCACGACGAAGAAGCGGAGTGGATGGGGTCGGGCGGCATCGCGACAGGTGCCGGACAGATCTTGGGTGCAACCGGCGAAGTCGTGATTCGCGAGGTCGAGCTGTCCAGGCCGTAGCTCTCCGCGCGCGATGAAGGTCGCGCCGCTGAACTCGTAGGGGTTCGCAATTTTTTTGAGGGCACCCGGATCTTTTTTCCGGGTCGCTCAGGAGCCCGAGAACGCCGATTTCGACGAGCTCCGTGGCTGGGATTCGGGAGACATTGATCGCCCTAAGTAGCTGTTTTTCCAGTCCAGACCCATTAGCGAGTTCCTATCGCGAAGTTGACTGAGCAAAAGCGTCCTCGAAGCGCCCCCCGTTGCAGATCTGGCTGCCATTCATTCCTACCCGGAATCGGGCTCATGCCACGAGCCGCCGGGGATCGAAAGAGAAGGCTCAGGGACGCGAGCAGCCCCCGCCCTCACCTTCACCTCCTCCCAAGAGTTCGACCCCATCCCATGATCAGGCTTCAGACCGGCGAGTACATCGGAACCTACCGAGTAACCGAATTCCTGGCCCGCGGCGGGTTTGCCTGCATCTACCTCGCGGAGGACGAGGCCGGTGCGAAGGTCGCTCTCAAAGTGGGCGACGTTGCCGGCGGAGGGCGCTACATCACGCGCTTCCTGGAGATCACGAGCAAGCGCTCTCCCGACTGGATCAGTCCGGACGAGACTCCCGGCGAGGCCATCTTCATGCGCAACGAAGGCGTGCGCATCGACTTCCTCGACCTGCACGAGATCGACGAGCTCATTCGCCACGAAGCGGAGACGCTCGTGAACTCGAAGCACCAGAACCTGGTCAGTGTGCGCGAGGTGTTCGAGCACGAGGGCCGCCCGATCATCGCGATGGACTTCATCCGCGGCAAAACGCTGCGCGAGAAGATCCGCCGCCTCGAGGGCATTCGCCTCAACTGGTTCCTCTCGATCATTCGGGCTCTGAAGAAGCTCGAGAAGAAGGGTCAGCTCGCCTACCACGGCGACCTCAAGCCCGAGAACATCATCATCAAGCCGTCGGGCAGCGTGGTCATGATCGACCCGGCCCTGCGCGACACCGAGCGCGGCCTGATCTCGACGACGCCCCACTACAATCCGCTCATCCTTCAGAACCAGAAGGCGGATGTGATGGGCATCGGAGTGATGCTGTACGAGATCCTGACCGGCACGCTGCCCTTCGATGAAGTGCCGTGGCCCTACGCGGGACGCGAGCAGGGCGGTGAGATCGAGCGTCTGTCGCTGTCTTACTTCCTCAGCTACCCGCCCCCGAAGGACCTCAACCCGAACACGCCGGAAGAGCTGGCACGCATCGTCTACTGCTGCCTGACCGTTCCGGAGTACGGGCTCAGCGAGCTCGAAGATGATCTGATCAAGTTCCTCCGCAAGTAGTGGCGATACGGAACCAGGTTCCCCTCCGCCAGGTGACAAAAAAAGAACGGCCTACGGGCCGTTCTTTTTTTGTCACCTGGCGGAGGGGAACCTGGTTCCGTATCGCCACTA
>Ga0316209_1000474_pt1 | contig 69719 bp, 63 predicted proteins | sample 6monopyrite_MG_FD_204945 | JGI IMG/M metagenome (GOLD analysis project Ga0316209, IMG submission 204945) | Microbial mat bacterial communities from mineral coupon in-situ incubated in ocean water Damariscotta River, Maine, United States -... | ecosystem: Environmental > Aquatic > Marine >... | reverse complement strand
CACGTCAAAGTATTTCATTTACAGAACCAAATGATAAATGGTTAAAAAGTCAAGTAGCTAGCAAGGAATATGCAAGTAAAAGTGAACTTGTAAACGATTTAATTCGGCAGGCAAGGAAACAACAAAGGCAAATTGATTGGATACATTCGAGATTAGAACAAGCAGAAAAATCGGGTTTTACCAAAGACACAAAATCTCAAATATTAGCCGAATCAAAGTCTAATTTTAATGGGTAATTATAGATTAAGTAACCAAGCTAAAGCTGATTTAATTAGAATACATCATTTTGGGATTCATAAGTTCGGGATTACCCAGGCTGATAAATATTTTAATGCTTTTTTTGAATGTTTTAATAAAATTTCTAAACACCCATTTGCATTTGAATCTGTTGACTATATTAAGCAAGATTATAAGCGTTGTGTTTGTGGTTCTGACAGTATTTATTTTAAGATAACCAACAACATTGTTAAATTATGACTATTATTGGTAAGCAAGATTTAGCAAACATCATTTAAAAAAAGTCATGAAATCAAAATTACCAAAAGTAGAAACAAGCATTTTCACAGTAATGTCGCAATTGGCAAATGAGTGCGGTGCCATCAATTTGTCACAAGGATTTCCAAATTTTAAAATTGATACTGTTTTAAAAGATTTTGTAAAAGAAGGATTGGATTTAGAGCAGGTTCAATATGCACCAATGACAGGGCGGCAAGATTTACGTGATGCAATTTCCGGTAAAATTAAAGAACAGCATCAAATCAACGTTAATTCCGACTCAGAAATTACAATTACCGCAGGTGCTACACAAGCCATTTACACTATTTTTTCGGCCATGTTACGCCAAGGAGATGAAGTAATTTTATTTGACCCTGCTTATGATTGTTACGACCCATCTATAAGGTTACAAGGGGCAATTCCCATTCATTTAGAATTAGAACACCCAACATATTCAATAAACTGGGTAGAAGTTGAAGAAAATATATCGGCTAAAACCAAAATGATTGTAATTAATAATCCGCATAATCCAGCAGGTTCGGTATTGAATAAAAATGACATCAAAGCATTAGAAAACATTACTCAAAAATACCAACACATTTTCATTTTAAGTGATGAAGTTTATGAGCACATTCAGTATGAGGGTGAGCATCAATCGGTTTTAAAAAGTGATATTTTAAGGGCAAAAAGTTTTGTGACCTATAGTTTTGGAAAAACGTTTCATGTCACAGGATGGAAACTGGGGTATTGTATTGCCCCACCAATTTTAACTGAGGAATTCAGAAAAGTACATCAATTTAATGTGTTTTGTGTTAATAACACTATGCAATATGCCATTGCTAAATATATGAATGAAACCAGTTCGTGGAGAGATGTAATGCCTTTTTATAAGCACAAACGAGACCTGTTTTTAGATGCTATGCAATCTTCAAAATTAAAAACTTTAGCTTGTAACGGGACTTATTTTGCCTTATTTGATTACTCAGCCATTTCAAATGAAAATGATGTTGATTTTGCCAAAAGAATTACAAAAGAAATTGGTGTAGCCACCATTCCAACATCCGTTTTTTACCAAAACAAAACCGACCATAAAGTAGTTAGAATTTGTTTTGCCAAAACAGATGAAACATTGATTAAAGCCGCTGAATTGCTGTGTGGGATGTGATGAGTATTAAAAAACAATTTTATTAGAATCACATTGATTTTAAAAGATAAAGCATTATATTCGCAAAAGGAGTAATACCATAAATAATTTTGTATCTTAGGTATAGAAGTATTTTAAATTTAAATTAGTCAACATGAAACTTGAAAAAATTTTAGACAATCTTGGTTCTTTAGAAAAGAATTCTTTTATTAAAATAATCGACAATATTATTTCTAAAAGTCCGAAAAACATAAAAGAAATTGAAAAAATATTAAGAACTTCTGACAAAGGTTTGAAAACTATAGATAGTCAAAATGTTGCTGAAATTTTTCATTTAATTGAAGATGAATTTGCAACAACAATTAAACTTGAATTTGTGAATACATCTTCACAATTAGATGTATTGATTGATATCATTACTCGGGATGGTAACAATATAATGAAACAAGACTGGTTTTCACGTTTATATGAAAATGAATTAAAGTCGTTGAAGAAGAAGATTAAAACATTACAATCAACAATAAAAGACGATAAATCGGATTTAAGTTTTGATAGAAAAAGAGATTATAGAATATATAAAGCGTGTGTAGAAACTGCATATACTAATGATATTTTAAATAATAGAGATGAAAAAATAACGGATGATGAACTTTCTATTTTACTGACTTTAGCAAAAGAATTAAACCTATCACAAGAAGAGGTTAAACTAATAAATTATATGATTGTTCCTGTCAAACAAATTGATATTGATACAATTACGAATAATCTAAAAAATATTGGTGTGATTTTCTTTTCTAAAAAACAAAATACTGTTTATGTAGCTGATGAAATTGTAAGAATATTAAGAAAAATAAGAGGTAAAGAAATCGCTGACAAATATTCGAGAAGAATTTTAAGATTATTTAAAAGTTCGGAAATTAATATTATTTCACGAAAACACAATATTGATTATAAATTAAGTACTGAAGATAAAATACGTGAAATAATAAATGAAGGTATTAGTCTTACGTCAATACTTACAGATGATGTCCACAAAGAAGGTACTAACTTAACAGACAAGAAAAAATATGCCAATGAATTGTGGAATAAAATTCATAATTCAACAATCAACCTTAAAGGGACTACTCTTGCGGACAAAATTGAAAATATAATTACTTATTTTGAGAATAGAGAGAAGGATGAAAAAGTAGGTATTTCAATAAGTGGTTATGAAAAACTACTTATTGACCTAAACGAGACATTGCCAAAACTAAACAAGCAAATTAAATTAGCATTTGAACTACAAGATGAATTTGTATTGAACAGTGAATTTTTACTTGATTACAACATCAAACCAAGAGATATTCTTGATTTGATGTCGAAAGAAGATCATTTAAAATTTTGTAAAGTAAACGAAATAAAAACAAGAGGAGATGAAATTCTGAATATTTTAGATAATTACAAAGATTCAGAAAATTTATACTTTGAAAATTTTGAAAATATTGGTTTTAGAGATTTAAATGCATTGAAAGAAAATGGAATTAAAATAAAAGAGAGTGAATTAGGGGTTAAATTTGAAGAATTAACTAAATCTATTTTTGTAAAATTAGGTTTTAATGTTGATGAAGCATTGAGAAAAAAAATTAATACAAAAAAAGATAAGATGGATGTTCTTATTAATCTTGAAAATAATGAGTACATTATAGTTGAATGCAAAACAAATAAAGAAAGTGGTTATAATAAATTTTCATCTGTATCAAGACAATTAAAATCCTACAATAATTTAGCAGAAAAAAATGATTTTATAGTTAGAAAAATACTTTTGGTTGCACCAGATTTTAGTGATGACTTTATTGAAGATTGCGAATTTGACACAGACCTAGACTTATCACTTTTAACTGCATCTGCTTTGTTAAAAATATTTGAAAGTTTTCAAAAATCTACTAAACATAAACAATTTCCTTATAAGCTATTAATGAGGGATGTTTTAATAAATCCAGACAGAATAGTAAAAGCAATAAATAAATAGGTTAAAAAGAAACCGCAAAAATCCTCTTCATTATTGCTGGTGTTTACTTTTTAATTCGTGGTGGTATTTGTGGATCTATATTAGCTTAACCCTTTACTCCACCCTCACTCTTATCCCCTCACTATGACTTGTGAATTCTGGGGCGTACATACATTGTATAGTTGTTATTCCATTTGAAAAATCACCTTTATGTTGTACCCTTAAATCATATTCAAACACATAAGTGCCTTTTGGAATATAATCAAAAAAGAAGTTGGTTGCGGCATCTTTGGTGGCTTCATAATAACCTAACCCTTCTCTATACTTATAGCTCGACAACACATTTATAGGTTCAAATCCAGATGCTCTCATGTCTTTCATGTGAACATATTCTAAATTTCGGTCGGTTCTTAATTCTATTCGAACCCTAACTTTGTCACCAACTTTTAGGATGTTTCCTTCATTAATTTCGGTTAAAACTTCCCCTTCAGATGAATGTTTTAGTAAATACAACTGTTTGTTTAATTTTAATGGTGTTTCAGCATAAGTGATTTTATCTAAATCTTCAAAGTATTGCCAATACACTGCACCCCAAGCCACACCGGTTGAATTCTTTTTAACTGTAATGTCGCCCATTTCTGGCTTTACTTCTTTTTCATTCCAGGCCGTTTTAAAATAGCCAGTACCAGCTTGTGAATTTACTTTATAGGGGTTTTTATTAGGTTTATCTACATATTGAATCGCTTTTCCACCAATTGTAATGTCCACTAAATCGTCTGACGCTAATAAGTCTGTTCCTTTTAATAAAAGCGCATAAACAGCCTCAGTAGTTTGTTTGGTAGTTTTCCAATTGGTAGTTTGTTTTTGTTTCAATAACCAAATTTTTAAATTTTCAACCGATTCTTGATCATCTGCCACCTCATCAAACATTTCAATCATAACAGCTTGTGTTTCGACTGGTGCTTGATACCAATAGTAACCAGCCACATAATCTTTCCAATACATACCAAATTCTTCATGCTGAATGGCTCTGTCTTTTAATGATTTTACAATATCATTTGCTAAATCGTGCATGTCCATTCGGTGCGCACCAAGCGCAATCATTCCTTCTGCATAAATATTAAAATTTAACCAATATGTTTTAGCTTGTTTTTTATAATAATTTACAGCTTCTTGTGTCGCTTTATTCATTCCAATTTTTGGGAAATATGAGCGCGCATATAAATATTGAATTTGAGTATAACCAATGTGTTGATTTTTTAGGTAATCTGGATCCCGGTTTTTAGCATATTTAAAATCGCTAACAATTTCACCATCCAAATATTTTACACCTTTTTTAACCATTGCCCATGTTTTATGGTTTTCACGCACATCTTTTATTCCTAAATGGTCTAAATGACCTAATCCTGTAATAATGTGTTGAGAAATATATCGGTTTTCTTTCATTCCAGGAAACCAAGGCCAACCTCCGTTTGAAGATTGATTTTTAATGGTTTTACCAAGGGCTTTATCTAACTCTTTTGACATGCGATTCATATCTAGTAAAATGGATAAGTTCTTTTTACTTTGTTCTTCTGATTTTGCATTTAAAACCCAAGGTGTTTCTTCTAACAACAGCTCTTTTAATTCTTGATTTTTTTGTAGGTTAGACAAAAATGCTTCTGGCGAATTTTTTCCCCAATCCTCAATCACTTGTTTGATTTTTGGATTTGAGTTCATAATATGACTTGCAATCGCATTAGAATAGTAACGTGTAAATGTTTGCTCAGCACATTCGTAAGGGTATTCCATCATATATGGCATGGCTTGTACGGCATACCATGCAGGATTTGATGTAAACTCAAGTGTGTATTTATGGTGTTTAAGCGTTTTACTGTTGCCTGAATTTTGGAGTTTAACAAACTTAAATTCTTTAGACTCTTTTCCTCTAATTGGTAATGGTAAAGACTCAGTAACCAACATACGATTGGTTAAAATAGGCAATACATTTTCTTCACCATCCGAAAAATCACCAGCTTGTGCAACAATTTTATATTTAACCGCACTTAATTCATAAGGTACTTCTAAACTCCAGCTCACACTTGTACTTCTACCTGCTTTTGTTTCGAATATTTGCGTTGCAGATTGTAATTTAAATTTAGCATCAATGGGTTGCTCAGTATATGGATCAAATAATTGTAAAAGTACTTTACCTGTTAAATCTTTAGCTGACACATTAGATATTTTTGTTGACAAGATAATTTTATCACCCTCACGCAAAAAACGTGGTGCATTAGGCATCACCATTAAGTCTTTTTGAGTGACAACTTCTTCTTGAATGGTACCAAACTTTAAATCTTGTGTATGTGCCAAGGCTAAAAACTTCCATTTTGTTAAGCTTTCTGGTATGGTAAATTTAACTTTTATATTTCCATCTTTATCTGTTAATAATTGGGGATAAAAAAATGCAGTTTCGTTAAAGTTTGAACGGGCTTTAATTTCACCTAATTGATTCTCTCCTCCATTATTTTTATCAGACTCCATTTCTTTGTGTTCTGCGTTGCCTTCTCTATTTCCATTTCCTGTAACACTTAGTGGTGCGGGTGCTGATTTATCTGCAGAAGCTGTCATAGCATATGTCTTATTAGCCTCTTTTTTTCTTTTAGCCCCTCCAGATGGCATTTCTTCAGATTCTTCCATCACTCCATCATCTAACATCATTTCATTGTCTGAATCATAAGCATATGAATTGTAATTATCATAATAATACGAACTATATCCAAAATGATTGAGTTGCGGATAATAACGCGACGGGTAATTGGGTCTGTTATTCCAATAATAATTATTGTTACTTGACAATTTATTACCTATACCCTCATGTTGAGACCAATAAAGACTTTTGTAGTAAGACTGATAAATCGACATATAAAATGAGTTTGGTGTATATAATTCATCTAAAGATGCGTCATATAATGTGGTTAACATTTCTGCCATTTCTTTTTCACCTTGTGTGTTTTTTATAGTTAAAATCCATTCTTCAGATTGCCCAGGTAATAATTTGTTTCGAAATGTTGAAAATGCAATGTCTAATTGTTTGTTTTTATAAGGCACACTAATTGTAGTTGATGAATTATACGACCGATTGTTTTTCATTGCAGAAAAACTAACTGAAAAATTTCCTCTGTGTTTTTCTTCTACATTAATTTCAATAATTTTTTGTTCGTTCGATAATTTAAGCCATTCTTGATGAACAATTTTTCCTTTATGTTCTATGGTATAAAATACATTTAAGTTTTTTTCGGCAGAGGCAATTAAAAATTTTGCTTTTTCGCCTGGTTGAACAGACGTTTTTAAACCTTTAAACGTAAAAACATCATTTAAAGCTGGTTTTTTATCGGTGTCGTTGTACACTGAAAAATATTTAATGTCTTTAATTTCAAGCCCATTTTTGTCAATGGCTACAGATTCATAAACATACATACCTGTTTCCAATCTTTTTAAATTTTGAAGCGGAATACTATCGGTAATTTTTGTATCAAATGGTTGTTTGAAAACAAGATTTCCTTTTTTCCAAGTATGATAATCATTTTCATTTTTGTATTCATCATTCGGAAACAATTTTTTAAATTCATCTTGGGTCCATGTTTGCATATCTGGTGTGTCCCATAAACGTTTTTTATATGTTTTTTTTGGGGTTATTAATGGATATATTTTAACTTCTCCAATGGCGTTAATTTTTTGTCCATTGAGGTTGTTGGTATAAACTCTTAAAATTTTGTTGGTTGTATTGGGCAATTGACTGGGTAAATTATTACCCAAAACTAAAGATTGATATCCAACTGAAATGGTTGATGTTGTGCTATGGGTTTCTCCGTTAATATCAGTTACATCAATATAAATTTTGTAATCAAAAATGGGTAAATTTTTTGGGTCTTTAGTTTTATCAGGAATGGCTTTAAAAATGATGTTGTACTCTCCATTTTCATCAGTCGTTGTTTTGCCAAATACAATTTCTTTTTCGGTGCCATATTCATAACCGCCGTACCAATTCCAACGCCAATAATTATAACGTGTTGTTCGTGTAACACGATAAGACACTTCAGCACCATCAATTTTGTTTCCGGCAAATGCAACAGCTTCACCAACTACTTTTACCGAATCATTTAGTTTATATTCTCCTTCTTGGGGTTTAACGTTGGTATTAAACTTTGGTCGTTTGTAATCTTCAACTCTAACAGACGTAGTACCATAACCATTTTTAATCGTCATTAACCCTGTTAACACACCATAAGGCGCTGTAAACTCTCCCACAAAAGAACCAAATTCATTAGTTGTTACAGTTTTGCTTGCAATTACTTGGTAATTAACATCATAAAATGTAATTGTGGTAGGCCAATTCTTTTTTAGTTCTTTTTTTTTCCCTGTAGATGCGTAAGTAATTCCTTTATAATATATGGTTTGACCAGGTCTATATATTTTTCTATCAGTAAAAAATTGCGTTTTAATGGATGTTGAAGATGAATAATTTCCATAATTATTGAGATAAATATTATTATCTGAGTGGTAATTGTCATCATCTTTTTTAATACTAAAAAAGTAACTTCTATTTTTTGTGTTTCCTTTAAAAGTGACTAAACCGTTTATATCTGTATTATATTTTCCAAGTGTTTTAATATCATAATTTCTAGTTGTATAGTTATATTTAGAGTATTGAACAGTGACCGTAGCATTTTCAATTGGCTCTCCAGATGTTCTATTGGTCACTAAAATTTTTCCTTCATTATTTTTTTGTTGGGTTTGAAAGGTCAAATTTGACACCCAAAATGGATTATACGCAAAGGCTTGATTATCTTTTTTAAATTCGGGAGATGTGCTTCCAACAATTACATAGTGACCTTTTTTTAGTTCTGGAATTAAAAATTCTACCGCGTGATGTTGGTAATCTTTAGGGTCTTTCAAATCAATGTCGGCAGTAAATACACCTTCAGTTTTTGCTATATAATCGACTTGATTTTCATAATTATGTCGGTTATATTTTTTGATATCATACGGTATTATTTTTAAATAAACTTTATCAAAATTTTTATAGTTTAAAAGTATTTTGTTTTTTTGATTGGGAATAAAAGTCATTTCAGAATTAAATGAAAAAGATTTTTCATTAATTTTTGTGATTAAAGCTTTACATTGTTCTGCACCAAAACTTTTTGGGTATTTTTTTATGGTTTCTTCACAAATTTCAAATGCCTTTTTTTTGTGCCACCTGTGAGTTTCATTTGGTGCTTTATATGCGTTACCCTTTGTGTCATAAATTTGAGCAATCAGGTACCAAACTTCTGATATATGGTCATTTTTTTTATACGTATTGGTTAATCGATATAAAGCTTGCTCATAAAGTTTATTTGCGTCAGACGATACACTATTAGCTTTTGCATACTGAATACGTTCCAATTCAATCATTATTAACGCCGATTTATTTTTAGATCTGATGTGAAAATCGGTTAATAATTTATAGAATAATGAGGCGTAAAATTTTGTGTTTAGTGAATCTTTAGTGCTGATATTCATGTTTAAAAAATGGGAATTATCAGCAAAATATTCTGATTGATTTACCGAGTAAGTTTCTGCAGGACCAGGAACATTAAAAGAATTTCCTTTAAAAAAATCAATTGCTCTATGGGCTAAAAAATCATATAAAGTAGGTCTAAATTCTTTGGTATCTGTAACATTTTGAATAATTAATTTATAACTATCAACCGATTCTTTTTGACTAATATTTTCATTTTGTAACGACATGCTATAATGATAAATCACTTTTTTAGCAATTCGTTTTAAATCCCAAGTTCTAATATCATTTAATTTTACAGTGGACTCTACTTGAGTTCGCTCAGCAAATTTCCAACTATTTGCATTATAATATCCCCAATAGACTTCAGCTGTTAACGAATGTAAAATTTCTTTTGATGGAGAAGGTGCTTTTTCTATTAATGATTCTAGGTTATAGATTCCTAAAATATAATCGTCTTCTTTTAAATAAGAATTATATTTTAATTCGTAAAATACCGTTTTTATAACTTGGTTATGATTTTTATCTTGAGTCGCTTTATTAAATATTAAGCCAACTTCAGTTAAAGCCATGTTATACAATCCTTTTTTTTGTAAAGAATCAACTTTTAACCAATCTTGTTTGTATTTATTTTGAGAATTTGCATTTAGTGAAAGCACTAAAATAACTACAATCGAAATTATTTTTTTAAGCATCATAATATGGTATTTTGTTTAAAGGTACAAATAAGTATTAAAAAGGTTCATTTGTTTAAACTCTCTTTTTTTAAGATTCAAGTTTTAGACAAAGGTTTGTGGGTTTCTTATATACAATAATGAAAAGGTTATGGTTGAATTTAATATATTTGCAATATGCTAAATAAGACCAATACTAAAAATGGATATTTTCCTACGTCAATTAACGATTTACGTGATAAATATTATGATGGTGTTGCCTTATCTGAAAAGGAATTATTAGCGATTCAAAATTTTGATAAATATCGAATTGAATACTTAAACTCATCAAAAGATGAGGAAGAGTTTGATAAAAGATATCTTGAATTACAAGCTAAAGCAAATTTAGCATCTTATACTGATTTTTTAGATTGATTGAAAGTAAACCAAAGTAACTACAATATACCTTATTAATTTTCCGGTTGTTATAGTTATTGATAATGGGATTATTTTAACTTTTAAAAATCCTAAAATAGCCATTAAAGGGTCGCCAATAAATGGTAACCAAGCTAAAAACCCCAACCAATAACCATATTGATTTGATTTTTTAGTCCAATACTCAAATCGTTTTTGATTGATTTTAAATTTAGAAAATAATTTTGCAGATTGGCTGATATAGCCTAAATAATAGTTTGTTAAACTACCTAACGAATTACCAACAGTTGCCACTAAAATGACTGCGTAAACATCAAACCCTTGTTGAAATGCTAACACAATTATTACTTCTGACGGAGCAGGTAATAAGGTAGAAGCAATAAATGCCCCTAAAAAAATGCCGATATATCCAAGGCTAATGTAATCCATAAAAAATCCCTCTCAAATAACTTGAGAGGGACAATTTAATATAAATAAAATATTATTTAGAAACTACCATTCTTTTAGTTACTTGGTAATTACCAGCAGTAAAAGTGTAGAAATAAGTTCCTTCAGCTAAAGTTGAACCATCAATAGTAATGTTATGTTCACCAGCATTTTGATTTCCTTCATTAATTGTAGTAACAACTTTACCTGTTACATCAACAATTTGAACAGAAACGTTAGCAGCTTCATTTAAGTTATACGTAATAACAGAGTTGTTAGTAAAAGGGTTTGGTACGTTTTGAGAAACTGAGATGTTATCTACAGTTACTTCTTCAACACTAGTAAAGTCTCTTAAATCAGCTCTAATCATTACAGCACTTGGACTAGCTAAACTAAATAAAGTCGCACCATCATCAGTAAAACCAAAAACAGTTTGAACTTCAGTTCCTTGAGCGGTAGAAAAAGCAACATCATCACCATAGTGACCAGCAACAATTAAAATTTCTTCACCTGCCGTAATCGTTACAGGAGCATCTAAAACTAATTTAACAAACCCACCAACATCACTATTAGTAATTGTATGGTCGTCTGTTTGAGCTACCCAGTCATAAGCATCACCTGCAGCATTTAATCTATAAATTGCACCATACATAATTTTACTTTCATTTGCTGCATCACTAGTAATTTTAATATCTAATGCTCCAATTACACTATTTCCAAAAACATTCATCACATTTCCGATTGACATAGATAAACCAGTATTACCACCTATGTTAGTAATTTGACCTGATTCTATTCCATTATCTCTACCAAAAGTATAATCCGTTACATCAAATGAATAACCAAAAGTATTATCCGACACATCATTTTCTGCATTTGTTTGACCTGCAGTCATCATAACATTATAAGTTCCTATAGCAGATGGTGTAAATGGGGTTGCAACAACAAAAGTATCGGTAGCTAATAAAGCAATATCACTAGATGGACTCGATTGATTATAAGCTCCTGCTCCTGTAATATCAACATTAAGATTAGCTCCTGTTTGTATCATACCACCATTATTTATCATTTGACAAGAAAATTCAATAGGATCAATTTGAGAAGTAGGAATATAATGATATTCTAAACCTTCAGTATAAGTTAGGCCTACACCCATTCTATATTTAGGCGTAATCAATGCCATTTCGTAATTCCATGCCTCAATTAATCTAAAATCATCAACCATCCATCCGTAACCTGCACCAAATTGAGGATCTCCAGCTAATTCTCTCCATCTAAATCTAACTTTAACTTGAGATTGGTTACCTGCTACTGCAGATACATTTAATGAAATAGTATTTTGAACTGCTGTTGCGTTTGTAACAACATCTTCATTTACAAGGTATTCTGTCCATGTTCCACCATTATCACCAGAAACCTCAACAATAGTTTCATCACTGTTAAAAGCTCTATAACGTTGTTCAAACTCCAAAACAACACCTGCAATACCTGTACAAGAAATAGTAGGATTAAAGTCTATGGTTGCATCAGATGCAACAACAGTAGAGTTAAGTAACATTGTTACACCATCAAAAGCACCAAATCCATTTGCTGCAGTTGTTGATGCCATAGCACCCATATAAGTAGTTAGATTAGCTGGCGTTGTTGTTTCAACAGTCCATTGATTACCATTAACATCAACTGTATTTGTCCAATTTCCTGGGTTACTAAAATCGCCTCCCATAATTAAATCACCTTCAGCTCTGTTATCATTAATCGCATTTACGGGGTGAATTCCTGATTCTACAGGGTTAACTTGTATGTTTTGCAAGTTTTGTTGCACATTATTAGTTTGTGCTATCACTAAACTTGAAAAAGCAAACACAGCTCCTGTTAAGTAAACTTTTTTCATTTTTATTTTATTTTAAAATTTTATGTCACTAAAATTACAAAAAACAATTGGATTTTACACTAAAAACTTACCCTACCGCCTATTTAAATGTATAAAAGGTTTATTTATCGGTTAAATGAAAATTATCGGCATCTAAAAATGCTGGAAATTTGTTATTTATAACTGTTATTTCATTTTTTTTGAGTGTTATAATTTCAACAAAATTAACAGATTGCGTTAAATTAGTAATGTTTTCACCCCATGGGTTTATGACTGTAGAATTACCACTATGTGAAACTTGATGACCATCTTTACCAACTCTATTTAGCCCAATACAAAACGTTTGATTTTCAATTGCTCTTGCTTTTAACAAAATGGACCAAATATCAGCACGTACTTCTGGCCAATTTGCCACATAAATAATGGCATCATATTCTTTTTCTTTATGAATTGTTTTATTGCGAGAAAAAACAGGAAAACGTAAATCATAACACACTTGTAATAATATTTTCCATCCATTTAATTCATACACAACTCTATTTTCTCCCGCCGTAAAATGTTGATTTTCTTCACCCATTCTAAATAAATGTCGCTTATCATAGTAAGTTTCAATGCCATTTTTTGAAACAATCAAAAACCGATTAAAATATTGACCGTCTTCTTCAATTATTATGCTGCCACCAATTTGACAGTTTAATTTATTTGCCCATTTTTGCATCCATATTACGGATTCCCCATCCATTGTTTCTGCTAATTTTTTTGTTTGCATTGAAAATCCAGTGGTAAATAATTCTGGAAACAAAATTAAATGAGATTGATCAGATTTTAATTGAGCTAAAAATTCATTTTCGTAATGATTGCGATTTGCTTGACTGTCTTCCCAAATGATATTTGTTTGAATTAACGTTATTGTAAGATCTTCCATATTATTAATCGCTTTTTAAAGTTATAATACCATATTGACGGGTAAACAAATTTAAAAACTTTAAACAAAAACCAACTCAAACGCCCAAATTATAATTAACTTTAATTCTTTTAAACAAAAAATCTCAATGACAGAATTTATTTTAAATGATAAGTTAATAAAAACGAATGCGAAAACAGGGCTTAGTTTACTTAATTTTATTCGTGAAATAGAACATCAAAAGGGAACCAAATCTGGTTGTAAAGAGGGTGATTGTGGTGCGTGTACTGTGCTTGTTGGAACATTACAACCTGACAATACTATAGACTACAAAAGTGTAACATCATGTTTAACACCTTTAGCCAACGCTCAGTCTAAACACATTGTGACTGTTGAAGGCATAAATATTAAAAATTCATTAAATCAATCTCAAAAAGCCATACGAGAAAATGATGGCACTCAATGTGGGTTTTGTACACCTGGATTTGTGATGTCATTAACAGGATTTGCGTTAGAAAAAAAACATGAATTAACCGCAGTTGAATCTTTAGGGGGAAACATTTGTAGATGTACAGGCTATAAAGCGATTGAAAAAGCAGCGATTGAAATAGAAAAACAACTTGAATCTTATTAGGGTGACATAAACTGGTTAATTCAAAATAATTTTATTCCAAATTACTTTAAATCAATTCCAAGTCGATTATTAAATATTGAAAAAAAGACTGAAATTGGAACAGGTACATTCGTAAGTGGTGGAACAGATTTATTTGTAAGACATGCAGATAAATTAGCAGATGAAAACATTCAACAATCTTCAAGTTTAGTGTCTTCACAAATAACAATTGAAAATGGAAGTTGCAAACTAGGTGGTGCAACAACGGTAACTCAATTTTTAGAGCAAGCAGCCATTCAAAATCATTTTCCGAATCTAAAAAAACATTTAAAATTAGTGTCTTCTCAACAAATTAGGAATATGGGAAGTATTGCCGGAAATTTTGTCAACGCATCACCAATTGGCGATATGTCCGTGTATTTTTTAACCCTTAACACAATTTTATATTTAATTGATTCAGACCAAAACAAAAGACAAGTTAAATTAATCCATTTTTTTAAAGATTACAAAACATACGATTTAAATAATGACGAATTAATTGAATATATTTCGTTTGAATTACCTTCAAAAACTAATCAATTTAATTTTGAAAAAGTAAGTAAACGAACACATTTAGACATTGCAACTGTAAATTCTGCAATTCATTTAATTGTGAATAACACATTAATTGAAAAAGCCAACATTAGTAATGGAGGCGTATCAGCTATTCCAAAATATTTAACAAAAACAAGTGACTATTTAAACAATAAAACATTGTCAGAAGATGTACTAAAAGAAGCTGAAGCAATTTTACAATCAGAAATAACACCCATATCTGATGTAAGAGGAACGGTAGAATACAAAAGATTATTAGCAAAACAGCTGTTTTTAGCGCATTTCTTGACTTTATTTCCACAATTAATCAATTCTAAAACTCTGCTATCATGAAAAATAAAGATGCGTTTGGACATGTAAGAGGAGAGTCTCTATTTGTAGATGATATTGCAGTTAAACAAGGAACATTGCACTCAATTGTATTTGATTCAACTTGCGCACATGGTAAAATTACCCACATAGATTACTCAAAAGCTGAGGCTTTAGCTGGGGTGGTGAAAATTATTACCAAAAATGATGTTACAGGCGAAAATCAAATTGGAGGAATTTTACCAGATGAACCTTTATTTGCTGAAAATGAAGTTCATTTTAGTGGACAACCAATTGCTTTAATTGTTGCTAAAACATTAGCTATTGCTAAAAAAGCTAAATTACTCATTGACATTAGTTTTGATGAATTACCAGTTATCACTACAGCAAAAGAAGCATACAATAAAGGGAATTTATTAATGCTGCACGTCAATTTAGCATAGGTGACACAGCTTCAGCTTTTAAAAACTGTAAACGCATTATTGAGGGAGAAACCTTTAGTAACGGACAAGAACATTTATATTTAGAAACACAAGGAGCTTATGCATATCCATTAGAAAATGGGAATATAAAACTCATTTCATCTACCCAAGGACCAACGGCTGTTCAAAAAATTACTGCACGTGTTTTAGGAATAGGAATGCATAAAATAGAAGTTGATGTAACCCGTTTAGGAGGAGGGTTTGGTGGTAAAGAAGATCAAGCCACACCGTGGGCAGTTATGGTTGCATTAGCAGTTCAATTATTAAACAAACCTGTTAAATTAATTTTAGAACGTCATGATGATATGCGCATGACAGGCAAACGTCATCCATACGAATCGATTTATAAAATTGGGTTAGATGAAAACTATAAAATAATTGCATTTGACTGTAAATTTTTGCAAAATAGTGGAGCTGCAGCAGACTTGTCGCCCGCAATTGCTGAACGAACATTATTTCATGCTACAAACAGTTATTATATTCCAAATGTTTCGACAATAGTACACAGCTGTAAAACAAATTTACCACCAAACACTGCATTTAGAGGGTTTGGTGGAACACAAGGTATGTTTGTGATAGAATCGGCTATTGTAAAAGCTGCAGAGACTTTAAAAGTGACCGCTCAACATATTCAAGAAATTAATTTATTAAAAGAAAATGATGTGTTTTCTTACGGTCAAATAGCAAAACAAGTTAATACAAAAGCAACTTGGAATCAAGCTAAAACAGATTTTAAATTTGAAGAAAAACAAGCCGAAATAGAACAATTTAATGCTAAAAATCATTTGGTAAAAAAAGGAATATCTTTCATGCCAATTACATTTGGAATTTCGTTTACCAATACCATGATGAATCAAGCAAGAGCTTTGGTTCATGTATATCAAGACGGAAGTGTGGGTGTAAGTACTGGAGCTGTTGAAATGGGACAAGGAGTAAACACTAAAATGTTACAAATTGCTGCCATTATTTTTGGTATTCATTCTGATTTAGTTAAAATAGAATCGACTAATACAACCCGTGTTGCCAACACATCACCCTCTGCAGCAAGTGCCACTGCCGACTTAAATGGTAAAGCCTTATTAATGGCGTGTAATAGTATTAAAGATAGGCTCAAAACAATTGCTGCTAATCACCTATCGGTTTTAGAAAAAGAGATAGAGTTGAAAGACCAATATGTTTTTGTAAATGGAAATAAATCAGATTTAAAGTGGGAAAATTTAGTTCTTAATGCTTTTATGCAACGCGTAAGTTTATCAGAAAATGCGCACTATGCGACACCCGAAATTCACTTTGATAAAACAAAAGAAAAAGGCCACCCCTTTGCATATCATGTTTATGGTACCGCAATTACAACAGTAAAATTAGATTGTTTAAGGGGTATTTATGATGTTGAAGACGTTAGTATTGTTCACGATTTTGGAAAATCAATGAATACAGCAATTGATTTAGGTCAAATTGAAGGAGGATTAGTACAAGGCATTGGTTGGATGACCATGGAAGAAATAGCTTATGGAACAAATGGAAAACTGTTGTCAAATACCTTATCAACTTATAAAGTCCCAGACATTTTTTCTGTTCCAAAAACAATACATACAAAATCCCTCGATACTTCAGGTCATGACTTGGCGATTTTAAAATCAAAAGCCGTTGGTGAACCGCCTTTGATGTATGGAATTGGTACTTATTTTGCTCTAGAAAATGCCATTAAATCATTTAATCCCAATTATAAAAAACAATTCAATTCACCTATGACTCCAGAAAAAGCACTTATGGGACTATACCAAAACGAAACAAATTGAAGTTAGAATATACCAAACAAAACATCATTAAAGGGGCATTAATTTATAGTGCAGGTGATGCCGTTGCCTCTCTATTGATTGATGAATTTTCGTGGGTTAGAGTCATAGGGATGATGTGTATTGGAGCTACGCTTTATGCATTTGAAATCCCAAACTATTTTAAATGGATTGATAGTAAAACCAATCATTATGCTGGTACTAAATTATGGCTAAGTAAAACCATATTAGCGATTCTGTATTTTAATCCTTTATGGATAATTAGACACTTGTTTTTTATCAAATTATTCTCGGTAGGTTATGCCCAAATTGAAATAGATATATTTAGAATCGGGTTGTATTCATTTATTGTAAATATTCCCATTTCGTTTATAGCTAATTTCATCATTCAAAACAAAATTAAATTGAGTTATAGATTCATGAGTAGTGCTATTTTTTCAGCATTAATGGCTATTTATTATGCGTTAAGTTTAGTTTTATTTAAGTCAGTATGAAAATCTGGAAATCGATAGAAACAACATTAACACATCAAAATAAAATAATTTTATTGGTGGTAGTGTCTCACAAAGGAAGCTCTCCTGGGAGGCAGGGGTTTAAAATGATTGTGACTCAAAATGGCGATTTAATTGGATCAATAGGAGGAGGAAGAACAGAGTTTGAGCTGGTTAATAAAGCCAAGGACTTGATGAAAAATAACAGTAAGGGTCCTTTTTTTGTAAATCAAGTTCACAGAAATAAAAATAAAGATTCATCAGGAATGATTTGCACAGGGGAACAATTGGTGTTGTTTTATCCATTAAATCAAAGTCATTTGGAAACAGTAAAAGAAATAAATATAAAAAATAAAAGTGCGTTTCAATTGACACAACACAAACTTAAACTGTCTGATTCAAAAACTGATAACTTTACGTTTAATCAAAAGTCTGAAACAAAATGGGGTTATACTGAAAATATAAATAAAAAACCAACAGTTTATGTATTTGGGGGAGGTCATGTGGGGTTAGCCACTTCAAAATTATTGGTTGATTTGAATTTTAATGTTACTGTTTTTGAATGTCGTTCAAATATTAATACTTTTGAAGAGAATACATCAGTTCAAAAAAGGTCAATAATTGACTACAAAAATGTATTACCGCATATAGAAGAAGGTCAAAATAATTATGTTGTTTTAGTGACACATGGCTATATCACCGATAAATTAATACTCAAACAATTGATTAATAAATCGTTTAAGTATATTGGTATGTTGGGGAGCAAAGCCAAGGTAAAGCAAACTTTTAAGAGTATTGTAGCAGATGGGTTTTCTAAGGCAGACTTAAACTCTATTTATTCTCCCATTGGATTGCCAATAAAAAGTCAAACGCCAACAGAGATTGCAGTCAGTATTTGTGCAGAAATAATAAAGGTAAAAAATAGGGATTTATAACAACACAATAAGAGTCTAAAAATTATTACTTTTATCGTTCAATCAAAATACTAACGGCATTTCCACCAAAACCTACGGCATTAATTAATATTTTATTTAACTTTTTAGGTTTGTTTTTATTCTCAAAAAAAGGAGACTCTATTAACTGTTGATGTTTGAGCATTAAAATGGCAAACTCTAAACTTAAAGCACCAGAAGCACCAAGTGTGTGTCCAATTTTCCATTTATTTGATGTTAAAGCCGGATGATTTTTTCCAAATACTTTTTTTATAGCATTAAGTTCTGATAAATCACCTTTTATTGTACCTGGTGCATGCATTACAATGGCATCAATATCTGAAACATTAAAACCACCTATTGCCATTTGCATAGAATCTTGAAAGCAAGAGGCATTTGTACTGATTGATGTATTGTGCTCAACCAACTCTGTCGCAAAACCATAACCTATAATTTTAGCTACCGATTTTTCAGCATTTTTTTCTAAACAAAACACAGCAGAACCCTCACCTAAAACCATTGTGTTTTGGGTTTTATTAAATGCTAAAGATTTACAAGGATATTCATTTTTAATTTTAGAATAGATGTTTAATGCTTGCATTTGAACCACTGTAAATTCAGTGTTTGCAGCTTCTGAACCTCCAACAATAAATTGGTTTGACATACCTGAGTTTAGCCACGCAATACCATTTAAAACAGAATGTAATGCCGTTGAACATGTAATGGAATGGCTAATTACAGGACCTTGAATTTGCAAATCGTTAGCCAACCAAGTAGAAATATTACCTAAGGTGGTGTTGGGTGATGTTAAAGCATTAAGCGGTTTGCTATAGATGAAGTCTTTATGAAATTTTTCAAATAACTCAGTCGCTCCTCTTGATGAACCCATATTAATACCTATTACAGAATCATTGCTCCATTCAGAATTTTTAAAAGCTTGACGCGCTGAAAATAAAGCCAATAATACTGTTTTGTCCAGCTTTCTGTATTTTCTATTTTCAAAACTTAGCGACTCAATTAAATCAACCGCTGTATTGTTAAGTTTAGAAACAATTAATGTTTTGGTATCAATTAATGATTCAGGCTTTAAATAATTATCCCACACCTCATCAACCGAACTTCCCAAAGGAGAAATGGATGCAAAAGATGTAATATAAATGGGTTGTTTTAGCACGTCTTAATTTTAAGAGCGCAAAGATAATATTAGTTTAAGTGACTTCACTAAAAAATCAAATTATTAATCACGTTTAGCTGCTGCTTTCGCTTTTTTCTCTTTTCTTTTTTCTTTAATTGACTTTGTTGCTTCTTTTTTTACTGCTTTCTGTGAATCTTTACCTTTTGCCATAATATTAATTTTAGTGTAAATATAATAAAATAATTTCTACCACCACACCACAAAACACTGTTCAAATTTTAAGTTGGGTTTTTTAATCCAACATAAAGGTGAAAATTGTCTTTGATGCTGTATTTTTATTTGTTCACTCATTTGTTTTTTGGAATACCAAACAGTATTATTTTTTGGATGTATTCCCCATTCTTTTTTTTGTGGTAAATAATATAGATTATCTGAATCTAATTTGTTGTTAAAATCTGTAAAACTTAACCAATAACCAACAATTGCTTTGGGGTTAATTTCAGGATAGATAGTGTTTTGTTGAGTGTAGTGAACAAATAGATTTGCTATAAAACACAACTTTTGTTCTATGTCATTAATATTTAAATTTGTAAAGTGTGCTTTTGTTTTGGGATGGTATAAAAACGGAAATTGTTTGATTTTTAATTTCTCAAACTTTTCAATAAAACTGTCTTTCCTGTTAGGCCCAATCCATTTTTCTAATTCGTTTTTGGATTGATTTGAATCGTAAACATAAAATTTATACACTAATTCTAAATGAATTAATTGTTTAGAATCGATTTGTTGTAAAATAAAATCTAATTCTCCCAATGTTGTTTTTCCATCTTGAATTTGAATGTTTTCTTGAATTAATTTATAATTTGATGATGCTTTTACAAATGCAGAAAATACTTTTTCAATTTCTTTTCCTAAGCGTAACGGAGCGTGATTTGAATAATTAATGGGTTTGTTTATTTTTAAATGAGATATATTGAATTCTTTTATGCCTTGTGGTAAAATTCCTATGTTTTGGCAGTTTAAAATGGATGATATACGATTTTTTGAATTACTCATTCGTTAAATTGTCTTTAAAATCAAACTTAAGTTGCAAATCCATTTCGTTTTGTTCAATAATTTCTTCTTTTGTGTCTAAATTTGTGAGTGAAATACCCAATAATCTAACCGATTTTTTAAATTCTTCATGTGTGGTTAAACTTTCAACAATAGGAAAAAATTCTTTTTTAAATTGAACGAATTTATCAATTGTTTTACTTCTGGTAAATTGTGTAAAATCACTAAATTTAATTTTTATTGTTACTGTTCTCCCTTTCTTATTGGTTTTAATTAATCGTTTTTCCAATTCAATTGCAATGTCATTTAATTTTAATACAATATCGTTTTCTGAGGTTAAATTTTGTGCATAAGTACGTTCTGCACCTACTGATTTTCTAATTCTATTTGGTTTTACTGGACTGTATTGAATACCACGTACAATATTGTAAAAATGTTGCCCTGATTTTCCAAATTGAGTGTTTAAAAAAGCTAATGAGTGTTGTTTTAAATCGTACCCATTATAAATACCCCAACTGTTCATTTTTTGGGCAGTTACTTTACCTACTCCAAAAAATTTATGGATAGGTAAAGTTTCTAAAAACTTTTCAATTTCACTTGGGTGAATGGTTTTTTGACCATTTGGTTTATTAATTTCTGTGGCTATTTTTGCAGTAAACTTATTGATTGAAATACCTGCAGATGCAGTCAAACCAACTTCATCTAAAATACGCTGTCTTATTTCAACTGCAATTTTTGAGGCTAATTCAATACTTTTTTTGTTGTCTGTAACGTCTAAAAAAGCTTCATCCAAAGATAACGGTTCAACTAAATCAGTATAATCATAAAATATGTTTCGAATTTTAAGCGATATTTCTTTATAACGGTCAAACCTTGGTTTAACAAAAATTAAATCTTTACACTTTCGTTTTGCTAATGCAGACGACATTGCAGAGCGCACGCCAAATTTACGCGCCTCATAAGAAGCGGCTGCTACAACACCTCTTTTAGCACTGCCACCAACAGCAATTGGTTTACCTAATAAATTAGGATTATCCATTTGTTCAACTGACGCATAAAAAGCGTCCATATCAACATGAATAATTTTACGGTGTGTGATTTGCATGTTGTAAAGTTACGTATTAACACAAGAATAAAATGTTGTTCTGTTGTGTTAGTTTAAATAGTGTTTTATAACATACAATTACAAAATAAAAAAGGTTTACCTTTGTCATATAATTAAATAGAACACGGATGAGTGAAAATATAAAAGTACCTGTAACTATGTATGCTGAGATGACACCAAACCCAGCTACCATGAAATTTGTTGCCAATAAACATTTATTAATAAATGGTGAAAATTTAGTTTTTGAAAGTTTAGAAGAAGCTAAAGGTTATTCGCCATTGGCAGAGGCTTTATTTCAGTTTCCGTTTGTTGAAGCTGTTTTTATGACGGGTAATTTTGTAACCGTTACTAAAACAGATAATGTAGATTGGGACTTTATTGTAATGGAGTTGCGTGAATTTATTAGAGAATGGATTTTTAATGGTAAAGAGATTTTGATAATGATGCCTCCGGTAAAAGAAGCGGTTCAAAATATTAAAACTGAAGAAAAAATAGAACGTAAACCTTTTACTCCAAGCCAACATGATGAGCAAATTGTTGAGTTATTAAATGAATATGTGCGGCCTGCTGTTGAAAATGATGGTGGTGCAATAGATTATATAGGTTTTGATAATGGTGTTGTTACAGTTGAGCTTAAGGGTTCTTGTTCTGGTTGTCCATCATCTACTCAAACCTTAAAGGGTGGTATAGAGGGGTTGTTAAAACAAAACATGCCCGAAATAGTAACAGAGGTTGTTGCATTATCTTAAAAGGAAACTATAAGGAGTATAAAAAAAGCGACTAAAATTTAGTCGCTTTTTTATTTTATATTAAGTTTAATTTTTTCATTAAATCTTCTCTAAATGATCCACCAATAGGAATTGTTTTTTTATCGCGTTCTAATTGTAAGTTTGGATATTCAATAGCCGCAATTTTGTCAATTCTCACTATAAATGAACGGTGAACTCTGATAAACTGATCATTTGGTAATTTTTTTACAATATCTTTCATAGTAGAATGAATTGTGTATCTACTTTCAAATGTATTAATAGCAACATAGTCTTTTAATGCTTCAACAAAATAAATGTCGGTTGTATTAATTTTTACTAGCCTAGATTTAGATTTTACAAAAATAAATTCTGTTGTTGGTTCTTTACTTTCAATTAATGAATACAATAAATCACGTTCTTGTAAAACTTCTCTTTCTTTAGAAAACTTATACAATGCCATTTCAATAGATGTATGTAAATCAACCTCTTTAAAAGGTTTTATAATATACCCATAAGGTTCAGTTACTTTTGCTTTTGCTAATGTAGCTTCATCTGCATAGGCTGTAAGGTATATTACGGGAATATTTAGTTCTTGTTTAACCCTTTCTGCAGTTTGAATACCATTAATATCACCTTTTAGCATGATATCCATTAAAATGATATCGGGATTGGTTGTAGATGCTAATTCAAAAGCTTTTTCACCTGTTGAAGCTGCACCAACAACATTATAACCTAATTTTTTTAAGCTATATTGAATATCTTTAGATACAATACTTTCATCTTCAACTACTAAAACATTTGTTTTTGCCATGATTAACTTTCTAACTTTTCAAATATAATTAAAAATTTCGTACCGCCGTCAGATTTCACAATCAATTCTCCATCTACTTGATCAACTAAAGTATGAACTAAGCTTAAACCTAGTGATTCTGAGGTTTCAATATTGAATTTTTTTGGTAAACCTATTCCAAAATCTTCAACTGTAACTTTTATCTTTTTTTCTTGTTCTGCTATTTTAATAATAATCTTACCCGATTCATTAGGTAAATAAGCATATTTTAAGGCATTAGTCATTATTTCATTTAAAATTAAACCACAAGGTATTGCCTGGTCTAGTTCTAAATCAATTGATTCTATTTCTTTTACAACTTCAATATTATTTCCTACTTGATAAGAATAAATAAGATTATTTATAAGGTTTTCGATATAATCTTTAAAATTGATTGAAGAAAAATTATTTGTTTGGTACAAACTTTCATGAATGTAGGACATAGATCTAATTCTATTTTGACTTTCATTAATAATTTCTAATGTTTTTTCATCAGTCACATAAGACGACTGCAGGTTTAAAATAGAATTAATAATTTGTAAATTATTTTTTACTCTATGGTGAACTTCTTTAAGTAACACTTCTTTTTCATGGATTGATTCTTTTAGTTTTTGTTCATTTTCAATTTCATCTGTTTGATTACGTACAACAATTATAGCTTCATTTTCGTTTACTTTAGAATATCTATTTTCAAAGTAAATAGTCGTATTTTCAAATTTGTAATTAAAGTGTTGGGTAATTACTTTTTCAGACTTTATTGTTTTCTTAACTAATGATTTAATTTCATCTAAAAACTTAGGTGTTTTATTAAAAATTTCATTAATATTTTTTCCTATTAAGCTTGATTTAGACCCAGCAAAACTTTCTAATATAATGGTTTGATCATTTGAATTGACTTCATAATCAACAACTTCTCCAGAAAGAGATACCTTAAAAATCATATCTGGAATTGCTTTTATAACAGCCCTAATATTAGATTCACTTACTTCAATTTGACGTGTTTTTAATTTTTTATCTGTGATATCGTGTCCTAAACAAACCACCTCTTCAATAGTTCCGTTTGGTAAAACTATAGGATTCAGGTGTACATCAATCCAATATTTTTTTCCTTTTTTATCATACATTAAAGCTTCAAATTCTGTTTTTTCACCATCTAATGCATTTTGATAAATTTGTTTAGTTTGGGTTAAATATTTTGGTTTTATTGATTCTTTTATTTGATCTAAAAAATTGTTGTTTTTTAAAAGCGATTTATTATTAATTTTTTTAAAATAATTATTTGTACTCTCATTAAATGAGGTAATTTCCATTTTTTTGTTGATTATCCAAATAAACACATTAGATTCATTTTTAAAAAGAGATTCAATCAATGAGCTTTGATCAGTTATAATCTTTTTAATTTCTTCTATTTCAGATAAATCTCGTGATACCCCCATATACCCTATTACTTTACCTTCTTCATTTTTAATAGTAGTAGCAGACAAAAAAGATTTAAATGTATTTTTAAATTTATCAATATTTTCAACTTCACCTATAAATTTTTCTGATTTATTAATAGAGTCAAATACTTTTTTTGCAGAATTTATATCTGTATAAATTATATCAATGTCTTTACCTATTAATTCATTTTTGGTGTAACCTAATCTATTTAAAACAGCAGAATTTACAACTGTTATTTTTCGATTAGTATCAGAGGCAATAATCATATCTAAAGAACTATCTAAAACATTTTCGGTAAATTTAGTGTTTTCAATGAGTAATTTTTGTGTTGATTTATGCCTTGTAATTTCTTGTTCTAATTTAGAGTTTGTTTCTTCAGCTATTTTAGCTCTTATTTTTTGAATATTATATTCTTTTTCAAGCGAATTGTCTCTAAAAATAAGAAGGTTAGAAGAACTACTATTATAGTTTACTTTAACAACTTGTACAACATAATTTTTATTATTTATTTTTAATTCTGTATATGATTTTATTGATTCTGACTCTTCTCTAATTATGTTGTTAATTACTCTTAATTGATTTTTATCAAAAATTTCATCAATTATTTTAGAGGTATTGTTTAATTCTGATTGATATAATTTTTCACCTAACGGGTTTAAAAAAACCAACTCATTATTATCATTAAAAATAAATAATGCTGCTGGTGATGAATCCACTATACTTTTAAATGTTTTTTGCGATTCTATTAATTCTAATTCATTTTTCTTTAATGTTTCAGTCGTTTCATGTAATTCTGTAACATCAATTAGTGTTCCTGTAATAAATGATTGATTGTTTTGCGTTACATAAAATACATTATTACTTACAATAACACGTTTACCATCTATTCTTTTTAAAACTGTAATATAGTTTTTGAGTGATTTTTCTTTTTTAAGTTTGTTTAAATAATCTTTTCTATCATATTCTTCAAAATAATACTCTTTTATGTTGTGTTTTTTTAATTCTTCAACCGATTCAAATCCTAAAATATTTGCAAAAGCTAAGTTAGCTTTAATAATTTGACCGGCTTCAGTCGTTTTATATATGCCAGCTAAACTTTCTTCAAATAATTGTCTATAGTTTTGTTCTGAATTAACGAGTTTTATTTCATTTATTTTTTGTTGTGTTATATCAGTAACAATTCCAAAATGAACAAAGGCTTCTTTTTCTTTTTTTGGAAATATTTTTTCTTCAAACCATCTGTATTCATCATCTACCAATAATCTATATTGCATAGTTAATGGTTTAAGCGTATTATTTACTTTTTTTAATTGATGATTTACAAAAGATAAATCATCAGGGTGAACGAATTCTGCGTTTTTATTACTTTTAAATCTTACAACTAATTCATCTAATTCAATTTTAAGGATTTCTTCTGCTTTAGTTGACACAAATTTTACACGTCTGTCACCGTTTTCTTGAAAAGAAATATTATAAACAAATGAATTTATATTATCTAATACCTGAGTAATACTTTTTTTACTTTCTTTAAGTTGTTTTTCTTTTTCTTTACGTTCTTTTATTAATTTTACTGTAATAACAATAACGTCTTGATTAAAAAATGTTGTTTGTCTAAAATAAAATTCTTTTGGAATATATTCGTTTTTATCTTCTTTACATGACGTTTCTAAAAAATTTTGTTTGCTATTTGGTTTTAAATTTTTTAGATATTTAATAACATCTTTTTTTTCATATTCACACGTAAATAATTCAGTAAATATTTTGTTTTTAATTGGTTTATTTTTAAAAAATGTTTGAGCAGCTTTATTGTGTTGTATTATTTTATATTCTGATTGTGAAACTATAAAAATTAATGCCTGGTAGTCTTCAAAAAGACTTTTATATGAGTTTTCTGAATTTTGTATTTTACTAAATAATTTATCTCTCCAAAAATTAAAACCAATGATACAAATTGCAGATATAAAAAAGTAATTTACATATTGTAAAATATTATATTGCTTAAAATAATTTACAAATATTAGAGTAATTATTACACCCATATAAAACACTATTGTTTGTTTAGGTTTTAATAAAGCTACACCAGTTATTGTAATTCCTAAAATAAAACTAAATAATTGATTTGATGTTGGATTGGTTGCATACCAAAGAAATTCAAAACCTATTAAAAATAGTAAAAATATGGACTGAATTTGGTAAAATTTATGAATAACAAATTTAATATTTTTAAATATGTTTAAACTAATAAAAAATAGTATTGCTATACTAATTATAATCATTTGGTAAAAATCTAAATGATAGTTATCAGTTATAAAATGTAATATGATTTGTATAATTAGCAAAGGTAAAATAAACCAACTTATTTTTACAAGTGTATTTAGGCTTCCTTTATTAATAAAAGTATGGTTAATATTACTATTCATTTAATTTAGTTTTAACTACCTTTATTCCATTAATAGAAATTAATTCTCCTCTTTTATATTTTAATACTTCAATTACTTCACCAAGGGTGTTATAAGTTTTCCAATTTCCATTTTTTTCTCCTATTTGATATTTTCCAACGATTTTTTTTACCCCATTTGGATGGTAATAAATATGTTTTCCTTTTGGTAATCCTTCATCAAAATCTCCAATAAATGCCAATTTACCATTTTTATAGTAATATTTCCAATTATTGGTTTTATAACCCATTGTAAATTCACCAACTTCTTTAAAATCTCCAACATGATAAAACCAGGGTCCTTCTTTTAATCCATTATAAAATTCTCCTTTAGCTATTTCATTTCCTTGGTCATCATATTCAATTTGTGATCCTTCTAATTTTCCTTTTCTATAATATTCAATCCGTTTTAATACTCCATTTTCATAATACCATTTCCATTCTCCTGATGGTGTCTCGTTTTTATATTTACCAACTTGTTGTTTTTTTCCATTTTCATAATAGTAGGTCCAAATTCCATTTTTAGATCCATTTTCATAAATTCCTTTTGCTTTTATATTTCCATTTAAATAATAATATTGCCAAGAGCCATCAAAACTCCCTTTATTTAAAATTAATCCTTCAGCTAAAATTGTATCATTTTTATATAAATAGCCATTTATTATATTACCTAAAGTATCATATTCGCGATACATTCCTTGTTTCATGCCATTATAAAATCCACCAACTAATTTTTCTTTAACCGTATTTGGATAATATTCTTTATGCAGTTTTATGAGTTCAATATCTTGACCATTTTGACCTAAAGAATCTAAATTATAACGTTTCACTTCTTTTAATTTACCTTTTGAATCATATTGTTTTGAAATTCCTTTTTTTAGACCTTTTTCGTAATTAATTTCCGATTTTAATTTCCCGTTAGGATGATATTCTCTCCAATAACCTGTTTTTTTTCCATTTTTATCGTAACGGTTTATTTCATTTTTTGATTTTAAATATCCCTCATCAAAAAGCAGTTCTGTAATTACATTTCCATTTTTATCAAATTCAAAAGCTTCACCTATTGCTTTCCCATTTTCAAAGTTTGTTATACTTTTAATTTCACCAGACTCATAAAATTCGATTTGTTCATTTTGAATCACATTGTCAATATAAAATACTTCTTTTTCAACATAACCTAAACTATCGTAAAATTTTGCGCAACCATTTTTTTTATCTTTAAAATATTCAATTGAATTTTTTATAAGACCTTCATTTGTATAAAAAGTCCAAACACTATCCGATAAACCATTTAATTTTTTGCCTTGTGAAATTAATATTCCTTTTTGATTATATGATTTCCAAATTCCAGCAGGTAATCCATTTTTAAAATAACCTTCACTGGCAATTTCTCCATTTGAATGATAAAAAGTATTGTATCCATTCGGGTCCACTTTTTGTGAAAAAACAGAAGAAAAGAAAAATATATATAATATAAGTATGTAATAATTTTTTTTAAAAAAAGAAATATTATTACTTATTATTAGGGCAGTTGATATGTGTAAAAGTTTTGTGATAAAAGTTGTTTTTTCTAAAAGTAGTTATTTTTCAAGAGGTAATTAACAATTTTGTTTACATTTTTATGTTGTTTATCAATACTTATATGGAGTTATACACATTTGTAGTTTTTTTGTAAGTGTTAACAAAATTAATTATTTTAGTTTACTTTTTGTGTGCATAAATGCTGTTTAAAAAAGGTACTTATACACATAGTTTATTCAAATATTTTTTTCATAGTAAATTATTTTTTGATTTTCCTACACAAAGTTATCCTTTTTACTGACGGTTGTTTAACAAGTTACAAACAGTTTAATTAACAAATTAAAAAAAGACAAATAAACTTTAATAGCTTAAAAATAAGTAAATTACTATAATTGTTAATAAACTTATTAATAATTATACACAGGTTTTTTTCAGACTAAATACTTAAAAGTTACCTTTGTAAAAACAACAAAATTATGAAAAATATTGTACCAATTGGATGTGATCATGCTGGATATGATTTAAAGTTAAAAATTATTGAATTAATGAGTCAAAAAGGGTATAAAATGAAAGATTTTGGTTGTGATTCGACAGATAGTATTGATTATCCAGATTACGGTCATCCTGTTGCTGAATTTGTAGAAAATAACCCAGGAACTAAAGGAATTGTGATTTGTGGTAGTGGTAATGGAATCAATATGACCGTTAATAAGCACCAAGCTATTCGTTCTGCTTTGTGTTGGACTAATGAAATAGCCGAATTAGCTCGTTTACATAATGACGCTAATATTATTGCTTTACCTGCTCGTTTTGTTGATGAAAAATTAGCCCTACAAATGGTAGAAACTTTTTTTACAACCGATTTTGAAGGTGGCCGCCACCAAATAAGGGTAGATAAAATAGGGTGGTAAATATTATATCTCTATAAATTTAACACTGATTTTATTAAATGAACTGACTTTTGGTTTATTTGAAAATCTTCATTACGTATAATTAAAATTGGTTATTTATTTAACATCCATTTTAGAGCCTTTTCTTTTGTTGCTTTAAAGATTGTATTATGTTTTTCTTTTGGTTCGTCTGAATATTTCCATTTTAATTAATAGGGTTACCCCTTTAGGTCGCAACAGACTTTATTGATTTATAGGTCATTGGCTTTTCTAAGCACATTTTAATTAATAGTTTTTCTAATATTGTTTCTCTAAAGTTCAATCTATTAAAACGCAAGAAATATTCTTGAATATATTGGTTTATATACTCTTTAGCACAATACGAATGCACACCACGCTGCCAATTTTTGAAGTTTCTAATTTGAAAATGTAAAACTTTAAAGTTAGCCCCACTATCAGATAATTCTTGAGTTAATTGGGGGAAATTATTTTTTAATGGTTTGTACCCTGACCATTTATCGGTTACAATATTTGCATCTGATTTTATGTGTGTTTCAAAAATTGGTGTTAATGATTTACAACTGTAATCTTCAATAACTTTAGCGTAAGCTCTTCCCGGTTTATTACCTCTAATTTCAACAGCAAGCACAATTCTAATTTTTGATTTTGACTGACTTCTACCTTGTTCACCTTTTTTAGGTGTGTCAATCTCAAATTCATCTACATGGACAGTTTTTTCTAGTGGATATTTTTCACTACTTTTCATTGATTCTTGAATTTTTCGTCTAAATAACCAAGCTGTCATCTGTTTAACGCCATGTCTTTGGGCTAGCCAAATACTATTTGAACCTTTTTTACTCGTGGCAATATCATAAGCCATTTCAAAAGCTTCAGATATTCCAAATTTTACTTTATGAAACAAGGTATTTGCAGTTGGTGATTCATCATATCCACAACGTGAACAACGTTTTTTAAATACTTTTTTTCCTTTTGAGCACTTACTATTCTTGCATTTTAGGCACGCATAACCATCACCCCATTTAATGTCAGAAAGAAAAGATAAACAAAGTTCATTAGTGCCAAATTTTGACAGAAATTATTTACGTGATAATTCGTTTAATATTCTCATAACATTTGATTTTATACAAATATCTAATCTGAGAACGTAAAGTATTTATGTTATGAGATTTAAAGGGGTAACCCTATAACTTTATTTTGAGCATTAATAAGCGGCGGCAACAACATAAAAAGCCAAAATAAATACTGCTTTATATGTTTGTTGTTTAAAGGCATTATTTACTTTTTCTAAATTCTTTTAAAGGGTTTTCTATAACTTGAATTAAACCAATATACAAAAGTATTAGGGTTGAATGTAGAACAAATGTCAACCAAAAGCTATTAAAAGTTAATAATTTTCCTATAAAAAATAACCCAATTGACGCACCTAAAAACACACCAACTTTACGTAAATTGTACTTAATAGGGTAGTGTTTTTGCCCTAAATAATGGGATAAAGCAGTCATTGAAAAATAACAGGCTAAAGTTGTCCAAGCAGCACCCATATAACCCATAACAGGGATTAAAACTAAATTTAAAACAACTGTAATTGTTGCACCAAAAATGGCAATATAAGCACCAAATTTTGTTTTGTCTGCCAATTTATACCAAATGGATTGATTGTAGTAAATGCCTAAAAACACATTTGCCAATAGTAAAACAGGAACAACCCTCAAACCTTCCCAATAATCGGGATTTGGAATAAACCATTTAAAAATATCGAGATTAAGTGAAATTACCAAAAATATTAAGCTCACTATAATCACAAAATAAGTCATTACTTTTGAGTAGATTTTATCTTTGTCTTTGTTTTTTTCTTGCGCAAAAAAGAAAGGCTCTGCTGCATACCTAAAGGCTTGAATAAATAAGGTGATTAAAATGGATAATTTGTAAGACGCTGAATATATTCCAACTTGCGTGTCGGCATAAACTTCACCGCCTTTATTTAACATGATATTTTTTAATAATATTCGGTCTAAAGTTTCATTTACAATGCCAGCAAAACCACCAATAAGTAGCGGTAAAGCGAATAAAATCATTGTTTTTGCAACAACTTTGTCCCAAACAAATCTAAATTTAGCTATGTATTTATAAAGCATGAGTGGTTTAACTGCGCTTGAAAGTAGGTTAGCTAAAAACACAAATCCAATTCCAAAGTCTCTGTTTGATGGTAAAAACCAATAGATAAATATGAGATTAAATACAATATTTACACCAATTGAAGTCAGTTGAATAATGGCAAATTCTTTTGGTTTTTCTTCATGTCTTAGTTTTGCCATAAATAACGAACTGCATGCATCAAAAACTAAAATAAAAGCAAACCAAATCACGTAAGTTTTCATTTGAGAAAACCCAATTAAGTTTGCTACCGATTGAGAAAAAAGAAGAATTACAGTTAAAAAAACAGCATTGACAATTAAAATAATACTAAAAGCTTGATTAAACGTTTTTTCTTTATCTTTTGATTTGTTGACCAATCTAAAAAAGGTGGTTTCCATTCCAAACATTAATATCACAACAATAAAGGCTACATAAGCATAAAAAATACTGATTATCCCATATTCGGCAGGATCATAATTACCTTTAAATGTATAAATCGGAACCAATAAATAATTTAGCAACCGTCCTAAAATAGACGACAATCCGTAAACGGCTGTTTGACTTGCTAATTTTTTTATTGTACTCATTTTTTTTAGATATTAGATGCTAGGTTTTTAGATACTAGATATAAATGTCTAGTATCTAAAGTCTAATAATCTAGCTTCTAAAAGAAGCTTTTCTTTTTTCCATAAACGCTGTTGTTCCTTCTACAAACTCAGGGGTACCAAAACATTTACCAAACTCTTCTATTTCTGTATCATACCCATTTACACCATCAACATAATTGGCATTAATGGCGCGCATTGCAGCCGAAATTGCATTGGGAGAATTTTTTAATATTTTACGCGCTATTTTCTCAGCCAAACCTATTAATTCTTCAGGAGTCGTAACATGATTTACCAAACCACATGCCATGGCATCATCAGCCGTAATCATTCCGGCAGTAGTTACCATTTCCATAGCTTTTCCTCTACCTACCAATTGAGCTAAACGTTGTGTTCCACCATATCCAGGAATTACACCCAAAGACACCTCAGGTAATCCCATTCTTGCATTATCTGAAGCCACACGAATGTGAGACGCCATACATAATTCTAGTCCACCACCTAATGCAAAACCATTTATGGCTGCAATTACAGGTTTACTTAAATTTTCAATTAGGTTAAACAATTTATCTTGCCCTTCAGCTGCTAATTTTTTACCATTTTCAACGTCAAATGATGCAAACTCTTTAATATCTGCCCCAGCAACAAAAGCCTTGTCTCCTGAACCGGTTAAAATTACAACACCAACTTTTGAATCTTTATCAGCGGTAGTAAGTGCTTGATTTAATTCATTAATCGTGTCTTTGTTAAGTGCGTTTAGCTGTTTTGGACGATTAATTGTGATGGTTAAAACGTGTCCGTTTTGTGCTGTTAAAATATTTATATAACTCATTTTTATTTGATTTTAAGTGAAAAAATAAAGGTATATAAATAAACAAAAGCTTAGTATTAAGCATTCATAATTTTTGAACAGTGATTTGTTTGGTTTATTAGGGTTATATTAAAGGGATAATCAAATATTATCAATTATAACCCTAATATTTTAGCATCAACAAACACATTAGAATGAATGTTGAGTGTTATGTCTTGTAAAATAATTTTATCTGTTTTAACTGTTATATTCAAATAATATTTATCAGCTTTAATATAGTTTTGAATATCTATATTCTTAATTATTTCAAGGGAAATAGCATTAGATCCATTTTCTGGAATATCATGAATTTCAGCAATTTTTTGTTGTTGTAATTCGTCTGCATCAATATATATTTCCATGTCATTTAAAAAATCAAAGTTTGCAGATTCTGGAGATTTAATTGACAAATTAAGTTCGATTAAATTAGCATATTCAATTAAATCTTTATGCGTATTATTTTCTTCCATTTCTTGTTCAATATTGGTTGTAATTGTTGGTGTTGGAAGGTTAAACGGTAAATTTACACCAATTACAGACCCAATTACAGTTTCAGAATCAGATTCAATATTAAACATGGTATGTTTGTCAAGTTTTTTACAAGAAAATACGCTAATAATTAGGGTTGATAAAAGGATTAATTTTTTCATTTAATTAGATTTTTGAACAAAGATAAAAAGAGGGAGTTATTAAGATTGTATCAATTTGATACACTTGCTATTTATAAAAATTCATTTCTTCAACATACTGACGTGCTTGCTCTGTCATTAGATATTTAATGCTTTTTCCTTGTTTAATTAATTGTCGTATATAACTTGATGATATTTTCATGACTGGTGCATCTGTCATAGTAATGTTTGGGTGGTTAACCAATTCATTTTGTTTAATCGCTTTTCCTGATTCTAATTCTTGAATGGTTAAGACACGCGGATATATAAAAATGGGATTATTCTCCAAAATTACCTCATAGTTTTTCCATTTATGGAACGAACGTAGATTATCTTCTCCCATTAAAATTGAGAATTGATAAGTTGGATATTTTTCTTTTAAACTGGCCAACGTTTCAACTGTGTAAGATGGTTTTGGTAATGAAAACTCTATATCAGATGCTTTAAAATTTAGATTGTCATCAATGGCTTCTTTTACAATGGCTAATCTATGATAATCCTCTAATAAAGATGCCTTTTTTTTATGAGGGTTGTGTGGAGATACAACAAACCAAATTTCTTGTAAATCAGTAAAATTAATCATGTGGTTAGCAATCAATAAATGCCCAACATGAATGGGATTAAATGATCCAAAAAACAGCCCTATTTTTTTAGCACCAACCTTTTGATGACTGTCAAATGAATCTATCATATCGTTTACGATTGTGTTACTCATTTCTTTCTAAAAGTTATTATTTTCAAATTGAGGTGATTGAGGCATACGATAGTTCGATTCTCGAGAGCACCGTTTTTACCTTATAAACGCTTCAATTTGCTCTTTAATTTCAGTACAAGCTTTTTCTAGGTTGTCGTTTAACAACACATAATCAAATTTGTTTGCATAACTTAATTCTTCATTAGCTTTGTCTAATCTCATTTTAATTTGCTCTGGTGTTTCGGTACGTCTATTTTTTAACCGTTGTTCTAAAACAAATAAAGATGGAGGTTTTATAAAAATTGACAAAGCATTTTTGCCAAAAATCTTTTTTAAGTTTAATCCACCAATGGCATCTACATCAAAAACAACTATTTTTCCATTGTGCCATGCTTTTTCAACTTCAGATTTTAATGTACCATAAAAATTATCATTATATACTTCTTCCCATTCAACAAAATGGTCTTTTGCTATTTTTTCTTTAAACTCCTCTACAGTAAAAAAATGATAATCTAATCCATGAACTTCTCTTCCACGGGGTTGTCGGCTTGCGGCAGAAATCGAAAATTCTAAATGAGGTATATTCCGTAGTAAATATCTTACGATTGTAGTTTTACCAGCACCTGATGGGGCAGAAAAAATAATACACTTTCCGTTATTGGGATTATTCATTTAAAGTGTATTTAGAATTTGTTCTTTAATTTTTTCTAATTCATCTTTCATCTCCACTACTAATTTCTGCATTTCTGCATGATATGACTTTGAACCTAAGGTGTTGATTTCACGACCAATTTCTTGCCCAATAAATCCCAATTTTTTACCTTGAGATTTTGTCTCATTCATAATTTCTAAAAAGTAGGTTAAATGATTTTGAAGCCTGTGTTTTTCTTCAGCAATGTCAATTTTTTCTATATAATAAATAAGTTCTTGTTCAAATCTATTTTTATCAACTTTATCGCCCCCCACAAATTCATTTAGGTTGTTTTCAATTCTCGACTTAATTGATTCAATACGTTCAGTTTCAAAATTAGAAACCTTATCAAAAGCGAATTGAATAGCGTTAATACGTTCGGTAAATTCATTTTGTAAATGTTGCCCTTCAGTTAATCTAAAATCTTTATGGTTCATTATCGCTTCAGTTACAATTTTGTAAACAGCTTGCCATTCATTTTTCGATATTTCTTCTTGTTCAGCCGAAAAAATATCGGGCATTCTCATAATCGCAGGTAAAATCTTTTCTGTCGATAGGTTTAAGTCTGATGCTAACTCATTTAGTTGCTCAAAATAAGACTTTGCTAATTCTTGATTAATTTTTGAACCCGTTTTTTCTCCAGCGGATTCAATTAAGATAGAACATTCAATTTTCCCCCTGTCTAAATGTGAACCCAATAATTTTCGTAATTCTATTTCGTGTGCCTTATAAAAAGACGGTATTCGCACAAAAATATCTAAGTTTTTAGAATTTAAAGATTTTAATTCAACTGTAATTTTTTTATGTTCAAAAGTTCCGGTTGCTTTACCAAAACCTGTCATTGATTGTAACATCTTGTTTAATTTGGATGACAAAGGTACAAAATTTTGAATTAGACGCTAACAGCATTAATTTTACAAATAAACCATGACAAAAGTCAGTTTTTAATGTTATTTATGTGTCAATAGTCACATTTGTTAAAAAGGTAAGTTGTATTTTGCGGCATTAACTAAACTTAAAATTTAATATGAAAAAGGATTTCGAAACGAAATTTGTAGGCTGGTCATTTATTTTTGCAGCAATTTTGTTGTGGGGAGGATGGATGTTTTCAACTCACAATGTTGGTGAATATTTAAAAGCAGATGACTTTGCTCCAATTGGAGAACATGTGTGGTATTGGATATGGATGTATCGTATTCATATTTTTGGATGGGTAACATTGGGAATTGCCATGTTTGGTTTGGTGTCTATTTTAAACCAAAAACCTTATAGAGTTATAGTTATTCCTGGAATTGGAATGATTGTAGTAGGAACTTTTACTTTGGCAATCGCAGCGGCATTTTATTATAATTTTGGTGCTTGGGGTGTTGGAAAAACAATGGATAAATCACCTGAAGAAGTACAAACATTTATGGATAGTATTTTGTCAACAAATAATTATGTTACTTGTTTTAATCGATTTGGTAGAATATTTTCAGGCGTAGGTTTAATCTTATTTGGATTTGCTTTAGCCAAATGGAATATTGTTAATAAATGGATTGCATATTTGGGTCTTTTAATGGGATTAGCAGCAGTTATTTTAATTTTATCGATTGCCGATAATTTTGAATTATATAAGCCTTTATTTCACATCAAAGTATTATGGATGGTACTAATGGGAGCTTGGATTTTAATTAAAGGAATGAATGTAACTGAAGAGCAATAGTAAGTACTCAATAAATCTAAATAATCAACACTAGGCCTAAAAATAGGTCTGGTGTTTTTTATTTATACCCCATCTAAAAATTTCCACATTAATGTTCTCATTTGCTTCAATTCTTCAATCGATAAATTCATAGATTGGACTATGTTAAAAGGAACAGGCTCTGCTATTTTTTTTAACTTTTTACCTGCCAAACTCAGTTGAATAATAACCACCCTTTCATCTGTACTAGAGCGTACTTTATTCAATAAACCTTTCTCTTTCATTATTTTTAATAATGGAGTTAATGTATTTGTTTTTAAGAATAAACGTTTCCCAATAGCACTTACAGTTTGTTTATCTTGTTCCCAAAGTACTAACATTACCAAATATTGAGGATAAGTTAAGTTAAGTTTGTCTAAATATGGCTGATATAACTTTGTAACCATGCGTGATGTTGCATAAATAGGAAAACAAAGTTGATCTTTTAATAGTAAGTGGGAATCTGAAGCCATATCTATTTAAGTAATAATTTTATGTCTTTTTCAATTTTTGATGGTTTTGTTGTTGGCGCAAACCGTTTATATGGTTTACCTTCTGCTGTGATTAAAAATTTGGTGAAATTCCATTTTATTTTTTTTCCAAATAGTCCACCCAATTCATCTTTTAAGTATTTAAAAATAGGGTGGGTGTGTTTACCATTCACATCCATTTTTTCGGTTAGTTGAAAAGTAACACCATGGTTAATTCTACAACTTTCTTCCATAGTATTGTTTGTTTCTGGTTCTTGGTTTTGAAACTGATTACAAGGAAAACCGATAACAACCAAACCTTTATCTTTATATTCTTGATGAAGTTTTTCTAGCCCATCAAATTGTGGAGCCAAACCACATTTAGTGGCGGTATTAACAATTAATACCGTTTTACCTTTTAAGTCTGACATATTAATTGCTTTACCTTGAGGTGTATTTATTTTTAAGTCGTAAAAATTCATTGTTATTCGTTTTATCGCGTAAAATTATATCGTACACGACAAATTTATTGTAAATTATTTGAATTGAGTTAATTATTCTAATAAATCTTCCAATTCTCTTTCATAATCAAACTGTAAATCCTCATGAAGGGCACCAATTTTTTTTGAAATAATTTCTATTTGCCTGTTAAACAGATTAACTAAAACGCTTGAATTTACGGTAGGAATTAAGTCATACAATAAATGACTAAAGTGCATTAATAATTGAATTTCAGTTTCTTTTTGTTTAGAATAGCGAATATATTTTTTGACATTGCGTTGAATTTTCCTCACATTTTTTTGAATTATATAAGTTGACTTACGGTTAATTTCTAAAAATTGTAAGTCAATTTCTTGTTTCACATTAACAATATATAATTGTTCGTTATCTGCTTCATAAAGCAAATAGGTGAGTAATTCTTTATTTTCTTTTTTGAATTTAGAAAGCTTCAAGCATAGTTCTACTAAATCGGTTTGCGACCTTGTTTTTAATTCCTTTTTTAGTTCAGTAACTGTTGCTGTTTTCATAATGTTTCGGTTCTACCTTAGGACTTGATGCTAGGTGCTTTCGTTTTTTGCTACGCAAATTAACTCTGTTTGAAGCTTTTTTCACTATAATGATTTACTTTTTATCCCTAATAGTTTATATTCATTTAACTGCCTTAGGTAAAAAAAGCATTCAGCGTGAGCAAAGCGAACCAAAGCATCACGCACCCTGCATTCTCAACTTTTTTAATTTACTTATATTTTGTCTCGTATCAAAAACTGAAATTATTTGAATTTCTTTGTTGATATTTTCTATTTGATAAAAAATGGTTGTTTGTTTAGTGACAACACATTTGAATAGATTATTCACAACACTAGATTTTGGGCAACTTAACGGTTGTTCTGATATTTGGTTGATTTTATTTGTAAGCTTAGATATAAATTTTTGTTTTACATTTAAACCCCACTCTTCAAGTAAATAGGTTGTTAAATCAAATAAGTTTTGTTCAGCTGTAACTGAAAAATAAACCTTCATTAAGAGATTTTCTTTAAAACAGATTCAAAAGATACTTTTTGTCCATTATTCAAGTCTTCAATTCCTTTTAAAATGTCCTGTTTTGCTTCAACAGATAATTGATTCCAAAAATCAGAATTTTGGGTAGATACTAAATCTGTAATCTTCTGAATCAATTCAGTATTATCAATACTTAATATTAATTTTATTAATTCTAATTTGTTAGTCTGAATATTCATATTTTATGATACCTTATTATCAAAGATACAAATTTTTTAACACCTATCACTAGGTGTTTTCGTTTTTTGCTGTGCAAATTTCACTCTGCTTGATGCTTTTTTAACTATAATGATTTACTTTTTCTAATTTTTATTTCTGCCTTAGGTAGAAATAGCATCACACACCCATCATCAATATTCTAAATTATCACTATCAACCATATTTACCCATTTACCCATTTTTTTTTGAATCACTTTAAAATGATGAGTATCTTCAGGTGAAATAAACGAAATGGCTTCTCCTTTTGCATCTACACGTCCGGTTCGTCCAATACGGTGAATGTAATCTTTTGGTGAACGGGGTAATTCGTAATTTATCACACAAGGTAATTCATTAATATCTATACCACGAGATAAAATGTCAGTTGCTACCAATACTCTTAATTGACCATCTTTAAAAATTTTTAAGGCGTTTGTTCTGGCTGCTTGAGTTTTTTTACGGTGAATGGCTTGTGCATCAATCCCATTTTTTCTTAATTTATCTGCAATATTATCTGCTTTGTATAATGATGATGCAAAAACCAATACTTGCTTTAAACTTTTACTTTTTATTAAATGGCGTAATAAAGGACCTTTTTTATCTTCTTCAACTTTATAAGCTATTTGTTTGATTAAATCAAGTTTTTTACCCTCATTTTCATCTATAACTTTAACAACAACCGTATCATTTAACAACAACCCTTTTATGGCTTTAATATTTTTATTTAAAGTGGCTGAAAAAAGTAAATTTTGACGTTTTATAGGTAATAATTGGTAAATTTCTTCCATTTCGGCCTTAAAACCAAGATTTAGCATTTTGTCTGCTTCATCTAAAACAAGCGTTTCAACACTACTTAATTTTACGGCATTCGAATCTGTTAAATCTAACAACCGACCAGGGGTTGCTACTAAAATATTTACATTTTGCAATGCTTGCATTTGGGTATTTACCGACACACCACCAAAAATGGCTAATGTTTTTGGTGCGTCTGGCATTACTTTTCCAAAAGATTCAAAAACCTCAGCGACTTGAATGGCTAATTCTCGTGTAGGAACAAGCACTAAAACATGAATATGTCTGTTTTTAAGTATATCTGCCCCCTGTAAATTCATTAAAATTGGCAAAGCAAAACTTGCCGTTTTACCCGACCCTGTTTTGGCAATTCCTAAAACATCCTTTCTATTTAGAATGGCTGGTATTGCTTCTGTTTGAATAGGAGTAGGTGCTGTAAATTTTTGGTTTTCTAGTTCTTTTAATAAAGATTTTGATAAACCGAGTGATGTAAAAGACATGCGCATTATTTTTGTGCAAAGTTACTAAATTATACTATCAATAAATTATTTTTATCTTTAAGCAAAAATTTGATTAATAATGAAAATATATTTGACAGCTTTTACTTTTCTTTTTTTAATAAACACGAATGCTTGTCTAAATTTATCCGGGACTAATATTGATGGAAATAATCATAGTATTGATGAATTATCTCCATTTTCGGAACCAACTGACTACCCTTCAAAACATAGCATTTATTTAGATTTATCTCATCTTTTGAGGGGTACAAAGAAGGAACAATAGATGACGATTTATACACAGACATTGCTGCGCTTTATATTTATGATGGTCAATATCAAAGAGCTATTGATTTAATGAATAAAAATGTTCAAAACAAGGAGAATAATTATAATTATTGTTCAAATATTGGAGTTGCTTATGAATTAATAGGCATGTTAGATTCAGCATTATATTGGACTAAAAAAGGATTAGAACCTAATTCAGAATCTCAAGAAAAATCAGAATGGATACATGTCAGAATTATAGAGGTAGAAACGGCAATGCAGAAAAATAAAAATTGGTTAAATCAGAATTCAATATTTGATTTTAATGTTCCTTTAGATTCAATATTTATTCAATTTCCAGATAGTTTAATGCTTAGAAACTTTATTAGTGAACTAAATTTTCAACTGCAAGAAAGGACTTTTTTTGTAAAACCCCATCATCAAGATAAATTAGTTGCAAAACTCTTATTAATTTTAGCAGATGCTATTGCAAAAGAATATGATACACATGAAAGCAAAGCAACATATTTATTAGCTTCAGAATATGATACAACACTAATGAGCACCATAAATATGCGATTAGCTCACATATATCAAATTGAAGAAGGGTTAGGACTTGAACAATATGAATATACTGATGCTGATGGTTTAACGATTGCTAATGATTCAGAAAAAAACGAGCATATTAACCCCATTAAAACAAAGCATACTATCTACACACCCAAAAAAGAGAAAAACATTTCGTTTTGGCTCGTTATATCAACAATTGGACTAATATATATTTTCATTTTTTATAAAACTTTTAAAAAGTAATGATTTATTTAGTTCGCTTTGGTTTTTAATTGGTAAAAGATCACAATTTTACGTTAGGGATTGAAATGACAGCCCTTTAGTTTTATACTTAATTATTGTTGTTTTAGGGCGACCATAAGAAGCCGTAAAACAACAATAATTAAGTGTAAGACTAATTGCTATAATGAAAAGCGCGGTTATTCCGGTTTTTTACGGGATTAAAACGCCCAAATAAACAACACAATTATAGCAAAAAAAATAATTACCTTTGCTCCTCCATGAAATTAGAGGACTTAAAATTAGCTGTAATAGAAACGTCTCAAGCTAAAGAGATGTTAAATTTATTAGCACAAAACGAAAGTAAAACAAGTTTAAAAGGCTTATACGGTTCTTACGCTTCTGTTTTTATGGATTCTGTTATTGAATCTTTTAAAGGAAATCACTTAATTTTATTGGCAAACAAAGAAGAAGCGGCTTACTTTTTAAATGATTTTCAAAGCTTGAATAAAAAAGCGAATAACATTTTATTTTTTCCTCATTCTTACAAAAAAGCGTATCAAATTGAAGACATTGATAATGCAAATGTTGTGGCAAGAGCTGAGGTTTTAGAGCGCATTATTAGGGGTAACAACCCGATAGCTATCGGGTCAATTATTGTCAGTTACCCTAAAGCGTTGGTTGAAAAAGTAATGACCAAAAAACAGTTTGCTAAAACCATTTTAGAAATTAAGGTTGATACTGAATATTCAATTGACTTTATTAATGAATTATTAATTGAATATAATTTTGAAAAGGTTGATTTTGTTTACGAACCAGGTCAGTTTGCGGTCCGTGGAGGAATTGTTGATGTGTTTTCATACTCGAACGATAAACCATACCGTGTAGAGTTTTTTGGTGATGAAGTAGATACGATTAGAACTTTTGATCCTGTTAACCAATTGTCGATTGCTAAGCACAGTAGATTGACGGTTGTGCCTAACATTCAAACACAAGAAAGCACAGAAAAACGAGCTAGTTTTATTGAGTTTTTACCTAAAGACACAGTAATTTGGGCTAAAGACGTTTTGTTTACCAAAGGAATTTTAGATAAAGAATATCAAAAAGCGTTAGACATTTATAATGAATTACCTGACACACCTGCCAAGGCTTCTCCGCCTAGTGAACTGTTTTTTGAAAAGTCTGTTTTTGATTTACAACTAGAATCAAAAACGGTAATTGAATTTGGAAGTCATGAGGTGTTTGGGTCTAATACGATTCATTTTAACATTACACCTCAACCCACTTTTAATAAAAACTTTGATTTATTGCAGGAAGACTTAAAAAAGATGAATCAAGCTGGTTTTTCTACCATGATTGTGTCGAATCAACCTAAACAAATTGAACGAATTTATTCTATTTTTGAAGACTTACAAGCGGATGTTAAATTTACAACTTTAGATGTTAGTTTTCATGAAGGGTATATTAATAATGACCTTAAAATAGCGTGTTACACCGATCATCAAATTTTTGAACGTTATCACCGATTTAGATTAAAGGACGGCTTTAGAAAAAACAAGCAAGCCTTAACATTAAAAGAGATTTACAATTTAAACAAAGGGGATTTTGTAACGCATATTGACCATGGTATTGGTCGATTTTCTGGTTTAGAAATTATTGATGTTAACGGCAAACCTCAAGAAACTATAAGATTAGTTTATCGTGACAATGATGTGCTATATGTGTCTATTCACAGTTTGCACCGCATATCAAAATATACAGGTAAAGACGGTACGCAACCCAAAATGAACAAAATTGGGTCGCCACAATGGGACAAGGTTAAAAAGAAAACCAAAGCCAAAGTAAAAGAAATTGCTTACGATTTAATTAAATTGTATGCCCAACGAAAACAAGAAAAAGGTTTTGCATTTGAACCAGATACTTACTTACAAAATGAGCTTGAAGCTAGTTTTATTTTTGAAGACACACCCGATCAATTAAAAGCAACTATTGATGTTAAAGGTGACATGGAATCGGATTCGCCTATGGATAGATTGATTTGTGGGGATGTAGGGTTTGGAAAAACGGAAATTGCTGTTCGTGCGGCCTTTAAAGCAGTAGCAGACAGTAAGCAGGTAGCTATTTTAGTGCCTACAACCATATTGTCATTACAACATTATAAAACTTTTGCAGAACGCTTAAAAAACTTTCCTTGTACGGTTGATTATATTAACCGATTTAAAAGTGCCAAGCAAATAACTGAAACCGTTAAAAAGTTAGAAGAAGGTAAAATTGATATTCTTATTGGAACACATGCCATTGTAGGAAAAAAAGTAAAATTCAAAGACCTTGGCTTAATTATTATTGATGAAGAACAAAAGTTTGGTGTTGGTGTAAAAGACAAATTAAAAACGCTTAAAACTACGGTTGATACTTTAACTTTAACAGCTACACCAATTCCACGAACGCTACAATTTTCGTTAATGGGTGCCAGAGACTTATCCATTATTAATACGCCTCCTCCAAATCGTCAGGCAGTAGAAACTGAAGTAATTGGGTTTAATGAAGAAATAATTAGAGATGCCATTACTTACGAAACTCAAAGGGGTGGACAAGTGTTTTTTGTGCATAACAGAGTACAAAACATACAGAAAGTAGCAGGTATGATTCAACGCCTTTGCCCTGGCATTAGAGTAGCTGTCGGTCATGGTCAAATGGATGGTAAAAAGCTTGAAAACATTATGATGGATTTTATAAATCACGATTATGATGTTTTAGTTGCGACTACCATTATTGAATCTGGTATTGACGTGTCTAACGCCAATACTATGATTATAAATCAGGCTCAAAATTTTGGATTAAGTGATTTACACCAAATGCGTGGACGTGTTGGTCGTTCAAATAAAAAGGCTTTTTGTTATTTAATTGCACCACCAATGCATGCTTTACCTGAAGATTCTCGTAAAAGGTTAGAAGCCATTTCTCATTTCTCTGACTTGGGGTCAGGATTCAATATTTCAATGCGAGATTTGGACATACGTGGCGCTGGTAATTTATTGGGTGGAGAACAAACTGGTTTTATTTCTGATATAGGATTTGAAATGTATCAAAAAATATTAAATGAAGCTTTAAAAGAACTCCGCGAAAAAGAGTTTAAAGATTTATTTGAAGATGATAATGAGTATTTATCGGATAAAGAATTTGTAGATGATTGTATTTTAGAAACCGATTTAGAATTGCTTTTACCTGACGATTATGTGAATCAAGTGGCCGAAAGGTTGTCGTTATACCAAACGTTAGACAATTGCAAAACTGAAGAAGAATTAACCAATTTTGTAACACAATTAGAAGATCGTTTTGGTGAATTACCTCAACCAGCTATTGATTTATGCGAGTCTATTAAATTGCGTTGGTTAGCAAAATCTATTGGGTTTGAAAAACTTGTAATTAAAGGTAAAAAAATGATTGGGTATTTTGTGTATCAGAAAGACTCTCCTTTTTATGAATCTCCAGCATTTACAAAAGTGTTAACATTTGTACAAACTAACCCAAAAAATTGTAAAATGAATGAACGTAATAATAAATTAAGACTGATTTATACCAATATTGATTCTGTTGAAAAAGCGCTTGCTAATTTGAGGCTGATTTAGGTTTGTTGATCTTACTAGTTATTTCACAGAGTTACGCAAAGAAAAATAAATTATCCTAACAGGTTTCTCCCTTAAAAATACGTAACCTGTTAGGTATGTTATAATAGTCAAAACACCTAACAGGTCAATAGCTGTGTTTAATAGACCTGTTAGGAAGTTTAAGTGCTAAAACCAAAAATCAGCTAATGACCTTTTTGGCAAAAAAAGGGTTCTAATAAATGTTCTATAACTAATCCTAAAAACCGTTGTTTTTATCTTCCATCAAAAACGGTAAACTATCAAATAGTTTTTCTAATTCTTTAAACAAGGTTTCATAATCACCGCCAATTGTGGTTGATTCTTCTTTTTCTTTTTGAATTCGGTTTTGAAACTCAATTACATTGTCTAATCCAACACAACTATACATTATTCCTCCTCCTATATTTAAACTATCAGATTCAATATGAAGAGTGTATGAGCAATAAACAGTTCCATATCGTTCAGGATAATCATCTTTTATTTGATGAATATTTGCATCATTTACAATTTATTTTATATATTCTAACTCTTCATATAAAATGATTTACTTTTGATATGAAACATAATTCCAATCATCATTTTGTAGCGAGTTAAAGTTAATATGAGTAAAGAATCAACTATAATAATTTCATACCAATATCTATCTACAGTTGAATATCCCTCAGTATGGAAATAGTCCAACTTTAAGTTGGCGTCTTCATAACCTTCAAAATCATTATTTTTTTGTTCTGAAGAATCAAAAACCTCTTTAATCTTAATTAATTTTAAAGTATCATTATTTGGTAAATCAATAGCCTCTATTCCTGCATTTAGTGTACAACCAATGGATAGAAGTAGAATATTGTTTTCATAGCAGTAAATCTAACTAGAAAAAATACCATTAAGATTTTATTTACTTTATTATTCGTAAAACAACTTAATTTATTCGTTGATTAAAGTTAATTATTATCCTAACCCGTTTCTCCCTTAAAAATTCGTAACCTGTTAGGTATGTTATAATAGTCAAAACACCTAACAGTTTAAACAAACAATGGAGTAAAACCTGTTAGGAAAAGATGCTTAAAAAATAAAGATTTAGGCAATATAAGTGACAAATTTGTTTTCTTAAAGACTTTATATTTGTTGTAAATAAAAAACCAATGAAAAAAATAACAGCAGTAGTATTACTTGTTTTAGGAATTTACATGTTATATCTAGGGGGTGTAAAAGCACCAAAATTAATGTTACCACCTGTAATTTCAGGAATTGGATTTATTTTAATTGCAATTGTGTTTATTACGGAAAAAAAGTAATTCCAATTTGTTTTTAACTTGAGTACGACAACAGAGGGAATATTCAATTCTACTTCACCCCAACATATTTCTTAATCTCATTTAATTTCATTAGTGCTTCTACTGGCATAAGCGTATTGATGTCTATCGCTTCTATTTGCTCTTTAATTTGCATTAAAACGGGGTCGTCTAACTGAAAAAAGCTGAGTTGCATATTTTCTTCAGCTACTAGTTTTTTCACTTCATATTTTAAATCATCAGAATGAGATTTTTCTAGTTTTTTAAGGATTGTATTTGCTTTCCGTTTTTTCTTTTGAAACGATCAATTCTTTAGGGTTTGAAATTATGACATCCTTAGTTGAACAACTCAACAGTAAAATTGATTTTGAAAATAACAATGGTGTTAAATTTAAAATAACCTTCCAGTTTTAAAATTCAAAAATTAATCCTATAGTTGGTGTAATTAACCTTGAGTTATTTTCTAACAAAATAGGGATTCCATTTGAACCATCTGGCTGTAAAGCATTGCCGTCAGTAGTTGCAAATTCCGTATTGTCTTCATTTCTTTTAAATGTATAATACGGTGGTGATTCTTGTTTGTTAGCTAATACATTTTGAATATCAACATAAAAATCAAAACTCACTTTTCTAAAGTTTACTATTTTATCGACTCTGACATCTAACTGAATAAAATTACTTAATCGTTGGGTATTTAAGTTCGCATAATCTAATACTCCATTACCCAGTGTAGCATAAACCTGTTGAGAAGCTAACATATTGTATGGTGTGTAAGGTACGCCTCCAGAAAACCTATACTTCATTCCCAGCTTCCAATTCTTTTTAAAGTTGTAACCCAAAGTGGCAGACAACAAATGTGTATTATCCCATGCGGATGGCTTTAATTCATTGTCAGTACCTGAAAATAGGCTTCTTATGTAGGTGTAACTCACAATATAAAAAAGATTTTTAACCAATTTTTGTTGGATAAATAATTCAGCACCGTAGGTTTGTCCATCACCAGTACTTGCAATCTCTTCATTACCTACTGAACCAAATTCCGACCCTTGGTTGGCTAACGAAATTCCATTAGCAACAGATACTGGATAATTTGAATAAGTCTTATAAAACCCTTCTAAAGTAATTCTCATTCCATTATTCGGCAAAAATTGTGCACCAAGTACATAATGGTTTGAATTAATGTATTCCATAGATTTATTAACCAAAATATCGTTTTGATCTCTATAACCTAAGGACGTATATATGGGTAGCTTAAAATAACGTCCAATCGATCCAGTAATATCTAGTTTCTCATTAATACTATAAGCCATTGATAAACGCGGAGATAATGTTTTACCTGCATTTAATCCACTATCTGTAAAAGAATTCACATCAGACCTTACACCTGTGGACACCAATAATTTATTATTAAAAAATGATTTAGACACTTGAGCAAATGCACCAGCCCTATAAAAGTCAATGGCACTGTTAAAATTCACTGCAATTTCGGGACTAATTAAATTTCCATTTACATCATAAGTAGCACTTGCAATTTTGTTATACAAACTGGTATTGTATTTTACATATTGACCAGAAATTCCATAAGAATACTTCCACCCTTTTTTGTATTGGTTGACATCAAATCTAAATTTATTTTCAATTTCTTGAGACTTCAATTTTAGGTTTCTAAAATCCTCATTATTGGTTTGGGCATCTTCAAATTGGTCCAATTGATTATCAAACATATTACGACTTAAAGAGAGATTATAAAACCCATTTTCAATTCTATGTTTATATGTGGCACCTACTGTATAATTCCATTGGTTTATAAGAGGCAATGATCTCACTAAATATTCATTTTCTGGGGTAGAATTTTTAGTAGTAGCAAATTTAAAATTATCAATAGCGCCAAGTCCCAAAAATGTAATGGTAGATTTTTCATTAATCGCATTGGTCACTTTAAATTGAAAATCAGAAAAATTTGGTCTAATTGGTAAATCTAAAGCTGTGAATAATAAATCTAAATAGGACTTACGTGCTGACACTAAAAAATCAGCCTTTTTATTTTTACCTAAAGGCCCTTCAAAGGTCAACGAACTTTCTGTTAAACTTGCACGTATATTTCCTGATAGTTTTTCGCTATTTCCTTGTCGTTGACTAATAACAAATGTTGATGCCAAAGCGTTGTTATATCTGGCATCAAAAGCAGACGAACTTAACTTTAAGTTATCAATAAAAGAAACATTTAAAATACCTTGGGCACCACCTGATGAGCCTTGCGTTTGAAAATGGTTTAATACTGGGATTTCTATACCATCTAAATAATATACATTTTCGTTGGGTGCACCTCCTCTAATGATAATATCATTTCTTTGCGCACCACCAGAAGACCCTCCAACACCAGGAAGGGTCTGAACTACTTTAGACACATCAAAGTTTCCACCAGGATTTGATTTAATTTCTTGAGACGTTAGTTTTTGAACGGAGAGTGGTGTCACCATATCCGTTGTTTTTGCAACAACATTATTATCAAAAGTCACATTTACCACATCTAATTGTTGTGAATCTTCTTCAATTTTAAAATTTACAATTTGTGCATTTCCAGAACTTACTACAATATTGAACTTTTTTTGAGGTTTGTACCCCAAATAAGTTGCAACAACATTATACGTTCCTGTTGGTAAGTCAATTTTATATTTCCCATCAATTGCGGTTACCGCTCCAGATTCCGTATTCTCTACAAATACTTTCACAAATGGTAAGGGTTCTTCTGTATTTAAATCTGTAACTATTCCCATAATTGTTCCCTCTGATTGAGAGAAACTTGTATAACTTAATATACTCAACAAGATAAAAACAATATTTTTCATTTAATGCTATTTTGTATTTAAAGTACAAATATAATACAATTTAGTAATAAATTGCAAAAATCTTGTTTTAGAATTAAATAGTATTTACATTTGTGTATGGAAAGTACGTTGGTTAATATTATTAAACTGTATCAAGACTTTGAATTGGACATAAAATCTGACCAATCGAGAAATAATGTACTTAATTTTGTTGCTTTTTTGAATAACAAAATTGATACTCCCCTTAAAAAGGAATCAGGCAAAGATTACAATTATACCGGTTGGCAAGATTTTGACAGACAAGTTTTAATGGAAATGGTCACTGCTTATTTAGGTAAAATGGGGAGATATGCAGATAATTATTCCAGAAAAGCTATGCCTACAACACCGTTAGCTAGTATTGAAGAATTTACCTATACCATTCCACTTTTACAAGATGAGGATCTTTGTAAATCAGAACTAATTTATAAAAATGGACATGCCATTTCAACTGGAACTGAAATTATAAAGCGATTAATAAAAAAGAAAATACTTATTCAGTTTCCAGACGACAAGGACAAAAGAAGTATGCGTATTAAATTGTCAGAATACGGCAGAGGCGCTCTTTTTTCATCAATGACAGTCACTAAAGGAATTGCCAAAGTAGCAACGGGTATTTTATCTACACAAGAGTTAATTCAAATGCTCTCCTCATTAAAAAAGCTAGACCAATTTCATGATGGCATCCACAGAAATTCTAAACATTTAGATTTAGAAGAATTGTTGGAAAGTCCGGAGTTGAATAAGTAAAAATGCATATTTCATTTGTAAAATAAACATATTTGGTGTAAATTAGCACCAAAACAGATAATATGGCAAGGCAAAGTATTTCTTTCACACAACCAAATGATGAATGGTTAAAAAATCAAGTTGACAGCAAAGAGTATGCAAGTAAAAGTGAATTGGTCAACGATTTAATTAGACAAGCACGAAAGCAACAAAAACAAATTGATTGGATAGGCGCTAAATTAGAAAAAGCGGAAAATAGCGGATTTACCAAACTAAGTAAAATGGAAATATTAGCTGAATCAAAGTCGTTGTTGTAATGACTTTTTTATAAGTTAAGTAATGTCGCTATGGTAGATCTAATAAGAATTCATAGTTATGGTACGCAGAAATTTGGTTCCACTCAGGCAGATAAATATTTTGATGATTTGTTTGAAAATTTTGAAATCATAGCTGAAAATCCATTTTCATTTGAAGCTTTAGATTACATAAGGATTGGCTATAGACGTTGTACTTGTGGATAGGACAGCATATATAATCGTGTGCATAATGATTGTGTGGAAATTATGACCATTATTGGAAAACAGGAATTAAAGTAAATTAAAAGTGATATCACTAAAAATTAGTGACATTAAATACAAATGCTTTGTTTTCCGGTCATCAAAAAAACTCTCAAAACACTGCATTATTTGAGCACGAGAATTTTGTGATCACTTCACTCCAACATATTTCTTAATCTCATTTAACTTCATGAGCGCTTCAACCGGTGTAAGGGTGTTGATGTCTATCGCTTCTATTTGCTCTTTAATTTGCATTAATACAGGGTCGTCTAATTGGAAAAAGCTTAACTGCATGTTTTCTTCAGCAACTAATTCTTTAACATCTGATTTTAAATCGCCAGAATGAGATTTTTCTAGTTTTGAAAGTATCGTGTTGGCTTTATCTAAAACTTGCTTTGGCATGCCTGCCATTTTTGCTACGTGAATACCAAAACTATGAGCTGAACCACCTTCAACCAACTTACGCATAAAAATGATCTTGTTCTTCAATTCTTTCACCGATACATTGAAGTTTTTAATACGGTTAAACGTATTCGTCATTTCATTTAATTCATGATAGTGTGTAGCAAACAATGTTTTAGGATTCGCTATTTTATTTTGGTGCAAATATTCTGTAATTGACCAAGCAATTGAAATACCATCATACGTACTCGTTCCACGGCCAATTTCATCTAAAATAATAAAACTACGCTCCGATAAATTATTCAAAATACTAGCCGTTTCGTTCATTTCTACCATAAATGTAGATTCTCCAGATGAAATATTATCAGAAGCTCCTACTCTTGTGAAAATTTTATCTACCATTCCGACCTTAGCCGATTTGGCTGGCACATAACAACCCATTTGAGTCATTAACACAATGATAGCCGATTGACGTAATAAAGCCGATTTACCCGACATGTTTGGTCCAGTAATCATTATGATTTGTTGACTCCCGTTATCCAAAAATAAATCATTAGCAATATATTGTTCACCTATTGGGAGTTGATTTTCAATTACGGGGTGACGGCCATTTTTAATATCTAATACCAAAGAATCATTAATTTCGGGCTTGGCATATTCATTTTCAACCGCAACCTGAGCAAACGAATGTAAACAGTCTAACTTTGCCAATAGAGAAGCATTGTGTTGAACCGGATTGATATAGTCCGCCATTGACAACACTAAATCAGCATACAATCTACTTTCTAATTTTAGGATTTTCTCTTCAGCACCTAAAATTTTAGTTTCGTATTCTTTTAATTCTTCAGTGATATATCGCTCAGCATTTACTAAGGTTTGTTTTCTAATCCATTCTTCTGGTACTTTGTCTTTATGAGAATTTCTTACCTCTAAATAAAAACCAAACACATTGTTAAATGCAATTTTTAGAGACGAAATTCCAGTACGTTCAACCTCACGGTTTTTAAGGTTTTCTAAATAGCCTTTTCCGGTATTTAATATCGCTCTTAAGTCATCTAACTCTTCATTAACACCTGTTGCAATAATTTCTCCTTTTCCAATAGCAATTGCGGGTTCAGATTTAATTTCTGTTTCAATTCTTAAACGCAACACGTCACAAGGATTTAATTGGTCTCCCAATAGTTGTAATGGTTTAGATTTAGAATCAGCACAAGCATCCTTGATTGGTTCAATAGCCGTTAAAGCGCGTTTTAATTGAACAACTTCTTTAGGATTAATTCGAGTTGTGGCAACTTTTGAAATAATACGTTCTAAATCACCAACTTCATTTAACTGAAATTCAATTGCTTCTTTAAAATCTGAATGTGTCAAATAAAAATCAACAATATCTAACCGCTCTTGAATCAATGAAATTTCCTTTAAAGGTAAAATCATCCATCTTCTTAACATTCTACTTCCTGGGGGCGTAATTGTTTTGTCTAAAACATCAATTAAAGTAGTCGCGTCTTCATTCGTAGAGTATAATAATTCTAAATTTCGAACCGTAAATCGATCTAACCACACATATTTATCTTCCTCTATTCTAGAAATCTTTTTAATATGCCCTGTTTTGTCATGTTGTGTTTCAGACAAATAATGTAAAATGGCTGAAGCCGCTATAATTCCAGAATCCATTTTTTCGATTCCAAAGCCTTTTAATGATTTTACTTCAAAATGTTTTAATAGGCTTTCTTGTGCATAATCATACGTAAAAATCCAATCGTCCAATTTATAAGTATAAGCCTTATCACTGAAAGACTCACTGTACAATTTCTGTTTGCTTTTTTCAAATAATATTTCGGCTGGCTGAAACCCTTGGATTAACTTATCAATGTATTCTACACTTCCTTCTGCTACTAAAAATTCCCCTGTTGACACATCTAAAAACGACACTCCTAATCCTGTTTTAGTGAAATTAATGGCTGCTAAAAAGTTATTTTTTGTGCCTTCTAAAACTTTATCGTTGTAAGACACGCCAGGTGTTACCAGTTCGATCACTCCTCTTTTAACAATAGATTTTGTCATTTTTGGATCTTCTAACTGATCACAAATAGCGACTCTTAAACCGGCACGTACTAATTTTGGCAAATATGTATCTAACGAATGATGTGGAAATCCAGCCAAAGCAATTTCGGCAGCTGTTCCGTTTTTACGTTTGGTTAAAACAATGCCTAAAATTTTAGATGCCTCAACAGCATCTTCACGAAAGGTTTCGTAAAAATCACCGACTCTAAACAACAACATAGCATCAGGATATTTACCTTTAATTTGGTTGTATTGTTTCATTAAAGGCGTTTCTGCCACTTTTTTTACTGTTTTAGCCACGAATTTTCTTATTTTAAGGAAAAACGAAATTAGGTAGATGCTATTTTGTTTCCTATTTTGTAAAGTCGTTTTTATTAACAGATTGTTAAAAGTTATTCAACTATAAATAAAAATGAATACCTTTAGGTTTTATTAAATGAGCAATAATATGAAATTATACGGTTTATTATTTTCAATAATTATGAGTAGTATGGCATTTACACAAACTAATATTTATGGTTTTTCGTTTAAAGACATTGACGGAAATATGGTGTCTTTTGAAAAATTTAAAGGTAAAAAGGTTTTGATCGTAAATACAGCTAGCGAATGTGGCTTTACACCTCAATATAAAGAACTACAAGCTTTACACGAAAAACATGGTGACAAAGTTGTGGTGATTGGTTTTCCGGCAAATAATTTTGGAGAACAAGAACCTGGAACCGAAAAAGACATTGCTGCTTTTTGTGAAAAAAACTATGGTGTTACTTTTTTATTGGCAAGTAAAGTCTCAGTTAAAGGAGCTGACATTAATGAGATTTTTGCTTGGTTGATTAAACAAAAAAACAAGTCTTTTACTGGCGATATTAAATGGAATTTTGAAAAAATCCTTATTGATGAACAAGGTCATGTAATGGCAAGGTTCAGAAGCCAAACCAAACCAGATTCTGAAAAAATTATTAAGTTGTTGTAATTTACTTAACCCCTTTAATGGTGATTTTTGATATTGATTTTTCTGTTGGATGATTGTCAACAATTAGACACGTTTCTTGATCAATAACACCTAACAGTTCGTGTTTTTGATTATAAATAACACCTTCATCATTAATTGTAATGGTTAAAAAGTCATTTATGCAATGGTGTAGAGTTAACGATTCATTGTCATGCCCTTTTTTAATGATACCTTGACAATTAAATACTGTTTCTTGCATTACTTTATTGTCATTTGAAGTATAAGTTACTTCAAAATCCCAATTTCCAATGTAAATATCTCTTGCATCAATTTCTGATTTTTGACATCCTGCGAAAACAAGTCCTAAAAATAATATGGCAATTAAATGTTTCATTCACTTATATAAACGAACAAAATTACTTTTTAGTTGGTTGACGGGCAATTAATTGATTAAAGTGTAGTCAATTTAATGCTAAGTGTGCATAACATTAACTATTCTATGATTAGCTTAAACACTGACGATTGCTCATTAATTAGTACAGACACAAAGTAAACCCCTGAACTCATGTTAATTAAAGTTAAATTTGTCGCGCTATCGTTAATATTTTGTTTTTCAAATACTTTTTTACCACTTAAATCCGTGATTATAATTTGCGCATTTTTAACGCTTTGACCAAAATCAACCGTTACATTATTTGTTGTAGGATTTGGATATATTTCAATATTTAATTCATTTTTGTCTGCTATTCCGGTTACGTCTAAAACCTCAACAACTTGAATTAAAACGCTGTCGGCACAAATGCCGTTCGAAACTGTAAGTGTTGCATTATAAGAACCTTCAGTCACATAATTATTCCAAGGATTAGAGTCAGTTGAAGTATTTCCATCTCCAAAATCCCAAAATAAACTGCTGCCATTACTTGAGTTATTTGTAAAATAAATGGTTGAATTTGGCAATATTGCAGGAGAGGTAGTTGTGAAGTCTGCAATTGGTTTTTCAACCACATTTATGGTAACGTTTTGAGAAGTTTGATCATTTGTATTGCCCTCAATTGCTGTTAAAGTAACAGTATAAAATCCGTTTGTAGTGTAATATGCCGTTGGATTTACATCCGTACTAATTGTACCATTACCAAAATCCCAAATATAAGAAGAGGCATTAGATGAAGTATTTGTAAAATCAACGCCTTCACCAGTACAAATGGTAATATTGTTTGATATGGTAAAACTTGCATTAGGTGGTAAAGTTCCAGACTCCAACGTTTGGCCATTTGAAGTAACTACGGCAGATTCTAACCCAGCACCATTAACCGCTTTAACCGACACATAATAAGTTGTGTTTAATACTAAGGTTAATCCCGTTTGTGTAAACGATGTAGCTAAACCATTGTCAGTCCAATTTACAATATCTGTTGCACCAATACTCGTCCCAACAGCATACCAATATGCCGAAATATCAGAATTTGTATCGGCAAAAACAGTCCAATTTCCCGAAATTTCGTTAGCAGTATTAAAAGCATTAATGTCACTTCCAATACCATCTGCAACTGTACCTAAAGATTCTGGAATGGTCCAATCAATATTTTGATAAACATTGTCAATACTTGACCAATTAAACGCTTGATCTAAATTTATACTTTGAATATTTGCTGATGGCGTTAATGGGTTTTGATTTTGATACCTAACATCATTTGTCACATTAGAAACCGAAATTATTTCAGAATTTGAACGCGATTTATACACTTTAAAGTCATCATAAATTCCAATGCAATTACCAGTTCTTAATGAAATTGCATTTCCGGCAGTAAACGGACTTGAGTCTGTCCATTCTGACACTAAAACATCATCTAAAAATGCTTTAATGTTTCCCGTTATAGGATTAAACAAAATTTTAAAATCATATGTAATGTTAGGGTCAACAGTAATTACATCATCAGTTTGCAAAGTAATAGTATTGGCTGTTGATTTATAAATTTGACATTTATCTTGATCGGCTCGCCAATAGACCATATAAGAATCTCCCCTTTGAGAAAGAGTTGGGTCACTACAATAAAAATGAATACCCGCTCTACGATTTGTTCCCGCTCCGTTAATTTGACCTGTCCAATGGTATAAATAAGACTCGGTGTTGGTTTGGTTAAAGCTAGTATATATGTTTGTGTTTGTCTCTGCTTCATCTGCTTGATAAAGTTGATTACTTACAATTTGCCATGACCCCGTTTGTTGTGACCAATCGGTTGATAAAGTGTTAAAACTGTCTACTAAAAACCCATTTTGTTGGTTTGACTTCCATTTTGACCCGTCAAAATCTGAAACCAAATAAAACATATCTTCAATATTTTGATTGTCAACATCTGTAAAATTAGCCGTAAAATCTGCAGTTTCCCAATTGTTAGATAAATTGACAGCTGTTGTTGGCGGTGTGGCATCCACGGTACATACATAAGATGCGTTAAAACCGGGTGCAGTTGTTGCACCATCAGACTTAAACCTAAAAGTAACAGCACCCGTTGTGGTGTTAAAACTCCCTGGTGAATTGGTTCCTGTATAAGCGCCTATTAATGCTGATGAAGCTGTTAGCCCATCATAAATCCATAAGGTATCATAGTTTAATTCAACATCAAAAGTCGAAAAACTAACAGCAATTGATGACGACCCTGGAGGAGCAATCGTCCAAGTATAATCTTCATTATTGTAATAGTTTTTAGTTGGTCCACCAAAATCATGAATACTTCCTGCACATGAGTCTGCTTTGCAATCCGTAAAAAAGTCATTAATTGCTGTCCAAAATTCAGAATAACCATCATCATAACCTAAAGCCCAAATTCCAATTCCTGCGATTCCAGTGTTATTAACATGCTGTAACCTTTTTCTAAAAGCCGATTCTTCAGATATAAAACATTGTTTGTTGTTTCCTCCGGAACTAAAGGTATAAATATCGGTATAACTATCGTTGTCAAATTGGTGATTTGCTGTAGAATAATTTCCAGAAGTATTGTTTCTTACATAAGCATAAGTTCGTGCAACTCCATTTCCAGTAGTTGATGAAGGTACTGTTTGACTTGTTGTTGGCCATTCAAAACCATAATATGGTAGTCCCATAACCAATTTGTTTTTAGGACAACCGGCATCAACATAATTAGTGATTGTTTTTGACAATGTATAATTATAAGTCGAACCAAAATGATAAAGCGGGTCATTTGGACCAGCGGTTGAACTTCCTGGATAATAATAATCATAACCCATGATTACAAAATAATCAACAGCAGGAATCATGATATTAAAATCAAATACATTATTCCAATCAACGGCGTATAATACTGAGCTCACTTCAGAACCTGGTATTGCAGAGTGCATTTGATTGGATAAATCAACCATAAAATTGGCAAAATTGGTTTTTTGAGAAGATGGCAAACCTTCAAAATCAATGTTTACTCCATGTGCACCTCTTGCTTGAATTGTATTAATTAAATTTGTGATTAAATTTTGTTTAGCCGTAGTGTTGGTTAAAAAATTCGACAAGTTGGTGCTCCCAAACAACGTCACACATAATGTTACTTTAGTGTTGTTTGCCAATGCAGCATCTACTGCTGCAGCTGTTGTCCATCCATTTGTTGTGTTTGGATTTCCATCTGCTGGATCAACTTCATAAGAAAAATACGACAAATGACTTAAAGCATCCCAATTATAATTTGTATATGAATTTCCAACCCAATACGGATGCCAACCATATACCATTTTTGTTAAGGTACAACCATTGGCTTTGGTTTGAGCTTGTGGCGTATAAGATTCGTTATTTTCATAAAAACTTGGCTCATTTCCCAATGCATTGTAATATTCTGATTCAATTTGATGTATGGATTGGTGTTCTTCTTGTCCAATAACCGTTACTGATAAAACAAGTGCGCATAAAAAAGGGATAAACTTAATCATTTTTTAAAATTTTGGATAACAAATATATGCTTTTGACTTGACAATTAAGAATATTTAATCTCTTATTAATTAGTCTATTACTAAAATAGGGATTTAAAACGGTTTACCAAATTTATTTTTTACTGACCAAATAAACCCCAACAAAAATTAATACGGCACAAAGTATTTTCCATATTGAAAAATCTGCTGTGTAGTCATCCGAACCTATTAAAAAAGATATGTATATAAAAACACCAGCTAAAACAGGTTGAAAATAAATGTAACTACTCGCTACTGATGGCGAAACATCTTTCATAGCAAAAACAGTCAATAAATAAGGTAGAAATGTTACACCAACCACCACAAATAAAATACGCCACGGTATATTAGTTGGCATAGATTGCCATGTTATTGCTGAAATTTCAGCCGTAGAAAACGGCCATAATAAAACATAAATTAACCCAAATGTAAATACCCAAGTAATTACTGTTAACGGACTATACTTAACCATTAATGGTTTCACCAAAACAAGATAAAATGAATAAGAAATGGCATTTAAAAAAATAAATAAATCCCCTAAAGAAGAAGCATATCCGTTTTCACCACTGCTTAAATACGTTAAGGAGATTGAACCAATTGCACCTAAAGTAATTCCTAAAACTTTTGTTTGAGTAGATTTTTCTTTTAAAATAATAATAGACAAAACAAAAACAATAATAGGAGTCGTTGTCATGATTATGGAGGAATTGAGGGGAGATGTTCTCATTAGTCCATTAAAAAAAAGCAGCTGATTCATTCCAACACCAAACAATCCACAAAAAGCCAATCTAATCAAATCCTTTTTTGCTACTTTTTGTAACTTGAATAATAATATCATCCAAAATAACGTAACGGCACCAACAACACGCATTAAAATAAATCCATTTGGACCAACGTATTTAGGCATAACGCCTTTAGCAATTACATAATTTGCCCCATATAATAGATTAACTATAAATAGTGCGATATGAGAAATTACTTTTTTAGACATGAATTAAAAATGATCTTTTGCTTGGGCAATAACAGTTTTAGAATTACCTATAAAAATTTCATCATCAACAATAATTACAGGACGCTTTAAAAAAGTATATTCATCTAAAATCAGTTGTTTATAATCAGATTCGGTTAAAGTTTTCTCTTTTAAGCCCATTGATTTGTATTTCATGGCACGTCTAGAAAATAAAGTTTCATAAGAACCTGCCAAGTCTTTCATTTCATCAATTTGATTTTCTGTTATTTTTTCTTTTTTAATGTCTTGTAAAATTACGTCTGCACAGGGGTTTAATTCTTTAATAATTCTAATGCAAGTACTACAGGTTGATAAATGATATATTTTTTTCATTCTATTTTATTTCGGATAAAAGTAATTAATAATTAACTTTAGAAACTAAATAAAACATTTTATATGTCATCTACAGAATTTAAACATATTCCCTATACGCCTATTTGTAAAAGTGAAAAAGAAACCATTCAGCGGGCCAATGAATTTTATAAAATAATGGATAAAAGGCGTTCTGTAAGATTTTTTAGTGACAAAGACGTGCCTGAGGAAGTCATCAATAACATTGTTAAAACTGCAAGCACAGCACCTTCAGGCGCGCATAAACAACCCTGGACTTTTTGCGTGATTAGAAACAAAGACCTTAAACATAAGTTAAGAGAGTTGGCACAACAAGAAGAACGTATAAATTATGAGTCAAGAATGAGTGACAAATGGAAAGAAGATTTAGCTCATTTAGGGACAGATGATGTAAAAGAATTCATAGATATTGCACCTTGGATTATTGTTGTAATGAGAAAACCGTATGATTTTGACGAAAATGGAGGAAAATTAAATAATTATTATGTGAGTGAATCTGTGGGTATTGCAAGTGGACTATTAATAGCAGCAATTCATTATGCAGGCTTAGTAACTTTAACCCACACACCGAGTCCAATGGGGTTCATAACCAAAGCTTTAAATAGACCAAATAATGAAAAACCTTATTTATTATTGCCTGTCGGATATCCTTCAAAAAACTGTACAGTTCCAGATTTAAAAAGAAAAGATTTAAATGAAATTGCATTTTATTACCGATAAATTTTGTTTTCTAAAGTATAACTATTTTCTTTGCACATTGATAACCATTAAAAAACATATTCATTATGTCTGACGTAAAATCAAGAGTAATATCTATTATTGTAGATAAATTAGGAGTAGCTGAAGATGAAGTTACTACAGAAGCAAGCTTCACAAACGACTTAGGAGCTGATTCTTTGGATACAGTGGAATTAATTATGGAATTTGAAAAAGAATTCAATATTGCAATTCCAGATGACCAAGCAGAAAAAATCCAAACAGTTGGAAATGCGATTTCTTATATTGAAGGAAACGCTAAGTAAATTAAATTTGCACAAAAGTTAATTTTAAATTGTATTAAATGGAATTGAAAAGAGTTGTAATAACTGGTTTAGGAGCATTAACACCAATAGGAAATTCGGTAAATGAATACTGGGATTCCTTAGTTAAAGGCGTAAGCGGTGCTGCACCAATTCAACAATTTGATGCTTCAAAATTTAAAACTCAATTTGCGTGTGAGTTAAAAAACTTTAATGTTCAGGATTATTTGGACAGAAAAGATGCTAGAAAACTAGATCAATTTTCACAGTATGCCATGGTTTCCACTGCGGAAGCTATGGCAGACTCTGGGATTGATTTGGAAAAAATTAATCTAGAAAGAGCTGGTGTAATTTGGGGTTCTGGTATTGGTGGATTAAAAACATTTCAAGATGAAGCAGCAAATTTTGCTTTAGGAGATGGAACACCAAGATATAATCCGTTTTTTATTCCAAAAATGATTGCTGATATAGTTGCTGGTCACATTTCCATTAAATATGGATTTAGAGGTCCCAATTATGTTACCGTTGCAGCATGTGCCTCAGCAAACAATGCAATGATTGATGCTTTTAACTTAATTCGATTAGGAAAATCTGATATAATTATGTCTGGGGGGTCTGAAGCTGCGGTAAACGAATCAGGAATTGGCGGATTTAATGCTTTAAGAGCATTGTCAACGAGTAACGATTCTCCTGCAACGGCATCTCGTCCTTTCGATAAAGACAGAAATGGTTTTGTTTTAGGTGAAGGTTCAGGAGCAATAATTCTAGAAGAGTTAGAACACGCAAAAGCGCGTGGCGCAAAAATTTATGCTGAAGTAATTGGTAGTGGTCTTTCGGCTGATGCATATCACATTACAGCTCCTCACCCTGATGGAATCGGTGCAAAAAGTGTAATGAAACAAGCTTTAGAAGAAGCTGGAGTTTCTACAAAAGATGTGGATTATATAAATGTCCATGGAACTTCAACACCATTAGGTGATATCGCTGAAACAATTGCAATTAAAGAAGTATTTGGTGAAGACGCGTATGATTTAAATATTTCATCTACAAAATCAATGACTGGACACCTTTTAGGTGCTGCTGGAGCAATTGAAGCAATTGCTTGTATTAAAGCAATCGAAAACAATATTATTCCTCCAACAATTAATCACACTACTGTTGATCCAGAAATTGACCCAAAATTGAATTTAACATTAAATAAAGCTCAAAAGAAAGAGGTAAATATTGCTTTAACCAATACTTTTGGATTTGGTGGTCACAATACATCTATTATTTTTAGAGCATATAACGATTAAAAAATATTTTGCGGGGTTTCTTTTTCAAAAAAAAGAGTTCATCTGATAATCTAGAATTGAGTATATTTCTACTCAAAAAATTAGGATATCGACCTAAGAATATTCAATTATTTATTAAAGCATTTACCCATAAATCCTATAGTAATAGTGTTAAAGGAGTGAAAAGCAATGAACGATTAGAATACTTAGGTGATCGTGTTATTGACTTAATTGTAGCTCAATTTTTATTTGAAAAATTTCCGGATAAAGATGAAGGTGAACTCACTAAAATAAAATCTAAAATTGTTAGCCGTAAAATGCTATCACAAATAGGTTTTAAAATGAACTTGTTAAATCACATACGATATAGTTCTACGCGGTCAATTAACACAGCGACACTTGAAGGAAATGCTTTTGAGGCCTTGATAGGTGCTTTATACTTAGATTCTGACTTTCATACTACTCAAAACCTTTTTAGTCGTTACGTTATCCGAAAACACATTGATCTTAAAAAAGTAATGGCAGAAGAAATTGATTTTAAAAGTACCATTTTAATCTGGTGCCAAAAAAACAAGCTTCCAATTAAATTTAATATGACAGAGGACGCCAAAAAAAGCAATAAATATATGTATAAAATTGTGATTACAATTAATGGTAAAGAATGGGGTATTGGGGTTGCCAAAAACAAAAAAGAAGCCGAACAAATTGCAGCTAAAGAAACAATGGATTTAATTGGAGGAATATAAACAAAGTCAATTAATCTAAACATAAAAAAAACCGAATCAATAAAATTAATTCGGTTTTTTAAAATCTATAAGTTTAATCTTGTATTTTAAAGATTAAAAGCTGTTTTAACTTTATCTACATAGTCTAATTTTTCCCAAGTAAAAGTTTCAACTTTAATTTCTTCTTTTCTGCCAGCATTTTCAAAAACTAATGTTTTAATTTCTGATTTACGTCCCATGTGACCGTAAGCTGCAGTTTCAGAATAAATAGGTGCTCTTAGTTTTAATCGCGTTTCAATTGCGTAAGGACGCATATCGAAAATACTAGTTACTATTTTGGCAATTTCACCGTCAGTTAAATCAACATTGGAAGTGCCATAGGTGTCAACAAAAATCCCCATTGGTTCTACCACTCCAATTGCATAAGATACTTGTACTAAAATTTCAGAAGCAACACCAGCCGCCACAAGGTTCTTAGCAATGTGTCGTGTTGCGTAAGCTCCAGAACGGTCAACTTTAGAAGGATCTTTTCCAGAAAAAGCACCACCACCGTGAGCACCCTTACCACCATATGTATCCACAATAATTTTACGTCCTGTTAAGCCCGTATCTCCATGCGGTCCACCAATCACAAATTTACCTGTTGGGTTAATATGATAGGTAATTTTATCTGTAAACAATTTTTGAATTTTATCGGCTAATTTAGCTTTTACTCTTGGAATTAAAATCCCAACAATATCAGACTTAATTTTCGCTAACATTTCTTCATCATTTTCAGAAAAATCGTCATGTTGTGTAGAAACAACTATTGAATCAATTCGCATTGGCACATTATCGTCAGAATATTCTATAGTAACTTGTGCTTTTGCATCTGGTCTTAAATAAGGAATGTCTTTACATTCCCTTCTTAAATCCGCTAATTCTTGTAAAATCCTGTGGGATAAATCTAATGCCAAAGGCATGAAATTTTCAGTTTCAGTTGTGGCATAACCAAACATCATTCCTTGGTCACCAGCACCTTGCTCCATTGGGTCTTTTCTATCAACCCCACGGTTAATATCATCTGACTGTTCGTGAATAGCTGAAATTACAGCACACGACTTAGCGTCAAATTGATATTCAGATTTCGTGTATCCAATTTTAGTAATTGTATCTCTTGCTATTTGTTGAACATCTAAATACGCGTTAGACTTTACCTCTCCTGCTAATGTCACCAAGCCGGTTGTTACAAGTGTTTCACAAGCAACTTTAGAGTTAGGGTCAAACGCCATAAAATGATCAATTAAAGCATCCGATATTTGATCGGCAACTTTATCAGGGTGTCCTTCTGACACAGATTCTGATGTAAATAAATATGACATGAATTCTAATTTAATAAATTAATAAGAGACAAAAATAATCAAATTAATTTAGGAACAATTATTCTACTTCAATTGTTATTGAATTATCTTATTATTAAAAGCAAATCGAATAAGTCCAGCAACATTCGTTACCTCCAGTTTCTTCATTAAATTTGTTCTGTGTGTATCAACTGTCCTATGGCTAATAAATAATTGTTCACCAATTTCCTTATTGGTTAAACCATCTGCAACAAGTCTAATAATCTCAATCTCACGATCAATTAATTGAGTAATTTCATCCGAGTCATCAAAAACTACTTTCTTTTTTTCAAGTGACAATAATACATCTTCAGAAAAATATTTTCCTCCATTTAATACGAGTTGAACTGCCTCAACTACTTCTTTTTTTGGTGAATTTTTTAATAAGTATCCATCCGCGCCAAAAGAAATTAATTTTTTAATGAGTCCCTTTTCGTTATGCATTGATATGATAATTATTTTAACATTTGGATGGGTTTTTTTAATTTCTTGTGTAGCTTGAATACCCGATAAAATAGGCATATCAATATCCATAAGAATTAAGTCCGGAGAAAGAACACCAGCATAAGTTATGGCATCTTGTCCATTATTGGCTTCTCCAATAACAATTACACTTTCTAATTCTTCAATAAAACCACGTAATCCATCAATAACTAATTGGTGGTCATCAACCAAAAGAATTCTTCTTTTATCCATAAATAATAGCAATCTATGGAACAAATATAATGATTTATAGAAGTTTTAAAGATTCTTTTTAAGAAAACTGACAATTATCTATTAACCTTACCTTACCACAATATGCAGCAATGCAAACGGAAGAATTATCATTAATTTCTGTAACGTTTTGAAGTGTGTCATTATTAACAATTTCTAGATACTCAAGTTGTAACGAGCTTTCGTTTAAAATCTTTAGCATTACCTTTAATACCTCAGTTAACTGAAACCCATTTTTATAAGCTTCTAAACCTTTAAATAAAGCTTGACTAATTATAACGGCTTCTTTTTTATCTTGTTTTAATAAAAGCATATTTCTTGAACTCATTGCCAAACCTGATTCTTCTCTTATTATGGGACATGCAACAATATTTATATCTATATTTTTTTCATTTACCATATGTTTAATAATGGCAACTTGCTGAAAGTCTTTAATCCCAAAAAAAGCCTTGTTTGGCATCACTAATTTAAACAATCTTTCAACGACCATACATACACCAACAAAATGATTATCACGGTATTTTCCTTCCAAAACAGAGTCTAATCCATTTAAATCAATCAAATATTTTATTTTTTTATTTGGATAAATATCTTCTTTTGACGGAATAAATACGACATCACATTGGTTTGACTTAAGTAATTCAATATCTGCTACTTCTGTGCGGGGATATTTTTCTAAATCAGATTTGTCGTTAAATTGGGTTGGGTTTACAAATATACTGCAAATCACTAGGTTACATTGATTTTTTGCCTGTTTAATTAATGACATATGTCCCGCATGAAGTGCACCCATTGTTGGAACAAAGCCTATTATTTTTAATGGAAAAAACCGCTTATATTCCTCTAAAAATAAATGTAAATCGGTAATATTTCTAATTATTTTCACTTTTTTGTTGCTCTAATATTGAACAAATCTATGTTTTACAATTGAATATTCAATTTTTTTTTTATATTTTTGTAAACATTTTAACAGTAAAATCAAATATGGATAAGAAAAGAGTATTGTATATTTCACAAGAAATTAAACCTTTTTTGCCATCATCAAATATCTCAGATATTGCAAGAAAATTACCACAAGGTATTCAGGAGAGTGGAAAAGAGATTAGAGCATTTATGCCAAGGTTTGGGTGTATCAATGAAAGAAGACATCAGTTACATGAAGTTATTAGACTGTCTGGTATGAACCTAATAATTGATGATGTTGATTATCCTTTAATTATTAAAGTAGCTTCAGTTCCTCAAGCTAAAATACAAGTTTATTTTATTGACAATGACGATTATTTTAAGCGCAAAGCACTTTTAACAGATGCTGAGGGTGAAGAATTTGAAGACAATGATGAACGCGCCATGTTTTTTAGTAGAGGTGTTTTAGAAACAGTTAAAAAACTAGGTTGGAAACCAGATGTAATTCATTGTCATGGTTGGATGTCGGCTTTTTCTGTGTTATTCCTTAAAAAATTATATCATAATGAACCTCATTTTCAAGATGTAAAGGTTATATATTCTGTTTATGATAAAACTTTTAACAAAAATTTGGATTCTCGCCTTAATGAAAAGCTTAATTTTGATGGCTTTAAAGAAGAAGACTATTCAGAAATAAAAGAAGGAAGTTTTGTTTCTTTAAATAAAATGGCAATGGCGTTAGCTGATGGTGTTATTCAAGGAAGTGAAGAAATTGAACCTGAATTAAAAGATTTTATGTCAACTTTAAAAGTTCCAACTTTAGAATACTATCCTGAAGAATCTTGCGTTAAACCCGTAGATGAGTTTTACGACCAAATTATTGGTGAATTAGTTGAAGAATAAAATGAATAAAAAATATACACTAAAAAATTGGCGGCTAGTATCAAAACTATCCGCTACTTTTTTGTTAAGCACTATCTTAATAGTCTCTTGTAAAAAAGAAGATACAAATCTAGGGTCAAGTATAAACCCAAATGGGTTAAATGTTATTACATCAGATACTTTTACAGTTGAAACATACTGTTCTGAATTAGATAGTTTAGAAACAGATGAAACAAGTATTGGTTTACTTGGTGGTTATCATGACCCAGAATTTGGGTTTGTAGATTGCAGTATTGCAACGCAAATCAGGCTATCATCAGATGCACCAAATTTTGGAACTGTTACTTCTGTGGACTCTGTTGTACTTTCATTTGTTTATACAAGTTTAAGGTATTATGGGAATGTTCAAGATATGACATTTGAAGTCTATGAAATTACAGACGACTTAATTAGAGACAATCAGGCATATTATGCATTTACACCCGTTAATACAACCGGAGGGAATTTAGTTTTGGCAGGTTCCGAAACAATAAAACCAGATGTTTATAAAGATGAAATTGTTGGTTCTGATACCATTGCACCTCAGTTAAGACTAAAATTAAACCCCACTTTTGGACAATATTTGATTGATAATTCATCTCAAATGTCTTCAAATGATAATTTTGTGTCCTTTTTTAAAGGATTATATGTTAAAGTGATTAATACCTCAGCACTAAGTTCAGGTGATGGAAGTGTGCTTTACTTGTCATTAGAAGATGCATTATCTAAAATGGTTATCTATTATACTAACGATCAAAACGCGAACAAAACATATTCGTTTAACATCAATTCGAAAACTGCACGATTTAATAAAATTGATTTTGACAGGGCAGGTACAGATGTTGAAGCAGTATTAAATAACCCAGAATTAGGTCAAGATAAATTTTATATGCAAAGCTCATCAATTAGAGCAACCGTAAAATTCCCGTTTATTATGGACTTACAAAAAGACCAAAAAAGAATTATTAATAAAGCCGAGCTAATTTTACCTGTACAGGATTTTCAACCAGATGTTTTTGACCCAACAACATCTCTTTTTATAGCAAAAGTTAAAGACAAATTTATTTCAGAATTCACTAAAGACTACCCTTCTTTTCAGTTTGTTAGTTATGATGAACCAAATAAACAATTTAGATTTTTAATGACAAGAGAAATTCAGGCAATTTTAGATGGCGATAGAGAAAACACTGAATTTAGATTTTATCCCGGAAGTTTCTTTGGGTCGTCTATTGAAAGAATTATTTTTAGTGGTGCAAATTCAAGTGCAAAACAAAAAACTAGATTAATAATTACTTATACAGAATATTAATTATGTGTGGAATTGTAGGATATATTGGAGCTAAAAAAGCATATCCAATTTTAATTAAAGGGTTAAGTCGATTAGAATATAGAGGTTATGATAGTGCAGGAGTAGCAATGTTAGACAGTAAAAGTGACTTAAACGTTTATAAAAGACAAGGAAAAGTTCAGGATTTAGTAGATTTTATTGGAGATTTTTCAACTGAAGGCAATATAGGTATTGGACATACCCGTTGGGCAACTCATGGATTGCCAAATGATGAAAATGCACATCCACACACTTCTGGAGACGGAGAAATAGTATTAGTACACAACGGAATTATTGAAAATTATGCCATTTTAAAAGAAGAACTTATTAATAGGGGACATTCATTTTCAAGTGAAACCGATACAGAAGTGCTAATTCATTTAATTGAAGACATTAAAAAAAATGGAGATGTTACACTTGAAGAAGCTGTAAGAATTGCATTAAACAAAGTTGTTGGCGCCTATGCTATAGTCGTTATTTCTAAAAACTCTCCTGATAAATTAATCTGCGCTAAAAAAAGTAGTCCTTTAGTGATTGGTTTAGGAGAAGATGAGTATTATATTGCTTCAGATGCAACACCCATAGTTGAATATACTAAAAATGTAGTGTATTTAGAAGACGAACATATTGCTATTATTGATAGAAATCATGGTTTTAGAATCATTAGTATAGCTAATGTTGAGGTAAGTCCTTACATTCAAGAATTAGATATGCAATTAGAAGCCCTTGAAAAAGGTGGATATGAGCATTTTATGCTAAAAGAAATTTACGAACAACCCCGTGCAATACACGATAGCTTTAGAGGTCGTTTAAACGCTAAAGAAGGTTGGATTTCATTAGGTGGACTAAAAGAATATGAAGACCAAATTGCAAATGCTGATAGAATTATAATCATTGCTTGTGGTACGTCATGGCACGCAGCTTTGGTTGCAGAATATTATTTTGAAGATTTAGCAAGAATACCTGTTGAGGTTGAATATGCTTCTGAATTTAGATACCGTAACCCTATCATAAGAAAAGGAGATGTGGTTATTGCAATTTCACAATCTGGTGAAACAGCCGATACCTTAGCCGCTTTAAAAATGGCTAAAGAAAATGGCGCAATTTTATTAGGCATTGTAAATGTGGTTGGGTCAACTATTTCAAGAGTTACTGACGCAGGATCATATACACATGCAGGACCAGAAATTGGCGTAGCATCAACCAAGGCATTTACAACTCAAGTTACATTATTAGCCATGATGGCAATCATGATTGGTAAAAAAAGAGGGACAATAGACAACCATAAATTTCAAAATTTATTAAATGAAATGGAAGCTTTACCTTCTAAAATTGAAAAATTATTAGAAAGTGATAATTACATTAAAGAAATATCTAAAGAATATAAAGACTGTTCAAACGCTTTGTTTTTAGGTAGAGGAAGCTCATTCCCAATTGCTTTAGAAGGCGCGCTTAAACTTAAAGAAATATCTTATATTCATGCTGAAGGTTATCCTGCCGCTGAAATGAAACACGGACCAATTGCTTTAATTGACGAAAATATGCCGGTATTTGTTATTGCAACTAAAGGTGCAAATTATGAGAAAGTTGTTAGCAATATTCAAGAAGTTAAAGCCCGTAAAGGTAAAGTAATTGCTATTGTAACAAAAGGTGACACTGTTGTAAAAGGAATTGCTGACCATGTTATTCATGTGCCAGATACAGATGAAGTACTTGTACCTATTTTGGCAACAATCCCATTACAATTATTGTCATATCATATTGCTGTTATGCGTGAATGTAATGTAGATCAGCCACGTAATTTAGCTAAGTCAGTTACTGTAGAATAAATAAAGCTCATTTTATTCTTACA
>Ga0316209_1000473_pt1 | contig 69733 bp, 81 predicted proteins | sample 6monopyrite_MG_FD_204945 | JGI IMG/M metagenome (GOLD analysis project Ga0316209, IMG submission 204945) | Microbial mat bacterial communities from mineral coupon in-situ incubated in ocean water Damariscotta River, Maine, United States -... | ecosystem: Environmental > Aquatic > Marine >... | reverse complement strand
TTTTTTACAGTTATCACAATGACACAGCGCACTTATAAACGGCGCTCCTTCAACTGTAATTCCAGAACTTTCGCAACAACAGGTTGCTGTAAGATTCAATGTTTTTCCTTTTTAAACATAACGCCTAGGTAAGGGGCTAGTAACCCAGTAACTAGATTTGTAATTGTAGTGTTTAGAAGTGTAATTTATTAAGTGCATAGAAGCTACGGGTTATTAGTCCCGTTTGACCGCCTTGTTATGTGCTTTTTGATTTGCTTGGTCGTTTAGCTCTTCAATGGCTTTTTTGTATTTATTTGGTAATAGGACTTTAAATAATATTGATGGGTTTAATATTACTGCACCTGCCTTAGCACTAACAGATTTTTTTGTAAAGAGGCTTATTGAAATTATAGTAAAGAGTAATGCTACGCCAATGTATAAAACACCATACAGCCCTGTGATAGATGCAACTAGAATAATTACAAGTAGAGCTACGATTGAGCCTATGACTGCTTCTTTATTCATAATTCCTTTTACACATAACAGTGATATATACGGATGTCCGTAATTTACCTATTAATACAGACGTCCGTATAAATAGGTTGTAATTGTTGTTTGGTTTGATAATAATCGCTTAAGCTTAGGAAAGCTATTCTAAATTTATTTTGCTATGGAGCGGCAATATGAGTGATTCTTCTGTGTCCCTTTTCTGGGATAAATTTATAAGTAAAACAAGGTCTTACGGTGTTCGGCAACATGCTGCTTACTGGTATGTTCGGCATGCTGAAGCTTATATTAAGTGGGCTAAAGGCGAGCAGTTATCTCTACATACGTCGAAGAGGCTGGAGTCTTATTTAAATATGAAATGTGGAAGTCCACGTTTGCAAGGCTGGCAATTCCAACAAATTGTATTGGCTCTGGAGATTCTATTTAAGGATATGGTTAAAGCATCTTGGGCAGGCTCTTTTGCATGGGATCTATGGCGCTCAAAAGTTGATGATGGTCGTTTAGATAGGCAGCGCAATGCAGTAACTTTGGTTGATTCAGAATATATTAAACAGCAATTACAAGAACGTAGCGATGGTAGCGCATCTTTGTTTGCAAAGGTATTTGAAATTTATTCTGAGTATATTAATGAGTTGATTACCGCTATACGTATGAATCATTATTCTTTGAAAACGGAACAGGCATATTTAAACTGGGTTTTGAGATTAATTACATTTACCGAGTTTAAATCCCCAGATACTTACGATGAAACTACATTGCGACGTTTTTTAGAATATCTGGTGGTTGATAGAGCCGTATCTTCTAGTACGCAAGCGCAGGCGCTTTGTGCGCTGGTTTTCTTTTATAAGCAGGTTATAAAATTTGAACTGTCAGATGATATTAAGTTTCTACGGTCAAAGAAGCCTAAACGATTACCTGTAGTCTTGTCTCGCCTGGAGGTTAAATCTTTATTAGAAGAAATTCAAAATGAGCAATTTTTGTTAATGACAAAATTATTGTATGGTTGTGGCATGCGTTTAATGGAGTGTGTTAGGCTGCGCGTACAAGATATAGATTTTGCATATAAAAAGATTGTTATTCGTCAAGCGAAAGGCAATAAGGACCGGGTGGTTCCTGTGCCTGTTCTGGTATTTGATGAGCTACAGAATCAAATTAGTAAAATAGAAGCACAGCATCGTTCTGATTTAGCGCAGGGTTACGGTAGAGTTTATATTCCTGAGTCGTTATCAAGAAAATACCCAAATGCAGAAAAAGAGTTACGCTGGCAGTATGTGTTCTCATCTAGTGTAATTTCTAAAGATCCACGTTCGGGTATTTATAAACGGCATCATATACATGAGTCGAGTTTACAAAAAACGATTAAACGTGCTTCTTTTCACGCGGGAATACATAAGCGAGTAAGCAGCCATGTGTTACGACATTCATTCGCAACACATTTGCTAGAGTCAGGTTCTGATATTCGTACAGTACAGGAGTTGCTGGGGCATGCAGATGTTTCTACAACAATGATTTACACTCACGTTTTGAATAAGCCGGGCGTAAGTGTAAATAGTCCGTTAGATAGTTTGTTGTGAGTACGCCTCTGCCAGACAGGGCGGAGTGGATTATTTTATGGCTTGTATGCTGGCGGAAATAACATAGTCTTCTATATTGCTGCCGGGTGCCCAGTCTTTTATAAATTCTCGGCTTTCATCTTTGGGGGTGATGCGTATTTCTTTAAAGCCAGCTTGCTGCATGATGTTTTTGAGTTCTGCAATATTTGATGCGCCACTGACACAAGCGGAATATAGGTGCATATCGTTTTTCATGTCTTCTGTAAATTCAGCGCTATTCACGACATCTGATATGGCTAAACGCCCGCCAGTTTTTAATATGCGGTAGGCATCATTAAAAACTTGCTGTTTATTGGGTGATAAGTTTATTACGCAATTTGAAATAATAGTGTCGACGCTGTTATCTGCTACTGGCAGGTGTTCTATTTCACCCAGTCTAAATTCTACGTTTTTATATTTAGCTTTAACAGCATTGTTACGTGCCTTGCTTATCATTTGTGGTGTCATGTCTACGCCAATAACTTGTCCACTTTCGCCAACTTGTGCGGCGGCGAGAAAGGCGTCAAAGCCGCCGCCACTACCGAGGTCTACTACGGTTTCACCAATTTGCAGTGCAGCAATGGCCTGTGGGTTGCCACAACCCAACCCCATATCGGCGCCAGCGGGTACATTTTTTAAGTCGTCTTCACTGTAGCCTAAGCGGGTTGAGATAAGCTGATTGATTTGTTCATCATCTGATACGCCGCAACAACTGGTTGCTACACCGCAACAATCTCCCTGAGTATCGGCTTCGGCAACTTTGCTATAAGAGTCTCTAACCTGGTTGCGAATTTCATCGGCCTGTTGGTTGTTCATATTAAAATCCTGTGTGGTATTGCTTGTTGAGTAGCGTTTGTATTTGTGACTGATTTTCTATGAAATCGTCCGGTGTATCAATATCCAATAATTCTGTAAGTAGATAGTGGCTGTAGTCAAGCTTTTCAATATTATCTAAACATTGTTGTAAAACGGTATGGCTGCTCCACTGTGTGTTAGCAAATAATTCCGGATCGACTTTGCGAGCGCCTATTAGTACATAACCGCCATCTTTTGCAGGGCCAAGGGCTATGTCATGTGAATTTAAAGCATTATAAGCTTGTTCGATATATTCAGCTGTAATGTATGGGCAGTCACTTCCTATAAGTACACTTTGATCATAGTGGTGTAACGAGCATTCAATGGCGTTATACATTCGTTCGCCAAGATCACGACCCTGTTGTGCCTGCAACCCCACATGATAAGTTTTACTGAGGTGTTTAAAAAAATTATGCTGAATGTCGGGGTAGCAAAATAATGTGATATCAACAGTATTTAATGAGTGGAGTTTTTTTACGCAATGGGTGGCCAGGTCAATATAAAAATCAGTTGCACCTTGTTCACCAAACAGGGGGATTAAGCGAGTTTTGCATTTTGATATATCAGGTGCTTTGAGAAAAATAATGAGTTGACGAGTTGGTGTTGTCATCCTGTTATTTTCCATTGTTGTTATATTGTTGAGCAAGTTGAATTGGTGATGTGCCAAAAAAATATTTTAAGCGTAGCGTCCACATTAATAAAATGGTTTTAAAAATTCCATTTTGTTCCCAGCGCCGACTAGAGGTAATTAAGTGTGATTGTTTAATGCAAGCGGGGCGAGATGTTTTTTTTAAGCGCGTACTTAGTTCAATGTCTTCCATTAATGGAATGTTTTTAAATCCAGAAAGTTCATTAAATAGCTGTCGGCTTAAAAATATACCCTGGTCGCCGGTAGCAATTCCACTAAGGCATGAGCGTAAATTTATCAGTGCTTCAATAATTCTAAATAGCCAGTGTTTTCCAGATAGCTTTATATTGAATCGTCCCCAGTATTTTTTCTCAGTGTTGAGGGTATCAATAATTAATTCATCCAGGTTATCAGGTGCTATTGTGTCGGCGTGCAAAAATAATAAAATATTACCATTTGCATGGTCAGCCCCGGTGTTTATTTGTATGCCTCTGCCTTTTTTTGAGGAAATAACTTTATCGCATAACAGGGCGGCTATTGCGCTTGTGTTGTCTGTACTGCCACCATCGCTAACAATTACTTCATGGCCACGTTGTCGAAGTGCTTGTAATGGCAGTAGTGTTCTCTCGATATGTGTAACTTCGTTTAAACAAGGCACAATAATAGAGAGCTTGTTATCCACTTAACTGAGTGAGCCTCCGCAACTTGAGCCGCTTCCTGCGGTGCAGCCATAGCAATGATCGGCAACTAAAATATTGCTGCGTTCAAGTTCTTCTATATTTAAATCAGCTATATGGCGTTTTGTTATGTTCCCAAGTTTACTGGGTATGTTTAACATTTGATTAAAGTCACAATCAAAAATATAGCCTTGCCAGTCAATACTAATAAGGCTGCGGCACATAACGGTTTGTAAGTTGTCATCTGAATGGGCTGTTTTTAGTAGCTGCATGTAAGGTTTAAATTCACCGCTGCTCATTAAGCTGCTACCAAAGCGCATGATTGGCATATTGGTTAAGGTGAATAAATTATTGAATTCAATATCAAAATCATTGCGTAGTTTTTCTTTATAGTCTGCTTCCAGTGTTGCCTGTGCAGGTGGTAAAAAAGCGCCGCCAGGGTTATACATTAAGTTAAGGATTAAGCCTGAGTTTTCTTTTCCGTAACCCAGGCTGTTCAGTTGTTGCAGGCCGCTGATACTTTTATTAAAAACACCTTTGCCGCGTTGTTTGTCTACATTATCCTGGCTATAGCAGGGAAGAGACGCAACAACTTCTACTTTGTTTTCAGCTAAGAACTCGGCTAAGTCTTCCTGATTATCTTCCTCTAGAATGGTCAGGTTGCAGCGATCAATGATATGAGTGTTTAACTTTCGTGCCTCACGTACTAAATAACGAAAATGCGGGTTGAGCTCTGGCGCACCCCCGGTAAGGTCTAATTTTTTAATCTTGTGTAGGCGTATAAATATGAGCAAATCATTAATGGTTTCTAATGACATTTGCTCAGTGCGATTCGGGCCGGCATTAACATGGCAATGCTTGCAAGTTTGATTGCAGGTATAGCCCAGATTAACTTGCAGTGTTTCTAGCTGCGAGCGTTGTAGCGCAGGAAAATTTGAGTTAACTAAGAGTGGTTTGCTGTTAAGCATAGTAACCTTTAATTTTTTGTCATTTGCAATGAATTATATTCAGCCTACTTTACATGCTTACTGGATGATGGGGTATTTGTTTTTAATCCAGTCAGTCATGCCCATTCGTGCTACTTTTACATTCTCAAAACCCATATCGGATAAGATTTTTGCGGCATCTGCAGAGCGCCTATCGGTGCGGCATATTGTAACAACAGGTTTTGATTTAAAGTTTTCTATGTCATTGATGCGTTGTTTTAATTCTTCCAGTGGTAATAAGGTTGCCTGTGCAATATGCCCTTGCTCACCGGTAAAATCTGCAGCACTGCGTACATCAAGTAATAGTATGTCTTCTTCAGTATCCAGCTGAGATTTTAATTCACTGATTTTAATCATATCAACTTTGCGCAGTTTGTTTATTAAGCGAGGAATGAAAGCAACAATGGCGAGTAATGCTAAAGCGAGCATCGCCTTTTGAACAAGGTCTTCACCACCGGTCGCGGCTTCTTTGCCAATATAACCAAGGTAGGTATAAGCAAGTGCGCCGGGCAGCATAAACAGGTAAGTGGCAATACTGTATTGTGTGAAGCTGATTTTAGTTAAGCCAAGTGCATAATTTAATATATTAAACGGAAATAGCGGAACGAGTCGTGTAAAAGCAACAAAACGCCAGCCTTCGCTTTCAACGCCATTAATAAGTTGCTTAATGCGCCCGGAAGATTTTTTTTCTACCCAGTCAGCGGCTAAATAGCGAGCAATTAAGAATGCGAGCATGGCACCAATGGTTGCGGCAGTTAGGCTATAAAAGGTGCCGTAAACCGGGCCAAATAATGCACCACCTAATAAGGTTAATACTGAGCCGGGTAAAAAGAGTACGGTGCTAATAATATAAATTAGCATAAAGAACAGTGGGGCAGCCAGGCCAGCATTTTCTATGCTGGCCTGTATGGCTTGCGGGTTAATACTATCTTTATTTAAAATTCCCCACGCAACAGCTATGCCGAGAAGTAAAAATAAAGCGATGCGAATAAATTTGTTATTCATTATGCTGTTCCTGAGCTAATGATTGTTAGTACTGTTAGAATGATTTGATTCCAATTCATTTACAGACTGCCAACTACGACGATTAATGGCATAGCCCGAAACCTTTCCTTTAAACGGCATAATTAACAGGCCGTGTAACCAGGTAGCTTGTTTAGCTGTATTAAATTGTTGAATGCCTATGGTCATATTAATTTGTCCGCCACGAGGCTGTTCTTTATATGTACCAAATATGCGATCCCATAGGCTTAGGTTAAAACCAAAGTTACTATTGGTTTCGTCGTCTTCAATAGAGTGATGTATACGGTGCATATCGGGTGTTACTATAAAAAAGCGTAAAAATTTATCTAGTGATTTTGGTAGGCCGACATTACCGTGATTAAACATCGCCATGCCATTGAGTAATACTTCAAAAATAATTACCGCAACAATCGACGGCCCAAGTACCACAATAGTGGCAAATTTAATGAACATGGAAATAAATATTTCGATGGGATGAAAGCGAGCACCGGTGGTGACATCAAAATCAATATCTGCGTGATGTACGCGGTGTAGTCGCCACAGAGCCGGTACGGCATGTACCAGTACATGCTGTAGGTAAATAATAAAATCCAGTACGATAACCGCAAGGATTAATTCGAGTAAGGGATTGAGAGCATAGTAATTAAATATGCCCCAGCCCTGTTGTTGAGCAAAAGTGGCCATGCCAACCGCTGCAGCAGGAAAAACCAGTCGCAGTAAAAAACTATTTAGAAAGACCAGCGACAGGTTGTTACTCCAGCGCAGTAGTTTTGAAACTTTTGGCGCACGGCGCGGGGCAAATATTTCCCACAAACCCATTATTACCAGCATGCCAAGAAACACGCTAAGGCGGATATTGCTTTCGTTTTGTAATATGAATTCGTTAAATGTCATATGGTTTCCGGCCTTTTTGGAGCAGGTTAAATTATTAAAGCATAGATATTACTTGCCGCTAACGTTAAGTGTTGCCTATAATGAATGCTAATCTAACTATTCAATTGATTGCTTGAATAGTTAGATTAGCTCAAACGTGCCCCTCGCGTCAAGCTACATGCTGGCTGATTGGTGCGTATTTTTAATTCATCATTCATATATAGGTGGCAAGGAAACTAAATGGTTGATTTTAAAGATGATATATTTAGCCAGTTTGCTCGAATAGGCAAAGCCCTGAGCAATGGTAATCGCCTGCAGATCCTGGAGTATCTGGCTCAGACGGAGCGAAGTGTAGATGACCTGGCTAATATTGCCGGTTTAACTGTGGCAAATACTTCGCAGCACTTGCAACAACTAAGGCAGGTGGGTTTGGTGAGTAGCTCGAGGCGGGGGCTTAAAGTGTATTACCGTATTGCCAGTGATGATGTCATTGAGTTAATGCAAGTGCTGCGGCGCGTGGCAGAGCTGCATTTGGCAGATGTAGGCCAGTTAGTAAGTACTTATTTATCGGTAAAAGATGAGCTGGAACCACTGAGCAGAAAAGAATTAATGATGCGTGTTGAACAGGGTTTAGTAACCGTGATTGATGTGCGGCCTGCAACAGAATTTATCGCAGGGCATTTACCCGGCGCAATCAATGTGCCCCCGGACGAGCTCGAAAAGCGCTTGAATCTGCTCGACCCAGAGCAGGAAGTGGTGGCATATTGCCGTGGCCCGCATTGTATTTATTCGTTTGATGCCGTTGAAAAGCTGCGCTCCAAGGGGATAAAGGCAAACAGGCTAGAAGAAGGTTTTCCTGAATGGAAAAGTGCCGGATATCCGATTGAATTATCTGCCTGAACAGGCCTCTAAAGAGGCGAAAGGCTGGATTTTTATCTATAATATTGAAGTGGCAGTTGCAGGAGTTGTATCATGAAACTGGTTTTTGTTTATAACGCGGACAGTGGTGTATTTAATACATTAACAGATATTGCACATAAGCTGATGTCGCCGGGTACTTATAAGTGTAATTTATGTAGTTTAACGCACGGATATTTCAAGGCTAGAGAAGAATGGATGACTTTTTTAGATGATCTGGGTGCAGATATTGAGTTTTTGCATCGTGATGAATATTTAGATCGCTACCCGGATGCAAAGGTTGATTATCCGGCTATTTTTGTGAACTCACAGGATGAGTTGAAACTTTGGGTTGATAAAAGCGTGATCAATGAAATGACTTCTACGGACGCGTTAATGGAAATGATTCGAGCTGCTGTTTTAAAGAAAAATGCGGGTGTTGAAGACGATGAAGATCTGCTTAGCCTTCCCGCATAAGTAAGTTATAAATTTAATTAAAGTGTCCGTATGCTCACGGGCATAAACTTTTAATTTCCTCACTTAGTGGTATTCTTCCACTGGTTAAAGCTTTCTCATTCCAGACCATTTGTAACGTATACATCATGCGTTCTTAAGTAGAAATTATTAATATGCCTAACATAAGACCCTTCAAGAAAATCTATCCGACAATAGCGAGCACCAGTTATGTTGATCCCGCTGCCTGTGTAATTGGCGATGTGGTAATTGGTGATGACTGTTCCATATGGCCAATGGTTGCAATACGCGGAGATGTAAATCATATACGGATTGGTGATAGAACCAATATTCAGGATGGCAGTGTGTTGCATGTTACGCACAAAGGTCCATTGAGCCCAGAGGGTAATGCCTTGCATATTGGTTCGGATGTGACTATTGGGCATGGTGCGGTCATCCATGCGTGTACAGTTGGGGATGAGTGCTTAATTGGTATGGGCAGTGTTCTTCTCGATGGTGCGGTGATTGAAAAAGGCGCTATGGTGGGAGCGGGTAGCGTAGTGTCTCCCGGAAAAGTATTACCAGGGGGGTATTTATACTTAGGCTCACCCGCCAGAGCTGTTCGAGAATTAAATCAAAAAGAGAAAGATTTTCTGAGTTATTCGGCGGAGCATTACGTTAAGCTGAAAAATGATTATATGAATGAATAATCTACACAAGAATATACGTAACTGTATAGCAAAAAAATCAGGCTGTACTATCTTTGGTTGAACGATTGGTTAGGGAGTAGATATGAAACATTTAATTAAATTAATGCTGCTTTGTGGTGTGCTGGTTGCAGGCAATGTGCAGGCGGTATCGGAAATAGGTGTTTCACGAAGTGCTTTTACAACGGCAATTGAAAATAAAGAGCCCGTATCGGAGTTACAAACGATTTCTAATAATGTGGCTGGTGTATATTTTTTTACTGAACTAATGGGTTTAAAAAATCATACTATAACTCACCGCTGGGAATATAATAAAAAAGTGATGGCGGAAATTCCGTTTAATATCGGCGCAAACCGTTGGCGAACATGGTCGAGTAAAAATATTTTACCGGGCTGGACTGGAACATGGATAGTATCAGTACTTGACGAAGGTGGAAATGTCATTGAACAAAATGAATTCGAATATGTCGAAGCTGAATGAACTAGCCAGGCAAGTAAATTTACAATTTATAGTGAGAAGTAATGATGAGTGAAGAAAAAACATTAATGGATTTTGTTAAAGCTGCAAAGTCACAAATAAGCGAAGTGGATGTGTCTGAAGTTGTTGATTTGCTAGATGAAGGTTATCAGGTGTTAGATGTACGTGAACCAGCTGAATTTACCTCAGGTACAATTGATGGTGCACACAATGTACCTCGTGGTGTTTTGGAAGCTATGTGTGATCGACAGTATCCGGGGCGCCAGGAGCAAATGATGGACCGTGATAAAAAATGGCTACTGCTTTGCGCAACGTCAGGTCGTTCTGCGATGGCTACGGCGGTGATGCAACAAATGGGCTTTAAAAATATTAAAAATATAAATGGTGGAATGGGGGCGTGGAAAATGGCTGAAATGCACGTAGTTATTCCAGCCCATTCATAATGTTTTTAAAATTACTGTGTAATTTCCTTACGTAGTTTTTCAATAACGCCCTGCGTCTCAGGGCGTTTTTTTCGCCATATATAAAACGATTCTGCAGCTTGTTCGACCAGCATACCTAAACCGTCATAAGAGTTTGTTGCGCCTTGTTGAGTGGCCCATTGCATAAAGGGAGTTGCTTGTGCGGCATACATCATGTCATAGGCACATGAGTTTTCACTGAATAAATTTTCCGGCAAAGGAGGTAAGTCACCGCTTAGGCTTGCGGAGGTGCCATTGATAATGATATCAAATTTTTTGCCTGCCAGGTCTGCAAACCCACAGGCATTAATGTTGCCGAAACTAGCGAAGTCGGTTGCAAGTTGATGTGCTTTTTCCACGGTTCTATTGCAAATAGTCAGGCTTGCAGGAGACGCTAACAATAAAGGCTCTAATACACCGCGCACGGCACCACCTGCACCGACCACTAAAATACGTTTGTTGTTTAATGCTATCTTATGATTTTTTGTTAAATCATTGAGCAGGCCGATGCCATCAGTCGTGTCGCCAAAAATGCTATTGTTAGTGATATGTAATGTGTTTACCGCACCTGCACGTTGCGCTCGTGCACTTAATTCTGTCGCTAATCGAAAAGCATCTTGCTTAAACGGTACGGTGATATTTAAACCTTTACCGTTTTCATTGGAAAATTTGTCTATAAAAGATTTAACTTCACCCAATTCAACAAGCTCTGCGGTGTAGCTTAATGTTTCACCGCTAAGCCTGGCGAATTCGGCATGAATAGTGGGTGATTTGCTATGTGCAATTGGGTTTCCAATAACCGCATAGCGATCAATAGTTGTATCGTTCATAAATAAATTATTTCAATAAATTGTTAATTGCTGTGATCGGCTTACTCTTCTAACCAGCGAGCGGCATCTTTAGCAAAGTAAGTAAGAATGCCATCGGCACCTGCACGCTTAAAACAAAGCAGGGCTTCAAGTACGCATGATTTTTCATCTAACCAGCCATTTTGAGTAGCCGCTTTAATCATCGCGTATTCACCGCTTACCTGATAAGCATAAGTGGGTACACCCAGTTCAGATTTAACGCGGCGCACAATATCAAGATAGGGCATACCCGGTTTTACCATTACCATGTCTGCACCTTCCTGTAGGTCTAGCGCCACTTCGCGTATGGCTTCGTCCGAATTTGCAGGATCCATTTGGTAAGTATATTTATTGCCACCTTTTAAATTTGCAGCAGAGCCAACGGCATCACGGAACGGGCCATAAAAACTTGAGGCGTATTTTGCAGAGTAGGCCAGTATACGAGTATGAATGTGCTGGCTAGATTCCAATGCTTCACGAATTTCACCAATTCGACCATCCATCATATCGGAAGGCCCCACAACATCTGCACCAGCATCAGCATGAGATATAGCCTGTTTGCATAACACTTCAGTGGTTTCATCGTTCAGCACGTAACCTGTATCGTCAATTAAACCGTCCTGACCGTGTGTTGTAAAAGGGTCTAGTGCGACGTCGGTCATAACACCCAGTTCTGGGTGAGCGGCTTTAATAGCGCGAACAGCTCGTTGTGCAAGGCCGTCTGGATTATATGCTTCGGCAGCATTATCTGACTTTTTATCAGCGGGAACCACCGGGAAAAGCGAAATCAGGGGGATGCCGAGCTTTACACATTCGGCCGCTTCTCTGAGTAGTAGATCAATGCTCAAGCGTTCGACACCGGGCATAGATGTCACCGTTTCACGTTGATTTTCACCTTCTAAAACAAATACAGGAAAGATTAAATCACTGGCACTGAGCTGGTTTTCACGCATCAGTTCACGACTAAACTCATCTCGACGCATACGACGCATGCGCAACCAAGGGAAATTGCTGGTATTGTTCACATTAAATTCCTGTATTTGATACTAAATATACCGATAGTATATTGGCTTAAGCGTGCGGATGCGACAAGTCGATATTTTAACTATTGAAAGAGCATCTATACAATGTTGATATGACAAAAAATAATAAAAGGTTTAAACATGCGTAAGTGTTATATGAAAGCAATATTATTGTGCCTGGCCATGTTAATGACATGGAGTTTACAGGCGGCAGAAAGCGCTATGTATAAACAACTGGTTAATCAGCCAATGAGTAAGGTATACCCGGCAGTATATAAAGCCCTGGAGGATGCGCGTTTTTATGTAGTGTTTGAACCAGACATGGGTAAAAACTTAAAGTATTTTGCTGAGAAATGGGGTGATGATTATAACCGGAACAGGTTGAGGCATATTCGTAGTATGGTGTTTTGTAATGCCTGGTACGCCAATGCGGTGAGTAATGCAGATGCGGATATGTTGGGTTTGTGTCCACTACGCATTAGCCTGTACGAAAAGCAGGGTAAAACTGTAGTGCTGTTTGCAAGGCCTACGGTGATTGCAGCACAGAGCAAGGCGAAAAATATTATACAAAATGTAGAAGACGAAGTGATTGCTGCTATTAAAGCAGGAATATCGCTTAGCCATAAAGTCGTAGATTAATAGTATTTGTATGCAGATTATCTTTTCATTTATTGCAAATCAATTGGCATTGTTGACATTAAGTGGTGCTGTATTGGCATATTTTTACCCGCCATTATTTCTAATTTTTAAAGATTATTTTTTGTGGTTTTTTTCCGCCACTATGTTTGCTCTAGGCCTGGTATTAAATGCAGCGGATTTAAAAGCAGAGCTAATAAACCCAAAACGTATAGCACTGGGTGTATTAACGCAATTTAGCGTAATGCCACTACTGGTTTATTTGGTTTCTCAGTATCCCGGGTTTTCTCCTGCAATTGCGATTGGTTTTATTATTGTAGGATGTGCGCCTGGTGCAATGGCGAGTAATGTCATTGTTTATTTGGCGGGTGGCGCAGTCGCATTTTCAGTTACCTTAACGACGGTTGCCACGATTTTGTCTCCTTTGTTGACACCGCTGCTAGTTAAAGTGTTGGGGGGAGCAATATTACCAGTTGATTTTTTGCCTTTAATGATAACCATATTAAAAACGGTTTTAGCCCCCCTGATGCTGGGTTTGTTTGTGCAACAATTTTTAGGTAAACATTTACAGCTGGCGCGTAATATTTCTCCAGGCATAGCGGCATCGGCAATAGTTATTATTTGCAGTTATGCCGTTGCCGCTAACCAGAGTCGTATAGCAGATACGGCTGTGCCCGTTATGTTAGGAGTTATTGTGGTTAATATTTTAGGATATTTTTTTGGCTGGTATTTAGCGAAATTATATGGTTTTAATTACTTATATAAAATAACACTAATGATTGAAATAGGAATGCAAAATGCGGGTATGGGGGTGGCATTAGCATTACAACATTTTCCGCCAGAATCTGCCTTGCCCGGCGCATTGTTTGCGGTATGGTGTATTTTAACGGCAGCCATCGCGAGTGGATGGCTGCGTAGAAGAATTTCTAAACAGTCATTAGCAAAAGAACCGTTAACCAGTTACTAAATTATTTATTAATAATTTGTATGCTTAAAATAATGACAGGCTCAAGGGGTGCGTCTTTTAGAAAAATACCTTTTTCGCCTGTACGGCTGTTTTCGATGGTATCAACAACATCAATGCCTTTGGTTACTTTTCCAAATACAGTGTAGCCCCAGCCGCGCATTGATTTTCCACTATGATTTAAACGATCATTGTCTTTTGTGTTTATAAAAAACTGAGAAGTCGCAGAGTGCGGCATATTTGTTCTTGCCATTGCGATGCTGCCACGAGTGTTTTGTAAACCATTAAATGCTTCGTTAGGAATTTCAGGCAAGGTGTTTTTTTTGACCAGGTTTTCAGTAAAACCGCCACCCTGGATCATAAAGTTTTTGATAACGCGATGAAAAATTGTTCCAGTATAAAATCCACTATTTACATATTGTAAAAAGTTAGCAACTGTTTTTGGCGCTTTCTCTGCATTTAATTCAAGCTCGATATTGCCTTTATTGGTTGTAATAAGTATTTGAGGATTGTTATTGGCAAAGGTGCATGTGGTAAATATAGATAAAAAAAATATCAGAGTAATTTTATTTGGCATGAATTGTCCTTTTAAATATTGTTAACGTAGTGGCTCAACGATTTTCATGAATAAAGTAATGATATCATCAACTAGAAGTGCAATAGGTGTATCTTTTAATCTATCTGATTGTTGCATACATTTTAATATTAGTACTTCACGTATCATGCCTTGATACATTAAAGCGGCAGCCTGTGCATTAATAGGTTTTATTTTTCCAAGTGCCTGTAGTTCATTAAGGCTGAATTCAATATAGTCGGTAAAACTTTTCCAGCGATTAAGAAAAAAATCCTGGCTTGCGCTTGAATCTTCTAGCTGAGAGTGCATTTCCATTTTAAGCATGTCGGGGTGATTAATGATGCTTGAAACAAACACGGTTGTCATGCCGCGAAGTACCTGCTCAAAACCTATATCATCTGCAACAACAGCTTCAATATAAGACTCACGAGTTGCGGAGAATTCCTGTAATACGGCCTGGTAAAGTTCTTCTTTAGATTCAAAATGGCGATACAAAATAGCCGGGCTTACACCAACCTCACTAACGATGTCGTCTATAGATACGCCATGAAAGCCAGTATGTGCAAATAAACGTTTAGCTACCGTAATAATGGTGGCTCTACGCTCTTCTGCTGAAAGTCGTTTTGCCAAGGTTTTAATCCTGAGTGATTAAAGTGATAGACATAAAAAAGGCATCAGTAAAAACTGATGCCTTTTTCGATAATCGAAAAGTTGATTAAGACTTTTTGATCATGAATTCAAAAGCGCCGCCTGCTTCAGCACTTGATAACAACTCGTTACCTGTTTGCTTGCAGAATGCTTCGAAATCTTTAACTGAGCCTGGATCGGTAGCTACAATTTTTAGTACTTGACCAGCAGTTAGTGCAGCGATAGCTTTCTTTGCACGAAGGATAGGTAATGGGCAGTTTAAGCCTTTAGCGTCTAGTTCAGCGTCGAAACTCATGGGTTTCTCCTTACAAATTATTGGTAATCTTTAATAATGTAGATCAAGTTAGTGATCGTTCACTTACAATAGGTGTTTATTCTATAATTGTCAATAATAAAATGAATTACATCCAGTAACATCAGTAACATAAGAAATAATGGGAATGATTAGAAAGCCAATTAAAAACAATGAGTTATGAAAGATAATAAACAATCGATGATTCATCTCTGTCCTTGCGGCAGCGCTAAAAGGGTAGAAAATTGCTGCTCGTTACTCATCATTGGCGATAAACCGGCTGAATCGCCAGAGCAGTTAATGCGCTCACGTTTTGTTGCTTATGCAGCAGGGGATATGCGCTACGTGAAATCGACCTGGCACAGTAGCACCCGGCCCACAAACCTTAGTGATTCTAATGCAATGCACTGGTTGAAGCTTGAGGTTATAGAGGCAACGCAAGAGGGTGATGAAAGTGAGCGGGGCTATGTTGAGTTTAAGGCTTATTATGTAGATTGCAGTATGCAGGAAGCACAACATGGAGTGATGCATGAACGTAGTCGTTTTATTAAGGAGGATAATTGTTGGCGTTATGTTGATGGAGAGCAGTTTGATACAGCAGGGGATATAGCGGTAAAGAAATTAGGTCGAAACGAGGCTTGTTTTTGTGGCAGCGGAAAAAAGTATAAAAAATGTTGCGCCCAAAAATAGCATTTAAATAAATGATTTATCAGCAGAGTTTACTGGGCGAAGAGCTCAGGTTAACTAGTCTATTTGAGTGATATGAGAGAACTATTTTTTAAATAAAGTATCATCCCTTAAACGTGATTATTGTTACTCAGGGATGATGCTTTAATTGAGGCAGGGAAATTAACGAGTTAGGGGTGAAGTAAAATATTACCGCTATCATCAATCTCAATTTTAACGCTGGTTAGGCCATCGCCATTGCAGGGGCCACCCATGCAATCACCATTTTCTATTTTAAATAGTGCGCCGTGCACAGAACATTGAATATGCTCTTTGTCTGTATCGAGAAAGTCATCGTCTTGCCATTCCAGATTAATACCGGCGTGAGGGCATTTGTTTTCATAAGCAAATACCTCGCCTTCTTTTTTTACAATAAAAACAAGGCGTTCTTTTCTTCCTTGCTTGATAGTAAAGCCCTTTGATCCCGGGTCTATAACGTCATCGATGTGGCAAAGTTGTTCTAGCATAATAGCTCCTTAATTCAGAGATGGAATAATTAAATTAGTAAAATCTGTTTGTTGGCATTTGTTAGCGGCTAACTGGCAGGCAAAGGAGAGAGAGTCTTTTACGCTGCGCTTGTTAACTTGTGATGCTATAAAACCGGCATTAAATGTGTCACCTGCACCGAGTGTTTCAGTTGCTTTGTTAAGTTTATAAGCAGGCTGGTGAATAATATTGCTTGTATCGTATGCCCATGCGCCTTGCTCACCCCATGTACAGCTAATAATAGTATGCGGATATTTTTTACTAAAATGCTGTAAGCACTCATTTGCCGATGTGAAACCCTGTGATTCTGCAAAAGGCCTGGACAGTAAAAGTACATCAGCAAATGCTAGAATGTTTTCAAAGTATTCTCGTGGCTTTTCTATTTCAATAGAAATTGTTTTTTTAAATTGCGAGGCATGCTGCAACATTAATTTTAATTTTTCGCAGTCTCTGGCCTCAAAATGTAGCCAGTCAAATTCGTCTAATATAAGCTTATTAAAATAATTTACAGGTAGCTCATTTAATTGTCGATAGTGCACAATAGTGCGTGAGCCATTTTGTTTATTTAGCGTAATATATGAGGTTGGTGTAGAGCTGCTGTTTTCAACGGGGCACAGGCTTGTATTGATTTTTTGTTGCTTAAGGTCATGCAAAATAAAGTTGGCAGAAAGGTCATCGGCAATATTGGCCAATAAATGAGTGGATATGCCTAACTGTTGCAAGACTTTCGCCGAGTTGCACGCATTACCGCCAGTGCGGATTGCTTGCTCGCATGACCTGACTTCACTGTCTTCGGCGGGGTAGCTATCAACTGTATTAACTATATCCAGTGTGGATATGCCGGTGAGTAGAATACGGGGCATTGTGTCAGGTTCAAAAAAATCAAAGGCGAATAGTACATGGAAGGTTATGATATAAAAATCTTTATTCTGTGTGGATATATTGGGGCTTGTGGATAAATGAGTATGTTAATGAACGATACGTTGATAATTGGGGGCGTGCTAATAGTGGGTATTTTAGTATTAGCTTTGTGGATAAAATTTCAAATTAATATGCTTAAAGAGCCGCTGCAGGCGTCACTGTTAGAATACTTTGCGGATAATAAACATCAACAGTTGATGCAACTGGTGGATATGCAAAACAAGTTAACAGAGCGTGTAAGTGAATTACAGAGCACTCAGGAAAGGCGTATTGGTGAATTAACTAACCATTTGTCAGATCGACTAAATAAGCACCGTGAGTCATTTGATGCCCGTCAGTTAGAGTCATTAAAAACACAGCAGGAAAATTTGACGCAAGGTATGTCTGAAGTGCGTAAGCAGGTAACCGGGGCATTAGTGCAGAATGGTGATGAATTGGGCAAAAGAGTAGATGCATTAACAAGATCGACGGATGAACGCTTAAAAGCAATATCCGGGCAGGTGGATAAGCGTTTGAACGAGGGATTTGAAAAGACCACCGCGACCTTTACCGATGTGGTGAAGCGCCTGGCACTGATTGATGAAGCACAGAAAAAGATTACCGAATTATCCGGTAATGTCGTGAGTTTACAGGAGGTATTAGCGGATAAGCGCTCACGGGGTGCTTTTGGGGAAGTACAGCTGGCCTCTTTGGTGCGCAATGTGATGCCTGAAAATAGTTTTTCATTCCAGCATACACTCAACAATAGCACGCGAGTAGATTGTATGTTGTTTCTGCCGGAGCCCAGTGGTGATATCGGCATAGACTCCAAGTTCCCCCTGGAGTCATATAAAAAAATGACTGATATTGGGCTAGCTGAAGCTGATCGGCAGTTGGCTGAGAAGCAGTTTAAAAAAGATATTAAGAAACATGTTAGTGATATTGCTGGTAAATATATTATTCCAGGTGAAACTTCAGATGGGGCAGTGATGTTTATTCCCGCGGAGGCTATTTTTGCGGAAATCCATTCACATCATTATGAGCTGGTAGAGGAGGCTCAAAGAGCCCGTGTATGGCTAGTATCGCCGACTACACTAATGGCGGTATTAACCACTGCACGTGCTGTGTTAAAAGACTCGGCAACGCGTAAGCAAGTGCATTTGATTCAGAACCATCTGGTCGCCTTGTCAAAAGACTTTTCACGCTTTCAGGCGCGTATGGATAGCTTGTCACGGCATATTGAGCAGGCGAGTAAAGATGTTGATGATGTGAATACTTCGGCGAAAAAAATCAGCTCCAGGTTTGAAAAAATAGAACGGGTAGAAATGCCCGATGAGACGGCTGAAGCTGTATTATCACAGAGTCCTGAATAAAAACGGATGATATATTCCGCGGAAATTAAAATATTGGGAAAATCCTCTTTCGCCTTCTATACTAATTTATTCAAAGCTCATAGAAATGGGTAGTATTACCTTTTTGGGGAATCAGTATGAAAGAAGAATTAAGTGAACGGCGTGCTGCCGAACGCTATGAACTGAAGCAAGCTTTAGATTTGAAAATAGTATTTTCATCTGAGAATCCAAACCTGTTAGGCAAAACACTTTGTGGCTCAACACTGGATGTTTCAGCCAGTGGTTTAAGAATTGAGCTTAATCAACCAATTAAGGTAGATAGCGTTTTAGATGTTTGGGTGACGTTAAAGGGAAATACAAAAAAGTTTTTTCTTACGGGTAATGTGCGCTGGGTTCAAGAAATGGAAGTGGGTGGCTACTTTCAAATTGGTGTTGTATTAAGAGAGCGCTCAGATACAGTCACGGACCTTGATGGCTGGAAGGCAGCATTTAAGGCATAGCTATGAGTCAGCCCTGTAAGTTTTGTAAATCGGTTGCTAGCCCACAATTTATTATTGTGGCGCTAGTTATGTTTGTGATTTATTTTTCTATTTGGGGTTAAGCAGGCGAAAGTGCTGATCTTCTATTTCACTTAATTTGTAAGCTTCAATAAGCTCTTCATTATCTTCGTAGCGCCTGGAAACTAAGCTGCGGCAATCGCAGACTAGTGATTCTGTGCGTGTGCGGTGGCGTCGCTTTAGCTTCAGTCGACGAGGTCTTATGCTAATACGTTTTTCTATACCATCATATAAATCGTTGTTCATTGCAGTTACCCTCAAATTATCCTGCCTTATTCGGGTGTAGGGTTGTATAGTGAGCCTGGTTTTTTATAAGCTTAACTATATTCATAGACAATCATCAGGCAGCTTCAATGCAACTGCGATGAGTGGTTAACCATTGATCTAATAACTAAGAGCGGCCTGCGGTATTGGCAAAAGGATTAGAAGGAATACATTATGTCAGTTAAGCATCCTATTATTGCAGTCACTGGAGCAAGCGGTGCTGGTACAACCGTAGTGCAGCAGGCATTTAAAGAGATTTTTCATCGTCAGGGTATAAATGCAGGTTTTGTACAGGGTGATGGCTTCTTGCGCTATAACGATAAAGATTCAGAGAAACGAATTTCACAGTCATTAGCGGATGGTTGCTATGTTAGTTGTTATGGCCCTGAACTCAATGACTTTTCACGGCTGGAGTCGTGTTTTCAAGGCTATGCCAATAAGGGACGTGAATCGCTAAGGTATAAGGTGAATGAAGAAAATCGGCATCTGCATGACGAGCCAGTTGGGGAATTTACCGAATGGCGGCCTATAGAGGCGAATACAGATTGCCTGTTTTATGAAGGGATGCACGGTGGTGTTGTTGCGCAAACCTGGACTCGACGAAAATGCATTGACGATACTCAGATTGCAAATGATCGTAGAGCAAATCGCGATAAGGGTGTAAATGTAGCTCAGTACGTGGATTTGCTTATAGGTGTGGTGCCGGCCATAAATTTGGAGTGGATTCAGCGGATACATCACGATCAGTACGCAAAGCAACAGCGGCCGGAGCAAATCACCACAAATATTCTGGAACAATTACAGGATTATATCCACTTTATTGTGCCGCAGTTTTCGGTTGCCGATATCAATTTTCAGCGCATGCCAATTATCGATACGTCCAATCCTTTTGATGCGTCAATGGTGCCCGCAGAGCATGAAAGTATAGTGATAGTGAGTTTTAAGGATCCGGATAAACATGATCTGACGAATTATGTAAACCGCATCGAGGGCGCAGTATTATCACGTCGTAGCAGTTTAACGATTCCAGGTGGGCAAATGCAGCATGCGCTCGATGTTATTTGTGCGCCATTAATAGAGGCCTTAATTCAAGGTAAGGTTTAACGCCTACGAGATCTTCTCGCAGGCTCGGGGTTATCTTATTTGCCAATCCGGGCTTCGTCATAGCGGCCTGACTTTCCAGTGAGAGACGTGTCATCATCGCCGTTGTCATTGTCCTCACCTCTTCCACTACCGGAGAAGAATCCATCGACTAAAGAGCTTCCTTTATTTGGCTTGGCCATTTCCTGTCTTTCATATTCACCAAGGCTTTCTACAGGTGATTCATTTAAAATATATAAAATACCCGCGATACCAATAGCTGCGAGTACGATTAATTGAATTGCGATGGATATTGATTTTTTCATAATATATTTAGTTACGTCTATTGCTTCGGGTTAAGGGCTATCTTTAGTTTAGCTAATTGTTTTCTATAAGACTAATGTTGAAAAATCGACACTTTGCGCTGCTACTTACATCTCTAAGCTTGAGTGTTTATATGGCTGCCTATACTGGTATTATCTGACTTTGCAATATATTCAGTTTCGCTTTGCTTGCGTCTATTGATACGTCGTCGTCGATCAAGGCTCACCCTGATTCTCTTTAATCGACGCTCTTGTCTTAATCGACGCTCGCGCTTATGTTGTGTGTCAGGGGCTTTGCTGGGTGTTTCCTCGCTGGCAGATATTTTATGACCCCTGCGTATGGAGGGCTTATGCAATATGTGATTGAATCGTAGATGTGGGATATAGGGCATCTTGAATTCTCTTCGTGCATGAGTTTGTTATAACGACGAGCTTAAGCTTTCCCAAGTACCTAAAACACACCTTCCGTGGTGCGTGTTTGCATACGCTATAATTATGCGTCGTAAGCGGGGGCTGTATTAGCCGGTTTTTCAAGTTTATGGTTTAAAAAACGGTAAGTGCCACCAGAGTTAAATTTAATCACGCTAAAGCCATGAGCGCTTACCTGATCAACGGTTACTTCCTGGCCAGTGCTTTTGATGCGCACACGTTCGCCGATAGTCATATTTATGTTTTTATTCATTTTTAATTTCTCCAAAAAAACAGCGCATGAAAATGCTATTTAAAATGCTTACACTGCAAACTTAGTTTAGTTTATTAGGTAATGCAAGTATCTTCATGTTTTTTATGGATAAAAGGTGTTTTATGATGGGTCGTTAGTTGCCTTTTCTAGCGTCTGAGTGCGCGTTTCCTGTTTATTTAGTTGAGTAATAATAATGGGGTTTTTCGCCGGTACAGGGGGCATGCGGCTACTCAGGCGGGTAATATCGCCATCCATAAGGTGTTCGTAAATCACCATATAGGCAAGTACATTACTGACATATTCACGGGTTTCAGTAAAAGGAATGGTTTCAATCCATTGAATGGCATCCATTTGCCGGTTTTCCGGTAGCCATTTAGACACTCTGTTAGGGCCTGCATTGTATGCCGCAGTGGCGAGTACATGCTGGCTTTCAAGCTTGTTAAGCATGCGTTGCAGGTAGCCTGTTCCGAGGCGAATATTGGTGGTACTGCTGAGCAAGCTATAACGACCTCGATAGCGAACTTTTAATTGCCGTGCAACCTGGCGTGCCGTGTTGGGCATAAGCTGCATTAAGCCCAGAGCACCAACGGGTGAACGTGCATCCGGCATAAAGGCGCTTTCGCGACGAATGATCGCATAAGTCCATGATGGGTCTATATTGTGCTTTTCTGACCAGGTATTTACGTTGTCCGCATGCTGAAAAGGGAATCGCAACACAATATCATCACGATAGCGTGTTTTACCCATGGTGATAATGGCGCGATCATGCCAGTTCCAGGATTGAGCAAGTTTTGAGGCGGCTAGTTTTTCTTCGGTGGTAATGCGTTTGGTGAGGCGTTGCCATTCTCTTCTTGCAGGTAATACTTTACCCATGAAAAAGAGCTCTCTGGCGCGCACAGCCTCAGGCTGCTGACTCACGGTTTGCATGAGCTCAAGGCTTGGTTGTAGCGGCTTATTCTCAAATACATACTGTTGATTGAGGTGATCAGCGGCAAGAAAACCATAATAGCTGCGTTTATTGGCTAGATACTGGTAGATACCTTGAGCATCGTTTACATTGCCAAGTTGTTCATTGGCGTATGCCCACCAGTACTGCCAGCGATAATTAGCCTGCTGTTCGGTGGTTAGTTGGTTAATTGCATGAAGGGTTAAATTCCAGTCACTTTGGCGTATGGCGGTACGTATCTTCCATTCCCTTACCTGTTTGTTTATATGGCTAGTAGGAATACGAGAGAGCCAGTCATAGGCATCAGGCATATGATTGCGAGCTAGATGCAGGCCGATACGTCGAATAGCCTCAGCATCCTGCTGAGGATTTAAGTGTTGGCTACTAAGTGTGTGATATGCATTTATAGCCAGCTCAATGTCACGGCGGGTTAGGCGTTTTAACCCGTAAAGTAAGATATCAGATCTATCAACGTGTTTAAGATTCAGATATTGGCTGGATATAACCAGTTCTGGCTTCTGGTGGATTTTCAGCCAAAGCCTGGCTATTTTCGCATCCTGTTTTGGCATCGACTTCATTAGAAAACGGGCTAACTGTCGATTACGGGCTGACATGGCCAGTTTAAAGCGCTGCCAAACAAGCTGAGGTGTTTTTTGGCCGGCGTTTTCCCAGGTGTTAAATACGCTATCACAGCTTTTAGGTTGGGACTTAGGTGAAAGCCAGAGCGCCTGAATTCTCGGAAAAGAGAGTGATGCTGCTTGAGTATGAATAAGTGCCTTGAGATATTTGCATTCTGTAGCGGTGGTAAAGATAGGGCGATAATTATCTATTACGGTCTGCCATTTGTGATTTTTAGCCGCATGGTTAATGAGTTTTAAGCGAAAGCGATCACCGATCACAGTGTTTTCATTCTGGCTTAAAAATTGTTGTGCCTTTTGTTTGTTAATAGATGAAAGCTTGCGTGTGAGTGATCTGTATTCGAGGTATGGGTGTAAGGGGTACTCGGCTAATGTATTGCTCAGGCGTTTATAGGTATTGAAGTGTCTTTTTTTAAAGGCATGTTCAGCCTGTTGGTATTGCTTGCGTTGCAGCTCTAGTTGTTTGTTTGAAAAATTATTTGTCGTGGAATTAGTAACAGCAAAACTAGACGTCGACAGGCTTAATAGCAAAAGCAATGACATGCAAAGCCTGGTGCAAATCGACCGAAACAGAATTTTTATATGAGTGTGCCACTTAAGCATTAGTGCATGTTTGTATTCGACGTAGATTTATTGAATATCAATAGTTTAGCTAGTTTATTTAAATTAAGTGTAAATAGTCTAACAAAACATATACAAGCCGATAAGTGGTGTGCTGCATTAAATGTTAATTTAATGTGTATTGATGCTTATAAATCGCAATGTTCTTCTATGAATTCTCTAATAAAGTGCAATGGCTTTGCACCGCTAAAGCGAGCAAGTTCTTCACCGTGCTGAAATAATATTAATGTAGGAAAGCCACGCACTTGATATTTTCCGGCAATTTTCATATTTTCATCTGCATCAACTTCAATTTTGGCTATGCCTATTTCGCCGGCAAACTCGTCGGCTACTTTTTCAAGAACAGGTGCAATAACACGACAAGGCGCACACCAGTCGGCCCATAAATCAACCAGTATAGGTTTGTCGTGGGATGCCTCGATAACGAGTTTGTTAAAAGTGTGTAGTTCGGCAGTGAAAATAGTATCAGACATAATTGTAAAAATCGTAAATTAGGGGATATTGAAGTGGCTCGTAATGTTAGGCGGGCTCGAACATTTGGCGAACCGCCATTAGGTTTAGTTTGCAGGCTCTATTTCAATAGGCCAATCATTGCCTTTAAGGTCGAGCTTGCCAAGTAGGTTATATAAGGCGGCCTGTAGAGCTTCCTCTATAACCGGGTGGTAAAAAGGCATACGCAGCATTTGCTGTACGGTCATGCCCATTTCAATACACCAGCATAAAAGGTGGCCGAGATTTTCACCTTTAACACACGCCATTGATGCGCCTAATAACAAGCCTGATTGTTTATCTGCATAAAGGTGAATTATGCCTTTGTTTTTACCCATGATGAGTGCACGACCAACAGGTGCCATTTTTATTTCGCCAATGGCAATGTTGTCTTCATCCAGTTCGGAAAGGCGAGCACCAACAGACACTATGTTGGGTTCGCAAAATGTAATTGCGAGAGGTGTTTTGTGTTTAAACTCAATGGGCTTGTCCTGCATGATATTGTAGCCGGCAACACGACCTTCAAAGCCGGCCTCGTGCAGGATAGGGTTCTCAGCAGTGCAATCACCCGCAATATAAATAGAGCTATCACCCAGTTGCATAGTATGTGGGTTATAGTCCGGGACACCGTTGGCGGAAATTTTTAAGCCTGTTGATTGTAAGTTTAATTTATCAGTGTTCGGCCGACGCCCAAGACTTGCAAATATTTTATCAACTTCAACCGACTGGTCACCTGCCGTGACCAGGAATTTGCCATTATCAAGTGCTTTAATGTCGGCGGCATGGCCTAGCCATAAGGGAAACTCCTTGCCAATAGTTTCAATCGCCACCTTATTAACGGCAGGGTCATCTATGCCGCAAATAATATTTTGCTGATCTATGCCGGTTACTGTTGAACCAAGTCGACTCAGTGATTGGCCAATTTCCAGGCCGATAACGCCCAGGCCAATGACCGCAATGGATTCTGGCAATTCTTCCTGTTCAAAAATTTCATCTGTGGTGTAAATATTGTCTGCGAATTCTGCCCAGCTATCAGGAATAACAGGACGAGATCCAGTGGCAATAATTATTTTTTTCGCCTTAATGATTTCGCCATCTGCAGTTTCTAATGTGTTTTCATCAACAAAATGTACGTATGATTCAATGAGCTGCTCTTCTGGCATCATGTCAATTGAGTGCGACAATGTTTGGTCAACAAAGGTGTCTCGCATATCTTGAACATGTTCCATAGCATCTTCTATATTCATGCTTAAATGTTCTTTGCCCTCAATGCCTTCTCGATTAAATATTGTGCGACGGTGAAAGTCTTCTGCGATTTGAATCATTACTTTAGATGGCATGCAGCCAACACGTGCACAGGTAGTGCCGAGCTCGCCGCCATCAATTAAGACAAAATTATCAGTAAAGCGCTTAACCTGGCCCATGCAATATAGGCCGGCACTGCCAGCACCAATAATAGCAACTTCGACTTCTCTCATGAATGTATTCCTGTGATGGGTGATCAATATGGGTGAAGTATAGCAAGGCTAAGAGTATAGAAAAATCATTGATATGATTTTTTGCGGATGCAATGAATTTAATGTTTCTTAAGAGGTGTAATTTTTTACTATAAGTTGTTGTGTGTCATCGCGATAAATTTCGCCATCTCTCGCCTTGAAGTTATTGTTACGTTTATCAGTGAAATAGAGTTTTAGTGTTTCTGTTATAACAGGAAAGGCCAGTTGTTCCCAGGGGATATCTTGTTCCGTATATAGTCTTGTTTCCAGGCTTTCCTCGCCGGCAGCTGAAAATCCATTAAGCAATGTGCCACGGTACATCATATAAACCTGAGAAATGTGGGGAATGCTATAAGTGCAATACAGGGTCATGTTTTGAATGCTTGCGTTCGCTTCTTCGAATGATTCCCGCGCGGCGGCTTGCAGCGTTGTCTCATTGTTTTCCATAAATCCCGCCGGCAGTGTCCATAAACCAAGGCGAGGCTCTATGGCTCTTTTGCAGAGTAAAATTCTGTCTTCATGCTCGGCTATGCAGCCGGCGATAATTCTCGGATTTTGATAATGAATGGTTGAACAAACATTGCACACATAGCGTAGACGATTGTCACCTAAAGGAATTTTTTGAGATACCTGTTCGCCACATGTGCTACAAAATTTCATATTAAAATCCTTAAGGGTATTGTTTGAGAGTGAGCTGGTTACCACGTTGAGTAAATTCTAGATGTTTTAGAAAACTCATGCCGAGTAATATTTCATTGCTATGAAAGCCAGGGTTTATTGTCGCGCGAACATTGTTAAGACTGATGTCACCCAATGCAACATGTTGTAGTCGGGTCATAGAAACTTTTACTGGGCCATTGGCTGTCTGGTAAATGGCAGAGCGGCCTTTTTTCAAGTTAAGTTTCTGGGCAATTTTCTCAGGAATAGAAACATCGGTTGCGCCAGTATCCAGCATAAATACAACAGGGATATTGTTAATACTTCCGTTAGAAATATAATGACCTTGTCTGTTTCGCTGTAAAACTAAGGTTTTTATGCCGTCTGAAGATTCAGTTGTTATTGGTGACTGATTAGGGTTTTTTTGTTTGTTGAGCTGATCAGAAAAAAATAAGGCGAGCAGTGCAAAAATGATTATCCACATCAGGGTTATCATTAGCGCGCCAAGTTTTTTTTGTTCTTTTTGCTGATGGTTAGTCATTATTTAATAGTATCTGAAATAAAATCTAAAATCAGTAGATGATGGTTTTACAGGGATAAAATCGGCTAGAAAAATATATACTGGTTAAATTAAGATATAAAAAGCACTTGCGAAAATTTGCATAGGCAATTAACAATAAAATGAATGAATGAATGAATGAGTGAGTGAGTCTTAAACCCAGTTATTACCTGTCAAAAATCGAATAACTCATCTTCATTGAATTCTTCATTCTTTTTAGGCGGGTTACCATCAAATACAAGATGTTCACGACGCTGTAAGTAAGCCTCACGAATAAAAATGTATTTATCAAGTGCGGCTTCGTCAAGAATTTTTTCGGCTTTTAATAATGATGCGCGAAGATCAATGAACTTAATTGTTGTAGCAGTATAAGTTTCTTTAGAATCACGTATTGCAGCGGGAAGGCCGTCTTCAACCTGGCGCGAGATAGGGTCGAATTCTGTTCTATCAACGATAATCCCAGTTGTATCGCGAATAGTGCTTGGGCCTAGAAAAGGAAGGACAAAATAAGGTCCTGATGGAACGCCCCAGTGGCCAAGCGTTTGTCCAAAGTCTTCATTATGTTTAGGCAAGCCTAAATCTGATGCCCAGTCGATCAGCCCGGCGAGGCCCAGCGTGCTATTAATAAGCAGTCGACCGGTATCAGAGGCTAATTGCCCTGGCTTTAGTTGAAGCAAGTCATTGATGATAACTACGAAGTCATCCAGATTGCTAAAGAAATTACTAACGCCTTTTTGTACAAAGTTTGGTGTAATGGTGTCATATCCCTGAGCTACCGGCTTTAGAACGTGTTTGTCTACGCTTTCATTGAAGCTGTACATACTACGGTTATAGCTCTCCAGAGGGTCGTTTGGATCTGCTTGGTGGTCAAGCGTGCTACAGCCAGAAAGAGTAATAAGCAGTGAGATGAATAGAAGGCGAATGAGAGCTTGTCGAGTCATTTTTAAAACAATTTGCAACGGTTGCAGCAAAATAGCAATTAGAGCCCTATAAATCAAATAAAAGCTGGGTGAACTATAGTTTTAGTATTCATCCTTTCTGGGTGCTATCAGGAGATGTGGTGTTTTATTACTCTGTAAGAATATTAAAGCTATGTGCACTTTGGGCCGATATGTTGTTATTGACTCTTATCTTGTATGTGTTTTCCTGGTTACCCGATAAAATTCGAGGTTATTGGTATTTCAGGTTGTTTAGAGTGTGGTGTAAGGCTTTTGTCAGGGGGCTTGATGTAGATTTGAAGCTTCATCAGAAGAACCTACATGAGATCCCTAAACAATATATTTTAATTGCTAATCACCCCTCAGCATTTGAAGATATTGGTATACCGGCATTGTTTGAAGTGTATTCGTTGGCAAAAATGGAAGTAAAGAACTGGTGGGTGGTTGGTCGAATTTCAAGTGCTGCGGGTAATCTATATGTTAAGAGAGAGTCCAAAGAATCAAGGAATCAGGCTGCATTAACAATTGCCGAAGAACTGGGTAAGGGAAAAAATATAGCTTTATATCCAGAAGGTGGATGTAAGGGGAAGAGAATTTTCGAGTCATTTCGTTATGGTGCGTTTGATGTTTCTATGAAAACGGGCATACCCATTTTGCCCGTTTTTTTACATTATGAAGCGCAGGACGATTTTGAGTGGCGAGATCCGCATACTCTTTTAGATAAGATTTACCATTTTTTAAATACAGAAAATAGTACCGCAAACTATTATGTTTTTGATGCAATTGACCCAGCACAGTTCAAATCGAAGGAAGAATACACTGAATATACCTGGCAGTTGTACACTAAGTGGCAGAAGCGTTATTTGGAATAAGTGTGTCCATGCATAATATTACTAATTCAAATGCGTTATTGCTTTATAAGGTTGGGCCGGTATTAGTTTGTACGCCAACCTTGTATGTTGAATCTATAACTATCCCACCAAACTTAAATTCCCTGCCAGGTTCTAATAATGCCGTGCCAGGTATGTTTAAGTCTATGCACGGTATGGTGAGAGTGGTTGATTTACGTGTCAGATTTGGTGTTGATGTAGTAGATAGAAAATCTCCAGGGCGTATAATTATTTCAGAAACCACAGGCGGTTATGTTGGTTTGTGGGTGGATGAAATTGAAGACGTTATAAGCTTTCCAGAAAAAGGCTGGAGTCAGTTGCCTGCGCATGTGCCGAGAGAAGCCTTTAGTCGAGCATTGATTTGCCCTGAAGGTATTCGGTTATATGCAGAAGTAGAAAATCTGGATAAGTTTAAAACAACGGGATACTTACGTAAGCATATAGAAAGCATTAAAGCGAAAAATGGCAGTATAAAGAAGCCGGATAAAAATGATTCTGTAATAAAAAATTCTGTCAGGGGAAAAATAAAAAATAATCAGGAAAAAGAGCTGTTAAGTGAAAGCTCCTCGGATAAAAAAAATGCTGTAATTTCATATGCGTTGCCAGAGATAGAGAAGTCTGCAATATTTGACATAAAAAATAGTAGTAATGCGGCTAAAGAAAACAAAAGTACAGTTGTTAAAAGTGCATTGAGGGACAGCAAAATAATTGATAAAAAGGTAGTGGTAAACAGAAATCAAGAAAATAAAAAAATGGATGCAACTATCGCGTCTGTTTCCAGCAATAAAAAACTTCCCCTTCATCAAAAAATTGATGGTATTGATAAAGCTAGTGATACTCAAATCAGGCAAATTAAGAGCAGTGAATATTCGACATCGCCTATAGTTAAAGAAAAAAAATTAGTCGAAGATGAGCCTGAAAATGGTCTTTTATGGGGTTCAATTCTGGTACTAGGTTTTGTTGCTATATCGGTTTATGTGGTTGAGTTTTCCGGTGTGCTCGATGTTAAAGTTGATTCAGTTGTTAAGGGCGGTAATGACAGAGAAACCTTTATTGATGAGGGTTATGCTGGTTTTTCAAATAACTCCGATGACTATTCTTTAAATGAAGTAAGTGAAGTAAGTGAAGTAAGTGATACGGTAGATATATCGAAGACAGATGAAGGTATTGTTATAGTCATAAACGACTATGCAGAAGATTTATCAGAAGATGAGTTGGAAAATTATAATACGAGTTATAAGAAAGAGTTAAATGAAGGCGGCTCGGTTGAGGATGTATTGGATGTTAAAGATGTGGCAGTAGTAAGGGAAGATAATAGTGTGAAAAATTTAAATAAAACACTAGCGAAAAACTCTGCAGCAGTGGTATTGACTGGGAAAACGGATGAAAATCATGTGAACATAGTCGTTATTAAAGATGATGATTCAAATGCATTAAAAGAAGTTAGTAAGTTGCAGTTGCTCAAATCTAAAGAAGAAGATATAGGCGCAATAGTTAAAACACGTACAAGTATGCATGTTGTTGTTGCAGGAGATACTCTTTGGGATATAGCTAAAAAGTATGTAAATAATCCGTGGAAATATCCTGAGTTAGCTAGATTGAGTAAAATTGAAGACCCGGATCTAATTTATCCAGGTCAAAAAGTTAAGATTATTTACAACACTAATAAATAATTAAGACTTAAATTTAGCAATAACCTTCTCGATACTTTGCGTAACCATAGATAAGCTATCTTCAGTAGATTTGGCCTGATTAGTGCCTTGAACTGTTTTTTCCGCCAGGTTACTAATTGAAACCACGTTACGGCTTATTTCTTCAGATGTGGCGCTTTGTTGCTCTGAGGCTGCTGCAATTTGATCTAATTGAGCATTGATGCTTTGTATTTCACCAGCAATTTCACCGAGTGATTCTGCAACATTTTCCACCTGATCATTATTTTTATTGGCTTCTTTGATGGAATTTTCCATTACAGTTACAGCATTGCTGGCGCCCTGTTGTAACTCTTCAATTTTGGTTCGTATGCTGTCTGTTGATTCTTGTGTGCGACTCGCCAGAGTACGAACTTCATCAGCGACAACGGCAAAACCTCTGCCTTGTTCGCCGGCACGAGCGGCTTCAATGGCTGCATTTAAAGCCAGTAAATTTGTTTGTTCAGAAATATCACGAATCACATCTAAAACGATGCTAATGTTATTTGATTCATCACGTAGTGTTTGTACAACATCCGATGCATTATTTAGGTCATTTACTAAATGACTTATGCCGCCCATTGCTTCGGTAGAAATTAAAGCACCGGAAGTTGTTAAGTCACTAACCTGGCTGGCAGAATTTGCAGCAGTCGAAGCGCTGCGGGCAACCTCCTGAGCTGTTGCTGTCATTTCTTCTACCGCAGTAGCAACCATTTCAGTTTCTTTATGCTGTAGCAGGATGTTGTCTGATGTTTCAGAAACAATAGAGGACATTTCTGTCGATGTGATGTGCAGCTTGTCTATAGACTGTGTTAATTCGGATATCATGTCTTCTAGCTGATCTGAAAATTCATTCATAATCACAGCTACTCTACCAACTTCTCCTTTTCGATCTTCGCTTAGTTTAAAATCAAATTGACCTCTTGATAGATGTTTAAGGCTAGTTGATATTTCGAGCACAATAGTGCGTATTATTTTTGTAGTTGACCAGGCTATAGTTATACCGGCAAATATTGCAATAGCTAATAATGATAAAGTGATAAAAATAGAGCTGTTTATTTGCGAGAGTAGAGTTTTTGAAAGGCCTTCACTCGCATCTTGCTGCTGAATGACGATGGTATTCAATTTGTTTGAAATGCTGTCAATTAATGGTTTGATTTCATTTTTAAGTAGTGTCTGATCTTTTCGCCAGCTATTTGAGGTATACAGCTTATATATTTTTTTCAGGGATTTAAAATGAGCAATTGTATGTTGAGTAATATTAGCAACAGCTTCCTCTTGTTCGAAAGTGAATATGCTGGATCTTGTTTGTATTGCGGTCAGTTGCTTCTTAAATAAAATGATGTAAGACTTCATTTTTTCATGCGATACCTGGGTGGGGTTGGCAAGAAAATTACGATTCGAGGATATGATATTCATCCAGTTATAACGAAGGTCGGTTAGTTCATAGAGCAAAGCTTTTCGCTGAGAATTATTTTCTTCCTCTAATTCAGAAGCAATAGCGTTATTTAATGACGTTAATATAGATTTGGATAAAGGGGCTAATCCTGATTCTGCAATCTGTAGAGCAGGAAAGTTTTCAATTGGGTTTTCTACCAGATGCTCAATTTGATTAGATAGTGATTTGAACTTAGCAAAGGATTCATGGATTTCATTGGTTAGCGTCAGTAGTTCTTCATCATTAGTAATATTAGGGCGTTGCGTGAATTGCTCAAAATATTCGTTCAGTTGATCTATGCTATTTGAAATTTCAGCCTTGTCAGATGCCTGTTGACTTACAATATAGGCATTGATATTTTTTGCCGTGTTATTAAGCCCTGCGCGTATATTTAAGGCGTCGACCATGGTTGGCTGTGCTTCGTCGATAATTTGTTTAGCTTGATCATTAAGGCTATTTAAATTTGAAATAGACGTGCCTGAACTGATGGCGATAAGAATCAGCATGACTGCAAAGCCAGCCCAAACCTGGTGTCTAAGTGAAAGTTTATTCATTGGTTAGCCCTGAAAATAGTATGTTTTATAAATATAGCGTATTTATCTTCTTGCCCATATACAAATGCACTGTCGATGCATTAAGGGTTTAGATTATGTATCGGCTCGAGAGTATTATTCTTGAGCATATATTGAGTGTAGATGAGGAATACCTGTCACTGAATAAATTGTCTGGTTACTAGTGAATTTATGCAATTATGAGTATCATTTTAAGTTGACGTTATTAATTACAGTGCGGCCTCTACCAGAGATTAAGCTCGCATCTATGAGGAATGCAGTTTGCCCCGAATTATTATTGCTTTATTGTTATTGTGTGGGCTTGCCTACGTAATTTACCGTTTTAAACAGTTAGATGTAGATGGCAGAAAGAAGTGGACTAAAAAACTAACTTTAATTGGACTTCTGGCGATCTTGTTGGGACTGGCTGCGACTGGACGCCTGCATTGGTTGGCCGCTGCAGTCGGCGCTCTGCTACCCCTTGTTCCCCGGGCAATTCGCCTTGTAATGGGGCTTTGGCCTGCCTTATCTCCCTACTTCAAGCGCTATCAACAAAATAAGCAAGCGAGTATGCAAACTCGGTTTTTGAGCCTGCAAATAAATATATTAACTGGCGAGCTGCAGGGAGAAGTGCTGGAGGGTCGTTTTAAAGGCGAGAAATTGCAGTCTATGAATATCACCCGGCTATGTGAGTTGTTGCAGGAATGTCAGCAACAGGATACTGAATCGGCAGGGCTGCTTATAGCGTATATGCAGAGAATACATCCTGACTGGAAGGCAGATACAGATAAGGCAGCGCATTACACGCCAGATACATCCACTATGACGGAACAACAAGCCAGAGATGTGCTTGGGGTGTCTGAATCAGCAAAAAAGGCAGAAATTATTAAAGCGCATAAGCGCTTAATGCAGAAAATGCACCCTGATCGGGGTGGCTCGGATTATTTGGCGGTACAAATAAATAAAGCAAAAGAGGTGCTGTTAAAATTACTTTAAAGTAGCGCCACGTAATAAATCATCAAAAGGAGATGACTGACTGGGGCCAATTTCAATTACGATTGTTTCGTCTAATGGAATTTCATTCGATTGCAGGTGCGGGTAAAGCTCTTGCGCAACCTGAGCAATCAAAATCATTCCCTGCTGGTTGTTAGGGTCAGATTCGGTAGAAATATCATCATTCAGGCTTGTAAGATAATCGTTAAGCGTTGCAAGGCGTTCGGCTAATTCTAGTTGTTGAAAGCCTGGCTTAAAGCCAAGGTGAAGCTCACGTAAGCCTGTTTCGCCGTTGTCGTTAATTGCAATTGTAAAGGGACCTTGAATTTCCATGGATTCTACCAGTTGTGTTTTTTAATATAGTAATTCGAACATCAGAGTCTGTCACCTAAAAGCTGTGATACAGCTTTTATTATTTTCGGCTAGTTTTTATTTGCTCATAGGCTGATTTTATCTCACTGGTTTTTTCATTGGCGAGTTTAATCATTTCTTCTGGTAAGCCTTTGGATACAAGTTTGTCCGGGTGGTGCTGGCTCATTAGGCGACGATAAGTTTTTTTAAGGTTGGCGTCGGAGATATTTTTTTCTACGCCTAAAACGGCATAAGCATTTTCAATGCTGGGCTGGCTTGAAGTGCTATGTGATTTTTGTTGCGCAGTAACCATGTTAATTAAATGGTCTAATTGCTGCGCATTAAAGCCAATGCTTGTTGCTATATGTTGTAGGGCGGCATGTTCTGCTTTATCAAAAGAGTTATCTGCAAATGCAGTGGCGATTAATATTTCCAGAAACATCTGTAATAAATTAGTGCGGCGATGACATTCTTGTTTGAACTGATGCAGTATTGCATCAAGCTCAAAATCATTCTGTTTACCCTTGTTGAAAAGTTCAATCGCAGCCTTACGTTGCTCAGGGTTTAAATTCATCTGGCCCATAATACTCTGCGCCATTTGAATTTCACTTTTCGAAACCTGTCCATCAGCCTTGGCAAGGTAACCCATGACAGAAAACGTAGCCGTAAAAAATGCCAGTTGGACACGTTCAGCATTGCCAGATTCTAACTCGGTAATATTTAGGCCTTTGTCGAATTGATGCCCCATTGCCATGCCAGCCAATGCACCTAAAGGGCCGCCAAACATAAAGCCAAAACCGCCACCAATTACCTTTCCCCACCAGCTCATAATATTTTCACTTTTGTAAATTAATTAAATAGATTTATGTTTTTTGATTGTCTTTGCGAAATTCATTAGCTGTCTGGCCAGCAACACGTTTTAGTTGTTTGGCATTCAGTGAATCATCTTCAGGGAAAAGATTGCGTAAGTCCTCCATGGTTAACGACTCTCCCTTTTTATCATATTCTGACCAAATGGTTTCCCAGCGTGAATCATCAAAATAAAAACCGGTAGGTAGCATTGCGACAGGTTTATTATTGAAGTCAGTTATGACTTTGGGTTCTATTAATTTTCCGGGCACGTTATTTCCACCAAAGAGTTAATCCAGGAACATAGGATATCATAAGTAACCAGATAAGCATGATTAGAAGAAATGGCATGGTAGATTGAAACAAAGTAAGAATGCTTTTTCCAAAACGTTGCGAGGCAATAAACAGATTAATGCCGACAGGCGGTGTCATGTAACCAATTTCCAGATTTGCTAAAAAGATAATGCCTAAATGAACAGGGTCGACTTGATAGCGATTTGCTAATGGCATAATTAAGGGCACTACCACCACAATGGCGGAAAAAATATCCATCATTGCACCTATTAACAATAAAAATACGTTAAGCGCTAACAAAAATTGTAATTGGCTATCAATATAGCTTTCTGTGAAATCGAGTAGTCTTGAAGGTAGTTGGCTGTCAATTAAAATATTAGTTAAGCCCATGGCAACGCCTAAGATAATTAATATGCTGCCGACTAGTTTTGCTGTATCGATTAAGATGTTTGGCAGGTTGTTTTTAAGGTTTATTTCTTTATAAATTACGCTCTCTATAAAAAGCGCATAGGTGGCGGTTACTGCGGCAGCTTCACTGACGGTGACAAAACCGCCAAATATTCCGAGCATTACCAGTACAGGTAAAAAAATATCCCATATGCTTTCCCTGGCGGCAGAAAGGAGGCTTGTAAAAGAAAATGAATTAGTTGGTGCATGCCAGGCTAATGAAGATTTGTAACTATAAAGAGAGAGTAAGACCAATAAAATAAGGCCAGGAACAATACCTGCCAAAAATAATTCATCAATGCTGGTGCCGGAAACAATGCCATATAAAAGAATCGCAAGGCTAGGAGGGAAGAGCAGGCCTAACGACCCAGATGAAGTCAGCAATCCTAATGAAAATTTTTCTGAATAGTTAGATTGTATAAATAGTGGATAAAGTAAACCACCAAGCGCAATGATAGTTACTCCGGATGCGCCGGTAAAGGCAGTGAAAAAAGCACATGAAACAATCGCGGCCATGGCTAGTCCACCGGGCATCCAGCCAAGCAAAGCATTAAATAGTTTAATTAATCGTTTTGGGCCACCGCCTGCAGCCATTGTCATGCCAGCAAATGTAAACAAAGGAATGGTGATTAAGTTGGGCTGATTGGCAAGGCGGTAAAGCTCTATAATTAGGCCGCTGGGATCTAGCTCAGATGTAAAACTTGCGTAAATTCCACCGGCACCTAGTGCAATGAAAAGTGGTAAGCCTAATAATGCGAGCGCTATGAGTATTAAAAGTACGACAATCATGCTTCTTTCTCAGCAAATGATTGAGTTAGTCCAAGCAGTAGAAAATGTAGACTTAAGATAAAAAAGCCAAAAGGTAGAATTAGAGCAAGATATAAAGCTAATTGTTCATTGCTTTGTGCATATGATTTTTCATCTAACCAAAACAGTAAGGCGTAGTAGAAAAAAACACTGCAAATAAGTGAGCTGATTAATAAGAGTGGTGTTTTTAGTTTCTGTTTTTTTGAATTATTGATAACGGCTGTTACGCAGTCAATTTTTATATGTTGATTGTTTTCAGAGACTAGTGCAGCTCCCATAAAGGTGACAAAAAGAACAAGATGTCGAGTAATGGTATCTATATCTGAGAATCCAATTTCAAATAGATTACGCATCACGACCTGCGACATTGATAATACAAGTAAAACTAGCAGGCTTATGGCGGCAAGTGATTTCTCGATAGTAATTAAAATTTCTTTTATTTTAAAAAGAAACGCAAGAATTGATATCGGCATATTATTTATTAGACGCACCGAGTTGGTATTCAGCTAGAAGGCTTTTAACCTGAGTGAAATATTTTTCTGGTATGTAACCAGATTTGTTTAATGTGTCGGCTGCATGATCTCTGATGTTTATCATTTGTGTTTTTTCTTTGTCAGACCAGTCCCAGCCAAATTCTATACCGCTTTGTTTTAAAAGCTCGATGCTCTTTTTATTGTCACGTCTCGCGTCGATATTGATTTCTTCGGCTATTTTTTTTCCACTATCGCGCAGTAGTTTTTGTAAATCGGCAGGTAGTTTATTAAAAAATTTATGGCTAATCACCAGTCCACCTATTGCGTTTGTCATAGGTACATTGGTGGCGTATTTTAATTTGGTGTGCCATTGCATGGCTAGGGCGCCAAACGGTGAGTTGTACACGGTGTTTATACTGCCGTGTTGAGCGGATAACTGAGTGTAAACATCCATGATAGAAAGCGGTACAGGTGATATGTTAGCTGCCGCAGCAAATGCCTCACCCATGGGGTCGCCTTGCCATAACCAAATTCGACTGGCGCGTAGATCATCTAAAGAATTAATCGGGTTTTTTGAAAAAAAGTGTAAGAAACCAACTTCAGGCCAGCCAACTAACTCATAACCTTTTTCTTTAAAGCCATCTTCAATGCTGGGCATTATTTTTTGTCTGACGTAATCAGATTCGTCTGTGTTTTCAAAAAGAAAAGGCATTTCTAAAACGCGAGCAGGTGGATAGATGCGTCCGATTCCATAGCCAGTAAAAAAAGCCCCGTGTAATTGTCGACTACGGATCTTTCTTAAAACATCGGGTTCGTCACCCATTACTCCACCAGGGTAAATTTTTAGCTGTAATCTGTTGTTACTTTTAGTTTTTAATTCATCGGACCATTTCTGGATGCTGTTTACCCATGCTGTATCAGGTGGGATTAAAGTGGCAAATTTTAAAGTGTATGTTTTTTCTGCGTATGCATTTGAAAAAACAAAAAAAATTAAAGCTATCTTACTAATAAAAGAGAAGGGTTTTAAAACCATGTTGATTCCTTTTTAAGGAGGTTCCTGGCTTTCCTCTTAGCTATATTATTAATGAGGGTCATGTCGCTGTTTTGGCCGTTATCGCTGAGGATAAGTTCATTGAGGCGCTGGTTGAAAGCTTGTTGATCGAATTTTTGTCGATCCAGATATTCTGCCTGCAATAAGTCAACCATGAGCAATTGTTTATTGTTGAGTTTGCGCGCCGTATTAAAGTGTTGTTCGGATAGTGCGAAGTTTCCGCCTAGCATAGGTGAGCGGCTGCCATAATATACGCCAAAAAATAGATGTGGTCCTGCCATGAAAAATGTTTCATCTAACTCAATGGCGCGTTGCATCAGCATAACAGCCCTGGATAAATCGGCTATCGCTGTTGTGTTGTTTCTATTGTGATCAATCCACTTTGCCCAGTTAGAGGCGGCCCAGAAAAGTGCGGCAACATTATCCTTATCAAGTTCGCCTAGTTTGTTTTGTAGATTATTTAATTTGCCATTAATAGTTTGCCGGGTGATGCCTTCATTATGCAGGTTGTGCAATGCATGATTAAGGCCGCGTTTATAAAAAGCTGCGGCGCGTTTTTTATTTTTATCTTCTATAAAACCATAGGCATAACCATAGTATGCCTGAGCTGCGTAGTTTCTAAGTTTGGCGTTATGCGGTGCATTAATTAGCATGCCTTCCATTAGCTCTATATTGGCAGGCATGGCGTCTTCGGCAAGTTGTAAATCAGGCTCTCGATTAATCGCTATCATGCCGCCATCGATCATTGGCATTGAGGCCTTAACAGTCAGTTCTGCCATTGAGCAGGCACCAAGTTGGGTAATCAGGCAGATACAGCAGAGGCGTTTAATGAATAAGTCCATATTCTTTCACTATTGTTTTTTTTGAATTTAGCAGAGCTTAACATAGCGTTACAAAGGCTGTAAGCGCTGTGGTTATGACTTAAATGAAGGTTGTCGATGTGGTTAAGCAGTGGTTTGTTCCTGCCTCCAGTTAACCAGAATATTGTTAAATCTGCCATCCATTACTTTAAACGGTTTTAGCGCGGTGCCGTTCCATAAACGTGGAAAAATCGTGCGATGGGTTGGGAAGACAAGACCGTCGATTTTTTTGTAATCATCGCAAAACTGGCTGCCAATAGAGAGAGAATTATTGGCTTTGGCGGTGTAATCATTGCGGCATAATAAACCCTGTTGATTAAAATAAAACACCTGCTCCTTGCTGTGGGTTGGAATATGGCTGGGATAGTGAACATGCAGGGTGCTGAGAATTTTACCTGTGATGCTTTTAACATCCTTACCCTGATGAATGTCGAAGCTCTGGTCGGTAAGCATGCATGGGCTGCAGTTATAACCCCATAGAGCATGGCCAAGAAAGTAAATAAGATCCATATGATCCCAGTGCAGGCGCGGCTTCATTTTTAGCTGTTCGGAGTTGCTGTAATTACGCTCGCAGTAAATTTTGTCATTTCCGTTATAGATATACACCTGAAAGCCATCAAAAATTCCGGTATGGCCTTCCTGCGGAAAGTTGTGAATGCTGACATATGGCTTATCGGTAAAGACATTAGCGGTAATATTTGAAAGCCAGGGAGATTTGAATTTGGTGATAAGAATAGGGCCAAAAATATCCAGTTGAAGTTCTATTGACTCTACCAGCCTCCAGCGTTCGATACCGCCGTGTGCTTCGCAAATCCGTTGTATAAGGTCATTGGTCATTATCTCTACCCCGGGTAGATGTTAGCGTGGAATACCGCATGTGGACATTGCCCACATTGAGTAATTTAATGATAGACTAATGACTTGTCAAATAAAGTGTTGGGGCTCAGGGGATGCAGCAGGCTAGTTATCATCACGGTGATCTGCGAAATTCATTAGTAAATATTGGTGCAGACATGCTGAATACTAAGGGTGTGTCAGGCATTAGCCTGAGAGAAATAGCCCGTACCATCGGCGTTGGTCACAATGCTCCTTACCGTCATTTCCGCAATAAACAGGAGCTACTGGAGGCTATTGCGGAAGATGGCTTCCGTAAACTTACGGCAAAAAATACCCGTCTTGAGCTCGAGTTTTCCCATGACCCTGAAACCCAGTTGTTTGAAAGTGCAATGCACATTGTGCTGGTGGCAGCCGAACAGCCCAACTTGTTTCAGTTGATGTTTGGTAGTTTTTTACAGCCAAAAGAAAGCGGGAGTGCACTAAAGCTGGCGGCTGATGATGCGATGCAAAGTCTGGTGCGCATTATTAAAAATGGCCAACAACAAAAAGTTTTTGTAGAAGGTGATGAGGTAAAGCTGTCGGTTAGTGCAATGTCGATGATGCAGGGTATCGCAATGATGGTCGCAACGGGCAAGCTTAAACCAGTACCTAATACAAGAGGCTGGTCTGAAAGTCCTATTATATTAAGAGGCGCCGTATTGCAGTTGTTTGATGTGTATTTGAGGGGGCTAAAACTTGATAAGTAGGCACTTAACGCTATAGTGTCAGGCCACTTAATGTATTTGATTAACCATGATTAAAAAAATTATATATTCAATCCTGTTGTTCATTGGGGCGATTCTATTTGCCTACATGTCAGGTGTATACCTAAATAATCGAGATTTGCCACAGCCTGCTGCAGAGCTTATGCAGCAGCGATTAGATCACTCCACGCAATGGCTGGTTAACAATGAGGCTGATCTACTGCAACAAGCTAACCCAATGCTTTGGTGGATGTTGCAAGAAGCTGAAAAAATTTCTCATGATAAGCGTATTACTGATTTGCTGAATAAGTACAAGCAGCGCTATCCTCAGATACAGCAGGGTGCTTGGGGGCCGTTGTTCGGGGCTCCTTCACGGAGTTATCTGGGAGCCTATTCTGTCAGTGGTTTGCCCTACTACAATCAGCACTTTATATATGCCTTAAATTGCGCGGCGGATATTGCCGAGGACATACTGGTCGTTGAACAGCAAAATAAGGCGAACTTTTGTCATCAGGCATCTTATATTTATCGCCCTGCCTGTATTACACATCAGTTGATGGGAATTAATTTTTTATTGGAAAAAAATTGTAATTTATTAGCCGATATTAATGAGGTGGTGAAATCACTACAAGGTGATATTAAATGGCAGTTAACTTTTGATATTCGTGTGGTCGATGTGTATTTGCAGCGTGTTTTAATGCTGCTAATTACAGGTGCGGAAAAAGATATAAAACCAGTGTGGATTCATCAGCTTATAGATCACCAGCTAGACGATGGTGGTTGGAGTAACTTTGTCGAACTGCTGCCACTACCGGGTGAAAAATCCCTGGGTTTCTCACCAAAAATACTCTCTATAGGCAATGCAAAGAGCGATTTTCATGCAACTGCTCAGGGTGTGTTAATTCTTAGTTCTTTACTAAAAAACAAGATAACTAAATAAGAGTAGTGCGTTATCCCTAATACCCGAGTAAATTAGTATGGTATAATCGCCGCCGATTTAATATTTTGGGCTACTTGTGTCGGTGTCACCTCTTTTACTCTCTATCGTTGAACTGGGAGGCTATCCCAACTTCTCTGCACTGTATCAGCAAAAAAACTTTGCAATAGAGCAGGCAGAGAGTATGCGTAAGGCCACTAAATTGCTGAAGAAAATTAAGCCAGCCGTCGTGGTCGCAGAGTTTAACTTTCAGTCAGATTTTCGCGACCGTACAAGTAGCCTTGAGACTTTAATGGCTACGGTGCAGCGCATACCCAACTGTAAAGTCATTGTATTTTATGAAAAAGAACAACGCACACAGTTAGAGCGTTTGCTTGCTGTATTTGAGGTGTTTGCGACAATGGCATTCCCTATTAAAGAAGACGATTTAAGCCAGATCCTCGATCAAGCGCTGGAGTAATTAGCATGAGTATTGATACCTTATTTTCGGCAAAAGCTGGCCGTGCTGAGCGCATGCTTAAGCGCCAATACAATAATCCATTGTTTGGTGAGGTGCAGATTGAATCATTTGATATTCAAGATGCGCGTAAAAAAGACACCGATGAAGTAGAACAATTTGTAGATTACTTCCGTGGGTTAGTGCAGCAGGTCATGGATCTCAAACCCAGTGCAGACTCAGACGAAGTGCTTAAGCTCAAAGAGTCGCTAGATAAAGCCTATGAAATGAGCTCTGGGTTAGCAGGTGATCAGGCTGAAATTCGCGAGATGATTAAACGATTAGTTGGCCTGATGATGCAAAGCATGTGGAAGGCTGTAGGTAACGATGCACAGGGCATCTCTAAATTAGAGATGGAAGAAGAGGCCAGGCAAGCACATTTTGCCTTACTTGAATACCCGTTCATTGCCGATATGTTGGCACCTGAAAGCCCTGTGACAGAAGCGCTGCTCGTGCCTTGCCTATTAAGTGAGAAGGCAGAGGTGGCGGCACTGGCATTTCAGCTTTTCGATTCAGAGCAACAACAGCTGTTGTTGATGCAGGCGTCTGCATTACTAACAGAATTAGAATCGGGCGCCCAGTCTGGCCATCAGCGTGTGCAAGAAGCACAGCAACGCTTGCAGGAAATTTCGACATTAGTAGTACCTGATGCGCAGCAACTCAGTTGAGTTATTAATTAATAAGTCGTTAAGGGGTGGATATATCGTTAAAACCCCCCACCTTATCGACTAAGTTGTAAACAAACCCGAAATTGAAGCTTCGGTATAGATTTGGCCTGAAACTGGCCGAGGAAAAGCATAATGAAAGACCCAGGATTAAGACCCGAGCAAGGTGTGTTGGAAGCCTCTACAGATGCCGAAGCAACTGCCTTTCTGGAAGAGCAGTTAAAAAATTCACAGTATGAATTAACGATGTTTTCACGTGATGCTAACCCCGCGGATGTGGCAAAGGTAAAGCTGGATATTGCGAATGCATTGTTGGGCTTAGAGAAAAAAGAAGCGGCATGGAATGAGGCGAGAGCGGCATTTGATGCGTTTGTTGCTGCAGAAGATTGGGCTAGCGCAATTGAATCCTGCGATATTATGTATCAAACAGAACAACCGGCTTCAATATTGGCATTAGCACACGGTGTCTGGTTGTCAGTCACCTATCCAGTATCACCGGAATACACCATCAATATGATGAATTGCATTGTTGATGAAACCCCGGCCGATTCTGATGGTGCAGCGGTTGCAGCTGCAACCGCGCATTATATAGTCGGTGTGCGCGCAGATGATGATAAGCATGATAGCTTGGCCTTCTTAACCACTAACATGATTGCAAAAGTGGCGCAGCGCCATTCCAATGTAAATAGTCAGGACAAGTTAGAGTTCTGGTTAGAAAAAATGGAATTAAAAGACCCTGCTAAATTTTTACCGCGTATGGGCACAGTAGTGGATGCAATTGCGAATGATCGCTGGTGGTTTGATCGCGAAGAGCTGCGTAGCAAGCTACCCATGAATTAATTGTTTGTATGTATGTTGCTCTTAATGAGCTTTAAAAAAGGCCGACTATCTTATAGATCGGCCTTTTTTATGTGTGCTAAAGAGTGACTTACTCGTTATCGGTGTCTTTGCTGGACTTGAGTCCGTGCAGCTTCACTACATTGGTTTTAGGTGTGTCACCCTTATATTGTGGGCGATGTAAGCTGGGTTTGCCCATTGCTTCAGTGATTTCTTTTTCACGAGCGGCAATTAGAATGAAGCCTTGTCTAACATCTTCCATTGTCTTGTCGCTAAGTGGGTGTCGCATACCAGGATCCGGGGTTATTTCACGCACTACACCAGAGATTACTTTGCGTAGAGCGACTAAAACATCGAGTTCTTTTTTTAAATCAGCGTCCATAGGGGTACCATTAATTAATGCTTAAAATTGGTGAAGCTGGGTGCTCAAGCTCCGATGAATGAATTATACCTTGTTACATTGAGTAATTTACCCGAATATTAGTATTTGTTATAATACCCGACCAAACTACTAAGTTATTGTGAGTTGTTATGCCTTATTACGTATTTAAAATGGAAACTGCTGAGTTAGCTATCCTGAAACAGTTGGAGCTAATTAAAGTATTTGAAAAATTTAAAGAAGCTAAACTTTTTGCTCGTGAAACCCGCGCACAGCAAGCCGAAGGGGATGCAGCAGAAATAAAAGTGACGTTTGCAGATAACCAGTTGGCTGCCGAAGAGATGCTTATGGAAGCGCGTGAAAAGCAGATTGTAATGGAACACGAAAAATAAATCCGAATGGATGAAGATAGCTACAGGCAAGCCTATGAGAGGATTAATACGGCTCCGTGCGCGTTTGAAAAGGGAATATTGTCCTTAAAGTGCAAGTGTTCGTACCAGCATATGTTCCGTCTGGCAGATCGTCATGGTGTTGGTTGTACTGATGCTGTTAAGCAGCAACAGTGTGTGGGTTTTTTAAACCATCTACGTAAGCAAACCCGGTTCATCTTCAAAATCAACATTGAAGGGCCGTTGCCGCACAATAAGGAAATTAAGGTGCAAAATGGCGGAATGCTGGGTGTGCAGCAGCTTCTTTTGGGTGATGTAGATAAGCCTGAAGTAGATGATATTGCGGGCTTAATGGAACAATCTATTGGCATTTATGGTTCTATAGAAGATATTCCTTACAATCTGATTATGCCCAGCGTCACGAGTTACCAGACGCGACCCAAACGTAAGCGACCAAAATAGGCGCTGAAAAACTATTCAACCCAGGGCATTGAGTATAGTCAGTAGGGCTCTGCGGGTTAATATGCGTGTGCTTTCGCCATCCTCTCCGTGTATATCGTTTGTAATATTTGTTAGCTATAAACCCGGTGTGAAATCTCTTTCTACTTAACCAGTTAATGCCGTTATCTCATTTTTGCAGAGCCATTGTGCAGGCTTCGTTAAACCTGCTTTACTTTACCTTTAACAGGTTGTGATGTTGGTTCGGCTCAGTTGCATCTGGATGTGTTGTAAATAGCATAATTAAGTGCTGAAGGTCAGCAAACAATAATATACGTCGATGATTATTTAATGTATCTATTTTGATATAGTGTGGTTCAATTAATAAAGATTTGATCAGGCATTAGAAAAGCACAAAGGTGTAAAGAGTTATGCGTCGAGCAAGAAGCGTTGAAGAGTATGTGGCATTAATTAAAGATGCATTGTATGAAATTGATGATATGCGTGCTGCAATTGAGTACGACGAAGAAGGTATGGTGGCATCTGTACCTTATATGGAAGAGATAGAGACATGTTTGAAAGGGATTTATGAGGATATGAAATCCGGTGACTATTGCTGGAATACAGGCGACCTGCCTTATATCGCGACAATTCGTGACCTGGACGACGGAGTGATTCCATTTCGTCCTTTGTTAATCAGAATTAATGATACTCATAAGAATGGTCTGGAAACGCAAGAAGATCAGGAGTAATTAAAATGGATGCGCCGAAAAATAATCCCTGGAAGACATTAAGCACGCAACCGGTGTATAACAATGACTGGATAAAAGTTGAAGAGCATCAGGTGATTAATCCGGGCGGTTCGGCAGGTATTTACGGCAAAGTCAGTTTTAAAAGTCAGGCCGTTGGTGTTATTCCTGTTGATGAGGACGGAAATACCTGGCTGGTGGGCCAATACCGATACACATTAAATGAGTGGTCCTGGGAAATACCTATGGGTGGCTCGCCGAACAAGGAAGATACGCAAAAAACCGCATTACGTGAGCTCGAAGAAGAAACAGGCTTAGTTGCGGGAAAACTTGTTGAAGTGTTGCATTTACATCCATCTAACTCCATCACAGATGAAAAAGGCTTTGTCTATCTGGCAACTAACTTAAGTGCAGGCCTGCAGCAATTGGAAGATACCGAAAAGGATATACAGGTGAAAAAGCTGGCACTGGATGAGGCGGTAGAGATGGCGCAAAATGGTGGAATTACCGATGCTATTAGTGTGGCAGGATTACTTTATTTGGCACTTAATAAATCGAAATATAATCTCTGAAGTATTGCATAGGTAAGTGATTTTTAATAATGACTAGTCAGCTTTATATATGAGTAGCGGTGTACAGGCAGCTGTCGCAGTGTTGCTGTTTGATGATGGTAAGCTGTTGTTAGGCCGAAGAATTAAAAGTCAGAAGTTTGCTGGTTGGCAATGCCCCGGTGGCTTCATGCGATCAAATGAGTCGCTTCTTGCTGCTGCACAACGATGTTGCCTGCAAAAAGCAGGCGTTGAAATTTATGCTGTTGAGCAGGGACCATATACAAATAATATATTCAACGCAGCTACACAGCACAGCGTTACTTTGTATTTAATTGCCAGGGAATTTAAGGTGGTTAATTCTAACTTGTACTCAGATACGCAACTAGAATGGAACTGGTTCAAAATAGATGAAATTCCATCGCCTCAATTTAAACCGTTAAAACAGCTATTGGAAAGTTATAATGTGGCTTCTTTATCAGGCCTGTAATAGCTGATATATAAGCTGTTTTGAGCTATAACTACACTAGCTGTATATGAAAAAACAAATCACACTTCAGGTATTCCAAAGTTAAAAAAATATGAGCGAAAAAAATCAGTCCTCAATGCAAGATTTATGGGATAGCTCCATGCTGGATGCAGGAAGTGCTGCATGGCTAGAAGGCTTATATGAAACCTATTTACATAATCCAAATGATGTTGATACAAACTGGCGAGAGTACTTTGGTACCTTGCCACGAATTAATGGTGTATTAAAAGATTCCATCCATTCGGATATTAGAAAACAGTTTAGGCGTATAACAGAGCTTCGTAGTGGAACACAGTTACCTCCATCGCAGCCTGCATCAAGTGCCGCTTTAGAGCATGAGCGTAAACAAGTTAAAGTTTTGCAGCTGATCAATGCTTATAGATTTAGAGGACATCAAAAAGCCGATGTCGATCCGCTGGGACGAACACATACAAAATTAGTAGATGATTTATCTTTAGCTGAATATGGTTTGAGTGAAGCTGATTCACAGACTATTTTTTCAACAGGCTCTTTGTGCGGGCCAACTGAAACAAGCTTAGAAGAAATTTATGACATTATTTCAGAGTCATATTGTGGCTCGATTGGTGTCGAGTATATGCACATTACAGAAACTGGAGAAAAGCGCTGGATCCAGCAGCGTATAGAAACAGTTCGGGGTAAAGCGAATCTTTCCTTGCAGGAAAAAGAAAATTTACTGAAGCGCTTAACAGCAGCAGAAGGCCTGGAGAAATATTTACATACTAAATATGTGGGTCAAAAACGATTTTCTTTAGAGGGAGGTGAAACACTTATTCCTTTAATTCATGAAGTGATACAGCGCTCCGCAAGTCATGGAATGAAAGAAGCGGTTATTGGTATGGCTCATCGTGGCCGACTGAACATGCTGGTAAATGTTATGGGAAAAACGCCGGCAGAATTGTTCAGTGAGTTTGAAGGAACAAAATCACATGGTGAATATATGGGTGATGTTAAGTATCACCTGGGGTTCTCATCAGATATGCATACTGAAAAAGGTGAAGTGCATTTAGTCTTAGCCTTTAATCCTTCCCATCTTGAAATAGTTGCACCAGTTGTTGAAGGCTCAGTGCGGGCAAGGCAAGAGCGTCGAGGAGATTCTGAAGGTATTGAAGTGCTGCCGATTCAAATACATGGTGATGCTGCATTTGCCGGGCAAGGTGTAGTAATGGAAACGCTACAAATGTCTCAGTCTCGAGGTTATTCAACTAAAGGTAGCTTGCACATAGTTGTGAATAATCAAATCGGCTTTACTACCAGTAATATCGAAGATAGTCGTTCTACGCATTATTGCACTGATGTTGCAAAAATGGTGGACGCACCTATTTTTCATGTTAATGCAGATGATCCTGAAGCCGTTATATTGGTGGCACAAATTGCATTAGATTACCGCATGGCATTTAAGAAAGATGTCGTTATAGATTTAATCTGTTATCGCAGGCATGGGCACAATGAAGCGGATGAGCCGTCTGCAACACAGCCGATGATGTATAAAAAAATAAATAACTTATTAACGACGCGTGCGATATATGCAGATAAATTGCATAGTGAAAATATTATTGCAGAAGATTTTGCGGCTAAAGCCCTGGAAGCTTATCGTGATAATTTAGATGCAGGCCATTGTGTTGTGCCAGGCATTTTAGAAAACAATAATTCAAATTATGCATATCATATTGACTGGCGTCCGTATGAAAACAAACGTGAAGAGACAGCTGCAGAAACCGCTATTAATATGGAAGCGTTGCGCTTGTTATGTGATCGACTGGAAAAACGCCCCGCTGATTTTGAATTACAACCGCGTGTTGAAAAAATAATGCAGGATCGGCATAAAATGGCAGCGGGTGCAATGGATCTGGATTGGGGTTTTGCAGAAACACTGGCATATGCCAGCCTGGTGACTGAGGGTTATGCCGTTAGGTTGTCTGGCCAAGACTGTGGCCGAGGAACATTTTTTCATCGTCATTCTGTATGGCATAACCAGATAGATGGTAGTTCCTATGTGCCACTACGAAATATGTCTGATGATCAGGCTAACTTTTTGGTAATAGATTCACTGTTGTCAGAGGTTGCAGTACTAGCTTTTGAGTTTGGTTACGCAACAGTAGAACCAGAGTCGTTAGTAATATGGGAAGCGCAGTTTGGTGATTTTGCAAACGGTGCACAGGTTGTTATAGATCAATTTATTGTAGCAGGTGAACAAAAATGGGGTCGTTTATGCGGCCTGGTTATGTTGTTGCCTCACGGTTTCGAGGGGCAGGGCGCAGAGCATTCGTCTGCACGACTAGAGCGTTACTTGCAATTATGTGCACAAAATAATATTCAGGTATGTGTGCCAAGTACGCCGGCACAAATGTTTCATATGTTGCGTCGACAAATGCTTAGAAAATACCGTAAGCCATTAATAGTCATGACCCCTAAAAGTTTGTTAAGGCACAAGTTGGCAGTAAACACATTAGATGATATCTGTCAGGGTGAATTTAAAAGTGTGATCGATGAAATAGATGCACTTGATGCCAAAAAAATTAAACGTGTCATTATGTGCAGTGGAAAAGTTTACTACGACTTGCTGATACAGAGAAGAGAGTCAGTATTAAATGATGTTGCAATCATACGCATAGAAGAACTGTACCCATTTCCTGTCGAGGCTCTTAATATCGCATTAGAAAAATATGCTAATGCAGAAGAGCTTATCTGGTGCCAGGAAGAGCCTAAAAATCAGGGTGCATGGGATTATTTTGAGCCGCGATTTGCGGCAAAACTAGATCATCGATGCATGGTTGAATATATTGGTCGAGAACCATCAGCGGCACCGGCAGTTGGTTCGGCAAAAACACATGCGCAACAACAGAAAAAATTAGTTAAAGAAGCATTGTTTGGCAATGCTGCTGAAGAATAAACAGGAAAAATATCATGACAATAGAAGTTAGCGTACCGGAATTGCCAGAATCGGTGACAGATGCAAGCGTTGTGGTTTGGCGGAAAAATGAAGGCGACCCCGTTAAACGTGATGAAGCACTTGTTGATCTGGAAACGGATAAGGTGGTTCTTGAGGTTCCTTCGCCCGTTGATGGAGTTGTGGAAAAAATTCATCAGGCGGAAGGTGAAATTGTTAATGCCGGACAATTGTTAGCAGTATTAAAAACCATTGAAGCTGCAGATGCAAAAAAAGACGAAACTAATAAAGTGTCTACAGTTGAATCGCCTCAAAATTCCGCTGATAGAGTTATTACGGCTTCGGCTAAAAAAATGATAATTGAAAATCAGTTGAATGCAGATGACGTTGTAGGCAGTGGAAAATCCGGTCGAGTGCTTAAAGAAGATGTAATCAGCTTTATTGAAAACCAGAAGAAGCATGTGTCGAATATTTCGGCAAATATTGAAAGTGAAAAAAAGGCAGAGAGTTTAATTGCTTCAGGCGAAGAGAGTGGACGTATTGAAAAACGTGTGCCTATGACTCGATTAAGGGCGCGTGTAGCAGAACGTCTTTTGGAGGCGCAAAAAAACGCAGCAATACTGACAACTTTTAATGAAGTAAATATGCAACCAGTAATGGATTTACGGAGTAAGTATAAAGATTTGTTTTTGAAAAAACATGGTGTAAAGCTCGGCTTTATGTCGTTTTTTGTGAAAGCAAGTATTGAAGCGTTAAAGCGTTTTCCTGCTGTTAATGCATCAATAGATGGTAATGACATTGTGTACCATGGTTTTTTTGATATAGGTGTTGCTATTGCTGCGCCGCGTGGTTTAGTTGTGCCGGTTTTGCGCAATGCGGATCAAATGAGTTTGGCTGATATAGAAAAAAATATAGCTGAGTATGTTGATAAGGCTAAAAATAATCAGTTGGGCATTGAAGATATGACAGGCGGGACATTCTCTTTAACGAATGGCGGTGTGTTTGGTTCAATGATGTCCACGCCTATTATTAATCCACCACAAAGTGGTATTTTGGGTATGCATAAAATTCAACCCCGTGCGGTGGTGGAAAATGGAGAAATTGTCGCTCGCCCCATGATGTATCTGGCCTTATCTTATGATCACCGAATTATTGATGGGGCAGAAGCGGTGCAGTTTTTGGTAGCAATTAAAGATGTACTTGAAGATCCTGCACGTATGGTAATGGGGGTTTAAGATGTCTATAGATTATGATGTTGTAGTTATTGGTGCAGGTCCTGCCGGATATGTTGCGGCAATTCGTTGTGCGCAGTTGGGCTTAAAGACAGCTTGTGTCGATCGCTGGGTTGATAATAAAGGCAAGCCATCATTGGGTGGCACCTGTTTAAATGTGGGTTGCATTCCATCTAAAGCATTGTTGCAGTCATCAGAGATGTATGACCAGGCTAGACATCAGTTTAAAAGTCATGGTATTGAGATTGAAGAAGTGAAATTAGATCTTTCTGCGATGATGAAGCGTAAAGACAAAGTCGTGTCAGAGTTAACGCAGGGTATAGCTTCTTTATTAAAATCGAATAAAGTTGATTTTATTTTTGGCACAGCAAAATTATTAGCAGAAAATAAAATTGAAGTTACAAATGTCGATTCAGAAAAAAAATATTATTCGGCAAGCAGTATTATTATTGCGAGTGGTTCTAGTTCAGTTGAGCTGGCTAATGCACCACTTGCCGACGGCGTAATTGTTGACTCTACAGGCGCATTATCTTTTGATACTGTACCTGAAAGAATTGGGGTTATTGGGGCAGGTGTTATCGGTTTGGAGTTGGGTAGTGTTTGGCGGCGCTTAGGTTCTGACGTTGTTGTGTTAGAGGCACAAGATACATTTTTACCATTAACTGATCAGCAAGTTGCTCGAGATGCGATGAGGCACTTTAAAAAGCAGGGTTTAAATATCCGCCTAAATGCACGTTTATTGAGTGCTAAAATTATTGGTGTCTCTGGAAGTCAGCAAGTAGAAGTAAATTATCAGGACGAAAAAGGTAATCATAAAGAAATTTTTGATAAATTAATCGTAGCAGTGGGTCGAAAACCAAATACTGATCACATTTCAGATGAGGAATCTGGCTTGCTGCTAGATGAAAGATGTTTTATTCATGTAAATGATAAGTGTGAAACATCTCAGCCGGGTGTTTATGCCATTGGAGATGTAGTGCGTGGCCCTATGCTTGCGCATAAAGGTTCGGAAGAAGGTATGATGGTGGCGGAGCTAATTGCTGGAAAGTATGCCGAGATTAATTATGAATTGATTCCATCGGTCATTTATACTCACCCGGAATTAGCATGGGTCGGTAAAACAGAGCAGCAACTTAAGGCGTCGGGCGAGAATTACAAAGTGGGAACATTTCCATTTTTAGCCAGTGGTCGAGCTAAAGCTCAAGGCGATACCGGTGGCATGGTTAAGGTGTTGTCTAATGCAGATACCGATCGTGTACTGGGAGTTCATATTTGTGCATCCAGTGCTTCAGAATTGATTGCACAGGCCGTTGTTGCGATGGAGCTTGGTGCAAGTACTGAAGATTTAGCATTAACGGTGTTTGCGCATCCTTCTTTATCGGAAGCATTGCATGAGGCCGCGCTTGCTGTAGATAATCGTGCAATACATATCGCGCAAAAAAGTCGTTAAATACTTAATTGTTCTTGCAGAGATAATTTTTTGTCAGTTTTTGCAAGTCGGTCATTGTAAATATAAAGGTAAGGTCCCTCATGAATTTACATGAATATCAATCTAAAAATTTATTTAAACAATATGGTATGCCAGTGCCGGAGCATCGCGTTGTAAATTCATCGCGCGATGTTGCCGCGGCTCTAGATGCATTGGATGGAAAGTGTTGGGCAGTAAAAGCCCAGGTGCATGCTGGCGGTCGAGGTAAGGCGGGTGGTGTTAAAATCAGTGATAAGCGTGAAGAGGTCGTACATTTTGTTGGTGAAATGATAGGCAGTCACCTGGTTACTTTTCAAACGGATGAAAAAGGCCAGCTTGTTAATCATGTATTGATTGAAGAGACATGTAATATTGAGCGTGAATTATATTTAGGCGCGGTAATTGATCGTACTACTCGTAGAGTCGTTATCATGGCTTCAACGGAAGGTGGTGTCGAAATTGAAAAGGTAGCAGAAGAATCACCGGATAAAATTTTACGTACAACGCTTGATCCAATGCTTGGTTTAATGCCCTATCAATGTCGTAAGCTGGCGTTTGGTTTGGGTTTAAAAGGCGTACAGGTAAAACAATTTACAAATTTACTTAGTGGGCTGGCCAGGTTATTTATTGAAAAAGATTTAGGTCTGGTAGAAATCAATCCATTAGTGGTGACTAAGGAAGGCGATTTATTGTGCCTGGACGGAAAAATTAATGTTGATGATAATGCTTTGTATCGTCAGATGGCATTAATGGAAATGCGTGACGCTACGCAGGAAGACGAGCGCGAAAATCGTGCCAAGGAATGGGATTTAAATTATATTGCTCTGGATGGAAGTATTGGCTGTATGGTAAATGGTGCCGGCCTGGCTATGGCCACAATGGATTTGATTAAGTTGCACGGCGGAGACCCGGCAAACTTTTTAGATGTTGGTGGTGGTGCGACAAAAGAGCGTGTCGCAGAAGCATTTAAAATTATCTTATCTGATGACAATGTTAAAACTGTTTTGGTTAATATTTTTGGCGGTATTGTGCGTTGCGATTTAATTGCGGAAGGTGTGATTGGTGCGATCCAGGAAGTCGGTGTGACGGTGCCAATCGTTGTGCGCCTGGAAGGAAATAATGCAGAGATGGGGTCGCAGTTATTAGAAAAAAGCGGTTTAAATATTATTGCTGCAAAAGGATTAACTGACGCAGCACAAAAAGCCGTAGCCGCTGCGCAAGGGGCAAAATAATGAGTGTACTAATTAATAGCGAAACGAAAGTTATTTGTCAGGGGTTTACAGGTAAGCAAGGAACGTTTCATTCTGAGCAAGCCATTGCGTACGGTACGCAAATGGTGGGTGGAGTTACACCGGGCAAAGGCGGACAAACGCATTTGGATTTACCGGTTTTTAATACGGTACGTGATGCCGTTAATCATACAGCGGCTGTTGCATCGGTAATTTATGTGCCGGCACCTTTTTGTAAAGACTCTATTCTTGAATCAGTTGATGCCGGGATTGAGCTAATAGTCTGCATTACGGAAGGTATTCCAACACTTGATATGCTGGAAGTAAAAATTGCAGTAGAGCATGCGGGTGTTAGATTAATTGGGCCGAATTGCCCGGGTATTATCACCCCCGGAGAATGCAAAATAGGGATTATGCCGGGCGAAATTCATATGCCCGGTAAGGTTGGTATTGTGTCGCGTTCTGGAACCTTAACGTATGAAGCGGTTAAACAAACCACTGACTTAGGCTTTGGGCAAACCACCTGCATCGGTATTGGTGGTGACCCTATTCCCGGAATGAACTTTGTCGATTGTTTGCAGTTGTTTGAAGAAGACCCTGAAACAGAAGCCATATTAATGGTCGGTGAAATCGGTGGCGCTGCTGAAGAAGAAGCGGCGGAATACATTCAAACTAATGTATCGAAACCAGTTGCTGGTTTTATTGCGGGCGGCACTGCGCCTAAAGGTAAGCGAATGGGGCATGCCGGTGCTATTATTTCTGGCGGTAAAGGAACGGCTGAAGAGAAGTTCAAGGCTCTGGAGGCAGCTGGTGTAGTCACAACACGTTCACCGGCTGACCTGGGTAAGGCGTTAGCAGAAGCGACAGGCTGGAAATGAAAATCTCGAGGTTAAGCGTTTGCTCATTACTCTTCAGGGTGGAGTGGGCCAATATTAATGCCGAGAGAAATACGGCAATCCGAACTTAAATTTTCTGTTACTTCATGGGGCATGCTTGGCGGAAAAAAGGCAAGCATGCCTTCTTGTGGTATTAGTCGGGTAAATGCGGGTGTTTTACCGATGACTAAATCGCCGGAATTCTCAGGCACCTTTATGTAATAAACGGCAGACAGTAGTTCATCATCATCATCATGTTTATGTAACGTGGTTCTGTCACCGGGGTTCATAACATTAAACCAGAGTCCTGCTTTTAGCTCATTAGTTGGTCGTTTTAATATCCTGGCCGCAATCTCAATTACAGAATTCAGAACGTCGTTAATTTGTGGTATTTGCTTACTAGTTAAATAAATGTTTTCGTAGCGACCAAAAAAAAGATGGGTTTTGCGCGTGTTTTCATCGTCAATATGCCGCATTAAACCTTCGAGTAAATGAAGGTTAAGCTCCTCAAAATGGCTTAATAGCGTGGTATGTAGAGAGAAATGCTGGATTCTGTTCATAAGGTTCGCACAGTTTTAAGTATGGCTTATTTTTTCATGTAATAAGCCATAATATCAACTTTCTCATTGTGATAATGGCATGTTTCGATCACCTCCCAGCCACGCTTTCTATAGAAGTTCGTTTGATCAGGCGTGAATAAATAAAGTACTTCCACACCTAAGCAGCGTGCATTGTCTATACATTTATCTATGAGTTGTGTGGCAATCCCCTGTTGGCGATGAGCCTTGTCTACAAAAACACTGGCAAGCCATGGTTGTAAATGCGGGTGGGTTTCCATATCAGACTCTACAAGGCTGGCAGAGCCAGCGGGTAAATTATTTACCAGGGCGAGTATGCAAGACGGAATAGCGGCTGAAAGGCTGTAACTGGAGTAGTTTTTTATGCGCAAAGAAGTGGTTAAATGGGGGCTGATATGCTGCCATTCACTTTGGTGCCACTGCGCAATAAGAGGTATATGCTGGGGATGCTTGATAATATTGTCGAATACAAGTTTGGGCATGTTATGCTCTCTGCAATACCATCTAAAAAGGTCTATTCTACTAGTGTAGTAGTCATATTACCTGGCACAAAACATAATTAAAAAAAGATAAATACAGTGTTAATAAGTGGAGCTTGAGATATGAGTGAGAGTAGTCGTATATTAATTGTTGATGATACTCCATCGATACATGAAGACTTTCGTAAAATACTGGCTCTACCGGAGAAAATTTCAGAAGATCTTGATGAGATGGCAGATAGCTTGTTTGGCCGGACAGCACAGGATAGCGTCTATAAAACAATAGATTATGAGTTGCATTCAGCGTTTCAGGGCGAGGAAGCGCTGGAAATGATTGAAAAAGCCGAGTCTGAGGGCAGAGCTTATTCTCTAGTGTTTATGGATGTGAGAATGCCGCCAGGGCTAGACGGTATAAAAACCATCACAAAAATATGGGAACGTTATCCCTCAATGGAAATAGTTATCTGCACGGCCTATTCAGATTATTCATGGGTCGATATTATTGATATTTTAGGGCCATCTGACCATTTATTAGTATTGAAAAAGCCATTTGATGCAGATGAAGCGCAGCAAATGGCATTGGCGATGACACGTAGAGCAAACACCTCACTTATACAGCGCAAGCACATTTCAAACTTAGAGAATAATCTGGAAGATTGTCATGCAAATGTGTGCGAACTTAAGAATAAATTAAATAATAAAGAATAGGGATATGAACTTATCTAGCCTCAATCGAAGGCTTAGAGACGTAAACTTAAAACTTATGCGCATAGCATTCCTTAGTAAAATATTAGCCGTAATTTTTGCCCTGCTCATATCGGTTTCTAATACAGTTTATGCAGATGCGAGTCGCGAGTATCAGCTTAAGGCTGCATATATACTTAACTTTGCTCGATTTATTTATTGGCCCAGCGGTTCGTTTTCATTGGCAAAAGATGAATTTAATATTTGTGTTTATGGGAAAAATCCATTTGGTAAAAATCTTGAATACTTGCTCAGTAAAAAAGTCCAGGATAAATCGATAAAAATAAATTATAAAGAAGATATAAGTGATATAGCGGAATGTCATATTTTATATATTAGCGAATCCGGTATAAAAAATTTTTATAAAATGTCATCAACTGTGCCGCGGAATATACTTACAGTAAGTGATGTAAAGGGGTTCGGCACTAAAGGAGGGATGATCGAGTTTATTAGAGTTGATAATAAAATAAAATTTTTAATAAATGTTACACAAAGTGCAAAGTCAGGTATTAAATACAGATCACAATTATTAGAAGTGGCAGAGAGTTTAAAGTAATGCCACTGATTAAAAAGTACAGCATAAAAAACAAATTGCTGATGATGTATATAGTAATTACCACAATAGTACTTGCATCAGCGCTTATTATCTCCGTAAATTTCCAGGTGGAAAATTCAAAAAAAAATATAATATCAGGATTAAATATTGTTGGTGAAATCGTCGCTAACCGCGCTATAGCATCTCTGGCTTTTTCTGATGTTGAATCGGCTAATAGTAATTTAAGAACACTTAGGTCGCATGACTCAATAGTTTATGCATGTATAAGATCTGCAGAAAATGAAGTGTTTTCAGAATATAATGCAGATGTAGAAGCAATCATTAAATGTAATGATTTTAATAAAGACAATAGCATTATAGTTGGTAGTGAATACATTGATGTGTTTAAGCCGATATTGTTGGAAGGTCAGTCGATAGGGACAGTTCAAGTGAAAGCGTCGCTTGAATATTTGAATGAGCAAACAATCGAAAGTATAAAGCTATCCACAATAATTTTCATTGGCTTAATGATAGTGGCGGCGTATGTTTCAGGCAGAGTATTAAATAGAATAATAGAGCCTATTACACAGCTCAAGGAAATAGCTCAAAGAATAACCGATGACAATGATTATAGTTTGCGAGTGCATAAGGCTTCGTCTGATGAGGTGGGTGTTTTAGTTGAGTCATTTAATAAGATGTTAGAGCAGATTCTAGAGAGGGATCGAGCTTTAATAGAGGAAAAGGATAAGGCGGAGATATCTGCCAAATCTGCAAAAAAATATGCGAAAGAAACTGAAGATATTAATGCCGATCTTGAAAATGAAATAAGACAGAGGTCGAAAATCGAGGAAGAGCTTCAAGACTTAAATGAAACGCTTGAAGATAAAGTGCAGGCAAGAACAGTAGAGTTAGAAAAGTTAAATGAGAAGATTGGTGGTATTGCAAGAAGTGCAGGCATGGCAGAGGTTGCCAGTGGCGTGTTGCATAATGTGGGTAATGTATTGAATAGTGTCAACGTTTCTGTTTCTGTGATACGTGAACAGGTTAGAAAAACAAAATCAGAAAATCTATCTCGATTAGTTGCAATGATAAATGAGAATAAAGCTAATATAGCGAATTTTATTGAAAATGATGAAAAAGGTAAGCAGATACCGAGGTTTTTATCATTGCTGGCAGGTCAGTTAAAAGAAGAAAAAAATAATTTATATGAAGAGCTGGATCAGTTGTCGAGTAATATTGATCACATAAAAAATGTGATCAGTATGCAGCAGTCATATGCCGGTAGTTATGGCATGCGTGAAAAGGTAAAAATATCCGATCTGGTTGAGGATGCATTAAAGATAAATATACAAGGAATGAATCAGTATGGGATTGAGGTAATAAAACAATACGATAACACCGAAATGTTATACATAGATAAACATAAAGCATTGCAGGTTTTTATTAATTTAATAAGTAATGCGAAATATGCACTTATTGATAGTGATAAAGAAAATAAAATTATTTATATAATTATTAAAAGGGAAGGTGAAAAAATAAATATTGAAATAAAGGATAATGGTATAGGTATAGCGCCTGAGGATGTGTCTCATTTGTTTGAATATGGCTTTAAAAAACGTCGTGGTGGGCATGGGTACGGGTTGCACCACAGTGCTTTAGTGGTTAATGAGCTTGGTGGAAAAATATCGGTGAATAGTGATGGACCAGGCAAGGGAGCAAGTTTTATAGTGGCGATCCCAATTGATGAGCAGTCAAAAACATGAGCACTTCAATGAGTGAGTTTGAAAATAGACGCGTACTCGTAATCGATGATGACACAAGAATTCATGAGGATTTTCGTAAAATACTTGGAGGTAGGAGCGAGCTGTCCGAGTATGACGAAATAGAAGCAAAATTATTTTCCGACGATAGCGTGAGTTCACCAGGAATTATTTATGAGCTTGAGTCTGCGTATCAGGGAGAGGAGGGCTTTTCTAAAGTCGTACAAGCGCAGAAAGAAGGCAGACCATATGCTATGGCGTTTGTCGATATGCGGATGCCCCCAGGATGGGATGGATTGCAAACAATTAAGCATATATGGGAAGTGGATTCACAAATACAACTGGTTATCTGTACAGCATATTCCGATTATTCGTGGAATGAGGTTATGCAGCACCTGGGGGCCACAGACAGATTAATTATTTTAAAAAAACCATTTGATATGGTTGAAGTTCAACAAATGACAACGGCGCTTACAACGAAATGGAGCCTGGGGTGTGAAAATGCTGCACGTTTAATACAGGCTCAGGAATCAGAAGAAAAATATCGTTCAGTTGTAAATAGTGTTGGCGACGCAATTATAACTTTAGATGTTGAGGGTAATATTAGGTTTGTTAATCAAACTGCATGGCACATGTCGAATCGAATTGTTGGTGATAATTATTGCCAGGGGATTAAAGAAGAGCATAGAGAAAATGTAGCCAAGGCTATTGCAGAAGTTTTTGCGACTGGGCAACAACAAAATGTTGAGTATGCAATTATAGGCAATGCTAACAATACCGTTTGGTCAGAAGGTCGACTTTCTCCATTTTATGAGAATGGCAAGGTAGTAGCGGTTACATTAGTTGCGAGTGATATATCGGCGCGTAAGGAGCTTGATTGGCAGCTAAGGCATGATGAATTAACTGGCTTGGCGAATAGGGTGTCTTTTGTTTCACATGTTCAAGCATGTTTGGAAAATAAAAAAGCAGGCCAGTTGTTTGCATTACTGTTCATTGATCTTGATCATTTTAATTTAATTAATGATTGCTTTGGTCATGATATTGGCGATAAATTGCTTATAAAAATTTCTAAGTTGTTAAGTAAAAAAATTGAAAGTTATGAAGTTTTAGCCAGGTTGGGCGGTGATGAATTTGCTATTCTGAAATACATGAATGCAGATGAAAGTGAAGTTGAAAAATATGTGGAGTCGATCAATGAGCTGCTAAAGCAGCCATTAACGGTAGAAGGGTTTGATGTGTATCCATCTGCAAGTATAGGTATTGTAATTGTTGATGATAAATCATTGGAAGTAAGTAGTTTGTTCAGAAATGCAGATGCCGCTCTATACCATGCAAAATCCAAAGGGCGAAATCGACATGAGTATTTCGACCAGAAAATGCGCGATAAAATTGTTAATAGAGTTAGCCTGGGTAATGAATTAAGGAGTGCTATAAAAGAGGATCAGTTTGAAGTTTACTATCAACCATTAATTAGTTTGATAGAAAATAAAGTAATTGGTTTTGAGGCATTAGTCCGTTGGATGCACCCTGCTAAAGGAGTGGTTTCCCCGGATGATTTCATTCCGATTGCGGAAGAAACAGGCCTTATTTTTGCTATTACCCGGAACGTTTTAGAGAAGGTGTGCGTTTGCTTGAAAAAATGGGAAGATGCAGGTTTAACAGATATTAAAGTGGCAGTGAATTGTTCTGCTAGAGAATTTAATGAGCAAAACTTAAAAAAAATCATCACTGAAATAATTAAGGATACAGGGGCTAACTTGCAGAGTTTAGAGCTTGAGCTTACGGAAAGCAGTATTATGGACGACGTTAAAAGTTCTATCGTCAATATGCATGACCTTGCCAAAATGGGATTAAATATATCAATAGATGATTTTGGCACTGGCTATTCTTCATTTAGCTATATTAAGCAATTTGCCATAGATAAAATTAAGATAGACAGAAGTTTCATCAAAGATACACCAGATGATACGGATGATTCGGCAATTGTAGAGGCGATTATAGCAATGGCTAAACGCCTCAAGTTAAAGGTGGTTGGTGAAGGCGTCGAAACTGCTGAGCAACTTGACTTCTTGCGTCATGCGGGTTGTGACGTTGTGCAAGGCTATTTACTGGGCAGGCCAATGCATGGCAATGAAGCAACTCAGAGGCTTAAAGCCAATGATTGGCCAAATGCTGAGCTATTACAGGAAGAATAGTTTTATAGAGGTTTTTAGTATAATCACAAGCGTGTAAAATGGCTGGCTAAATTTAACGGCTGGCATAATGAATAAGACACGAAATCCACACCATGTAGAACACAAAAAGCAAGATCAGCTGTACTCTCAGCCTCGAGAGGCAATTACGAACTTCGCCTTCGATCAATCAGTTGTTGATGTATTTGAAGATATGATTGGCCGGTCTGTTCCCGGCTATAGTACGCTCCTCTCCATGTTTCCTGTTATATCTAGAAATTTTGTTAAAGAACATACGCGTTGTTATGACCTGGGTTGTTCTTTGGGGGCGTCTACATTGGCAATGGCGCAGGGCATTGATCAATCCGGGGTGTCTATTTTGGCAGTCGATAACTCCCCGGCGATGGTAGAGAAATGTAAGCACATTATTCATAAGCATGTAAGTAATATAGAAGTAGAAGTGCGTGAGTCAGATGTCTGCGAATTGCCGATAGAAAATGCATCTATGGTAATAATGAACTTTACACTGCAATTTATTGAAGAAACTTTACGAGCCGCGCTGATCAAAAAAATATTTGATGGCATGAATGATTCGGGTGTATTTATTTTATCTGAAAAAATCAAACTTGATGATGCTGTTGAGCAGAGTAGACAGATATCGTTACACCATGCATTTAAAAAGGCTAATGGTTATAGTGATTTAGAAGTGAGTCAAAAACGCAGCGCACTAGAAAATGTATTAGTTCCAGAAACAGTCGAACAGCATATCAGTCGATTGAAAACGGCTGGTTTTTCTGAAGTATTTGTCTGGTTTCAATGTTTTAATTTTGTGTCAATTATGGCGATTAAGTAATGAGTGAAAATCGTTTGTATGATCTTATGAAAGGTACGGAGTTAGAGCCCTGGCTTTCTGTTATTGAAGAACAAATAAAAAATGGCTTAACGGTGGAAGCCTATGGAAAGCTTCCAGAATGGCAAGAAGCATTGGCGCAATTACCTTTTATAGAATCTCATAATATATCTCTAAACGAGGAAGCAGTAAAAGCCGAGTCTGTGTCCTTGCTAACATTAGATGAGCAAAACAAATTAAAAGAAACGTTAAAGTTGCTAATGCCATGGCGCAAAGGGCCCTATCATTTTCATGGCGTTGATATAGATACGGAGTGGCGTTCTGATTTCAAGTGGCAACGCTTAAAGTCGGCTATTAAACCGCTACAGGGAAAAACAGTTTTGGATGTTGGTTGCGGAAATGGCTATCATAGTTGGCGTATGCTTGGCATGGGTGCGAAATTAGTGATTGGTATTGATCCATCGCCATTGTTTGTAATGCAATTTAAAGCCGTAAAACATTTTATTGGGGATAAAAATGTTTTTGTATTACCTATAGGGATACAAGATGTTCCAGATGATCTACAGGCATTCGATAGTGTTTTCTCAATGGGTGTTTTGTATCATCGTCGCTCTGCAATTGATCACCTTTATCAACTGCGTAGTTGTTTAAAGCCAGGCGGAGAGCTTGTATTAGAAACTCTGGTTATTAAAGGTGATGAACAGCAGGTGTTGGTGCCGTCCGATAGATATGCGCAAATGAGGAATGTCTGGTTTATTCCAAGCAGTCAGGCAATGATGCTTTGGTTGTCGCGTTGTGGATTTAAAAATATAAAATTAGTAGATGAGTCATATACAGGTTTGGATGAGCAACGTGCGACAGAATGGATGCAGTATCATTCTTTAAAAGATTACCTTGATCCAAATGATCTTTCAAAAACAATTGAAGATTACCCTGCGCCGCTACGTGCAATATTTACGGCGGAAGCACCATAATGAATTTTAAAATTATTTTCGAAAAATACAAAAATAGTTTGATGTTTCGTATTGTAAGTCAATCGCTGTTATTGATTGTTGTTTATATTGGAATTCAGTTGTGGCAATCGACAGGTTCAATAAAAGGCGCGGCACCAATTATTGTTGAACAAACAATAAAGGGAGATGAGATAGATTTAAGACGCTATAAATCTAAGCCAACCGTGGTGTATTTTTGGGCTGACTGGTGTCCCGTTTGTAAATTTCAAAACCCGGTAATAAATAATCTAACAGAAAATTATAATGTTATAAGTATTGCGACATTTTCAGAAAACAAGCAAGCTGTTATTAATTATTTGCATGATGAAGGGATTGAAATGCCAGTAATTTTTGATGAGAATAATGAGTGGGCAAAACTATATAATGTGAATGCTGTACCAAGCTCTTTTATTATTGATACGCAAGGTAACATAAGATTTGTTGAAAAAGGCTATACATCCTCGATTGGCATGAAATTGAGGTTGTGGTGGGCGTATTAGTTTGTTAAATAACGGCTATTTCACACAAGAAATGAAGGATGCCCCCAGTGTATTTATGTTATAAAAGAGGCTATAAATACACATAGCGTAAGTTTAATCTCTTTTTAATTATATTAGGTTTTGTTAATTAGTGAATAATGTATTAATTCAAGAATCAGATGTTCAGAGTCTTCCTGCGCTTTTTCGGGCGCGCTTAAATAAAACTCCCGATGCCAAGGCTTATCGACAATATGACGTTGCGAGTCAGACATGGTCGCAATCTAGCTGGTCTGAAATGTCTAATGAAATTGCGCGGTGGCAGGGGGCATTTCAAAAGGATGGGCTAGAGTCAGGCGATCGTGTTGCTATTATGGTTAAGAATAGCCGTGAGTGGGTAGTGTTTGATCAGGCTGCGCTAGGACTTGGTTTGGTCACGGTTCCACTATATGTTGATGACCGGCCAGATAACGTGGCTTATATTATTAATCATGCAGAAGTTAAGTTGTTGTTTGTGCAAGACAAGCCACAATGGAAACGATTGCTGAAAGCTGATGTGAATCTGGGCGATCTGAAACGTATTATTAGTGTAAAGCGTATATCAGAAGATGATGAACCAGATGATGCGAAGTTAGAGTCATTATCTGATTGGTTGTTTGGCGTCTCTGGAGAGCTTCAAGCAAAAGAAAGTGAACTTGATGAGCTCGCTTCAATTGTTTATACCTCCGGTACCACAGGTAGGTCTAAGGGAGTCATGTTGTCGCACCGCAATATTCTTTCCAATGCTTTCGCGGCTACAGCATGTACGCAATGGCAAGGTGGAGAGCGTTTTCTTTCATTTTTACCTCTCTCTCATATGCTAGAAAGAACGGCCGGCTATTACATGCCGATTATTCTGGGTGCTGAAGTGATATATGCGCGATCCATAGCCACACTGGGGGAAGATCTTCAAATAGTAAAGCCAACCACATTAATATCAGTGCCACGCATCTATGAACGAGTTTATGGGAAAATTCAGGATGGTTTAAAATCGAAATCATCGGTGGCTAAATTTTTATTCAATGCCGCAGTGAATGTGGGCTGGAAAAAATTTCAGGTAAAACAAGGTAGAGAAACCTGGCATCCCAAGCTTATATTTTGGCCCATATTAAACAAATTAGTCGCATCAAAAGTATTAGAAAAATTAGGCGGCGAATTAAGTTTAGCTGTTTGTGGTGGTGCCGCTTTGTCAGAACAGGTTGCCAGGTTATTTATAGGCCTGGGCTTGCCGTTGGTGCAGGGCTACGGGTTAACAGAATCTAGCCCGGTAACCAATGTAAACCGTATCGAAGATAATATCCCATCCAGTATAGGAACCGCTTTACCGGGCACAGAAATTCGTATTGCTGAAAATGATGAGCTGCAATGTAAGAGCTCATCCTTAATGCTGGGTTACTGGAAAAATGAACAGGCAACAAAAGAATCATTCACTGATGATGGTTGGTTAAAAACCGGCGATAAGGCACGTATTGATAAAGATGGGCATGCTTATATTACAGGCCGATTAAAAGATATTATGGTACTGGCCAATGGAGAGAAAGTGCCACCGAGTGATATTGAGCTAGCTATAAGTGTGGATGGGCTATTTGAGCAGGTTTTATTAATTGGGGAGGCGCGTCCTTTTTTATCGGTAATGGTCGTGTTAAATGAAGATGCATGGGCAGATATGGCTGTGAGTTTGCATATTCACCCAGAGTCCCCCGATGCTTTTGCACAACGTAATGTAGAAAAGGCGGTGTTGAATCGTATCTCAACAAGGCTTAAAGATTTTCCCGGCTATGCAAAAATAAGACGAGCACATATTACGTTAGAACCATGGACAGTCGATGATGGCTTATTGACACCGACGTTAAAAATAAAACGAGCCAAAGTGCTAGAGCGTTTTGAATCTGAAATTGATGCGCTTTATGAAAATCATTAAAAGTAATTGCGGTAAATAAATGTTTAATCATCACTTACCAGAGAATAAAATTCCAGTTATTCGTGTGCCAGCTATGCCGGCAGATTTAAATGAAGGTGGAACGGTATTTGGTGGTTGGATCATGTCACAGGTGGATATAGCCGGCAGCATACCCGCTGCAGAAAGAGCTAAAGGGCCTGTGGTTACTCGCGCGGTAGATTCCTTTGAATTTAAAAAGCCGGTATTTTCAGGCGACTTAATCAGTTGCTATGCAGAAGTGGTTTCTGTGGGTAGAACATCTATTACAGTGCACGTAGAAGTATATGCACAACATATGGAAAAAGGTATTGTTTCCACAAAGCCGGTTACAGAAGCAAGTTTAGTTTATGTGGCCATTGATGAGCAAGGCAAGCCTCGTGCGGTGTCTAAGCTATAAACAGTATAAGTTCTTAAATTTTATATAAACATATATTTCGATAGTAGTAAAAAGGAAAAATAATGCAGAATATGAAAAAAATATTACTGACAGTGACGGGGTTGTGTATATCAACCAGTGCTATTTCTGGGGGGTACCGCGTCGCGCTTCAGGGTCAACAGGCATTAGGTATGGGGCACACCGGTGTGGCAATGACAGAAAGTGCGGAAGTTGTATTCTTTAATCCAGCGGCAATGTCATTTCTTGAAAGTGATTCGAATATCGTTGCAGGTATTACACTAATTAGTAGTGATACTGAGTATCAAAATGCACAAACAAATACATCGGCAAAAACGGATAATCCAATCGGAACACCGGTAGGCCTTTATTACACAACTAAAATTGACGAAAAAATGTCGTTTGGTTTGGGCTTATATACACCATATGGCAATATAGTTGAGTGGGAAAAAGATTGGGCAGGCTCGAACCTGGTTAATAATATTGAATTAAAAGCTATTTATATTCAACCTACGATTTCTTATAAAGTTAATGACCAATATAGCGTAGGCTTGGGTTTGTCATATATTACAGGTGATGTGGAATTTAATCGTAATTTAAATACATCAACCGTAGATGAAAATGGTGATCGTACAAACGTTACAGTTAAAGCGAATGGCGTTAGTGACTGGAATTTCAATTTAGGTGTTTTAGCTAAGCCAACGGATGATTTGTCGGTAGGAATTAATTACCGCTCTGAAGCAACTATGGCTGCGAGAAATGAGTCGGCAACTTTTAATAACGTTCCTAGTTCATTACAATCTACACTAACAAGCCCAACAAAGTTTAATGCAGACCTTGTTTTACCTGCGGAGTTAACCGTGGGTGTTGCTTATGATTTAGATACTAAAACAACATTGGCATTTGATTTCAATCGAACTTTTTGGGGAGCGTATGAAAGTTTAGATATTGACTTTGCAAATGGTCAATCATCGGTAAATGCCAGAAACTATAAAAATTCTAATATCTTCCGTTTTGGAGCACAGCATGAGTTAGATGAAACCATCGTATTACGTGGTGGTATTTATTTTGATAAAACACCCGTTCAAAGTGGTTATTTTGCGCCCGAAACACCTCGAAATGATTCAGTTGGTTTAACAGCTGGCGGTAGTTATGCAGTAAATAAACAATTAGATCTAGATTTCTCATTACTGGTTTTAATGTTTGAAGAATTTAATGGTTCATATGATTACATCATCAATTCTGACGGTAGTACTAGTACATTTGGTGGCGATTACCTTTCATCAGTTATAACGCTTGGTTTTGGCGTTAACTATAAATTCTAAGATAACGGATATGAAACCTATGAAAAATTTAAATTGGAAAAATACAATTATTAAAGTGGCAAGTATAACAATTGCCTGCACCGTTATTTCGGCCTGTGATTCGGATTTTAGTAACCCAGTTGGTGACACCTCCTCATATAATAGTGGTAGTGCTGATTTTACAAAATTTGTTAGTATCGGTGACTCGTTGACAGCAGGTTATGCGGATAGTGCACTCTATCTCTCTGGCCAAGAAAACTCATTTCCTGCGGTATTAGCCGAGCAGTTTGCAACGGTAGGTGGCGGGACTTTTACTCAGCCATTGGTGAGTGATAATCTGGGTGGTTTGACTTTTAATACGGTAGCTAACCCTGAATTTGGAAATAGACTTGTGCTTGATGCAGAAGTTTCAAGTCCTGAAGCGATTGCAGGTGATCCAATAACAGAAGTTATAGGGTCAGGTTTAAATGGAACCGTATTTAATAATATGGGTGTTCCAGGTGCAAAGTCATATCATCTAAGTCTGGCAGATTATGGTAATGCAGCCGGGCTAGCTGCCTCTCCAGCAACGGCTAACCCTTATTTTGTTCGATTTGTTTCATCATCACCTACGTCTTCTTCAACAATTATTGCAGATGCTGCGGTTCAGCAAGCTTCATTCTTTACCATGTGGATAGGAAATAATGATGTCTTGTCTTATGCAACGAATGGTGGTGATGGTGTCGATGGAACCGGGCTGGGTTTGCCTCCTTATAGTGTAGCTGGAAACGATATTACAGATCCCGCTGTGTTCCCGACAATTTATAATGGTTTAGTTGACGCCATGACTGGAGCTAATCCTGCTGCAAAAGGTGTGTTAATTAATATTCCTGATATTTCTACTATCCCTTATTTCACAACAGTGCCTTTTAATGCGGTGCCATTAGATCAGGCTACGGCTGATGCACTAATGGCCGGTGGTTTTGATGCATATAATGCAGGTATTCAATCGCAAATAGGGGTAACAATTTCACAAGAAGAAGCAGATTTAAGAACGATTGCATTTACTGCAGGGCAAAATGCAGTTTTAATATCTGACGAGGATTTAACTGATTTATCAGGTGGTGGATTACCGAGTATGCGTCAAGCAACTGCAGATGACCTGCTAGTGCTAACGACGAGTTCTAAAATAGGCACTGAAGACACAGGCCCTACAGCTGTTTGGGGTGTGAGTCAGCCTTTAGAAGATGGAGATGTATTAATCCCATCAGAAATTCAAGCAATTGAAACGGCGCGAACGGCATTTAATGCCACAATCAAAGCAGCAGCTGATGCAAATGATAATTTAATCCATGTGGATTCAGCAGCATTAATGGCTGGTATTCAATCAACGGGTTATGATTATGGTACAGGTTCGGTTACTTCAACCTATGCAACCGGTGGTGCATTCTCTTTAGATGGGGTTCATCCAACGGCGCGTGGTTATGCGGTTGTAGCTAATGAAATTATTGCGGCTATCAATACAGGCTTTGGTGCAAATATTCCACCGGTTGATCCCGGTGAAAGAACAACAATATTTCTTAAGTAAAGAAATATTGTTTTATAAAAAGGGCAGATAGTATCTGCCCTTTTTATTGTCTAATATTCCATAATATGTTTTTTTTCGTATCAATTATTTTATGCTTTACTAACCAGTCAAAAGCATCTGTCGCATCCCCTTCAAACCATGCTTTGCTTGAGCCAAGTCGAAAGGTATAACCCCATTCATCCATGTCATTAAGCATACGTACCTGCCCAAAAGACTTTAAATATTCGCTGAGTAAAATAGATAAATAGCAAACACCATTTTCTTCATCATAGTCACCGCCTGCATTGGTATGTAAATTTTTTCTTCTGTTGGGTGACATGCAAATATAATGACATGATTCATGTAAAGCGGAGTGTACGGGCGTGTCATTGCGAATGTATAGATTGTTATTAATAATGCCCGCTTCAGGATCGCCAAACCAACTGCCGGGAATTTTTTCTGAATCTTCAATGAGATGAACTTGAATAGAAAACTTGCCGAGGAGTGAGGACAGCTCGGCAAGTTCAATTTCGTTGCAGCATAAAACGCTCATCACTGCTGTCCCGTTAACAAAATGAAATGACTGCTGATACGCTTATATAGCAATTTATATATTGATTTCATATTGCAATAGACATGAAATCAAAAAAACTGACTCCGTCATACCTGCGAAGGCAGGTATCCAGTGTCTGAGGCCTTTCAACGTCACTAGATTCCTGCCTTCGCAGGAATGACAAGTTGACGGGACAGCAGTGAACACTCATATAAAATTATAAATTAGATAATTGCTTTATCATTGCTTGCAAGGCAATAGCGCGGTGGCTGATTTTATTTTTTTCTGCAAGGCTTAATTCTGCCGCGCTACAGTTTTTGTCTTCAAGCCAAAATAATGGATCATAACCAAAGCCACCATCACCTCGCGGCTCGGTTAAAATGCGGCCTTCTAGAGATCCTTGAGCAATGATAGGTGTTGGGTCATCTGCTGATTTCATATACACCATTACGCATTGATAGCGTGCTGTGCGTTCACTGCTGGCTACGCCTTCAAGCTCGGCTAATAATTTTTTATTATTCTTTGCATCCGTTGCATCTTCCCCAGAAAAACGTGCGGAATAAATACCCGGAGCCTTATTAATAGCGTCAACCTCAATACCCGAGTCATCTGCGATAGAAGGTAAGCCAGTATGCTCGCAGGCATTGCGAGCTTTTTTAATAGCGTTTTCAACAAAGCTTAAACCGTCTTCTATTGCCTCTGGGACATTAAATTCATTTTGTGAAACTACGTCAATACCATTGGCTTGCAGTAGGTTATTAATTTCTTTTACTTTGCCTGCGTTGCCGCTGGCTAAAACGAGTTTGCTCATGACTTAAGTGCATCCATTTGAATTTGTATTAGTTCGTTAATGCCTTTTTTGGCAAGGTCTAGCATGGCGTTTAATTCATCTTGACGAAATGCGTGACCCTCCGCCGTACCCTGTACTTCAATAAATGCGCCGGCATCATTCATGACGACATTCATATCTGTTTCAGCACATGAATCTTCATCGTAATCGAGGTCAAGCACTGGAGTACCATTGTAAATGCCAACAGAGACTGATGCGACATTTCCAAACAGTGGATTTTTTTTGATGATTTTATTATCAAGCATGTATTGTATGGCATCGGTTAATGCAACATAGGCGCCGGTAATAGAGGCGGTTCGAGTGCCACCATCAGCCTGAATAACATCACAGTCGATTGAAATGCAGCATTCGCCTAAAGCCTCAAGGTTAATGGCAGCACGCAGTGAGCGGCTAATAAGGCGCTGTATTTCCATGGTGCGGCCGCCCTGTTTTCCACCGGCTGCTTCGCGGCGTAATCGATTTCCCGTAGAGCGAGGTAACATACCGTATTCTGCGTTTACCCATCCTGATCCTTTACCACGTAACCAGCCGGGTACTTTTTTTTCTACGGATGCAGTACAAATAACCCTGGTGTTACCAAATTCAATGAGAACCGAGCCTTCTGCATGCATGGTGTAATTGCGGGTGATTTTTACATCTCGCATTTGCTCAGGCCTACGCTTACTCGGTCTCATGGTGCTTCCTAATTTTTGAGTGATTGAATTATACCGGTTTTACTACGGCAAAGTCATAATCTTACGGGAGCGTGTTAGACTAAA
>Ga0316209_1000471_pt1 | contig 69762 bp, 63 predicted proteins | sample 6monopyrite_MG_FD_204945 | JGI IMG/M metagenome (GOLD analysis project Ga0316209, IMG submission 204945) | Microbial mat bacterial communities from mineral coupon in-situ incubated in ocean water Damariscotta River, Maine, United States -... | ecosystem: Environmental > Aquatic > Marine >... | reverse complement strand
TGTAATTTATTTAATGCTTTTTGCACCAAGTTTACTGCCACATAACGCCGAATTAAATGGCCGAAACCGGGACGGCTAATTAATAGTATATTGTTTAGTAGTAAACTACAAACTGAGTAATTCAAGCTAACGGTTTTCGGTCGATTTGAATGTTTTGTTATGTGGCCCACTAACCGGTTAATTTAAAAACTGAACGAATGTTTCTTTTCAGTTGCTTTTATTTTAAATTGAACTCTTCTCTTTCGGTTGTGCTTTTCAGTTTATTTTGTACTTTTTATTCTGTCATTATTTTCAGCTGCTTTCACTTGCTTTTGATTCAGTTTGTATTTACTTATTTTAATATTATTTATTTAATGCTTTTTGCACCAAGTTTACTGCCACATAACAGTGAATTAGGCGAAGGCCGCCTATTCCAATATACGCGAAGGCCGCCTAATTATTTTTTATTGTTGACAATATAAATCATACACATTTAACCTGTGGTTGTGGAGTTTTTTACAAATGGATATTTGAGATGAGCGATTCTATTACCCGCTTCTGGGATAAATACATTGAAAAATCAATAGCCTATGGCCTGAAAGAGCATGTCATACGTTGGTATGTGATTCGTGCCGAGGCTTATATCAAAGCGCATCCAGATACAAAGTTAAAATCGCATAGCGCGCAGCTGGTGAGCGCATATCTGCAAACGATAGGCGGCCAGGAAAAGTTGCTTAATTGGCAGTTTAAGCAACAGGTTGATTCTTTACGCATCCTGTTTGTTGATATTGTTAAAACACCCTGGTCTGTTGCTTTTCCCTGGGATGACTGGATTGCCCAGTCAGAGGAACTTCCAGATCACCACGTCACTATAGCCAGAAGCCAAAAATTCGATTCTAATCATCGTATTAATGCTAAGGATAATTTACAAAGCAGGAAAATACAGGCTTTGTTTCCTGAGCTTTTTAGCAGGCTAATTACTGAAATACGCGTGCGACAGTACTCTATTCGAACTGAGCAGGTTTATGTAAACTGGGCGATGCGGTTTATTGCGTTTAATGATCTGCAGAACCCTGTTGATTTAAATGAAATCCACATTACGAATTTTCTCGAATACCTGGCGGTTAAACGCGGTGTTTCAGGTAGCACTCAAAATCAGGCGTTAAATGCATTGGTTTTTCTTTATAAAAAATCGTTAAATATTGAACTGGCTGACTTTAGCAATTTTGCACGCGCGACCAAACCTAAACGTTTACCCGTGGTACTTACACGCGATGAAACCCAAAACCTTCTTAATGCGATTGAACATGATGTCTATCATTTAATCGCAAGCTTGATGTATGGTTGTGGTTTGAGGTTATTAGAATGTGTTCGTTTGCGGCTTTTAGATATCGATTTTAATTACCATCAAATCATTATTCGTGAAGCTAAGGGTAAAAAAGATCGTGTGGTTCCCCTTCCTGTCAAACTGGTCAAGCGAATAAAACATCAGGCCAATATTGTTGCACAATTGCATCAGGAAGATTTACAACAGGGATATGGTGAGGTTTATTTGCCCGATGCTTTAGCACGCAAGTATAAAAATGCTGCCTGGGAGCTTAAGTGGCAATACCTGTTTCCTGCAACCCGGCCTTCAACTGATCCACGTACTTTAAAAACACGTCGTCATCATTTACATGAGCGGGGCGTTCAAAAAAACATTAAAAACGCGGCATCTAAAGCCAAAATCATGAAAAAAGTCAGCTCGCATACCTTAAGGCACTCATTTGCTACACACCTGCTGGAGTCCGGCTATGATATTAGAACCGTTCAGGAGCTGCTGGGTCATGCTGATGTTTCTACTACGATGATTTACACGCATGTACTCAATAAACCGGGGGTGAGTGTAAAGAGCCCGTATGATAGTTTAGATTAACAAATAGAGCGCACATTCAGAATAACAAAAAAAAGATCAATCTAAGTCTTTGTTTTTTTAGGCCTTACGTTGGGAGACCTGTTATTTATTTTATGGGTAGCTGTTTGAATAAACATATTGATGCGCACCTGTGAAAATAACCGATGTTTTAATCTTAAAAAAACCTTGGCCTTTTAAACAATCTCTGTGCTAGAGTTTGGAGGATTATTTTTATGGCGAATCGCAAAGCGACAACCCCGTTTGTTTTTTAGAATGAAATTACGGGGTTGCCACCACGAACTAACGCATTAACAACGTGATTGATTGCCAAAAAATAATTAACATAAACCAATACTTTACAAAGGAGCAGCCTATCGAAAAACTCATAAACTAAACCATGAATTACCATCGCTGACCTAAGGTGCGACTAACACCAAAAGCCAGCTAACCACATTAACCTGAATTAGAGGTCAAAATGGCTAGAAAATATTCTACGCTACGAACCCGCTTTGTCCAAAGCAAATGTGTAGCGAAAACAAACTTTTTTACTGCAACGGCTCAAAACCCGGCACTAAACCCTGGGCAGCCAGCATCAAGTTTAGAACCTATGGCTGATTTAGTAGCTGCCGATTCATCGGCCAGTTTATTAGATAACGGTTTTAACGCTGGTCAATCCACGCCCACCCTTTCAACTCTGCTTAACGATATCCTTCCCGCCACAATGGAAACCCTGCGCTCGCATGTTAATTACCTGCTGAGTTTGCCTTTGCCTGTGGGTGAGAAAAATCGATTGTTGTTGAAATACTGGGCGATGGAGTGTCGGCTTGAGGCGTTGCGTTTGTTGCTTGATGAGGCCCTGGAAAATGGCGTGACGAGTGGGGTGGGGTTGGGGGAGGATGGGGTTGACCTGTCCTGCTTGGATCTTAGTTCATTCGATATGTCTGGGTTTGATTGGGCGGGTGCTTTTTAGCTTGTGGTTGCGTTTGCTGGGGGATATTTAGGTTGGTTGCTCGGTGCCTGTTTGGGTGCCGGGTTTCCTTTTGGTTTTGGTGGTGATGCAAAACGTCCTGTTTAATTTATTGGCTTGATTGTTACAGTCTCTTAACCTGAATGTTTTCAAATCTCCCCCAGCCCCTCTTTTCCAAAGAGGGGAGTTTAGTTAATTGTGCTGGGGTCTTTTATGTTTGCTGTGTTTTTACTAGCGGCCATTTGCGGTTATTAGCGGTGACGTGCATGGATGTACTCATTCAGCGAGCGCATGAACGCGCAGGAGCGGTAATTTGCGTCCATTCACGTTGTCTTTTTCTTTTACGCTTTTAGTTTTACATATGTGTTTACATTAAATTTAATAAGGAATAAGTATGAAACAGAATAATGGGTTACTTAAAGATCGTTTTATTGAAGCCGTTATTAACGGTGAGTTGGGTTCGGTTGAGGATCAGGGGGTTGTGTTCACCTTAAAGGAATTTAAAGAAATATTTTCTGATATTAAAACCGATTACATTAATTCTTTTTTGCCCGCGGCTACTATTGAGCCGGGGCGAGAAAACATGACTAGCACGAAGTATTTATTTCGAGTGCGAAAGGGCGTTTACCGGGTGCATCCGGATTTACTGAATTTAAATAGCTGAAATTTTTATTAAAATGAAAAGCCCTCGCACCATGGGTTATTCGATGTTTTGCAAATTTGCGAATGCAGATTTTTTGTGATTTTAATATTATTTAAACATTGCTCTATATAATAGTTTTGCATATCGATGTCATTATTGTTGTGTTCAATATGCTGCAGGTCTTCTTTATTATATTGTGCAACGGTTTGTTTGCGCTCTGCCATCAGCTCGTCAAACTGGCTGATGAGCTGGTTGTAGTTTTTATTATTATCGTGAAAATGTCTTTGATCCAGCTCTTCAATCTTATTGCGTCTTATCTGTATTTCTTTTTGCAGGTACTCAATTTTGCCTTTCAGGGTGGCTTTACGGGTGTCAAATGCCTGTAGTTTTTGCTGGCTTGATGCAATATCTTTATTCTTTTGTATACAGGTTAGTGCATGCTTATGGGTCACGAAACCATTGCCATCCATTTTTTCAGGTGATTCAGCATGGGTGGTGAATGGGGTAAACATTAAGGCGGTGAAGATATAAATCAGTTTCATAAAAAAATCATCGTTCTGGTTATAATTTGGTTTTTTAAAACATTTATTTGGTAATGCTAGATTTACTCAATTGCTCGCTATTTTCAATTCTTACCCGACAAACTGTAACCCAAAGCAGATAACAGTGTAAAATGCGCCGATGAATTTCACTCTAGCGCAATTTTTTACGACACTTTCAACCAGGCTCGAACAGCTTATCGACTGGATTGGCCGCAGTGTTTCGTGGCTGGTGCTGGTTATGGTGCTGGTGACTTTTTTGGTGGTGGTGCTGCGTTATATATTTGATATGGGCTGGGTTGCATTGCAGGAGTCTGTCTCTTATTTTCATTCCTTTGTTTTTCTGCTGGGGGCGGCCTATACCCTGAAACACAATAGTCATGTACGGGTTGATATTTTTTACGCTCGGCTCAGTGAAACCGGCAAAGCCTGGATAGATTTAATTGGCCATGTGTTTATTTTAATGCCGGTTATGATTTTTATACTGTGGGTGAGCTGGCCCTACGTTGCGGATTCATGGCGGGTGAGTGAAGGCTCGCGGGAGGCCGGTGGGCTGCCCGGGGTGTATCTGCTAAAGAGTTTAATCCTGCTGATGGCGGGGCTGTTAATGTTGCAGGGCCTGGCTTTAATAATGCAGGCGGTACTCAAAATCACCTCCCGAAATCACCCTCTGGACGCACCAGTTGAACGAACTGATGAGATACCACACTAATGGATTATATGGCGATCTGGTTATTTGCCTGTGTATTTATTTTACTGTTAAGCGGCTACCCGGTGGCTTTTACGCTGGCGGGCACGGCGTTGTTATTTGCTGGTATTGGTAGCTATTTAGGGGTATTTGATGAGGCCTTTTTAAGTGCACTGCCCAACCGCCTGTTTGGCATTATGATGAACCCGGTGTTGCTGGCGGTGCCCCTGTTTGTGTTTATGGGGGTGATGCTGGAGCGCTCGAAAATTGCCGAAAACCTGCTGGAAACCATGGCTCAGTTGTTTGGTTCGGTGCGTGGGGGCATTGGCATTTCGGTGACACTGGTGGGTATGTTGCTGGCTGCCAGCACCGGCATTGTGGGTGCAACGGTGGTTACCATGGGGCTGTTATCCCTGCCCACCATGTTAAAGCGCGGCTATGATCCGAAAATTGCCTGCGGCACCATCTGCGCCTCCGGCACCCTTGGGCAAATCATCCCGCCGTCTATTGTGCTGGTGTTACTGGGGGATGTGCTGTCTTCGGCGTACCAGCAGGCACAACTGGATATGGGTATTTTTAGCCCTGAAACCATTTCCGTGGGGGATTTGTTTTTAGGTGCCCTGATTCCCGGCCTGCTACTGGTCGCACTTTATATTGTTTATCTACTTGTTATTGCCCGACTCAAACCGGCTGCAATGCCAGCACTGCCCGCCGACGAGTTACATGATCGCAAGCACTTAATTAAACAGGTCATGATCGAACTCGTGCCGCCCCTGTTTTTAATTCTTTCCGTGTTAGGTTCTATTATGGCGGGTCTGGCCACCCCCACAGAAGCGGCGGCGGTGGGTGCGATGGGCGCGATGCTTCTGGCGGCCTATCAGGGCCAGTTTAAAATACATATTTTGCGCGACGTCATGCAGGAAACCACCCGCATCAGCAGCATGGTGTTTATGATTTTAATTGGCGCGTCTATTTTCTCACTGGTCTTTCGGGGGTTTGAAGGCGACGCATTAATACAGTCTTTTTTAACTGATTTACCCGGCGGTAAGTTCGGTGCACTTTTTCTGGTCATGCTGGTGATGTTTCTACTGGGCTTTGTGCTCGACTTTATAGAAATTACCTTTGTGGTTATTCCCATCGTCGGGCCCATTTTACTGGCCATGGGCATAGACCCGGTTTGGCTGGGCATTTTAATTGCCATTAATTTACAAACGTCATTTTTAACCCCGCCCTTTGGGTTCTCATTATTTTATTTAAGGGGCGTAGCTCCCGCACAAATAAACACGCTGGATATTTATAAGGGCGTTGTGCCCTTTATATTAATTCAGTTATTTGCAATGGGCCTGATTGTGATGTGGCCACAACTGGCCACCTGGTTGCCGGCGGTGCTTAATTAATAGTCAGTTGTATAATGAAATGCGTAACGACGTTTTACTTTAGCGTGATTGCAAATAGGCCAGTTCAGAAATTGCGCTCCATTTTTTTACCTGATCTCGGTAAGTTTTAAAAGACTTAAACACTTTTTGAGCCATCTTATCTGTTTGCGCTATCTCAGCTATAACTTCATCAGACAAACTTTGTAGTTTAGTTAAAACTTCATCGGGCAATTTTAAAACGTTTACTTTATGTTTATTTACTAACGTATCCAGCGCCTGTTGATTGCGGGTTGTATATTCGCTTAGCATATCCATATTGGCAATTTTACAGGCGTTTAATACTATGCTTTGTAAATCCGCTGGCAGTTTTTCAAATGCCTGTTTATTAATTAATGCCTCCAGCGTGGTACCGGGTTCATGCCAGCCGGGATAATAATAAAACTTTGCCGCCTTGTGTAAACCAAAGGCCAGATCATTGTAAGGCCCAACCCACTCAGTAGCATCAATTGCGCCGGTTTTTAATGAGGTAAAAATTTCACCGCCGGGTAAATTAACCGGTGTGCCCCCGGCGCGTTTTAATACTTCACCACCGAGGCCGGGTATGCGCATCTTTAAACCCTTCAGGTCTGCAATGGTTTTAATTTCTTTATTAAACCAGCCCGCCATTTGTACCCCGGTGTTGCCTGTTGCGGCCGGTATTAAACCAAAAGGCGCATAGGTTTCCTGCCATAACGCCATGCCGCCACCGTGATAGAGCCAGCCGTTCATTTCCTGTGCGGTTAAGCCAAACGGAACGGCGGCAAAAAATTGGGATGCCTGGGTTTTACCTTTCCAGTAATAAGCAGCACCGTGTCCCATTTGTGCTGTGCCCCTTGATACCGCATCGAAAACTTCAAATGCGGGCACCAGTTCTTTGGCACCATAAACTTTAACCTTTAAACGCCCGCCGGACATTTGGGTAATTAATTTTGCAAGATGATTAGCACCGGTTCCCAGGCCGGGAAAGTTTTTTGGCCAGGTGGTTACCATTTTCCATTTGATGGTTTTTGATGTGCCAGCACTAGCTCTGGCTTTGGCACTGGCTAACGAAGCTGATGCCACAAGGCCGGTAGTGGCTGCCGCTTTTATAAAATGTCTTCTTTTCATAGGGTATAACTCAGGCTGTGGTTAACGTAATTCGGTTTAAAGGTGCGCTGTGCTTTTATCGCAGACATGTTCTTTAATATAGCGAGTAGCCTCTTTTGCTGAGAGCGGCTTACTAAATAAATGGCCCTGCATTTGATAAATATTAAAACCTTCAACATATTCCCTGCCAGCCTCAGTTTCGATACCTTCAGCAACGATTTTAATATTTTGCGCATGACACAAAGAAACAATGCCGGTTAATAAACTTTTTGCAGATTTAGACTCGCGGGTTTTAGAAATAAACAGGGGATCAATTTTAATTTCGGAAACCGTACAATGCAACAAACTGTTTAATGAGGCATTTTCTGAGCCGAAATCATCAATACAAATATTAAAATTATGCTTCTGCAGCAGATTTAAAATCATCCGCTGCTCATCGGTAATCGATAAAAATTCTCTTTCTGAAAACTCGAGCCCAATTAATTTATGGTCTATTTTGAATTCATCGCATCTTTCAACCAGAATGGTCGGTAGTTCAGAATCGATTTGTGACAGGCAAATATTCATGGTGAGCCTGGGAACGACTAAACCTTGATTCAGCCACGTACGCAGTTGCTTTAATGCCATTTCAATGACATAGCCAGCAATAGCGCCAATGAACCCGGACCTCTCTGCCCCGGGTAAAAACTGTATGGGCAACAGGCTGCCATGTTGCGGGTGATTCCAGCGAATCAGCACTTCAACAGAATCTAAAGCATTATCTGTTGTATCTATCTGCGCTAAAAAATTTAGGTAGAATTCATTATTGCGTAATGCTTTATGAAGCTCAGCTTCTTTTTGCAACCACATTTTGGCTTTTTGATTCATACTGGAACTGGTGAGCTCAAAATGATTGCCCCTGAATTTCTGCGCCGTTTGTAAAGCGCTGCTAGCTTTTGAAATAAGTTGTTCCGCAACCACATCATCATCCGGATAAATGCTAATCCCCATAGAAACATTTATTTCTATGCTCTGCCCGGCTGTTTGATAGGCCTCAGATAAAGTCGATAATAATTTTTGTGCCACTATGCCCATTTGCTCTATGTCTGTCAGGTCTTCAATGAGCACAGCAAAATCGTCGGCTGAAAAATGGCCAATGGAATCGCTGTCACGGGTATTATATTTAAGGCGTTTTGAGATGGCTTTTAACAGTTTGTCCCCAAGATCGTACCCATATCTGGCATTAATCTCTGAAAAATTTCTAAAATCAATAAGAATAATTCCCAGACGATTTTTCTTACGCTGTGCACGATCAATTGCACTTTGTAAGCGGTCGATAAATAGTGATTTATTCGGTAGTTCAGTAAGCTCTACAACATGAATGGGGCTTCCCTGTGCAGCCATCTGTGTATGCCTGGGTGCCAGCATAACGACATAGCTGGAAACATTTGTATTGGTGTTGCGTATACTGTTTATGCTGGCTTTAAGTGAACGGCTCTGACCATCTTTTAAACGGTGCCATACCTCACCTTTCCACTGGCCGGTTTTTTCAATTGATTCGAGTACAGCCGGATTTAAAAGTTTTGTTTCACGGGAGGCTAAAATAATTTCCGGCGATTCATTTTGAACTTCCGATTGTTGATAGCCGGTAATTTGTGTAAATGCGTAGTTGACTGATACAACCTTGTGGTTGTCATTAATTAACATCACCGCATCAGTCGAATAATCAAACATTTTTGAAGCGACTAACACCTGGCTTTCTGCTTCTTTGCTGGCGGTAACGTCATGAATAATTGAATAAAACAATTGCCGCCCTTCAATTTCCATTGGCCCATCACGGACCTCTACAAAACGAATTTCACCATTTGATAAGCGATGTGGACAGCTATAAAATCCGAGACTCTGTTCGCGGGTTTGTAAAATTAAACTATTGAGTTTTTTTCGTGAAAGAATATTGATTTGCGCCAGATCCATACCCTTAAGTTCTTCAATCGCATAGCCATAAAATTCTGCAGCCGCGGGGTTGGCGTCTTCTATGCGAAAATTCTTCGGGTCTATAACCAGCTTTATGGCCATATTTGATTCAAACATCTGACGATAACGGCTTTCTGATATTTTTAATGCGGCTTCAGTTTTTTTACGCATACTGATATTACGTATTACATACTGATAAACATCTTCGTTGCCATAATTTAATTTGTGGGCATTTATTTCAACCGTCTTTTTCTCACCCTTACGATTTTTTATTACCTGCTCATAAAGGGCATGGTTATAAATTTCCAGGTCTGCTATTTTATCCTGAGTTTGCGTGTGATTGCCTGATGAGTCGAGATCGAATATGGACATTAATAATAAATCGTCGCGCATATAGCCTAAAAAACTAATGGCAATTTCATTGGCGTCAATAATGTTAAGTGATTTTGTTGAAACAACAATAATAGCGTCATTAGCGTGTTCAAATAAAGAGCGGTATTTTAGCTCCGAGCTGATTAAAATATCGGTGGATTTTTTGGTTTCCGTATTGTCATACAACATCATATGAAGATAGGCTTTATCTTCAATGATAACTTCCTGTGCATAACCGGTCACATTCAGGGTGTCTCGGCTTTTTGTAGTGAGTTGTGTTTCAAACTCCCCTCCGTGAGTACTGTTTAATTCATTAATAGATGCTCTGAAATCATTTAACTTGTCAACATCGATATGCAGACTCATGCGCATGCGTGAGAATTCTTCTTTTTCATAACCTAACAGTTTATTCATTGCGCTGTTAAAGGTGAAGGGCAACAGGTTAGTTGCGTCGAGCACCAGCACCGGGTAGGGTAATTTGTTAAACAGGTTACGATATCGATCTTCCATCTGACCGTTTGTGTTTTGAAAGGCCTTTAACGTGGTTATATTTTTGCACACACCGATAATGCCTGTGATGTTGCTTTTTTTATCGCGGCAAGGAAACTTTTTACAAAGGTAAGCTTCTTCACCATGGGCACCCATATTTGTGGTTTCCCAGATAACGGTTTCACCAAAATCAAGCACCCGCTGATCTTCGTGAATTATTTTGTTAGCGGCAGGCGATTTATGCAGATCTTTATCAGTTTTCCCAATGACCTGTTTATGATTGAGTTTTAATACCTGTTGCGCAACCGGGCTGATTTTTTTATATACGCCCTGTTTGTTTTTTAAGAACACCCCTTCATGTTCATCGGCGAACAGGTTTTCGTATAGTTGTGCGTTAAGGTTGTCCGGGCTAACAATAAATTCTGTGAAATAAAGAATGGTGTGAACAAAACCATAAAGCCCGGCAAAAGACAGTGAAAACACAACACCACTAAAGAAGTAATAAAAGATTTGCTGATTGACCGGGGGCATCAGATAAGAAATAAACTGAATGCCAAAAAACATCCATATCATGCCCATTAATAAAGCAGCGGCAGACGCAAACAGGATGATTAATTCTCTGTCTTTTCCCTGTTTCATTGTGCCTGCTTCATTGTGTCTGCTTCATTGTGTCTGCTTCATTGTGTCTGCTTCATTTTATGGGGCCAATTGTATTTTTTCGGTTTAAACCATTTGCAAATTTGCATAACTTAATACTAGCCATTTGCTACCCGCGTTATCAAAATTAACTTCTACCCGGGCGCTTTTACCTGAACCTTCATAATTTAGCACAAATCCCTCACCAAATTTCTGATGCAATACCCGCTGCCCGATGCTCAGTCCAGCGTCATTGTCCTGCTGCGCATAACTGTAGCTGTTATTTGAAGCATAGCTGCTAACGGGTGCGCTAAAGTGGGTTTTGGGACGTATTTCTTCAATAAACTGCGCGGGTATTTCGCCAATGAAACTCGATGGCATCGGATACATTTCCTTGCCATACAACCGACGCTGTTCCGCGTAACTCAGTACCAGCTGCTCCCGGGCACGGGTGATGCCCACATAACACAGGCGGCGCTCTTCCTGCAAACGACCCTCTTCTTCGGCACTGCGGGCGTGGGGGAACAGGCCCTCTTCCATGCCGACCATAAAGACCAGTGGAAATTCGAGACCTTTGGCGCTGTGTAATGTCATTAACTGTACACAATCTTCCCAGGCTTCCGCCTGACCTTCACCGGCTTCCAGCGCGGCGTGGGTCAGGAAAGCGGTGAGCTTGTCCAGTGGGGCGTCTTCATCCTGCACATATTCAAAGCCTTTGGCGGCGCTGACCAGTTCTTCGAGGTTTTCAACGCGCGCTTCGGCCTTCTCGCCCTTTTCCTTGCCGTAGTGATCGATTAAGCCGGAGGCGTGAATAATGTGTTCGAACTGTTCGTGTAGCTCCAGCTCCCGCGTGTCTTCATCTAATTTTGTAATCAGCTGAATAAAACCATTAAGTGCATTTTGTGCCCGTGCGGTGAGCCCACCATTGGCAATTAACGCGAGTGAGGCCTGCCACATCGACACATCCGCAAGACGTGCCGCCTCTCGAAGGGTATCAACGGTTTTCGTGCCGATACCGCGGGTGGGCTGATTAACGACTCGCTCAAATGCCGGATCATCCGTGCGATTATTCACCAGTCGCAGATAACACAGGGCGTCACGAATCTCGGCGCGCTCGAAAAAGCGCAAGCCGCCGTACACCCGATAGGGAATACTCTGCATCATCAACTGCTCTTCAAACACCCGTGACTGGGCATTGGAGCGATACAAAATCGCCACATCCGCGCGCGCATTGCCATTGGAAACATGCTCGGTAATGCGATCGATGACATAACGGGCTTCTTCCTGCTCGTTAAATGCGGCGTAGAGCTGAATTGGACTGCCATCGTCACCCTCGGTCCACAGGCTTTTGCCCATGCGTTCGTCATTGTGGCCGATAAGCCCGTTGGCGGCGTTTAATATATTGCCGGTCGATCGGTAATTTTGTTCGAGTTTAATGATATGGGTGTTGGGATTGGAATGGCTAAAGCTGAGTATGTTTTCAACTTTGGCGCCACGCCAGCCGTAAATGGCCTGATCGTCATCACCCACCACAAATAACTGCGCACCGCGGGAATTTTTGTCGGCGGATAGCAGCTTGATCCAGGCATACTGAATTTCATTGGTGTCCTGAAACTCGTCCACCAGAATGTGCTGGAAGCGATTTCGGTAATGTTTGTACAACTCTTCGTTATCTCGAACGAGTTCGAGGCTGCGCAGTAAAAGCTCAGCAAAATCAATCACCCCAGCCCGTTTGCAGGCGGCTTCATAGGCTGAATATACCGCAACCAGCTGCTGGCGAATGGGGTCAGCCCCCGCATCAACGTGCTGCGGGCGCAGGCCTTCGTCCTTGCGCGCATTGATAAACCCCTGAATTTGCCGGGGCACCCAGCGGGCCTCGTCCAGCTCCAGTGATTTCAGTACGCGGCGAATCATCCGGTATTGGTCATCGGAATCTAAAATTTGAAATTGCTGGGGCAGTCCCGCCTCTTTCCAGTGAGCACGCAACAGACGGTGAGCAATGCCATGAAAGGTGCCCACCCACATGCCATTAGGTGACACCCCCTGCAATTTTTCAACCCGGGAACGCATTTCTGCGGCGGCTTTATTGGTGAAAGTGACCGCCATTACGCTAAACGGTGAAACATTTTCAACCTGTATCAGCCAGGCCATGCGGTGTACCAATACGCGGGTTTTACCGCTGCCGGCCCCCGCCAGTATTAACATGGGACCCGGGGGTGCGGTTACCGCTTCGCGCTGGGCATCGTTTAAGCCATCAAGTATATGAGAAACATCCATGGGAACGCATTGTAACCCAGTGAATGGTTTTGATGAATATGTCATTCCAAAGAAGGTCCATAAAACTGCGGATGTTAAGTTTAAGTGAGAAAATCTTAAATGGAATTTCTGTTGAACATGCTATAGTGCGCACTAAATAAATGGATATTAAACAAATGAAGAAACGTTTTTTGAAACGCCCTCTGGTGCGGCTTTTTATCGGTGTTTTTATACTGGGCATTTTGCTGGGCGTTTTAACCGTTTATAGTCTTGAAGATAGCCCCCGGGTTAAGCCGTCTGCAGAATTCAGCCAGAATGATTTAAACCGGGTCGAACAGTTTATTCGCACAAATAATCCGCAGAAAATAAAAGCCGGGCAATTAGTTAGCTCTCAAATCAGTCAATCGGATCTTAATCTGCTGTTAAATTACATCGTGCAAGAAATGGCAGTGAAAAGCCCTAAAATTTCGAAAAGGTATATCAACAGTTTTGTGAGCCTGCAGGAAAATCAGGCTGATGCGCAACTGAGTATCAGCCTGCCTGAAATATCCGGGCAAAAATATCTTAATATAACCGCTAGCTTTGTTACAAAAAACGAAAATGATTATTTTGAATTTTATCTTAAGTCATTAAGTATCGGCAAAGTAAAAGTACCCGGTTTTATCGCAGAACCACTGGCTAAATATGCACACAAGAAACTAATGGATAACTTCACAGAATATAGCCTGATAAGCGATTCAATAAAAAATATCGTTTTTTCAAAAAATAAGCTAACGGCTAATTATACATTTGACAGACAGTTTATAGCCCAGATGAAAGAAAAACTCAAAGCTCGAATGATACCCGAGAATTTAAGACAGGCATTGATTGCCCAGACAACTCAACTGGCATTCTCAAGCCAGGCACTTGAGCTTCAGCCCAGCATTAATGAGCTGCTTAAACCCATGTTTGAACTGGCAATGGAACGCAGCAAAGTAAGTGATCCGATTATTGAGAATAAGGCCGTGTTTCTTGTTTTGGCTGCTTATTCAGTTAACAAAAATATTTCGCCATTTTTTGATAAAGATAAACATTACAGTATTAAACCCCATAAAATTTATCTTCTTAAACGCTATGATTTAAGCAGGCACTTCCTGGTATCCGCTGCAATAACCAGTGTCGCTGACCCGGAGCTGGCCAAATTAATTGGTCTGGAAAAAGAAATGGGGGATTCAAGAGAGGGCAGTGGATTTAGTTTTGCGGATCTGGCAGCCGATTATGCGGGGGCCAGTCTGGCTAAATATTCAGTTGAAAACGAAAATCAGGCACGCGCCATTCAATATAAATTAGCCACTATTAATGAAGAAAATGAGTATATGCCCTCTATTAAGAAATTAGCAGAAGGAATATATAGAACCGATTTAAATAGCAGTTTCAAAAGCAGTGAACAATATGTAGAAATGGAAACCTTAATCCTGCAAAGAATTAAGCAGTTATCTATTTACCAACAGTAGCCAACGAACTAAAGCTGTAATAACCATATTTAATAAATAATAAATTACTTAGGATTACCGTTAAATGAATTTCTCATTAAAAAAAATTACATTAATTTGTTTTGCCGCTTTATTTTTAGCGTCCTGTAGTGAAGAACAACAAAATAAATTTTCACGCTTAGGCGTAACCTGGTTAGAGGGCGATTATAAAGTGACCTTTGCGGAAGGATCTCACGTGAAAAGCTGGGATGTAATAGACAGTAAAGTAACCGCGGAACCCGCTAAGGGATATTACTATTTCTGGACGACGGTTAACGGCAAAAAAAGATATATACAAACCCCTATTTCACGCACCTATATAGAACAAACAGGCGAATAGGGCTCCTCTGATCATGCACAAGCTGTTACTGGCGTTTTTTATTTTAGCGCCGCTAGTCTGTAATGGTGCCACCAGTACAGTTGAATTGCGCATCGCAACTGCTGCAAATTTTTATCCAACACTACTAAAAATAAAACGCAGTTTCGAGGGCATCACAAATCATAAGATCACCATCATTCGCGGCTCATCCGGAAAGCTCTATGCACAGATAAGACAGGGCGCACCCTACGATATATTTTTTTCAGCCGATACGACGCGGCCAGACAAATTGATTAAGCAGGGCAAAACACGGGCTATAGATAACAATAATAAGTCACTCATTTATGCACTTGGTCGGCTGGTATTATGGCGTCCCGATGCGGATAGCTCACAACAACTTAGAGAACAGTTAATTAAGGGAGCGTTTAAAAAGTTTGCGATTGCCAACCCTAAAACGGCACCCTATGGGAAAGCCAGTATAGAAACATTAAAAGAGATGGAACTATATGATGAGATTAAATCAAAACTGGTTTTCGGTGAAAATATTTCCCAGACATTACAGTTTGTGCAATCCGGCGCAGCAGATCTAGGTATAGTTGCCAGATCTTATGTTGTTAATGATATGCACTGGGAAATTGACAGTTATCGACACACGCCCGTAAAGCAAAAAGTTGTGATTTTAAAACAAACTAAGCATCTGGAAGTTGCCAGGGAGTTTCTACAGTTTATACAAAGTCCAGCGGTACAGAAAATCATTACCATGGATGGGTACGGGAATTGATTGAACTTGCACCCATTTTTGTCACTCTTAAACTTGCGACAGTCACTACCCTTATTTTATTACTTATCGGCACACCCATCGCATGGTGGCTTTCCAGCACGCGCAGTCAGTTTAAAGTGATTATCGAATCGGTGGTGGCGCTTCCACTGGTATTGCCACCCACGGTTTTAGGTTTTTATTTACTACTGGCGTTAAGCCCGAATGGTTTTATTGGTGGCTTATGGGCTTATGTAAGTGACACACCATTAAGTTTCAGTTTCACGGGACTGGTGATCGGTTCAGTTATTTATTCCATGCCATTTGTGGTACAGCCATTACAGGCAAGTTTTGAAATGGTGGGCAAACCGGTTCAACAGGCCGCATATACTTTGGGTGCCAATTCATTTGATACCTTTAAAAATATTATTATCCCCCTGTCACGTCGTGGTTTTCTGGTGGCAATTACGCTGGGCTTTGCACATACGGTGGGGGAGTTTGGCGTGGTATTAATGATTGGTGGAAATATCCCGGAAGTAACGCAGGTGCTTTCTATCGTGATTTATGATCACGTAGAAGTTCTGGAGTATACACAGGCACATTATTATTCTATTGGCTTGCTGATTTTTTCATTTGTTGTTTTATTTATAACCTATTCATTTAATAGAAAGTTAATGGTACGAATTTAGTGATCCAGGTTAGCTACAAAAAACAACTGAATGATTTTTTATTAGATGTTGATTTTACAATGCCCGATACAGGAATAACCGTCTTGTTTGGCCCTTCAGGTTCTGGTAAAACCAGCGTTTTAAATTTAATTGCCGGGCTTGATATTGCAGGGCTCGATATTGCCGGGATTGACATTACAGGGCTCGATGAAGAAAATAATCATTTTCAAAATACATCGAATTTTATTTTAAATAACAACATCATTGATGACTCAAATAAAAAAATAAAGCTTAAACCCTGGTTGCGTAATATTGCCTACGTATTTCAGGACCATCGTTTATTTCCGCATTTAACTGTAGAAGATAATATATTATTTGGTTATAAGCGACGCAACTGTGAATTGCGCCCGAAGGATCTGATTGAAACATTTAAAATTGGATCCTTACTCTCTCACACACCAGCAGAATTATCTGGCGGTCAAAAACAACGGGTGGCAATGGTGCGGGCTTTATTATCCCAACCGCAACTATTAATATTAGATGAGCCGCTGGCAGCGCTGGATTATCCGTCAAGGCAAGAGCTATTGCCCTATATTGAGCAGGTACACAAAGAACTGGCTATACCAGTAATATATGTCAGCCATGATATTAAAGAGGTATTACGACTCGCGGATTATATTGTGGTAATGGATAAGGGAAAAATAATAGATCAGGGTGATATTGCAAACTTATGTATTAACCAGCCGTTGCTAACTCAACAGGAAGGGGCCAGTTTTATTTTAGAAGGCAGAGTATCTGAAATAATTGAAGAAGATAAGCTTGTAAAAATTGACTGCGGAGAAGATATTTTAATTACCGCTGAAAAAATGCCGCTCGAACAAAATGTGCGCATTCTAATTCATGCACGGGATGTCAGTCTGTGTTTAACACCGCCTGTAGACAGCAGCATATTAAATTGCATAGCGGTGAGCATCGAAGAATTGCAAACCGATAAAAATGCTAAATTGCGGGTACTGGCAAAACTCGGAGAGCAGACTATTGTGGCGGTTATCAGTCACCGCTCCGCAAAATTATTGAATGTCGTAAAAGGTCAAAAAATGTATGCTCAATTTAAGGCCACAGCTCTAATTAAGTAATAACGTGTTAACTTTAAATAAACAGCTAATGATTAGTTTTTTGTGTATTTTATATGCAATGAACCTGTCAGCCAGCAGCAAAGACAAGCACTGGGAATTAATAAAAGATGAAAATGGGATTAAGGTCTACACATTAGAATCCCCGCAAACAGCACAAGAAACAGCCCCAGAAACAGCCCCAGAAACAAATATAGTAAAAGCAAAAGCCATCGCCACTCTTAATGCCCCACTCAATAAGGTACGAGCCATACTGGATGATATAGATCATCGTCATGAATGGATTCCCTATCTAAAACTATCAAAAGCATTAACTAACTACAATAGCAATGGCAATAAAAACAAAAGAATTGAATACAGTCATTTTCATGCACCGTGGCCTGCCAGTGACAGGGATTTTGTGTATGAAATAGAATTAATCGCATCATCAGATAAACAGCTGGTGTATAAAATGAAATCTGTTGCGTCAGAATTAATGCCCATAAATAAACAAATTATTCGAGCCAATTTATTGGAAACGATTTATACACTAACCGCAATAAATAATAAAACCACTAAAGTTGAACTTATATTTCATGCGGACCCAAAAGGCTGGATACCCGACTGGATTGTTAATATTATTCAAAGAGTACTGCCATATAAAATACTGGTCAAACTGGGTGAAAGATTAAAAGTGTGACTTAAGGCAGCTCTAATTACTGGATGATAAATTATTTATTTTTCATTGTAATATTTAAAGCCCATTAAAAACACACTCATTAATATAATTAGCGAAGCACAAACAATTAACGGCATATTACCCGTAAGGCTTGCGTGAATTAACCAGGCGGAATTCCCCAATATAGCGAGCATTATCATTAACATTGATATGTCATTGGTGAGCCGTGACTCAAGGGCTTTAACAATTTGCGGTACAAAAATCAGGGTTGTTAGTACAGATGCAATCCATCCGAAAAGTTCTTCAATTGACATAAATGCTCTTTATTTTTGATGCTATTATTGATGATTTTATTTAGGGTAGTATTTCTGCATTAATTAATTCAGCGATTATTTCATTTACAGGAATCCATATAACAATATCATTGAATGGTACTGAGGCGTTAGCTCCGCCGTAATTTGTTTTAACAAAATCTGCATCATTGTCACTGTTTTCGTCCTGAGCGGCACCGAATGTACCTGTGTTTCTACCCGTGGAAAGAACAATGGCTGCTACACCTATCGCTGCCTGCTGCTGTACGCCTGAGGCATTATAACGAAAAACATTTATCTCGCCTTCTGCAAAGGCAGGATTTGCAGAACAGACCGCAATAGATACACCGGGTGGAGCAGTTCCACATGCATTGATGTTATTCATGTCAGCTAATTGCGAGCTTACCCGATATGTAAATAGCTGACCCCAGGGATCCAGTGCGTGAGGTGAACGTAATGTAACATAGGGGATACTTCCATTAACATTAGTACAATTAGTCCCGCTAAAATCTTCGACGCCATCAAGGTCAGTGTCAGGGCAAGGCAGGCGATAGTTGCTAATAACAAAATTTAAAATAGATTGCTTTAATTCCTTAACTTGTATTTTTGCTTCATTAATTGATTTCTCTTCCAGTTTTGAACCCAGCGGTATTAGCAGGCTGCTGAGCGTAAACGCAACAATAAGTAACACCAGTGAAACTTCAATTAATGTAAAACCACGGCTTTTTTTCATAACATAATTACCGGTAAATAAGCTGATCCTGAAAAATGGAGTAGGTTAAAACGGGCGTTACGAAATTCTGATCATTTAGCTGATTCATCGGCTCTTGCAGATATTCAGAACGATTCGCAGGATTTACCGGTGCATTAAACCCTGTAGATATCAGGATAAAATCTTTATCTGATTCAGCATTTATAACAAGACCTGCAGGTGCATTATTACAACCTGCCTGATTGAATTGATTACAATCCCGACGGGGTTCATAGATAACATAAGGTAGCCATGCGCTCAAATATGACGGCACCGATAAAAGCGGTTGATTACACGGCGTCGAAGTGGCGTCAGTCGTGGCTATAAAACCGCCGCCGCCATTTTGTAAAGTAACATCACAATCTGTGTCACCCAAAGAAGCAGGCAGAGGATAGAATGGTGTAGCACCTGAGGCTTGATATATCATCAATAAATTTTTTAACTCTGATAATACCCGTTTCTCTAATTTTGGCATGAGCTCATCTATCGTCATGTAAATAAGTGAGTCATTAAACGTTTCGGTTACAGGTGCTTTAACATATATCATGTCATTATCGAAATTGTTAACCACGCCCAAACCGGGAACATTAAATGCGTCTAAAAAATTGCCTACATTTGTATTTAGTCTGTTTTGGCCAGGCAATGGTTGACCGACAGAAAAAATTATAAACGCAACCCTGTCTGATATAAGTGTACCGTCAGAGCTATAAAGACTAAGCCAGTCTGGTAATGACGGATTATCGATGAGATAAGCAGGATTAAAGCCAGCGTTATTTATATTATCAACCATATAGGGAGATACTGCATACCAGAGCCGGTCCCCATTGGCATCCACTAAGTCACTGTTAATATTAATCGCCGGTGAACAGTTTTGAGTGCCCAGCCATGGAAATCTTCCAAGATATAAATCTGGATTTGTGAGTGAACTTGAGTAATTTAAGCAATCTGCAAAACCATCGTAAACTCCATCGTTAATATTATCAGGGAATGGCAGTCGGCCAATTTCATTTCGCCCAAGCGTGGTAGCGGGTATGAATGATAATGAAAGTTGCTCTAGAGTCCGTTTTGCCTGAGCCAGCACATTCTGGGTTTTCATGGTGGACAATATTTTCTTGTCTATTGTATTGTTATTTGAGAATAAAAAAATTGCTGCGGATATGCTCAATACAATAATTGCAAAAACAACTAAAGCTGCGCCACTTTGTTTTGAACAAGTCGAAGTATTTGAATTAGGTAGCTGTGAATTACATATCATTTTGTTTGCGACTGTCAAGCGGCTTAACTTTATAAATCTCTTTAACCGATTGGTTAGATTCACTCCACTGCTGACCTGGCTTGAGCCTGATATGATGATTATTTATAAGCACTGGCACTTTATAATTTTCTTTTAATACAGCACGCGACTTAACAACAAGCTCATCATTAACCTTTGGTGATTTTAAAGTATTTGAATCATTCACAAAAACAATAGCCTCATGCCCCTTTCTAATGACAACACCCTGCATTTTAACCATTATGGGTTTGTGTGATTTAGCGACCGAATCAGTCTGTTTATGAATTTCAAATTTCCCCCGCATTCTTTGCTTATTTAACTGACTACGCATATGTGGTGTGGTAAATAATGTATGCAGATTTTTTTGCGTATCACCGGAAGCACCAAAAAGTGGAAATGAAAAAATAACTATTAGAAAACTAATAAAGATTTTCATCATATATCCTCAGCTGCGGGTCCGCTAAAAACCTTATTGCTCATGGTAAACCAGTTCAATATACAGTTTACGGAAAAGTTTTTATCTGTGGCTGATTCAAGGAGTGATTCAGCTGGCGCCAGATTACGTTGAATAGAACAGCTTTGTATATCAAACAGACCTTTCGCATGGGCGCTAAGCGAGTTTAGAACAGTATACAAATCCCCTTCATGAAGCAGCTGCATCTCCAGCGTCATCTTTGACTTGTAAAGCGCTATGCCCGGGAATGATTGCGATAGCATGGCTGAATTAAAAGTCTGACGCTTATTAATTTTATATTTTAAATAAGGTATCTTATCTTTCTTTATGATGTTTTCCAGACTATCAACCCAGTTTAAACGGTTTTCGTCACCCACTATGCCGGCACTCATTAATATCTCATACTGTTTTTCAAATTTATCTAGTAGTAATTTTTTATTAACCGCGTTGTAATATTTATCCCTGGACTGCTTTAGCTGTGAACTAGCCATGTTTTTATTTTTATATGAAGTTTTCTTCAAGCTGTAAGCGCTTATAAGAAACAGGCTGGAAATTGAAATACATATCAGAAAAATTATTATTTCTTTTTGAATATTTTTTATAATGCTGAACATCATGATTTGTTGCTCTTCATTAGAAATTCAATTTCAAACTGACCCATGTTAATATTCTGTTCGCCTGAATTTTCCTGTTCTATTCCGCTTTCATTTTCTATACTGGATTTAGACCTATAATCGACAGGCATTTGATTTATCTTAATCTGGCCAATTAATTGACTGCTTTTAAATACATCTGCCATAAAATTAATTTTCTTTACAGACCCTTTCAAGCCGCTATTAGATGTTGTTATGTTACCCTCTATAATTGCGTGTTGATTTATGCCCTCAGATTTCGAATAATCTATCTGGCGTTTATGGCTTTTGTTATTTACAACAGGCAGAACATTACTCTGCCGTAGTTGCCAGCGAATACCCGTAATCTCAATGCCATTCATTCCAGCACGTGTCAATATGCGACTGATATCAGACATAAAATTTTGCGGCGACAATGATTTATAACCCTGTATTTTTTTAGCCAGCAATACAGATGATTGCATTGACTGCGCTTGAACCAGTTTATGCTCCAGCTTTAGCAGATTATTTTTATACTGATTATTTACAACTTCGGCCTGTTCTTTTAGAGTGCTGATTTCTTTATCAAGCGAGTTAGAGTTCGATATACAGGTGAGCGTCATAATAACGCTAAACAACAATATAACACTGCTTAGCGCATATAATGCACGTGAAAATATTTGCTCGTAATATTTAGCAAATAATGACTGATTGCCATAGTGACCAACGGGCAATAATTTTGATGCACAAACATATGAATATATTCCTTTACAGTAATCAGTTGTCTTCTGAGCATTCTGTTCTATTGTTTGTAGATTGCAACCAAGTATATTTATAATATCACTCAGCTTATAATAGTGAAAAGAAAGTGATACAGAATCTGTGCAGTGGTTTTTTATATCCTGTATATCAGATTCACGACACATAATGTGAACTTCGATATTTTCATCAAATCCGATATGTCGCTGGTTAGCTATAAACCGAATTGTCTGTTCAACTTCGAGCGAAATACACTGACCAATACTTGCATCTTCTAGATTGACAATGGTTGATCGACTACTTTTAAAAATATTATTTTTTATAAGTGTCTGACGCAAAATATTGGGCACCTGCTGTGAAACCATTAATATATTAGGTGTTTTAATGTCCAGTTTTAACAGCAGGTTTTGACTCAGCTGCGGCAACGACCAGATACCGCAGATAGATATATTGCATTCATTTAAAATCTTTAACCAGGGCTCTAAAATTTCCGGGTTACTTAAAACGCTACAAAGCAGAACATCGTCTCTGCGTCCGTCTGTTTCTCTGTCAATAATTTTATAGTGCACATAATCTGCGCTTTTTCGATATTGTCTTTCTATCATACGAGATATGATGGCCCTACGATCGGCTGAGCCCACATGGGGAATGGCTTCACTATTAAAATCTTCCTCTATAAGATCAACTAAAATCCTTACCGGCGTGTTTTGCGTTGCCATTAAATACGTTTTAAACTTTTCAAGACCCTCTTCTCCCGGATTAAAGACAAAGGACGCTATACAATTTTTATTCTTCCAATGAAAAATTGTAAGATGATGTCCTGAATAATAAAATACACGTTTCAAAATTTATACAACCCTATAATTGTATTGTTGTTAACGAGTCGTAAATAGGTCCGAGCACGGCAGTCATAATCCACATCATAATTGCGCCCATGATAATGGTTAACACCGGTGTCATCGCGGCTTCCATTTTGTCCACGTTTTCTTTAACTTCACGATTATAAAAGTAACTTATATTCAACAGGGCCTCATCAAGTGCACCGGTATTTTCACCGACTTTCAGCATACGGATGACCAGTGGCGGATAAATATCAACGCTAGCGAAACTTTCTGAAATCTGCCCTCCGTCTGCGATTTTTTCACGGATATGAATGATTGACTGACCAAGCACAGCATTGCCCATTAATAGTTCTGATATTTTTAAACTATCCAGTACGGTTAATCCTGATGAATACATCATAGCGAAATAGTTTGAAAATCGTGCCAGATTTGTTTTTAATATAATTGGACCGAATATATAAACTTTAAGTTTTAATTTATCAATATAAAGACGTGCTGCAGGATTTCGGTTTGTAAATAATTTAACGCTTATAGATATAATCACTGGCACACCAAATACCAGATACCAGAAGTTACCTAAAAACCATGAAGCGGCAATAAGTGCCCGAGTATGCATTGGGATTTCGCCACCCAGCGCCTTAATAAAAGGCACGAGTTCCGGCACTAAAAAAATCATTAAATACGAAACCAACATGGTTATTACAATCGTTACAAAGGCCGGATAAATCATAATTTTTTTAGTGTGAGCAATTAATTCATCATGCCACTTCAGTGTTCCCACCATATCGTGCATAACTTCTGAAATACGCCCGGTTTCTTCGCCAACTTTTACCAGGGCGATATAAACAACATCAAATATTTGCGGAAATTCTGCGAGTGCTTCGGAAAATGTTTTGCCGCCTTTTATTTCATCTATGATACCGGATAATGCTTCATGCATACGCCCATTAGGCATTGAGTCTTTAAGGTCGCCCAGTCCATCTAAAATACTCACACCGGATTTAGTCAGTTGTTGCATTTGAAATGTGAAATTAATTAATTCTCTGCGGGGTATGCTGCGACTTTTAAAATCAAACAGGGGGTTGCTTTTTTCTTTATAATTAATTAAATCCATACCCATGCTGCCAAGTCGTTGCTCAAGGTCGAGCACATTATCGGCTTCTATGCTGTCATGTCGGACTTTGCCCGCAACATCAATCGCTTTGTATTTATACAGCGTAACCATACGAATTTAAAGCCGATCAGTGAGGTCGATTACGCGGCTCACTTCGTCGAGGGTGGTAATGCCAGCAATGACCTGCCGTGCTGCATCATCGGCAAGCGTTTGATATTTTTTCTGTTTTAGGTGCCGATTAAATTTTCCCATGGTTAATTGTTGGGCGATCATTTCATCAATCTCTGAGTCAATTTTTAATACTTCTATAACTGCCAGTCGTCCCCTGTAACCTATGTCATCACATTCATCGCAGCCATTAGCATCATAAATTTGTAGTGTGTCTGATGCTTCAATACAAAGCAGTTTTTTTTCGACTTCAACGGCGGTGTGTGAAGTTTTACAATGGGGACAAAGTTTACGTACCAGCCGTTGACCGATAATGCCAATTATATTGCCCGACATTATTTCAGCTTTAATGCCGATATCAGTTAACCTTGGAATAGAGCCGATGGCGGAATTAGTGTGCAGCGTTGAATAAACCTGGTGTCCGGTCATGGCAGCGCGTAGTGCCATTTCGGCGGTGTCAGCATCGCGTATTTCACCGACCAGAATTATGTCCGGGTCCTGACGCATTAATGAACGTACGCCATTCGCAAAATCCATTCGAAGCACTTCATTAATTGAAGTTTGGCGAACCATATCCATGGGATATTCCACCGGGTCTTCCAGTGTCATAATATTAACTTCAACCGAACGCACATAACTGAGCATAGAATATAACGTAGTGGTTTTACCGCTGCCCGTAGGGCCGGTAACTAAGATGATGCCTTGCGGACGTGCCATCATTAATTTGAGTTGAGACAGGGCATCTTCGTGCAGCCCCAGATCATCAATGGGCACTATGCCCTTGGCGCGATCAAGAACTCGCAGTACAATATTTTCACCGTGGGTCGTGGGTTGTGAAGACACCCGAAAATCAATCTGGTGGCCACGAATATTTAAATTAATGCGTCCATCCTGTGGCGCGCGGGTTTCCGCAATATTCATATTCGACATAACTTTCAACCGTACAACAATGGCCGACCAGTAATCTTTGTGCAAACTACGCACCTGTCGCAGCACGCCATCTATTCGAAAACGCAAGCGCAAAAAACCGTCTTCGGGCTCGAAATGAATGTCCGATGAACCGCGCTTAACAGCATCTGCCAAAATAGCATCTACCAGACGTACCAGTGGCTGGCTGTAGGCGTCCCCTTCCACATCTAAACTAGCGTAATCTACTTCGCCGGTTTCAATTTCGTGAAGTATGCCGTCGACGGATAATTCGTAACCGTAAAACTGGTCAATGGCATCTGATATTTCACTTTCGCCGGAAAGCACAGGAATGATTTCTATGCGGTTACCAACAATCGCGCGCAACCGATCAAGCACCAGTAAATTGTAAATATCTTTCATCGCAACAGAGAGTGTGTTGTCGGCGTGGTTTAAGCTAATGGGAATGATATTAAAACGAGTAGAAATGTCTTTCGGAATAAGGCTTAATGCATCGGTATCGGGCACCACTTTTGAAAGATCAATACTTTCTTTGCCAAGCATTTTCCCCAAAACATCACGTAAAGCCCCTTCGCTCACGAACCCCAGAGAAACCAGCGCTTCGCCTAAAGGTTTAGCGGTTTTTTTCTGTTCTTTTAAGGCAATACTCACCTGGTCTTTTGTGATCAGGCCCTGTTGTATCAGTTCTTCCCCAAGACGCTTTTTTTGTGCTTGCAGCGCTGCACCAATATCGCTGATGGACTCTGTTGCTTCAGATATCATTGCTTTTTTCCTGCAATGCATGAATGCGATTTTCTACATCGCCCTGCGAGAAGTTTGCATTCGATGTCAGCTTAAGTTTAAGGCTAAGGTTATAAAAATCGAGCGCCTGTTCTTTTTTATCCAGATGATCAAGGCTTACCGCAAGATTGTAACAATAGTCCGCATTTTCATTTTCGGCTGACCAGGCACTAAAATAGGCTGACTGAGCTTCCGCCCATTTTTTTTGTGCTGAATATTGAGTACCCAGCGCAAAATACAGATGCGCAGAATCCGGCTGTTGCTTTATCATGAATTTAAGCCGTGACTCATCTTGCGGCATATTAATATGATGTTCAATCGCACTTAAACCAGCGACTGCCAAACTGTCTTTTGGATTAAGCTGTACTAAATATTGATATTTCTGGCGCGCAAATTCATAGCGTTTTTCTTTAGTGGCAATGGCTGCAAGCCCGAACAAGGCATCTCTGTTTACAGGCTTATGTGCTAAAACTTTTTTGTAAAGTTTTTCAGACTGAGCATAATCCTGATTATGAAATGAGGCATAGGCTTCGTTAAGCAATAAATGTATTGGATCAGTTTTTTGGCTATGAATAATATGAATGCCTGATTTTGTGTTATGGAGGGCTGTAGAGGTTGTTTCTGGTTTGTTTTTATGTTCTGAAACAGGTTTTTCTTTAACGGGTTTGAAGTCTTTATGAGTCAATGACTGTGAGTTTTTTACTGTATTATTAGAGGTAAATACGGGTTTAGTTTTATCCACCACTACCGCTAAATTTCGGATACGGCTAACATTTATTTGTTCTTCCGGGGCATTCTTATGGGTGCTTTTTGAACTATAAATATTCGAATTTTTGGCTTGTATTTCAATATAAAAATATAATCCCATCGCAACAATGACAAATGTGACGAAAATAGCTAAGCCGGTATTTTTTTTCAATGTTTCGCGTCTGCTAATCTGATTACTTTTACTAATAAGAGCCGATAAAGCCTGCTTGTTTTCAAGGCTGAAGTCAGAATATTTTCTAGCGGGTTCAATGCCTAAAACATATTTGCTTTTAGATTGGCTGATATCGTCATTAGCGGTATTCTCTATATACGCCTTATCCGATACCGTTCCCACGTTTTTCGTGGATACCCCACATTCATAATGATGCGTTTTGTTTTCTAATTTATTTTCTAATGATAATTCGATTGATGGTGTTTTTTTATTGTTAAGTTCTTTTTTATTAACTTGCGCGTACTCGCCCTCATCTGTCAGATTTAAATCTAAATCAAGTTCAATGTCATGGTTTGAAAAATCATCTGAATTTCTGACTTTATCATCAGCGGATTTTTTAAGTGCATCGAGTAACAGGCTCATAATATTTTTGTTAACCCGGTGCTATAGATTTATCTTGTCTGGTGATGAGGCCGCCGTTGGCGCATCTTCATTATCGTTTTTATTTTTGTCTTTTTTTGGGGCCTTGAGCGGTTTAGGTAAAAACTTTTGATACTCGGACAAATCACCCCTTAAACTGGCATGATGAATCACCACCGGTCGTATAAATATAATCAGTTCAGATTTTTCTCGAATGTCATCATCATATCTGAACAATCCACCAATCAGCGGAATAGAAGAAAGTATCGGAACCCCCTGACTTTTGTCATTAATCGTATCCTGCATCAAACCGCCGATCACTGCCGTATCGCCGCTGTTGATGGTTAAAATAGATTCTATTTCGCGTATTTGAATTACCGGCACGGCTGAAATTACACCGGCATTTTTAAAGGCTGGATTTGGATCTTCTACAGAATCGATAACACGTGAAATGGTTGGACGGATATTGAGCGTTACCGCTTCATGCTCATTAATATAAGGTGTCACCGACATGACAAAACCTACCGGTACCGTTTTTATCTGAGTTTCAAATGTCGTTAATGATGTCACCTGTGATAACGAGGTATTCACATCCATTTCGAAATAAACAATATTATCAACGACTTTTAAAATGGCGGGCTGGTTATTAATGGCCATTATTTTGGGGCTGGATAAAACCTGTACATCGCCGAACTGTTCCAGTGCTTTCAGGGTCATGCCAACCTGATTCCCACTGATAGTGTCATTTAAGGTCAGGGATGAAAAAGGTGACTGAGCTAAATTACTAGCGGTTAAATTTGTGAGTATATTTACACCTGAGCCTGGATTTTCCGCAACAACTGACCAGTCGATGCCCGCCTGATATCGATCACTCAGTTTTATCTCTGCAATAGTGGCTTCAATCATAACCTGGCGTTTGGAAATATTGAGCACATTATCGACAAACGCCTGTATCTCTTTATGTTGTCGGTAAGTTGCTCTTACAATAATAAGTCCTGCTTCTCGGTTTACAATTACGCTGCTATTTTTGTCCGCTTCAGCGCTTAAACTTTCCCCTGAACTTTCATTAATGCTGTCGTTCTGAGGTTCATCAAGCATCTCAATTATGTTATGGGTTAAGCTTTCCCAGAATTTATTATCAGATGTTAAAAGCACTTCCGTGAGTGAACTATTGTTTTCATTTTTCTCTCCACTACCACCCTCCCCACTGCTTCCGCCACTCGCTGAATCACCAATACTCCCCTGTCCGGTTGAGCCAATATTGGTGGCAACTCGAATGACACCTTTTGATTCCCGTGAAATATTGACATAGTCAACAACGTAGGTTTCCAGATAGGGCCGATCGGCACGTACGCGTAACGTATTGTCTTCGATGGTATAACGAATATCCGCCTGCCGCGAGATACGTTCTAAAATTTGTGGCAGGGTCTGGTCAATGGCGTTTAAGGTAACCGTGCTGTTAATATCGTCATGAATATCGAGATTTATTTTTGCATCACGGGCCATTGAAAACAGCAGATCTTTGGCTGAAACACCGCTAACGACAACTGTATACACTTCCAGTTGTGTGCGGGTAGTCGGCGCCGGTAAAAATGTGGTTTGTGTTACCGGTGGTGGAATATTTTTCTGTGCTTTTTCAACCGTATTAAGATGCCCCTCAGAAGGAGAAGGCGGACGAGTGGGTCCACAGGAAACCAGTGAAAAAATTATCAGTAATTTAATTAGCGCCGCAGTGGGTTTAATTATTCGCAAATAAATCATGACGTTATTTGTGACATCCTTGTTGAGTGCTTTTTTAATATCCGTTTTACGCCGTCTATGGTTCTTAAACAGGCTGCATTTTTTTATGTTGAATAGTAAAGGTTTTCATCCATGGTATTTTCATCATGGTGCTTTTATCCATTCGGCACTTTTTATCCATTTGGCATTTAGTGCCAAGTATTGATCAAAAATATTATCTGTGATGAGTATGTAGGAGTGATTTGTTAATTGTCTATCAATTTTTTTGTGTTTTGATAATTTTTTGATGAAAGGTTGTATTTTTAGTTTTGCGCTGACGCTATTTTGATCCGATTTAATATTAATTGCACCACCCAATATGCTGGCCATTCAGTCAGAAAACAAATTCGCTGTCCAGTGTGCTTTTACTGTATGCGTTTTTAACGCAGGACGCTTTAGGCCCAAATATTCAAGCGACATAACCCATGAGCCACCCCGTAATAGCATCATTTTTTGCATTCGACGATATAAAGTGGTGCGATTTATTTGCAACCCTTTAGCCACTTTACTGAGGTTTCCGTCATAGAGTTGCATGGCCTGCTGAATAATAAAGACTGCCAGCTCTTTCATTTTTTCGTTTAAGTTAAACTCTCCACGGCAATCTGTGCCTGAATTTGCTGGCTTCTAAACAGGTTTTGTTGCAGATTGGTGTCCGCATTTTTTGCAAAACAGAATTCGCACCTGAAAGCGCTTCTTTAAGAATAAGCCCAATACTTTCACAAATAATGGGGGCGTCATCGACGCGTAATATCACGGGTTTTTGTGGCTGCTTTTCTTATATCGCTGTTGGTCGATTCGTCCATGCTAAAACACTTAAATCATTGTTTTATTTAGACCCGAAATGGATGCTAGTCAATGCTGAACGTGGTAGACAGTCTCTGGCGCTAAAATAAACATCCCGTCCATTTAAACACCACCCGCAAAGCCAAGCTGGCGCCAGGCCTCATAACTCACTATGGCTACTGCATTAGAGAGGTTAAGGCTACGGCTAGTGGGCTGCATGGGAATTCGCAATCGATGCTCCACGGCAATACTGTCCATCACATCATCGGGCAAGCCCGCGGTTTCAGAGCCAAACAGCAATATGTCGCCCGCTTTATATACAAGCTGGTCATGGGGACGGCTGCCTTTCGTGGTGCAGGCGAGTATGCGCCGTCCCGCCATCGCTGTTAGAAAGCTTTTATAGTCAGGGTGGCGGGTAACATTGGACAGGTCGGTGTAATCCAGCCCGGCTCGACGTAATTTTTTTTCTTCAAGATCAAAGCCCAGGGGCTCGATGAGATGCAGGTGGCAGCCATTATTGGCAATTAAGCGAATAATATTGCCTGTATTAGGGGCAATGCGTGGCTCGAATAAAGCAATATGGAACATGAAGTCTATTTATCTTTAACATTATAAAAGTGGCTTATTATGACAAATAACGGTTGCAGTGTGTAACTTTGTGGAACACCGTGGCTGAATAAAGAGAAAAATTAAACATTAAACGATATAAATAAACATCTCAAGAAAAATTGATGATGGTTAGTCTGCAGGACTCCTATAAAAATTTATGGAAAACGTGTGCCATAAAAAAATAATAGAAGAAGTATTTTCATTTAAGGAAAAAGTTAAAGATGAAAGTTACAATGAAATAGCAGCGGCGATGAGCCGGCTGGTTGTCTCCCTGTCGACACAAATATCACAGGCAATTAAAACCCAGAAAATAAAAAATAAAAATATAAATAAAAAATGATTTTGTACCACCGACTAATAAGTCAGTCGTGCATTAACTCGCAAGAATATGAAAAAAATTATTAATTTATTAAGGAGATAAATCTTTTTGAGAAAGCTATTCTGAACGTGCTTCACGTCCGAGTAAATCATGCACCGCATCTTTAGGGTTTTTGTTTTCGTAAAGCACTTTATAGGTCTGCTCTATGATGGGCATTTCTACTTTATATTTTTGCGCCAGTAGCCAGGCCTCTCTGGCGGTTTTTACCCCTTCAACCGCCTGACCAATTTGTTCCCGTGCCTGTTCAATACTTAAACCTTGCGCCAGTGCCAGTCCCATACGGCGATTACGTGACTGATTGTCGGTGCAGGTGAGCACCAGGTCGCCCATACCCGCCAGCCCCATAAATGTTTCTGCCTGGGCGCCCATGGCCAGCCCCAGGCGCATCATTTCATTAAGACCGCGGGTAATGAGTGCGGCCCGCGTGTTCGAGCCAAAGCCGAGGCCATCTGCCGCGCCCGCGGCGATTGCCAGTACATTTTTAAGGGAGCCGCCGAGTTCCACACCAATCATGTCTTCAGAGGTGTACACCCGGAAGTTGCCATAGTGTAAAAAATGCGCAACCTCTTCGGCGATAGCATGGCTGCTTGCCGCCACGGCCACGGCTGTGGGTAAATTTTTCGCAACTTCCAGCGCAAATGTCGGTCCGGAAACCACCGCAGTGGATTTACAGTCAGGCAGCTCTTCCGCAACCACCTGATGCACAAGCTTACCACTGCCCTCTTCCAGGCCTTTGGTGGCCCACACAATATGGTGGTCATTGCGAATCCAGCTTTTAGTTTTGTGCAAAAACCCGCGTACTGCATGGCTTGGAATGGCAATGAGCAGGGTATCCGACTCACGGATGGTCTGTTCGAGTTGATCGCTGAACTTTAAAGATTCCGGTAATGGAATATCTGCCAGGTACTTTTGATTAAGGTGAGTCTCTTGCATGTTTTTTACATGCTCAGGATCTATGTCCCACAGTACAACATCGTTTTGTGCTCGGGCGACCTGGGTTGACAGCGCGGTGCCCCAGGAACCACCCCCAAGGACCGCAATTTTGCGTTTTTTAGTGACGGTATCTGGCATTAATTTTATGAGCTATTTCTTAATGGGCTGTTTCTGTGGGTGCGGCCTGCTGAGCCTGTTGTTGCTGATGCTGCATGTAGAGCGCATTAAAATTAACCGGTGAAAGTAGCATTTGTGGGAAGCCGCCTTTAGTCACTAAATCAGAAATCGCTTCGCGGGCATAAGGAAACAGGGTTTCCGGGCAATAAGCACCGAGCATACCGCCCATTTGCTCCTGATCGAAACCGGTCATCTGGAAAATGCCCGATTGCTTAACCTCGACTAAAAATGCCGTTTTTTCAAGCTGCTTGGCGGTAACGGTAATGGTTAAGGTAACTTCGTGCAGGCCTTCAGAAATGCTCCTGGTTTCAGTGTTTATCTGCACATTCACTTCTGGCTTCCATTCGCCTTCGGTAAATACCGCGGGTGCATTGGGTGATTCGAATGATATATCTTTAACAAAGATTTTTTGAATCGCAAATTGTTGTTGTGCCTGTTCTTCGCTCATTTTGGTAACCTAAAACTTTTATTGTAATGTTAAATTTTCAGACAATTAAACAACGCTCATCAGATGGTTCGAATATGCGTTTAAAACTGGCCATTAAAACTGGTCTGGGGAGAATACCACTAAAGTGCTGGGGTCGCGAATTTGATGATAAAAAAATTAGCGTTGTTGCAGGCATAATAAAGTGACGACAAATTTGAGCGCACTCAATCACATACAATAAATGTCAGGTGACTAAGATTCAAGTACGCTGTGGGCCGCACTAATGAAAATGTCACCGGTGGTTATGCGTGTTTATGCATGTTTATGCATGTTTATTAACGGCTATTCACAGTTATTCGTGGACAAGTACCGGGTTTAACTCGTAGCAATCAGCGAGTCCAGCTCACCTTTATCATCCAGTGCCGCCATATCGTCATAGCCACCGACATGTGTCTCGCCAATAAAAATTTGCGGCACACTGGTGCGCCCGGCGCGTTGCTCCATTTCCTGACGTATTTCCTGTCCGTCATTAACATTGACCATCGTAAAATCCACATTTTTACTTTTGAGTAACTGCTTGGCCCATCCGCAATAAGGGCAGAAAGGTGCATAATAAACGGTAATATTGGCTTGTGACATTGTAGCTTCTTTAAAAGTTAAAAATTAATTTTGAGGTTATTTTTTGGTGATGGGCAGATTAGCGTTAGTCCAGCTCATAATACCACCGGCCAGATTGCTGACACTTTCAAAGCCCTGCTTGCTAAGTGAGCTACAGGCACTGTTTGAACGGCTGCCGGAGCGGCAATAGGCTAAAATCTGCTTGTTTTTATATTTTTCCAGCTCACTTATTCGTTTGTTCAGTGATGACATAGGGATGTGTATTGAGTCCCGAATATGACCTGAGCTGTATTCGCTACCTTCCCGTACATCCAGCAAAATCACATTGTCATCATTCATCAGGCGAACAGCTTCATTCACATTAAGCTGTTGAATATTGCTGAACCTCACGCCAATCTCAGTTTTGATAATCAGTATAGTGATGACCGCCAAAGCGGCGACCAGCATCAGGTTATTGGTGGCAAACTCGATGAGTTGGGCCATTTTCTACTCCAGTTTAAAGCATGAAGCCTCTGACCACCTGTGGTGGTCAGAGGCTAAATTAAGGGTGATAAAACCTGAAATAATCAGACTTTATGCATTAATTATCCTCGATTAACGAATAGAGGAATTAGTCGTCCAGGAGGCGCTGTGAGCAAAAAACTTCCTGCATCATACTAATCAGGCGCAGGGTTCTTGCATCGCCTACCCGGTAAAAGACCCGGTTTGCATCTTTGCGGGATGCCAGTATTCCCTTGTCCCGTAATATTGCCAGATGCTGTGAGATATTACTTTGCGATGTCCCCACATTATCGACAATATCCTGCACACTGACTTCCTGATTTTGCAGGGTACACAGAATTTTTAATCGTAACGGGTGAGACATGGCCTTTAATGAACGCGAAGCGCGATCAATATCCTCTTCTCGCGTCATTAATTGAGCTGGTTCTTCAAGATTTACAACCATTTGATACCTTCCTGCTTAAATTGCGTTCACTAATATTAGTAATCTACCATAAAATAATACATACTTTTTAACTAAATTAAATCATCATATCCAGCATTATTTCATTAAAATGTGATTTAAGCGATGAACAGTGACTCAGTAGACACCGATTAACGACTGTATTCAATATATGCACATACCTAATAATCTAAAGAAATGGCTGATATTTTGCCTGATCATTATCCTGCCCTGCTCTGTTGCAGCGGACTCTGCAACGGCTTATCAGCAGCGTCTTGACAAAATTCGCGATAAAATTACCAATGTACTTTCGGCATTATCGCAGAATAAAGATCAGCGCGATTCCGTGCGCACAGAGCTTAGAAAGCTGGAAGTCAAAATTGCGGTGAGTGCAAAAAAACTTCGCAAAACCCAGCGCAAGCATAAAAAATCACTTAAAAATCTTAAAGCCTCCCAATCTGAATTAAAAAAATTAAAGCGTAATTTAGTTAAACAGCGCAAGGTGCTGGCCGATCAGCTGCGCTCTGCTTATACAATGGGGCAACAACCTCAGCTAAAAATGCTCTTAAATCAACAGAACCCGACTGAAATGGGCCGGGCAATGGTGTATTTCAATTATTTAAATCGAGCCCGCAGCGGAGAAATTGAAACGTATTTATCGAGCATCGAAAAACAAAAAGCACTCGAAGCCAGTATTAAGAAAAATACAGCTGACCTTGCAGCGCTGCTCATAGCAAAAAAACATGAGAAAAAACAGCTAAGCTCAAATAGAAATAAACGCAAAAAACTGCTGGTTAGGCTGAATAAAGATATTGAAAGCCAGCAGCTCACCCTCAATGACCTGCAAGGCAGCAGAAACCGCATTGAAGATTTATTAATGTCACTGGGGGAGTTGCTGGCGGATATTCCCGCCGAAGCGGTTAATCAAAAGCCTTTCGGCCAGCTACAGGGTAAACTTCCCTGGCCGGTTAAAGGCCGATTTCGTGCCAATTTTGGAACCTCACGCAAGCAGGGTGATCTGAAGTGGAACGGCGTGGTGATTAATGCGGATTATGACACCCGTGTTCGCGCGATAACCCACGGGCGTGTGGCCTTTGCCGACTGGTTGCAGGGTTACGGCTTTATTACCATTATTGACCATAATGATGGTTATATGAGTTTATACGGCTATACCCAGGAGCTATACAAGCAGGTGGGTGACTGGGTTGAAGCCAGTGAAGTGATTGCCACCGTCGGGGACAGTGGCGGGCAATCCAGATCAGGATTGTATTTTGAAATACGCAAACAGGGCAAACCTGTTAACCCGCAAAAATGGTGTTCCAGTCGCTCTCAGCACCTGGCACTACAAGATAATTAAAATTAAAAAAACAAACTTAATTTAGGAGTAAGAAATGGGCCCAGTACGAGCCAGAACACGAAACGCCAACATTGCAATTATTGCATTGTTAAGCCTGTGTGCAAATAGTTTGTTTAGTGTTAGTTATGCCGAGACAGTAACCGGCCCTGAAAAAACAAAAAATGATATAACGAAAAATGAAAAAGCCAAAGGTGAAATAACTAAAGTAGCTGATAAAAAAAACAGCTTGCCACTGGAACAGTTACGTAATTTTTCAGATATTTTTGCACGCATTAAATCCGATTATGTCGAGCAGGTTGGGGATAAGGAATTATTAGAAAATGCCATCAGAGGTATGCTCTCTGGGCTGGACCCTCATTCCACTTATCTGAATGTGGAAGAGTACAAAGAATTAAAAATTGGCACCACCGGTCAATTCGGTGGACTTGGAATTCAGGTGGGAATGGAAGATGGTTTTGTTAAGGTAATTTCACCCATTGATGACACCCCTGCGTATAAAGCCGGCATTAAAGCCGGTGATTTAATTATTCGTTTAAATAATAAATCAGTTAAAGATCTGGGTTTAAATGATGCAGTGAAATTAATGCGCGGTAAGCCTGGCACAACAATAGAGTTGAGCGTGGTGCGAGAAGGCAAGGAAGGGCCCATAAAATTTAAATTAAAACGCGCCATTATCAAAGTAAAAAGTGTAAAAAGCCATTTGCTTGAACCGGGTTTTGGTTATGTGCGAATCAGCACTTTTCAGTCTAAAACTGCCAGTCACCTGAGTAATGCCATTAAAAAATTAATTGATAAAAACACCGCACCATTAAATGGCTTAATTGTAGATTTACGAAATAATCCCGGCGGTGTATTAAATGCCGCCGCCGATGTGAGTGATTTATTTATTGAAAAGGGCAAGCTGGTTTATACCAAGGGTAGAACCGATGAATCTTATTTTGAATACACCGCAAGCCCGATCGATATTTTAAATAAGGCGCCCATAGTTGTATTGATTAATGCCGGATCAGCTTCCGCATCAGAAATAGTTGCTGGTGCACTTCAGGACCACAAACGTGCGGTGATTATGGGTACAAAATCTTTTGGTAAAGGTTCCGTACAAACTATACAGGAGTTAAGAAGTGGCGGTGCCGTAAAGTTTACCACCGCCAGGTATTTCACCCCGAATGGCAGGTCAATTCAGGCGGAAGGCATTGTACCGGATATTAATCTGGAGGATATAGAAATAACAACGAAGCATAAAAGTAGTTTTTCGCAATTAAAAGAATCCGATCTGTCGGGACATATTAGCAATCCGAATGACAAAACTGATAAAAACAAAACTGTAAATAACAAATCGTCTAAAAACAAACCTGAAGATGACATGATTACTCGCTTGCAACAGGATTATAAAATTCATGAAGCACTCAATCTGTTAAAAGGCATGCATATTCTATCTTTGAATAATACAAACCCCACTAAAGCGAAGGACAGGTAAAATGACGAGTGTACTGGTACCACTTGCTCAGGGTTGCGAAGAGCTTGAAGCGGTGACTATTACCGACCTGTTAACACGGGCGGGGGTAAATGTTATTACCGCCGGACTTGATGAACAGCCGGTTGAGGCTTCGCGGGGCCTGATAATTTTACCCACAACCAGTATAGCTAAAATTTCTGACAGGTTATTTGACATGGTAGTGCTGCCCGGTGGTTTACCCGGCGCAAATCATTTGCGTGATAATGCAGACGTACAAAATATTTTAAAAAATCATGCCAACAATAATCGTTATGTTGCGGCAATTTGTGCTGCGCCAAAAGCCCTGGCCAGGGCTGGATTATTAAAAAATAAAACCGTCACCTGTTATCCAGGCGCCCTTGATGAAATAAAACAGGATGAAGTAAAACGGGATGACATAAATATAACCCAGGCCGCTTTGCAAATAGATGGTAAAATAATTACTTCCAGAGGCCCGGGCACCGCCATGGATTTTGCTTTGGCATTAATAGAATTGCTCGAAGGGACGGAAAAAAAACAGGCCGTTGAAAAAGCACTGGTGCGTTGAGATTTAAAATCGATTAGGAATGTTTTTTATTTTTGATGCGCTTTATTTTTAATGCTTTTTATTTTTAATGCTTTTTCTGGCGCCGCCAGTCATATAAAAAAACAGCCAGTGCATGGCTAATATTCATTGAGCCATTAGTACCGAACATAGGCAAATGAATGGCGCCATCACACAGCCCAAGCGTTTCATTTCTTATGCCCGTGGATTCATGGCCAAGCATTACAGCATCACAGTCTATATATTCTGTTTCAAACAAACTTATAGATTGCTGCGTGACTTCTAATGCGTATATTTTATTAAATTGACTTCGACTGTCGGTAAACTGTTGCAGTGTTAGCTGTTTAACAGGTACATGTTGACTGGCACTTCTCGACAACTTTGTGATTTTTTTATTTTTTAAATCAATCTTACTGTCCAGTAAGATAATGCCTTTACTGCCAACAGCATCGGCGACCCTTAAAATTGAGCCCAAATTTTCTGGGGTTTGCAGACCGTCACAAATAATAACCGGTGCGTCTCGCTGCGTTAATTTTCTTTGGCGCAAGAATAAATCGTCGCCTTTAATTTGTGTGTCTGTTTTCATTATTAATCTTCAGGTGTAGATTTCTGCCAGCTTTGCAATTTTCGCCAGAGGGTTGATTTATTAATGCCTAACAATGTCGCGGTTTGCTCTTTGTTACCATGACATTTATCGAGCGTTTTGATGATGTAACGTTTTTCAAGCATTTCCAGTGTAGGTGAATCTGCATCAATTTCATCGCCTGATTTTCCACCGATGAGCACCTGATCTATGTGTAAAATTGGGCCGTCCGCAAGGGCAATATGTCGTTCTACCATATTACGCAATTCGCGAATATTACCGGGCCAGTTATAGGCTTTTAGTTTTTCCATTGATGCTTCATCGAAATTTTTTATATCACGCTGATATCGTTCCTGAAATTCATTGATAAAATGATCTATTAGTAATTCAAGATCAGACTCCCTGTCACGTAATGGAGGAATAACTAATTTCACAACATTTAATCGATGATATAAATCATGCCTGAACTGTCCAGCCGCAATCATTTCTTCTATGTTTCGATTAGTGGCAACAACAAAGCGCACATCAATATTGATAGGCACAACGCCGCCAACCCGGGTAATGGTTTGTGCCTGCACTGCCCGCATTAATTTCATTTGCATAGTATCAGAAATATTACAAATTTCGTCGAGAAAAATAGTCCCGCCACTGGCGACTTCGAGCAAACCGTTTTTGGTTTGTGTGGCACCGGTGAAAGCGCCTTTTTCGTGACCGAATAATTCACTCTCCAACAACGTATCGGTTAGTGATCCACAGTCAATTACAATAAATGGCTGATCCGCAAAAACAGAATGATTGTGCAGGGCATGTGCAACCAGTTCTTTGCCGGTACCGGACTCACCTTCAATAATAATATTACAGCGAACATCAGAAATTTTATCAATAATTTCATAAATTTTTGATAGCGCAGACGAACGCCCTATCATGCCAAACTGATCCTGTTTATCTTTAATGCTAGGTCGATTCTGTTTTTCAATTTTTCTGACTTCAGATTTTTCTAAAACCTCATCTACCTGCTGTATTAATTCATCCGCATCATAGGGTTTTTTTATAAAATCAGTTGCACCCAGTCGTAGTGCTTTTATGGCGTTATCTTCGGTTGAAAAACCCGTTATCATAATCACCGGAACTTCAATATCTGTTTGGCGAATAGATTCAAGCAGATCCAGCCCGGACATGCCGGGCATACTTAAATCGGTAATAATCAGATCACTGCTATTTTCACGAATATCCTGCAATGCCTCAATCGGATTTTTAAAAATAAGAATGTCATAGTTTTTGTTGCGTGCGAAGCGACGAAATAAATCGCCGGCGGTCGGATCATCATCAATAAAGTGTACGCGTCTATTCATTAGTTAACTGTTTTTAGTTGAATTAAGCAAAAAACTCGCCCGATCACTCGGACTTATTCAGGGGCAGCTGCATAACGGCATCAACCCCTCCTCGTTTGTTATTTTTCAGTGTTAGGCTGCCATTGTGAAACTGCATTATACCAATACTGATCGACAGGCCAAGCCCACTGCCTTCGCCCACATTTTTGGTTGTAAAAAAGGGATCGAATATTTTGTCTTTATTTGCTTTGTCGATACCTGTTCCCTGGTCGGAAACCGTGATATATATCTGTTGATTATTTGTCTGTGCACTAATAATAATTTCATCATTTTTATGGCTGGCTGATATTGCATTCATTAATAAATTTACCAGTACCTGTTGTAATTGATTTCGATCACCGAACAGGGCCAAATCCGGGTGCTCATTTATTTTAAAACTGATGTTAAATTTTTGTGCCTGAGGATGAGCAAGCAATAGCGTATCTTTTAGCCACACATGCAAATCAAAAACCACATATTCAGGCGGCACCTGTCGGGCAAAGTTTAAAATACCTTTTATAATTTTTCCGGCGCGCAAGGCCTCATTGCGCAAACCTTTAATATCTTCATTAAGTTCTTTATTGTTTTTGGGTAAATCCCGTTCAATTAATGTTGCGTATGACAAAATATTATTCAATGGATTATTAATTTCGTGGCCAATACCCGCAGCCATTTCACCGATACTGGCAAGCTTGGCATTTTGCAGCATCATTTGTTCGGCGCTGTCTCTTTCTTTTTCGGTTTTTTCAAGGGTATCAACTAAATAATGAAAAGACTGATCGAGCTGCTTTAACTCATCCGCACCTTTGGTTGGTTTTTTGGAAAATTTTGATTCTCCATCCGCATAGCGTTTTAATAAATTAGCAAAAAGCGTAATAGGCTCGGCGATATTTTTAGCGCCTATATTGGCGAGCACTAAACTGATAAGCAGTGCCAGAAATGCAAAGCCCAGTAAACCAAAACGAATGCGTTGAAAGGGTGCGGCAATATCATCATTGTCCAGCTCAAGTATCATTATCCAGCTGACCAGCTGGTTATTGTAGGGATAAAATTCCTGAAAATAATAGCGCTTGTTATTGACGCTGTTAATAAAGGAGCCGAAGCGCTGCTTCTCAAACTTATCCCAGGTTTGTTGACCGAGCATTTTGCTGAGCTTGGTGTCTGGATTCAGTGGCTGGCTATATTTAATCTGCAATTCATCGCTGTAGAGAATCAGGCCGTGGCGTTGTGGTGTGTCCGGGTTGTATTCTGCTACGGTGATCTGAATATTATTGGTGCGGGGTAGGGATTCAAGAATGTGATCAAACTGATCACCCAGTGCACGGGCGGTTAAAAAACCGATAACCGATTTATTATCAAATGAAACGGGAACAATAGAGTTCATTATTGAAAGTTCTTTGCCACTGACATAATCGCGTTTGCTAAGGGGCAGATTACCGTAAACCAGTTTATTGGGGCTGAGTTGCCACATCCAGCTTAAAAAATCATAATCGACCAGCTCTTCTTCGGTGAGTGGCAGGTCAACAATGCCTTCAAAATAGGCCGGGATAAGTTTACCGAAACGGACTTTAATGAGGGTGTGGCCGTCGATATCCAACACTCGCACCGTGTCCAGCCCGGGAACAGAGTGCTGAAATCCCGCCAGAAACTTATTAAGCTTATCAACTTCTTCAAAATAATGAATATGCAAATCACCCTCGGCGGCGGTGCGTAAAACCGGTGCAAACTGTTTCATCGCCGGGGAATTAGCCAAAGATAGAATGACTTCACGCTCATATGTCAGGCGAAATTCCAGCTCTTTGGAGATATTTTGCATATTGATATAAATATCATTATCAATATTTTTCAGGTAAACCTGCTCGCTATAGGTCGTTATGCCCAGAATTAATGCCGTCAACGGCAAAATAGTCGCGAGAGAAACCCAAAGAAAAATGCTGCTTTTTAGTCGCATATAATAGGATAATAGCCCGATTAAAATTAGTGAGAGTATAGCAATGGCTGTAAAACGAATCAGCGCTTTATTTTTTATCCTCCTGTTTATGTCGTCAATAAGCAGCTGTGGCAAAACCGGCAAGCTGTATTTACCCGATGAAAAACCACCGTCCGAAGCTAAAGTCAGCGCGAACACATAGTATCTGCACATAGTTATTAGTTATAGAATCGCAACAATTTACAGGTTAAGAAAGACACAATGGATCATTTTGAATTAAACAATAATCAGCTTTTCGCTGAGCAGGTAAATCTCAGCGAGCTGGCCCGCGAACATGGCACACCCGCCTATGTCTACTCGCGCGCCACCTTTGAACGCCACTGGCAAGCTTTTGATAATGCATTTGGTGAGCGCCCTCACCTTGTTTGCTATGCGGTTAAGGCGAATTCGAATCTGGCGATTTTAAATTTACTGGCGAGGCTCGGTTCCGGGTTTGATATTGTCTCCATCGGTGAACTAGAACGTGTATTGAAGGCCGGCGGTGAACCTTCGAAAATTGTTTTTTCAGGTGTTGGCAAAAAGCCCGATGAGATTCGCCGTGCGCTGGACGTGGGGATTCGATGCTTTAATGTGGAATCGGAAGCCGAGTTGCAGGTCATTAATGCGCTGGCCGGTGAGGCCGGTAAAGTCGCGCCGATATCTATCCGGGTTAATCCGAATGTGGATGCAAAAACCCATCCGTACATTTCCACCGGCCTGAAAGAAAACAAATTCGGTATTGCACATGAGCGTGCGCTGGAAGTTTATCAACGGGCGCAAGCCATGGCGAATATTGCGGTGCACGGTATTGATTGTCACATTGGCTCGCAGTTAACAGAGATAGCGCCTTTTGTCGATGCCCTGAAACGGGTTTTGGATCTGGTTGATCAGTTACAGCAAAAGGGTATCGAGCTAAAACACATCGATTTAGGCGGTGGCCTGGGTATTCGTTATCAGGATGAAAACCCACCCCTGCCCGCTGAGCAAATCGCGGCGTTGCTGGCGGGTTTAGAAGGTCGAGATATTGAAATCTTAATCGAACCAGGGCGTGCCATTGCCGGAAATGCCGGCGTGCTACTCACAGAAGTGCTGTATCTAAAGCACTCTGATGAGAAAAATTTTGCCATTATTGATGCGGCCATGAATGATTTAATGCGCCCGGCCCTGTACGGCGCATGGCAGGATATCGTGGCGCTGCAACCCAGGCCAAACGCTGAGCCGGGAGATGAAAAAGTTTACGACCTGGTGGGACCGGTATGCGAAACCGGCGATTTTCTCGGCAAAGATCGCAGTCTAAATTTGCAGGCTGGCGATGTACTGGCCGTAAAATCCGCCGGCGCCTACGGTTTTACCATGAGCTCAAATTACAACACTCGTCCCCGTGCGGTGGAAATTATTGTGGACGGTGAAAAAGCCCACGTAATTCGTAAACGTGAATCACTGGAGCAGATGTTGCAGGGCGAAAGCCTGTTACCTTAGGCAGGTAAGGCAAAGCGTTTCAGAGCAATACCAACAGTCTGACTCAACAAGATATTTCAGGGTATATCTTATTTTCAGTGAAAAAAACAACCTGAAATGTAGACGTAACTTAATTCGCACATTAAAAATTACGCACATAAGCCTTACAGAATTTGTTCTATAATAATACTTAAAACCATATAGCGGGAAGCGAAAAATGAGTACAGGCACAATCATCACACTAGTCGTTATCGCGGCAATTATTTTTTATTTAATTGCTATCTTTAATCAACTGGTTGCACTGCGTAACCGCTTTAAAAATGCCTTTGCGCAAATTGATGTGCAACTGCAACGTCGTCATGAGTTAATTCCGAATCTGGTTGAAACCGCAAAAAAATATATGCAGCATGAAAAAGAAACCCTCACCGGTGTTATCGAAGCTAGAAATGCGGCCACCACCGCGGCTAAAACCGCGGCAGCACATCCTGAGGATAGTGCTGCTATAAAAAACCTGATGGCGGCGGAAACCGCATTAACCGGTTCACTGGGAAAGTTGTTTGCACTCTCTGAAAACTACCCGGATTTAAAAGCTAATGAAACCATGATGCAGTTAATGGAGGAGCTGACCTCTACTGAAAATAAAGTGTCTTTTTCACGCCAGGCTTTTAATGATTCGGTAATGACATACAACACGTACCGTGAACAATTTCCGAATTTTTTTATTGCCAATTCAGGTGGTTTTATGGCGGCGCAATTATTTGAAATTGAGTCTGTGGATTATAAAAAACCGATTAAAGTTTCATTTTAAAAACATCTGAGTTGCACCATGGACTTTTTTGATCGTCAGGATAAGGCCAGAAAAAAAACCTGGCTACTCGCCCTGTATTTCATTGCGGCCATCTTTTTTATTGTGGTGGCCGTCAATGGCGCATTTTATTTTTTCTTCAAATTTGTCGAAGCCTATCCCTACACCCCTAAAACCTGGTTTACAGAACATGTGTGGATGTATGTTACCGGGGGCACTTTACTGGTTATTTTGACAGGAAGCTTTACACGCCTGGCAAAGCTGGCAGGCGGAGGCAAGGCAGTTGCGCAAATGGCCGGTGCACGGCTGCTGGATTTGGGGTCGCATAAAGCCAATGAAAAAAAATTAATTAATGTAGTAGAAGAAATGTCAATCGCATCCGGCACACCCATGCCAATGCTGTATGTTATGGATGATGAGGATGGCATAAATGCATTTGTTGCAGGCTATAAACCCACTGAAGCTGTAATGGTCGTCACTCGCGGTGCACTGGAAATTTTAAATCGAGATGAGTTGCAAGGTGTTATTGGGCATGAGTTTAGTCATATATTAAATGGCGACATGCGAATCAACATCAGATTAATGTCGATTCTTGCGGGCATTTTAATTATCGGCCAGATTGGTCAGTTTCTACTCAGAGGTTCAGGACGGCACAGTTATCATCGCAGCAGTAAAGGTCGGGGTACGAGTGCATTAATGGTGCTGGCGTTTGGTTTGATGCTGATTGGTTATGTTGGGCTTTTCTTCGGACGACTAATCAAGGCCGCAATTTCCAGACAACGGGAATTTTTAGCCGATGCATCTTCGGTTCAGTTTACACGTAACCCCAAAGGTATCGCCGGCGCATTATATAAAATTCAGCAAACGGCGAATGGAAACTGGTTAACTAATATACGTGCTGAAGATGTCAGCCATATGTGTTTTGCTGAGGCATTGAAAGTTAACATGCAAAGTTTGCTGGCTACGCATCCACCACTTGAGCAGCGCATAAAAGCCGTGGATGCGAGTTTTTTAAAAATTCAGCGCGCGATTGATATTCAAACCAGACAAAGAACAAACAGGGATAGTGTTAAGCAAAGCCCGCCATCAGAAACGCAAAAAAAATCTGCAAGCGGAGCTATTCATACCAACGCTCAACAGCTTGGTGACTCCATTGGCAACCCTGCCCCGGAGCATATGATTTATGCGGCGGCAATGCTGCAATCATTCACCCCGGCTTTAATGGAAAACGTACATAATACCGCGGGCGCCAAATCGGTTATTTATGCCCTGTTGTTGTCGAACATGAAAACTTCTACAGGCCTGGCCTGTTTAGCCGAGCACGGGGAGGCGGCACAGGTCAATAGATTAAACGTTATTAAAACAGAAATTAAAAATTTAAACAAACGTCATCGTTTACCCTTAATTGATCTGGCTCTGCCGGTATTAAAACAGTTACCCTCACAGGAAACAGCGGTTTTTTTAAATACAACTGAAACCTTAATTAAATGCGATAAAAAAGTCACGCTATTTGAATTTGTCTTATTAACTATTTTAAAAAAGCACCTGGATAAAAATGCCGGCAAGGCAGATAAGGTGAATATATTTTCATTTAAATCGGCACACGAAGAGCTGACTTTACTCATGTCATTAATGGGACATGCGGGCAAACAAACACCCAAAAAAAAACAAATAGCATTTTCTAAAGCCATGTTGTCATTCGGTGTAAAATCCGCAGCTTTACTCTGCGTTGAACAGTGTAAATTTAATGCGGTCAACCGGGTGTTAATTAAATTGAATCGGATGTCACCCCTGTTAAAAAAATCCGTTCTGGTTGCCTGCGCAGATATGCTGCTGGACGATGGCGTGGTAATGCCCGCAGAAGCTGAATTATTACGTGCCGTGTCTGAAATGTTAGATTGTCCGATGCCGCCATTGTTAGGTGATGAAGCGACGGATGAGAATTTTTTGTAACATCTGAAAGCGTTAATTTATTTGCAATGCCGAAGCTGTGTTTAGGATAATTTTAAAGCTATGTTAAACTGCCTGTATGATAATTAACTTCACCAAAATGCACGGCCTGGGTAATGACTTTGTGGTTATCGATGCCATCAATCAGTCAATAGATCTGTCTGCCGAGCAAATACGATTTATTGCAAATCGCCGTTTCGGCGTGGGTTGTGATCAGCTCTTGCTGGTGGAAAAACCGCTCAGTCGTGAGGCCGAATTTCGCTACCGCATTTTCAATGCAGACGGTGGTGAAGTAGAACAATGTGGTAATGGCGCACGCTGCTTTGCACGGTTTGTGGTGGACAATAATTTAACCCAAAATAAAAACATTCCGGTTGAAACCAATAGCGGCCCGATTGTGTTAACGCTTAACGAAGATGGTGAAGTCACTGTCAATATGGGGGTGCCTGATTTTGAGCCCTCCAGCTTGCCATTTACCGCGGATGCCCCCTCAACTGAATATGCCTTGCAGACGGCCAAAGGTAATATTCATATTGCAGCGGTGTCCATGGGCAACCCCCATGCGGTGCTTGAAGTCGTAAATATTGATGATGCGCCAGTAGCAACCCTTGGACCAGAAATTGAAAATCATCCGCGTTTTGAGCAAAGAGTAAATGTCGGCTTTATGCAAATTATCAATAAAAACTCAATTCGCCTGAGAGTGTATGAGCGCGGTGCTGGGGAAACTTTAGCCTGTGGTACCGGGGCCTGCGCTGCAGTGGCGGCGGGTATTGTGCAGGGTAAGTTGGCAGATTGTGTAAAAGTCAGTTTACCCGGAGGCGAGCTTGTTATACGCTGGGGTAGAGACAATGAGCCATTATTTATGACTGGGCCCGCAACCCATGTGTTTGAAGGAAGAATATCGCTGTGACAAATCAGGTTAATAATCAGGCGGAAAAATCAGCTACCGTAGGGCTGCCGGATGAGCAACAGGTTGTTGATTTTCTTATGGAAAATCCTGGTTTCTTTTTGCAGAACTCCCTCTTACTCAATGATCTTGAAATTCCCCATGAAGCCGGTGGTGCGGTATCACTGGTTGAGCGCCAGGTATCTATACTGCGCGAGCGCAATCAACACTTCGAAGAGAAATTACGCGAAATGGTGGATGCGGTTCACGATAATCAGCGCCTGCATGTCAGCCTGCATCGTCTGGCCGTTAATCTATTCGATGCGGATAGCCTGGACGACATTCTGGGTGTCGTTGACGATGAACTACGCCATAAGCTGGGTACAGATTTTGTGTATTTCCGCCTGCACAGTGATGACATTACCACGGGTGTTAATGCGCCGAGTCATACTTATGTAGAAAAAGATGACGAAGTACTGCAGGATTTTTCGATTTTAATCGAGAAAAGTCGAATTCAGTGTGGCCACTTCACCCCTGAGCAAATTAAGCAATTATTTATGGATGACGCGCCTGAAGTCGCCTCTGCTGCAATTATCCCCATTTCCAATGCAGGGGTATTTGGCCTTATCGCACTTGGCAGCAAAGACGAACATCGCTACCATGCGGGCATGGGGACTGACTTTCTAAGCAGTTTGGCAGATCTGATTGGTGCAGCGATGCGCCGTGCCACTGCATAAACATCCACAGCAGAATCAATTATTGTAGGCGCGACCTGCAGGTCGCAAAAGGGCTACCCGGATACTAAATTAATGCCAACGCCTGATTTTTTTGAAAATGATCTGCACCGCTTCTACCAGTTTTTACAATCTGAAAAACAGTACTCCCACCATACCCTCAGCAATTATCGCCGCGACATCAGCCGCTTCATGGGTTTTCTGCAAACCCACTCAGTCAACCACTGGGATGATATTGAAGAACCGCATATTCGCCAGTTTGTCAGCCAGATTCACCGCCAGGGCCTCGGGGGCAAGAGTATTCAGCGATTACTCAGCGCATTGCGTCGACTGTTTCGCTTTTTGCTGGTAAACCAGTGTATTCAAAATAACCCCGCTGCCAATGTGCGCGCACCCAAATCCCAGCGCAAATTACCCGATGTAATGCAACCCCAGCAACTTGAGCATTTATTGCTGCTTGCGGAAAATGTGACAGACCCATTGATGATTCGTGATTATGCCATTCTCGAGATACTCTATGCCGGAGGATTACGCCTGTCTGAATTAATCGGATTAAATCTGGCGGATATCAACTGGCCATCAAAGCAGCTGAAAGTGCTGGGTAAAGGCGAAAAGGAACGTCTCTGCCACTTTGGCAAACCCGCGGCAAACATATTAAAAAAGTGGCTTAAATGCCGCGAACTGCTAGTAAATAATCGTGAAAATGCGGTATTTGTGAGTAATCGTGGGCAGCGCATTAGTGCCTCTGCTATCCGTGCCCGCATCCAGAAACTGTGCCGCGAAAAAGGCATCAGCCAGCGGGTGTATCCGCATTTAATGCGCCACTCATTTGCCTCTCACATGCTGGAATCATCCCAGGATTTACGCGCAGTACAGGAGCTACTGGGTCATGCGCATCTAAAAACCACGCAGATTTATACCCATCTGGATTTTCAGCAACTGGCGAAAACCTACGATGCGGCACATCCGCGGGCGCGGATTGATTTGCAAAAGAAAAAAGATAAAAGATAAAAAGATTACCGCAAATGAACGCGAATAGACGCAAATGTTAGTTGTTTGTGTGCCTTTGGCACACAAACCTGAATATTGTGCTTTTGTTTGTAGGAGCGTTCATTTGCGGTAATCTTTTTCTTTTTGCCACTTGAAAATCCCCCAATAAACCTCATTTAAACTACCTTGCTGAATACATTAATGGGAGTTTGTTTTGCAAACCACACTACACGGCACCACCATCCTCTCGGTGCGCAGAAATAATGAAGTGGTTATCGGCGGTGATGGCCAGGTGAGCCTGGGCAATACGGTGATGAAACCCAATGCGGTAAAAGTGCGCCGTTTATATAACGATAAGGTGCTAGTGGGCTTTGCCGGTGCAACCGCAGATGCTTTCACCCTGTTTGAAAGATTTGAAGGGCAGCTTGAAAAGCACAATGGTCAGCTGGTACGCTCGGCGGTGGAAATGGCCAAAGACTGGCGCACCGATCGTATGTTGCGCAAGCTGGAGGCCATGATGATTGTTGCCAATGAAGAGGCATCACTGGTAATTTCCGGCACCGGTGATGTCATAGACACCAAAGATGATTTGCTGGCAATTGGCTCCGGAGGCTCTTTTGCACAGGCGGCGGCACGGGCGCTATTTGATAACACTGAATTATCTGCCCGTGACGTGGTAGAAAAAAGCTTAAATATTGCCGGTGATATCTGCATTTACACCAACCACAATTTAACATTAGAAGAAATTAAATATTAATTTTCAGCGTACACCCATCGCGCCCTAAAAGTCTCTCCTACCGTTATCACACTACAGTAGGAACAAACTTCAACGCGCGACAGGGCACCCAAAATTTATCAGGTTTAGATTATGTCCGAAATGACTCCCAGAGAAATAGTTCAGGAACTCGACAAACACATTGTCGGCCAGGAAGAGGCCAAGCGCGCGGTGGCCATTGCATTGCGCAACCGCTGGCGTCGTCAGCAGGTGAGCGAAGATTTACGCAATGAAATCACCCCGAAAAACATTCTAATGATTGGCCCCACCGGCGTCGGTAAAACCGAAATTGCCCGCCGCCTGGCGAAGCTGGCTGATGCGCCCTTTATTAAAGTGGAAGCCACCAAGTTCACTGAAGTTGGCTATGTTGGCCGTGAAGTTGATAGCATTATCCGTGATCTTGTTGATATGTCCGTTAAAATGACCCGTGAGCAGGAAGTTAAAAAAGTACGTCATCGGGCCGAGTCTTCTGCAGAAGAGCGCATTCTCGATGCCCTGCTGCCCCCTGCCAGAAATGAATTCGGCGAACCGGAAATTACTGAAAGTAATACCCGTAACAAGTTTCGCGAAAAACTGCAACGGGGTGATTTAAACGACAAGGAAATTGAAATAGAAGTTAAAGCCGAACAGGTGGGTGTAGAAATTATGGCACCCCCGGGCATGGAAGAAATGACCAACCAGCTACAGGGTATGTTTCAGAACATGGGCAATGATAAAACTAAAGTGCGCAAGCTGCGCATTGAAGATGCCCGTAAAATTCTCATCGATGAAGAAGCCGGAAAAATGGTAAATGAAGATGAGCTGAAATTAAATGCGGTGCACAATGCCGAACAAAATGGCATTGTATTTATCGATGAAATTGACAAGGTCTGCAAAAAGGGCGAAACCTCCGGTGCTGACGTATCCCGCGAAGGTGTGCAGCGTGATTTGCTGCCGCTGGTTGAAGGCTGCACTATCAGCACAAAATACGGCATGGTGAAAACCGATCACATGCTGTTTATTTCCTCCGGTGCATTTCACTTGTCTAAACCATCGGATTTAATTCCTGAATTACAGGGCCGTTTGCCGATTCGAGTTGAATTAAAGGCGCTGACGACCGCCGACTTTAAACGAATTTTAACCGAACCGGATGCGTCACTAACCGAACAATACAAAGCCCTGCTGGGCACCGAAGGCTATACCCTGGATTTTGAAGATTCTGGCATCGAGCAAATTGCGCAGGTTGCCCATGATGTGAATGAACGCACCGAGAATATTGGTGCGCGGCGTTTGCATACCGTGATGGAGCGTCTGCTGGAAGAAGTTTCATTTGAAGCTGCCGACAGTGGGGATAAATCTCTCAGCATTGATGCGGCATTTGTAGATAAGAACCTGGGCGAGCTGGCGCAGGATGAAGATTTAAGCCGCTATATTTTATAATTTCAATAGTCTGAGCCTTAATAAACACCCACTCACAATGCCTGAATATTTCTCAGTAATTCATGTAAAATGCACCCCATTCCTGTTCCCTGTTTTTAAGTTGAGATGCGGGGGGCGCAATTAATCGGAGACCCAACATGGCAGATCCAAGGCCAACGAATATTAACCTGCATCAGAAATCCCGTATTCTGGAAATCGATTTTGATGATGGTAGCCAGTTTAAATACAGTACAGAATTTTTACGTGTGCACTCGCCTTCGGCAGAAGTCCGCGGTCACGGCCCCGGTGAAGAAATCCTGCAGATTGGTAAATCAGATGTGAACATTAACGCTATTGAGCCGGTGGGCGTGTATGCTGTTAAACTGGTGTTTGATGATAATCATGACAGCGGACTCTATACCTGGTCATACTTATATGACTTAGGGGTAAATTACGAAGCCAAGTGGCAGAATTATTTACAACGTTTAGAAGAGGCCGGCCATAAGCATGCGGAATTAAATTAAGCTAAATGCTATAAGCCCCATGTTATTAAGCACGGCATCAATAATAGAAAATATTTTATGTATTTTGAAAGAGAAGCAACATGAGTGAAGAAAAAACCCATTTCGGATACCAGCAGGTACCCATCGGCGAGAAAGCAAAACGCGTTGCCGATGTATTTCATTCAGTTGCGGATAACTACGACATTATGAATGATGTGATGTCATTTGGCGTGCATCGTTTATGGAAGCGTTTTACCCTGAGTCAAACCGGCCTGAAACCCGGCCATAAAGTACTCGACCTGGCCGGTGGCACCGGTGACCTCGCCCTTAAAATGTCGAAGATGGTCGGACCATCCGGACAGGTTGTGCTTTCGGATATTAATGGCTCGATGTTACGTCGTGGCCGCGAGCGTTTAATTGATAATGGCATCGCCGGCAATGTTGAATATGTGCAGGCCAATGCGGAGTGTTTACCCTTTCCCGATAATACGTTTGATTGCATAACAATCGCCTTTGGTTTACGTAATGTAACTGACAAAGACAAGGCACTGCGCTCCATGTTACGTATTTTAAAACCCGGTGGACGTTTACTGGTGCTGGAATTTTCCAAACCCGTGGCCCCTGGGCTGGCGCCCATTTATGACACTTACTCGTTTAAGCTTTTACCGCTCATGGGTAAGTACATCGCAAAAGATGCGGACAGTTATCAATATCTGGCGGAATCTATTCGCATGCATCCTGACCAGGAAACGCTTAAAGGAATGATGGAAACGGCGGGTTTCGATAAGGTGAAATATCATAATCTGAGTGGTGGTATTGTTGCCCTGCACAAAGGATTTAAAGTTTAAATTCCATGGATTTGGCGCAGGCATTAACCGCAACGATTGAAACTGCCCTTAACCGCTATCTGTCCCTCGACCCTGAGGCGCTATCGCGTTTCACTTCTCTTGAAGGGCGAATTATTGCCCTCAAAATTAAAGGCCTGAATAAAACCCTGAGTTTATTTCCATCAGCAGATGGTTTTATGGTGTTAACCGATTTTGATGGGGATGCGGATGCAACCATTATTGGCACACCAATGGCACTGGCTAAAATGGGCATCAGCAAAGACCCGAAAGATTTATTATTCAGCGGCGAAATTGAAATTGTTGGCGACACTGCAGTTGCAAACCAGTTTAATCGCATACTCATGCAACTGGATATCGACTGGGAAGAAATACTCGCACAAAATATTGGTGACATTGCCGCCCATAAAATGGCTAATGCATTTCACGACGTTAACCAATGGTTTAAACGCAGCACACAATCCGCTTGCCTTGACAGTGGTGAATATCTACAGGAAGAAATTCATTTAAGCCCGACAAATGCAGAGTTAAGAAAATTTATCCTTCAAGTTGATGAGATGCGGGAAGCGACCGATCGTTTGGCCGCTAAAATTCAGTTCTTAATAAACAATAAAAATAAATTATAAAATTATGATTAATCCCGCACAAATACTACGCCTGTTACATATTAATTATGTATTAGCCCGCCACGGCCTGGATGATATTATTTTTGCGATTCATTTGTTCCGACCGTTTCGATTTTTAATTTATTTAATGCCCTGGAACTGGATATCAAGAAATCGCGCCCCCAAGGGCCAAAGGTTACGTGAAGCCCTGGAAGATCTCGGCCCCATTTTTATCAAGTTCGGGCAAATGCTATCCACCCGCAAAGATTTATTAGCCGATGATGTAGCTGAAGAATTAACTGCATTACAGGATAGAGTGCCGCCTTTCGATGGCGCTAAAGCACAGCAGTTAATTGAAAAAGCCTACGGCGTTAAGGTTGATGAATATTTTGATGAATTTAACGCTCAGCCTCTGGCATCCGCATCAATCGCACAGGTACATACGGCTAAATTAAAAAACGGCAAAGAAATTGTTATAAAAGTTTTACGTCCGAATATTATGCCGGTAATTAAACGCGATATTGCCCTGTTATATATTATCGCCAGACTTGCAGAACGTTATTCAAAAGATGCACGACGATTACGCGCAATTGAAATTATTGAAGAATATGAAAAAACGATTCTCGATGAACTGGATTTAATGCGTGAAGCGGCCAATGCCAGTCAGTTGCGACGTAATTTTGAAACCAGTCAACAATTATACATTCCCGAAATTTACTGGGATTACACCCGTCGCAATGTTATGGCCATGGAACGAATTTACGGCGAACCCATGGCGAACATTGAAAAGATGAAAGCCGCAGGCGTTAATATGCAGCGTTTATCTGAGCTGGGTGTCGAAATATTTTTTACCCAGGTTTTTACCCATAACTTTTTCCACGCCGATATGCATCCGGGAAATTTATTTGTTGATATTTCTAATCTCGATGAACCTGAATATATTGCAGTAGATTTTGGCATAGTCGGAACATTAAGCCCGCAGGACCAACGCTATCTGGCGGAAAACTTCCTGGCCTTTTTTAAGCGTGATTATAATCGGGTTGCACAACTACATGTAGATTCAGGCTGGGTGCCTGCAGGAACCCGTGTCGATGAATTTGAATCAGCCATTCGCAGTGTATGTGAGCCGATTTTTGAAAAACCATTAAAAGATATTTCTTTCGGTCAGTTATTGTTGCGCCTGTTTCAAACCGCCCGACGATTTAATATGGAAGTACAACCACAGCTGGTTTTACTGCAAAAAACTTTATTAAATATAGAAGGTCTGGGTCGACAGATATATCCTGATCTGGATTTATGGCAAACCGCAAAACCCTTTTTAGAAAACTGGATGAATGAGCAAGTTGGAACAAAAGCGCTATTGAAGGGCTTTAAAAAGAACCTGCCCTACATTGCTGAAAAAATGCCGGATATGCCAGAGCTGTTATTTGAAGCCGTGAAAAAAATAGCTGAAGGTGAAAATCACCAGCAACAGGCTGATGCATTTAAATCTCTTAATAAAAACATAGAATATAATCATAAAAAAATATCCTATATTTTAATTGGTGTTAGTGCCTTTATTATAGCTTCTATAATACTGGGCCAACCGTCACAAACACATCTGCAAATATTTAATGCACCTCTTTTAAGCTGGCTGACAGCGGGTATAGGCAGTGTATTTGTCTGGCTGGGCCTGAAAAAATAACACCCCCCGATAAATGGACTTAGAAAAATTATAAATATGAATATAACCATAAAACCTTCTGTTCTATTCTTTTTCATATTTACCACCACTTCTGCATATGCAATTGATCCGCGCTTACACTGGAACACAATAGCGTCAGAAAATTTTTATATTCATTATGCGGATGGCTATGAAATACTCGCCCAAAAAACTGCAAATTCGGCAGAACAGGCCCATGCAAGACTAAGCCCGCAAATAAACTGGCAACCTTCTAATAAAACCCATCTGGTGTTAAGTGATGAAACCGATTCTGCAAACGGCTACGCTACGCCCATAAATTTTAATCGCAGCGTTTTATTTGTTGCGCCCCCAGATTCGGCAAACGGACTGGAGGATTTTGATGACTGGCTGGAAACATTAATCACCCACGAATACACACATATTTTACATTTAGATAAGGTGAGTGGCGCTGCTGATTTTGGTCGTAATATTTTGGGCCGACAGTTTTTGCTCTTTCCAAATGTATATCAACCTGGCTGGTTCACAGAAGGACTGGCGACCTATCATGAAACTAATAAACAAAAAGGCATCGGTCGTGGCCAGAGTAGTTTATATAAAATGATGATGCGCAGTGAAGTTGAAAATGGCATCAAGCCCGCCAGCCAGGTTAATCTGCCGATTAGAAGCTGGCCGATGGGAACCGTAAATTATTTATACGGCGTGCATTTTTATCAGTTTATTGAAGATAAATATGGAACCAAAGGCATTACCGCTTTAATTGAAAATTACAGTGATAATATTATTCCATTTATGATTAATACCAATGCCCAGCAGGTGTTCGAAAAAGATATAGATGAATTATGGGAAGAGTTTTCGATCTGGTTAAACGAGCGATATAAACCTGAAATTTCTGCTCAGCAAAAAGCAACGCTTGTGGAAGGTAAAAAAATAACCAGTTTAGGCTACAGTACAGAACATCTTGATTCAAATATTGCTAATGAAATTTATTATGTTGCCAATGGTGCTTTTGAACATGCCAAGCTGATTCACCGGATTAATGATACAGACAACATTGTTGCGGAAGTACATAACAGGGCAAAAATTAATACCCATAAAAAATCTGGTGTATTAATAATCCAGGATGAATATTGTGATGAATATAATATTAATAGCGATCTTTATGTTATCGAAAACAACAACAGTGAAGCCAGGCGTTTAACTGAATGTGGCCGATACCGATCTGCAAGTTGGAGCGCCGATGGTCAAACAATTATTGCCGTAAAAATACATAAAGGTAAAAGCCATCTGCTTTTATTAAACACGCAGGGTGAACCCATAAAAAATTTATGGCAGGGCGAAGACACGGATATAGTGACACAGATAAAAAGCTCGCCCGTTGAAGATAAAATTATTGCCGCTGTTTTCAGAACAGGAAAAGGCTGGAATATTGAAGAATTTAATTTAAACACGTTGCAATGGCGATTTATTACTAATGATGATCATATTGACATGTACCCGTCTTATAGTGACGCGGGTAAATCAATAATATTCAGTTCTGACAGGTCGGGTCGATATCAGATATATCGATATAAAAACAATAGCAATCAACTTGAGCAGTTAACCCGTGTAGCCAATGGCGCATTTAAATCAGTTCAGTTAAATGAAAATGCACCTCTTTATTATGCGGGTTATAATTCAAATGGCCGTGATATTTATGAATTGCAAAATGTTCAGATAATCTCACATGAATCATTAACCTTACCTGCTCGGAATAACGGTTTAACCGTTGAATCATTAGCCAAACCCGTTACAGTGAGCGAGGCTGAAGATTATTCTGCACTATCCAGTCTCTACCCGAGATGGTGGTTTCCATTTATTTCATTAAATAACGATAGAAATGAATATGGAATTAGCACTTCGGGCAACGATGCACTGGGAATACATAATTATTTTTTAAATCTGGCTTATGACACAACGAACAAATGGTTAGTGGGTGATTTTCGTTATGCGTATGCCAATCGCTTTTCATTAGGCTATCAACGTAGCACAGATATTTTAAGAACAATTGCCGGTGACTTTGCGGTTGCCAGAAATGTTGATGATTTATTTTTAACCGTAGGTTTTAGTGACCTGGGAATAGAGTCTAGCATTCGGTATCAACTAGGTGTGGTTGTGAGTAAATCAGCCGATGGTATTCGGGCAGATGGAATTCCACCTCAACAGGAAATTAAAGATAATTTGGTTGGAGCTGCAGTTTTATTTAATAATACTCAAAACTATATTCGTTCTATAAGCTCGAGTGACGGACGAAAAATCCGGGGCATAGTGGAAACGACGGATCTTTTAGAAAGTTTTTATAGTGGTGAAATTTACACACTAGATTGGCGTGAATTCCTAAGCTTAGGCAAACAGAATGTGCTTGCTATACGACTGGTTCAGGGTTGGGGAACGAATCAACCCAATCCCTTTCGATTGGGTGGTGAAGATAATGAGTTCGACATTCTGAACTTTGTTAACCCAATCTCGGAACCATTATTTGATAAACGAAAATACGCATTGCGCGGGTATGCCGAAGGCTTACCACAATTGTCCGGGCGACATATGCAACTGGGTAGCCTGGAATGGCGGTTTCCAGGGACGTTGATTGAGCGTGGGCTTATGTCTCCTCCAGTGGGAATAATCCAGTGGTCGGGCAGTGTTTTTGTTGAATCAGGGGCGGCATATCAATCCACTTCGCCTGATCAATATTACTCCAGTGCAGGGCTAGAATTACAGGCGGATGTTAATTTATTTTATGGCTTAACCACTCGCATGCGTTTAGGTTATGCCAGTGGCTTTGATAGTGATATTGGTGAGGATCGAATTTATTTTAATTTAGGCGCTTCGTTTTAAAAAAATATTTTTGATCGATTCTTTTACATTTTTTATAACAGATAAGCTTAATCTTTTTTCATAAACTCTTCATAACGCAATGCTTCATTTGATTGAAAAACTTTTTCATAATTGTGCATATTACTTTCTAACATACGCTGAAATTCTGCGCTAAAAAATTCTATGCCCTGCTTTTGCTTGCCCTGAAAATCTTCCAGATTACGGGCACTGGATGCCGCAACATAAGCGCAGAATCGGGATGCAGCATACATAAATGAAGTATTTACAATATTCTTGTCCTGTGTTTCTGCCTGATCGTTAGCAATATTAATAAATGAATCGGCGAGTGTGCGCAGCAGCTTATCCTGATCTACATTGGACATTTTGGTGTTCCTGTATAACGAATTAATATTAGCATTTACTTTAAAAGAAAACCCAAATGAAGGCAAAATTATTTTTACTATAAACCAAATAAATTAATGGCATTATCCGCTGTGATTTTAGCGACATTATCAAAACCGGTGTTGTGTAGCTCAGCCATGCTTTGAATAACATCAACAACAAAAGCGGGCTCATTTCTTTTACCCGCCGCTGTAGCCACCGGCTGGTCCGGTGCATCGGTTTCAGCCAGTATAGCTTCCAGAGGAAGCTGTTTCACAAGCTTGCGAAGACGACTTGAACTGGCGTAAGTTATGGGCCCGCCAAAACTCAGATAAAACCCCATTTTTATTAATTGAATCGCCTGCTCATAACTTCCAGAATAACTATGAATCATACCGCGTAGACCACTGCGACCTTTAATGGCTTTAATCACGGCCTGCGTTGATTTTCTGGCGTGAATAACAACCGGCAAATTAAATTCCAGTGCAATATCTAACTGTTGTTCAAAATAATATGATTGAGTGTCTACGTCCAATTCTTTCATAAAGAAATCCAGCCCGCACTCTCCTACGGCTACGGGCTTATCTTTATCAATACAATTTTTTAAGTCGTTTAAATGTTGAAGTTTGTGTTTGTCGATAAAATAAGGATGTAAGCCATAACAGGGGTAAAGACCGGGGTTTTCTTCGCAACAGGATTTTATTCTGCTCCAGGTGCTTTGCATTACGCCGGGAACGATGATTTTTGTTACATTCGCTGAAGTGGCACGCTGTAATACCTGCTGGCGGTCATTATCAAATATTTCAAAATCGATATGACAGTGACTATCTATTATCATAGAATTGTTTTCATTAAAAATTAAATAAATAAAGTCAGCACACCAGTGAAACCATAGAGTAAATTTTTATGAATTTCACCGTTTGCAAAAAAACCCACCAATGGAAAAGTGCCGAGTACTGAATGGATTAAACGCACTTCTTCTGAGTTGCCACCAAATTGTTCACGCCCTCTTCCCATACATGAAATATAAACACCACCTTTGATGGGTGTATTTAAGCGCGACTTGAGTTGTAATAACATGCGCCGCATATCTTCCAGAGCGGAATTGCCATCGCGACGACAAAATATTATTTCCTGATCATTGTCCAGATAATCAGCAATAGCTATATATTTATTATCCAGATCAACGCCAATTAACTGCCGAATCGTATAGTCTTCCGTGTCTGAATTTTTATTGACCAGTCCGGCAAAAATATAATCTGCTGCCTGTTCCCAGTCACGGGCAATAACCTCACCGGTATCGTCGGTAAGTACATCCAGTGCAAGTTTATTATCCAGCATGTAAGCAATATTTTTGTCACTATCGGTTACCCGGTGTCGCGGACCGATAGGTGTACAACCCTGGGAAAGATTACTCAGCACAGGTATTTGTTGAGAAAATAAAACGCCACTAATACCACCGTGTAATGGCTTGTTAGCTATCTGTAGCGTTGCACCACGGGACGAGCTAATCCCCCCCACTAAAAAAGAACCGGGAATATCCTCACCTAACTGATGTATTAATGGCTGAATAACGGGACTGTCCGGATCACCATGAATTAATCCCACATTAAAATCATTGTTGTTGCACCAGTCTAGTAGCTCTCCCGTAAGAGGGGTGGTGTCTTCGGTGAAATTAGGTAGTATGTGAAAATCCGCTTCATTAAAATCTGCAACCATAATCACCATCGCTTTCTGATCGTAATATTCTTGTTCGGTAGCAATTAAACCTATGCCAACACTTCCAACCCAATGGTTAAGGCCGGTTTTTAATTTCAGCTGATTTAATATAAATTCCGCTTCCTGTAGTAACAGGTCACTTAAATATAAAAAGCCAAACGTGGCCTGCGGTGGAATATCTCCGAGTTGTTTTATGCATTCGTCAAGCAGCTCATTTGCAGACTTGTTAGCACAGTGGGCGAGTAGAAACTGTTTCATCTGAACAGTGTAATTGTTTATGCCCGTAAATGATATTGCCTTAAGACGAAGACATTATTTTTTTGTATGGGTGGTTGCTGACTAAAATTAACATTTTACTAGCCCAAAAAAGCCGGCACTTGGCCGGCTTATAAAACCTTGAAAATAACTAAATAGTTATTTTGCTTTTTTAGATTTTTCTATCATGTCATGAATAATCGGCGTCAGAATTATTTCCATTGCCAGGCCCATTTTACCACCAGGTACAACAATGGTGTTACGACGTGACATAAATGAATCACTGATCATATTCAGCAGGTAGGGAAAATCAGTGCCGAATTTTGCAGGATCTTTAAAGCGGATAACAATAAAACTTTCATCCGGTGTAGGAATATCACGGGCAATGAAAGGGTTAGAAGTGTCAACCGTAGAAACACGCTGGAAGTTGATATCGGTGTTTGAAAACTGCGGTGTAATGTAATTAACGTAATCCGGCATGCGGCGTTGAATGGTATCAACAATTACTTCTGCAGAATAGCCCCGCTCGGCGTTATCCCGGTGAATTTTCTGGATCCATTCGAGGTTAACAATCGGTACAACCCCAATGCCTAAATCAACATGCTGAGCAATGTCATGGTTTTCAGTTTTAACCAGGCCGTGTAAACCTTCGTAAAACATCAGGTCTGAGCCGCTTTCGATATCTTCCCATGGGGTGAACTCGCCAGGTTTTTTATCCACGCCCAAACGTGCATTGTGTTCAACCGCTTCCGGCTCAGAGTGCAGGTAGTAGCGCTTTTTGCCGCTGCCATTTTTTGAATAAGATTCAAATAATTCAGCCAGTTTGCCAAATTCATTGGCATTTTCACCGAAGTGACTGAAAAAACGGTTGCCCGCGGCTTCGTGCTTTTCCATTTCTACTTTCATGGCTGCACGGTCAAATGCGTGGAAACTATCGCCTTCAACAATAACTGGGATGATAGTTTCGCGACGAAAAATATGTTCGAATGCTTTTTTTACAGTAGATGTGCCGGCGCCAGATGAACCGGTAACCGCAACTACGGGATGCTTTTGGGACATTGATGTCTCCTTAACTGATTGATATTTAAAAAACTTTCCCCTGAAGAAGGTCTGTATTTACAACAGGGTACTGAAATTCTGTTAGCCCTTAAAGTTAATGATCTGAGTGCGATCGGGCAAGTAGCCGGCTATTTTAGCCATTTTTGGCTTCGGGTGCGAATTTAATTGAGGATGGTTTGCTTCAGGTTAATTTGTGGATCAGCATTTTCACGATGAGACTGACGATTTATATCATTTGCTTTAAATAATTTTGTTGTATTCAAACAGGGGACAGACTTGATAAGGCTGGATCTGTCCCCGCCGAATGAGTCGCAAATAAGCCAGCTGTACTGGATATCACTTGCTCTGATCATTCACTCTGGACCAATCGCTTTAAATTAAAACAAACTCGCATTAATCCACATATGCGTCACAATACTTGCCACATAACCCAGCATAATAACGGGGGCCCATTTTAAATGTCCGAAGAAGGTATATTTACCCCGCGCAGTCCCCATTAGAGCCACCCCTGCCGCGGAACCGATCGATAACATTGAGCCACCCACACCGGCGGTCAGTGTGACCAGTAGCCACTGCCCTAAAGACATATCCGGCATCATGGTGAGCACCGCAAACATCACCGGAATGTTATCTACAATGGCGGAGAGAACACCCACAACCACATTCGCCGGGGTCGCACTCATTGCGGCAGATAAACCTAATGTATTACCCCACTCGGTATACATTAACTCGGATGCCAGGGATAAATAACCAACAAAACCCAAACCACCCACGCATAAAACTACGCCATAGAAAAATAATAGGGTATCCCATTCTGCACGGGAAACGCCATCAAACACATCAAATGGCACCACATCGCCCATTTCATGACTGGCTTTTTTTTCATCATTCAGGGAATCTGGATATTCTTTGAAGTGGGTTTTTTTCAGATAATATCCAAAAAACTTTAAATAGGCCAAACCGGTTAACATGCCGATAACCGGTGGCAAATGCAAAAAGTTGTGAAAGCTTACCGCTGTGGCAATGGTCAAAATAAACAGGGCAATAATGCGTTTAGCGCCGCGCTTCATTTCAATAACTTCGCCATCACTTACGGGGTGCTCATTAGGTACCGCAAACTGCATAATGGCGGCGGGCACCAGCCAGTTCACCAGCGAGGGAACAAACAAGGCAAAGAATGACCAGAAATCCACCGCACCATTGGAGGTTACGATGGCCTTTTGCCACACCATTAACGTGGTGATGTCACCAAAGGGCGAGAAGGCCCCCCCGGCATTGGCGGCAACGACAATATTAATGGCCGCAATTAAAATAAATTTATTATTGTCACCCCCCACCGCCATGACGACTGCGCACATTAACAAAGCCGTGGTTAAATTATCCGCTATAGGTGATATAAAAAATGCCAGAACGCCGGTAATCCAGAACAATTGCCTGAACCCGAAGCCTTTTTTGCATAGCCAGGAGCGCAGCGCATCAAATGCCTGGCGTTCCTGCATGGCATTTATATAGGTCATTGCCACTAATAAAAACAGCATCAGCTCCGCGTATTCCAGCAGGTTATGACGCACCGCAGTTTCCGCCTCATGGTTAAAGCCATGGGTGGTATAGACATAAGCGATAAGCGCCCAGATAACACCCGCGGCCAGCACCACTGGTTTGGATTTTCGCAGATGAATAAATTCTTCCGCCATCACGAAAGCATAGGCAATAATAAATATAGCCAGAGAAGCGAAGCCAACCCAATGGTTGGTTAAATCAATCCACTGTTCTGCCCCTGCTGAAGCGAAACTGATAGAAGGGAAGATATAAAGCAGAAATGAAATGATAAAGCATTTTGTATTACTCACCGTTTGTCTCCAGTGCATTTTTATTTTTTTCAAACAGTAAACTGTCCGAGAAATTCTCTAAGAGGATTTTAAAAATGAGTATAGACACAAAAAGCCGGTGCTGCTGCCAGCACCGGCTTTGTTGAAACGGTTTAACTGAGATTAAATCAGCGAACTGAATTTAAAATTTATAACCAACACCTAGACTGATTACCGTTGGGTTTATATCGACATCTACCGAGCCGATATCGCTGTTTGTGGCAGTGGTTTCAATATTGATATAACGAATATCCGCATTAACAAACCATTTTTCATTGATATCGTAGTCAAAGCCGGCCTGCACCGCCAGACCAAATGAGTCGTCCAGCTCCAGATCACTACTGATACCCAGGCCAGCTGCAACATCGGCATTAATATTGTCATTAAAGAAGATAGTGTAGTTAAGGCCTGCACCTACGTAAGGGCGAAATTTTTCAGCCGGGTTGAAATAGTATTGAATACTGACAGTGGGAGGAAGTTGCTTGGTAGAAGCAATTTTAGTTCCGCCAGCGGTAATATCATGCTCAAAAGGCAGTGAAGCTAGAACTTCAATACCCAGATTATTGCTCATCATGTAAACAAAAGTAAGCCCTAGCGTTGAGCTGTCATCGGCCTCCGGAATTACGGTTGGGGCTCCACTGAATCCATCGCTGCTGCTACTCGGCGCTACCTGCGTTGCCGTAAAGCGCATAAACATATCGCCCTCCTGAATGGCCTGTGCTGAAAATGATACGGCTGCCATACCCAGGCCAAGAGACGTTAAAATTGCGATTGATAATGATTTTTGTTGTGTCACTGTGCTCACCTGCAATTATAAATACTATTGACATGTTAGAATACACGAATATTATAATGCAGCATTGATACAGATCAGTCTCTAATCGATCGGTCGATTTTTCGGTGATTCAGCCCGTTAGAACCTTGATTTAGCTCGAATGGTATTCAATTGACATCCTGGCCTGATCTGAATATCCCTGGCCATATTATCCCTGGCCAGAAACAAGTGTTGAACGTTGAGTGGTAATTTCTTTTAACATCCCTATAAAGGAGTCAACCGTCTGGGGGCTTAAATTGGCCAGGTTATAGGCAATCCACAGGGTTCTTTTAATACTCAGCTGATTAATTTTAATGTGATACAGGCTATTACGCTCAAGAAAGCTATTCACCGCAAACTGGGGTAGAAAACTCACCTGTTTGCCGCGTTGCAAAATTTCGATAATGGTATCGGTTGAACCGACCTCCATATCGATATGCCCCAGTTTTAAATTGTGCTGTTGCAGGGTTTTATCCAGCGTGCCACGAATCGATGACGAGGCTTCGCGCAACACATAATGCAGGGCTTCCAGTTCAGTCATTTCAATAGACTGCCTGCCCCACATCGGGTGCCCCGAGCCACAAACCAGCAAAAGCTCATCCTCCATCCAGGGCTCAACCTTTATGTTCGGGTGGCGGGGTGACTGTTCCAGCAAGGCAATATCCGCCAGTCCCGTGGCTAACCGGGTATGGATGCGACGCGAATAACCAAGGCGACTTTCAATGCGCAAATTGGGCTGTGAGTCCGCAAAGTGCAATAAAATATCCGGTAATATATGCTCGCCAATGGCAAAGGTGACTTCCAGGCGTAGCCGGTTATGCCCGGCGCGCAGGGATGCCAGGTCGTCTAACAGGCTGGCCTGATGCTCTAGCACCAGCCGGGCGTAAGCGTAAACCTTGTCGCCGGCGGTCGTCAGCTCAAGTTTACGGCCACGCTGCTGCATCAGCGGAACCCCGTAACAGGAATCTAATGAGCGCAAGCGTTTGGTAACCGCCGGTTGACCAATATAGAGTGCGCTAGCGGCTCGGCTGACGCTGCCGAGTTCAACGACCGCTTTAAGGGCGGCAAGGGATTTATAATCCGGGAGGTTAATATATTCCATAGAGGAATATTAAGTCATTTGAAATCAATTGAATAGTGCATTAAAAAAGGGCATCATCCGCATCGCCTCTCGTAGTGCTGTCTTAAATTAAACATTTTGAGGTGCCAATCATTTCCAAATGGGAATATACCCAGGAAAATGTCGAGTAGTTCAGTCGCATTTAATCGATATGTTATTTTTAATAATTAGACACATGCGTTAAACAAAAACAATCATGCAGCGGTTTTTAATACGAGACCGTGCATAAAATTTATAAAAAATTGGAGAAGAGTGTAATGACCGCAATGGCCGATGAAGAAACAACCGTCGCAAGCACGGAAAAGTTATCGATCAAACAAATGGTAGCTGGCGCTATATTTTTAGTCGCTGCACTGGGTTTGTCTCAGGTTGTGCCAAGTATAGAAATTGCCTGGGTAACTGGCATTTTAATGTTAACTATTTATCTATTTGCCTTTGAGGTGGTGGGTGTTGATGTGGCCGCGGTGTCTGTCATGGTGTTAATTGGTTTGTCATCGTTACTGGCGCCGGTGATGGGCTTGAAAGAAGGACTGGTAGACACCAATCACCTGTTCGATGGCTTTGCCTCTAATGCGGTGATGTCGATTATTGCGGTGATGATTATTGGTGCCGGTCTGGATAAAACCGGCCTGATGTCTAAAGTAGCGGCTTTTATATTAAAAGTGGGTGGCACCTCTGAAACCCGCATCATTCCAATTATTTCATCAACCGTTGGTATCATTTCATCCTTTATGCAAAACGTGGGTGCGGCGGCTTTATTTTTACCGGTGGTTGCGCGTATCTCTGCACGCTCCGGTTTACCCATGTCACGCCTGTTAATGCCCATGGGTTTCTGTGCCATATTAGGTGGCACGGTCACTATGGTTGGTTCCAGCCCCCTCATTTTGCTAAACGATTTAATTCTGGCATCTAACCAGGCCTTACCTGCCGATCAGCAAATGGCGACCTGGGGTTTATTTTCAGTCACGCCGGTTGGGCTGGCGCTGGTATTCACCGGAATTATTTATTTTGTTGTTGCGGGACGTTTTGTATTGCCCACCACTAAAAGTGAAAGTGCAACCTCCGGTTCCGACCCACTGAAATATATTCAGGAAGTGTATGGCTTAGGCTATAAATTATCTGAGCTGGTGGTCTCTGATGAAAGTGAATTAATTGGCAAGACGCTGGACGAAGTAGAATCTGCCCATCGCATTCGAATTATTGCCTGTAAAATACAGGGCGAAGATTTACGTTTTGGTCCAGGCTCGGTTGCACGTGACACAGCCATTACCGCCGGTATGGTGCTGGGTGTAATAGCCGAACCGATGCATTTGAAAAATTATGCCGAAGAATATAAATTAAAACTACGTCATGAGTTGCGCACCTTTTCTGAATCTTTATCCGCAACCAAAGCCGGTGTTGCTGAAGTGGTTATTCCCCCCGGATCAACTTTAATCGGGCAGAGTGCACGTGATGTGTGGATGCGTAAAGCCTATGGACTGGCTTTAATTGGTTTACACCGCAATGGCGAAACCAAACGTGAAGGCGATGATATTCGAAATACGCCATTTATAGCAGGCGACACATTAGTGGTTCACACTTCATGGGATGCTTTACAACGCATAGAAAAAAATCGCGACTTTGTGGTAGTAACCACCGAATATCCAAGAGAAGAAGCGCGTCCACAAAAATTAATTCCTGCCCTGGTCTTTTTTGCAATTGCACTGGGCTTAGTGTTGTTCACCGATCTGCGTTTATCGGTTGCACTTTTAACCGGCGCGGTGGGAATGATTTTGTCAGGTGTTTTAAAAGTGGAAGAAGCCTATGAAGCGGTTAGCTGGAAAACGGTATTTTTATTAGCGTCATTAATTCCCTTAGGTGTGGCCGTTGAAACATCCGGCACGGCCAAATGGATTGCTGAACAAACTTTATCGATAATGGGTGAAAGTCCGGAAGTCTGGATGGTGCAGTTGATTATTGCATTACTCGCTACTTTCTTTACCCTGGTCATGTCAAATGTAGGTGCAACGGTTTTACTGGTACCGCTTGCTGTCAATATGGCACTGCAAATTCCCGGTGCAAACCCAGCGGTATTTGCCTTAACGGTCGCCATCGCCACTTCAAATTCATTCCTGATTCCTACGCATCAGGTGAACGCTTTAATTATGGGGCCCGCGGGTTACCGTGTGCCAGACTTTATGAAAGCCGGTGGCGTGATGACGATTCTGTTCCTGGTGGTAATGATGGTGATGATGAACGTGGTGTTTGGATAAACCAATTTGTATTTTTCTATAACCATTCTCGCGCGCTAAAGCGGCACTCCTTTCAGTAGGAGCGAGCTTTAGCGCGTGATGGGGTTCGATAAAAATAAAATTATAAAGAGCAAACTGAAATGAAATTGTTAACTCATAAATCCAGCTTAATAGTCGCGCTATTAAGCCTGCTATTTTCTGGTGCTGTATTTGCGAGTTCCGAGGTGACTGAAAAAGCCTGGGACATGACCGGCAGCACCGTCGGTTTTTTTGCGCTCGCCATATTTGGGCTGGCTTATCTACTGGTCATGGCAGAAGAGTTTACCCATTTAAGAAAATCTAAGCCGGTTATTATTGCCGCCGGGATTATCTGGGGCAGCATTGCCTGGGTTGCGGGTCAGCATGGTATGTCGGCCGAAGCCGAACAGGCCGTGCGCCATAATCTTCTGGAGTACGCGGAGTTAATGCTATTTTTATTAGTGGCAATGACCTATGTAAACTCCATGGAAGAGCGAAAAGTTTTTGATGCTTTACGCGCCTGGCTGGTAAAAAGTGGTTTTGGCTTTAGAGCACTTTTCTGGATTACCGGTATTCTTGCATTCTTCATTTCACCCATCGCGGATAACTTAACCACCGCATTATTAATGTGTGCGGTCATTATGGCTGTCGGGGGTGACAATAAAAAGTTTGTCAGTATTTCCTGCGTTAATATTGTGGTTGCCGCTAATGCCGGTGGTGCTTTCTCACCTTTTGGTGATATCACTACTTTAATGGTATGGCAAAAAGGTATGGTTGATTTCTGGACGTTCTTCGCATTATTTATTCCATCTGCAGTAAACTTTTTAATACCCGCGGCCATTATGCATTTTGCAATCCCCAATGTTAAACCTGATGCGGGCGGCGAAGAAGTGAAGATGCAACGTGGTGCAAAACGCATTATCTTTTTATTCTTTTTAACCATTGGTACAGCGGTTTCTTTTCATAACTTCTTACACATGCCGCCGGTGATTGGTATGTTAACCGGTCTGGGGTATTTACAGTTCTTTGGCTTCTTCCTGAAAAAAACCGCGCATCGAGATAACACTAAGCCGGATGATGTAGAGCAGGATACAAATATGGGAACCCCCGCATTTGATGTTTTTAGTCCGGTGGCTAAAGCGGAGTGGGACACTTTATTATTTTTCTACGGCGTTGTTTTGTGTGTGGGTGGTCTGGGTTTTCTGGGTTACTTAAATATGGCATCGGAATTAATGTATAACCAGTGGGGCGCTACAAATGCAAATATCACCGTGGGGGTACTGTCTGCCATTGTAGATAATATTCCGGTGATGTTTGCGGTTTTAACGATGAACCCGGACATGTCAACAGGTCAGTGGTTACTGGTTACTTTAACCGCCGGTGTTGGTGGCTCGTTATTATCCATTGGTTCGGCTGCGGGCGTGGCGCTAATGGGACAGGCGCGAGGCAGGTATACATTCTTCGGACACCTGATGTGGACGCCGGTAATTGCATTGGGTTATGCTGCCAGTATTTATGTACACATGCTGGTGAATAGTCATTATTTTTAATCATAGTTTATTTTAATTATGCCATAAAAAAGGCCGGTTTTATAACCGGCCTTTTTTATAAATTATAATAAATAATATTTTATTTTTTTTGAAATAAAAGATCCCAAATACCATGCCCCAATTTCTGTCCACGCATTTCAAATTTGGTAGTGGGTCTTTCCACGGGTTTTTCTATGTAGGTGTTGTCCACCGATAAATTATTGAAAAGTTCGCTGGCATTTAAGGTGCTTAACATCTGCTTTGCATAATGCTCCCAGTCGGTTGCCAGATGGAATGTACCATTGGGTTTTAAAATACGCGCAACTTCAATGAGAAAATTGTCCTGCACAATACGCCGCTTGTTATGTTTCTTTTTATGCCAGGGATCGGGGAAAAATAATTGCACCCTGTCAATACTGCTGTTAGCAATCTGGTTTTGTAAAACATCAATGGCGTCGCGATTGGAAACCCGAATGTTTTTACAATTTGAGTTTTCAACTAAACGCAATAAATGTCCAACACCCGGACGATGCACTTCGATACCGAAATAATTTTTTTCGGGGCAGGCCTGCGCCATTTGCCATAAAGATTCCCCGTTACCAAAACCTATTTCTAAAATAGTTTTTTCATCGCGTTTAAAAATTTCGTTTAAATTAATTTGCTCAGCAGAATAATCAACACCAAATTCGGACCACTGGGTGTCAATGGCCTGCTGTTGACCTGTTGTTAAACGGCCTTCGCGTTTAACAAAACTGTGAATGGTGCGAATGTGTTTTTGAATCATGGTTTATGTGTGTGATATAAATAATTTTGCAGATGGAAACTTTACAACTCGCAAAATTCCCATCTGCAATTTGACAGGTTAATGTTTAAAAAAATGTGCCATCAATAGGCGATGAAGCGGAGGCAAAACGTTTACGCGGCATACGCCCGGCTAAAAATGCTTCGCGTCCGGCTTCAACGGCTTTTTTCATGGCGGATGCCATCAGTACCGGATTTTTTGCAGCAGCAATCGCGGTGTTCATAAGTATGCCATCACAGCCCAGCTCCATGGCGATTGCCGCATCCGATGCGGTACCCACGCCCGCATCTACTAAAATAGGTACATTGGCATTTTCAATAATTGTCAAAATATTGTACGGGTTGCGAATGCCCAGCCCTGAGCCGATGGGCGCCGCTAATGGCATCACGGCTGCACAGCCAATTTCTTCTAGACGCTTGGCAATAATCGGGTCGTCGGTGGTGTATACCATAATATCAAAGCCGTCTTTTACCAGAATTTCTGCCGCTTCGAGGGTAGCGGTTGTGTCCGGGTAGAGGGTTTTTTCATCTCCCAGTACTTCCAGCTTCACCAGGTTGTGTCCATCAAGTAACTCCCGCGCCATACGGCATGTACGCACAGCATCTTCAACCGTATAGCAGCCGGCGGTATTGGGTAGTATGGTGTACTTTTCAGGAGGCACCGCGTCCAGCAGGTTTTCTTCATCCGGGTTCTGGCCAATATTAGTGCGCCGAATGGCAACCGTGATAATTTCTGCACCACTCGCTTCGGTGGCTTCGCGGGTTTCGGTCAGGTCTTTATACTTGCCCGAGCCGACGAGTAAACGTGATTGATAGGTTTTTCCCGCAATGGTGAGAAGCGTGTCATTCATAATGTGATTTTACTGGTTGTTTTTTGAGGTGCGTATCTTAGCATTTTATCTGTATATTTAGAATTGTGGTTTTAGTGGTTAGGGCTACCCGGCTCGACATCTCTGTCGAGCGTTCGCAGCGCTGCGAATGACCATTAGTACATTCGGTCGCTCGGGATTTCAGGGGATCTTTTAGATGGGTCTTCGTCAGGTTTTTGGTTATGTATAAGCCTTCCTGGCTATAGGTACCCGGCTCGACATCCCTGTCGAGCGTTCGCAGCGCTGCGAATGACCATTAGTACATTCGGTCGCTCGGGGTTTCAGGGGATCTTTTAGATGGGGCTTCGTCAGGTTTTTGATTATGTATAAGCCTTCCTGGCTATAGGTACCCGGCTC